>UMGX01018571.1_pt1 | contig 27505 bp, 21 predicted proteins | sample 1965411 | NCBI WGS metagenome assembly UMGX01 (sample SAMEA4836086, study PRJEB28245) | human gut metagenome | biome: gut microbiome; material: fecal sample | place: Denmark | collected 2008 | reverse complement strand
TATCCCTTTTCTTCTTTTTCTCACCTCCGGGATACCACTGCGTGTCTCAAGCCCCAACCAAGCTACAGCAAAACCCCATTGCACCATAACAAGCTACAGCAAGGCCTCATCGCATCACAACAAGCCCCAACCAAGCTACAGCAAGACCTCATTGCATCACAGCAAGCCCCAACCAAGCCTTTTTCAATACGAATAAATCTCAATAAATCTCAATTTTCTTATAAACAAATACAAAATTGGAAAAATGTGCCGGAACCGGCACTTACTGAATAATAAAATATAGAATATATGCCTGGCCAAAAAGGCCAGGCATATAAAGAATTATAAACATATCAATAGAACAAGTTCTATCTTTTCGTCATCTAATGCTTATCTAATGCTCAACTTTAATTACGCATTCTTCTGAGCGATTGCTGCCTGTGCTGCTGCAAGACGAGCGATCGGTACACGGAATGGTGAGCAAGATACATAGTCAAGACCAATCTTGTTGCAGAATTCAACTGAAGATGGATCTCCACCGTGCTCTCCACAGATACCAACGTGAAGGTTCGGATTAACCGGCTTACCTAATTCGATAGCCATGTTCATCAGTTTACCAACACCTGTCTGGTCAAGCTTAGCAAATGGATCGTTCTCAAAGATCTTAGCATCATAGTAAGCATCTAAGAACTTACCAGCGTCATCACGAGAGAATCCGTATGTCATCTGTGTTAAGTCGTTAGTACCGAAGCAGAAGAAGTCAGCTTCTTTAGCGATATCATCAGCTGTAAGAGCAGCTCTTGGGATCTCGATCATTGTACCAACTTCGTACTCAAGGTCGCTTCCTGCTGCTGCGATCTCAGCGTCTGCTGTCTCAACTACGAATTTCTTAACGTATTTCAGCTCTTTGATATCTCCAACAAGCGGGATCATGATCTCCGGTTTAACATTCCAATCCGGATGAGCTTTCTTAACATTGATTGCTGCACGGATAACAGCGCTTGTCTGCATCTTAGCAATCTCTGGATATGTAACTGCAAGACGGCATCCACGATGTCCCATCATTGGGTTGAACTCGTGAAGTCCATCGATGATAGCTTTGATCTGCTCAACAGTCTTGCCCTGAGCATCAGCTAATTTCTTAATGTCCTCTTCCTCTGTAGGAACGAACTCATGAAGCGGTGGATCAAGGAAACGGATAGTAACCGGGTTACCTTCCAGTGCCTCATATAATTTTTCGAAGTCTCCCTGCTGTTCCGGAAGGATCTTAGCAAGTGCTGCTTCTCTTTCTTCTACTGTCTCAGAACAGATCATCTCACGGAATGCATCGATTCTGTTGCCTTCGAAGAACATATGCTCTGTACGGCAAAGTCCGATACCTTCTGCACCAAGCTCACGAGCTTTCTTAGCATCAGCCGGTGTATCAGCATTAGTACGAACTTTCATAGTTCTGTACTTATCAGCCCATCCCATGATTCTTCCGAACTCACCTGCGATTGTAGCGTCTACAGTCGGGATGATTCCGTCATAAATGTTACCAGTAGAACCATCAAGAGAGATGCAATCTCCTTCATGATATTCTTTACCGGCAAGTGTAAATTTCTTGTTTGCTTCGTCCATTGTGATGTCTCCACAACCAGATACACAGCAAGTACCCATTCCACGAGCAACTACGGCTGCGTGAGATGTCATACCACCACGAACTGTCAGGATACCCTGAGCAGATTTCATACCTGTAATATCTTCCGGTGAAGTCTCAAGACGTACAAGAACAACTTTCTCTCCTCTTGCAGCCCATTCTACAGCATCATCAGCTGTGAATACGATCTTACCACAAGCAGCTCCCGGAGATGCTCCAAGTGCTTTAGCCATCGGTGTTGCAGCTTTCAGTGCAGCAGCATCGAACTGTGGGTGAAGCAGAGAGTCAAGGTTACGAGGATCGATCATTGCAACAGCCTCTTCCTCTGTTCTCATTCCTTCATCAACAAGATCACAAGCAATTTTCAGAGCAGCTTTCGCTGTTCTCTTACCATTACGTGTCTGCAGCATGTATAATTTACCGTGCTCTACAGTAAACTCCATGTCCTGCATATCTCTATAGTGTTTTTCCAGTGTCTCACATACCTGTTTGAACTGTACGAATGCTTCCGGGAATTTCTCTTCCATCTCAGAAATGTGCATTGGTGTACGAACTCCGGCAACAACGTCCTCGCCCTGAGCGTTTGTCAGGAACTCACCGAACAGACCGTTCTCTCCTGTAGCAGGGTCACGAGTAAATGCAACACCTGTTCCACAGTCATCTCCCATGTTACCAAATGCCATCATCTGTACGTTAACAGCTGTTCCCCATGAATACGGGATATCATTGTCACGACGGTATACGTTAGCTCTTGGGTTATCCCATGAACGGAATACAGCTTTCACTGCTTCCATTAACTGTTCCTTCGGATCAGACGGGAAGTCTGCACCGATCTTCTCTTTGTATTCTGCTTTGAACTGGTTAGCAAGTTCTTTTAAATCTTCTGCTGTCAGTTCAACGTCCTGTTTAACACCTCTGTCAGCTTTCATCTTGTCGATCAGCTCTTCGAAGTATTTCTTACCAACTTCCATAACTACGTCAGAGAACATCTGAATGAATCTTCTGTAGCAGTCCCAAGCCCAACGAGGATTTCCAGAAGCTTTTGAAAGTGTCTCTACAACTTCTTCGTTCAATCCAAGGTTCAGGATTGTATCCATCATACCAGGCATAGAAGCTCTTGCTCCGGAACGAACAGATACAAGTAACGGATTCTCTTTGTCTCCGAATTTCTTACCTGTGATTCCTTCCATCTTGTCGATTGCTTCCATAATCTGGCCCATGATCTCATCGTTGATCTGTCTGCCATCTTCGTAGTACTGTGTACAAGCTTCTGTTGTTACTGTGAAGCCCTGTGGTACCGGAAGACCTAAGTTTGTCATTTCAGCAAGGTTCGCACCTTTTCCACCAAGAAGGTTTCTCATGGTTGCGTTACCTTCTGTAAACATATAAACCCATTTTGCCATTTTGTCATGACCTCCTAAAACTAATTTTTTCTAAGTCGCACATCTATTTTACTGGTTTTGCTATTATTCGTCAAGTGTCAGCATTAACTTTCACGACACAAAACTACATTTTTATAAGAAAGCTTTTATATCCTCTGTATGCTTCGTACACATCTGCCTTGCTTGTCACTTCCCATGGCGCATGCATACTGAGTACCGCAACACCACTGTCGATAACCTGCATTCCGTAGTTTGCCATAATGTATGCGATTGTTCCGCCGCCACCTTCATCTACTTTTCCAAGTTCAGCAAACTGGTATGCAACTTCTCCTGCATCCATTACCTGACGGATCTTTGCAAGATATTCCGCATTGGCATCATTGGATCCACTCTTTCCTCTTGCACCGGTAAATTTATTAAATACAAGCCCTTTTGCGAAAAATGCCGAACTTCTTTTTTCAAAGGCTTCTGCATACATCGGATCATATGCCGCACTTACATCAGAAGATAACATGCAGGAATTCTGCAGCGCTCTTCTCACTTTCAGGTCGGATTCGCTACTTTCCAGTGTAACCAGCTCAGCAATTACATTTTCAAAAAATCTGGAATGCATACCTGTTGCACCCACACTTCCGATTTCTTCTTTATCTACCAGGATACAGCATGCCGTACGCTCTGTCTCTTCTACATCCAGCATTGCAAATAATGAAGTAAATGCACACACACGGTCATCCTGCCCATAAGAAAGGATCATACTTCTGTCAATTCCACAGTCTCTTGCTTTCCCAGCCGGTACGATTTCCAGCTCTGCGGATACAAAATCCTCTTCTTCTACGTCATAATATTCTTTTAAAAGCTGAAGTACATTTGCTTTTACTGTTTCTTTTTCTTCTGTGTCCAGATCCGGGGTTTCTTCTACCGGACAGCTTCCGAACAGCAAATCCAGTTTTTCACCTTCTACAACAGCGCTCGCTTTTTTCTCCATCTGTTTTCCCGCCAGATGGATCAGAAGATCTGTCACTACAAATACGGGATCGTCTTCCTTTTCACCAAGGCTGATTTCTACAACTGTTCCATCTTTTTTTGCTACAACACCGTGTAATGCCAGCGGAAGGGTTACCCACTGATATTTCTTAATTCCGCCATAATAATGGGTATCCAGATAAGCCAGCTCTTCATTTTCATACAATGGATTCTGTTTTACGTCAATACGCGGTGAATCTATATGTGCACCGAGAATGTTCATTCCGTTTTCCAGCGGCTCTTTTCCAATCTGGAATGCTGCAATACTTTTTCCCATACATACTGCATAAATCTTATCACCGGTTTTCAGTTTATTATTTGCTGTCTTATATGTTTCCAGCGACTGATAACCTTTTTCTTCAAGCATTTTTACTGCAAGTTTCACACATTCGCGCTCTGTTTTTCCGGCATTCAGACATGCTTTATATTTTTCATTGATCGTGTTTAATTCTTGTTTTTGGCTATCTGTATAAGATTTCCATGCATTTTTTCGTATCATAATTTTAAGCTCCTTCCACAAGTTGTTATTCTTCCTCTTCGAATTTCTGCACACCTTCACGGAGTGTATAATAGACAGGGAATCCTTCCCTGTTCTGTTCAGGGCTCGCTCTCGAGTCCTGGTGCGAAATTCGAGTCTGTCTTGCAGACATTTTCCTCTTCGAATTTCTGCACACCCTCACGGAGTGTATAATAGACAGGGAATCCTTCCCTGTCTATTATACACAAAAACCGGGCAGAGCAAACGTTAATTTTGCTCTGCCCGGTCTGATATATCGGATTATACCATATTATTTGTTCAATCCCATCTCTTCTCTTACTTCTTTGAAGCATTTTACGATGAAATCAATATCTTCTTTTGTATGGCTTGCGCATACCTGTGTACGGATTCTTGCTTTTCCCTTCGGAACAACCGGATAAGAGAATGCAACAACATAAACACCTTTTTCCATCATATGCTGTGCAAATTCTGCTGCAGTCTTCTCATCGTATAACATAACCGGTACACATGGATGAGTTCCCGGAATAATATCAAAGCCATTATCTACAAGTTCTTTTCTGTAGTAAGCTGTAACTTCTTCCAGGTGATCTCTAAGCTCTGTACTCTCATCTAACATATCAAAAAGTTCAATACTTGCGCCTGCGATAGCCGGTGCAAGAGAGTTGGAGAACAGGTACGGACGGCTTCTCTGACGAAGCAGGTCAATGATCTCTTTACGTCCTGATGTATATCCGCCGGATGCTCCACCAAGTGCTTTTCCAAGAGTACCTGTGATAATATCTACACGTCCTTCCACTCCACAATGTTCAGCAGTTCCACGTCCTGTCTTTCCTACAAATCCTACAGCATGGCTGTCATCTACCATAACAAGTGCATTGTACTTGTCAGCCAGATCACATACACCTTTCAGGTTACAGATAATTCCGTCCATTGAGAATACACCGTCTGTTGCGATCAGTTTGATTCTTGCTCCGGCTTCATCTGCCTCTTTTAACTTAGATTCCAGATCTTCCATGTTATTATTCTTATAGCGGAAACGTTTTGCTTTGCAAAGACGTACACCGTCAATGATAGATGCATGGTTCAGCTCATCACTGATAACTGCATCGTCTGCTGTCAGGATTGTCTCAAATAATCCACCATTTGCATCGAAACATGAAGAATATAAAATTGTATCATCTGTTCCTAAAAAATCAGAAATCTTCTTCTCCAGCTTTTTATGGATATCCTGTGTACCACAGATGAAACGAACAGATGCAACTCCGTATCCTTTCTCATCATAAGTACGCTTTGCAGCTTCGATCAGTCTTGGATTGTCTCCAAGTCCCAGATAGTTGTTCGCACACATACACAGAAGTTCTCTTCCATCTTCCATCGTCACACGTGCACCCTGCGGAGAAACAAACGGAGCTTCTCCTTTAAACAGTCCTGCCTCTTTGATGCCTTCTACTTCTTTTGTATAAATATTTAAAATATCATCTTTACGTGCCATCTTTCTTCTCTACCTCTCTTCTTAGTCATTCACATGTGCCCAGTCAAGAACTACTTTACCAGACTGTCCTGAAATCATTGCCTCAAAACCTTTTTCGTAGTCTTTGATATCAAAACGATGTGTGATAATTTCGGAAATGTCCAAACCTGCCTGTAACATCGTAGACATCTTATACCATGTATCCCATACTTTTCTTCCGTAGATTCCACGGATATTCAGTCCGTTGAAGATTACTGTCTCAAGGTCTACTGTTGCATCTGTTCTCTGTAATCCAAGCAGTGCTATGTTACCACCGTGCTTCATATTATGGATCATGTCATGAAGTCCTGCCTGTGATCCGGACATCTCAAGTCCCACATCAAATCCTTCTGTCATGCCGATTTCTTTTAAAACATCGGATAATTTTTCTTCTTTTAAGTTTACTGTTCTGGTAGCACCCAGTTTCTTAGCCAGATCCAGACGATACTGGTTCATATCTGTTACAACAACATGTCTTGCACCTGCAAATTTGGCAATTGCTGCTGCCATGATACCAATTGGTCCTGCACCTGCAACCAGTACATCTTCACCAAGCATATCATAAGACAGCGCTGTATGTGTTGCATTACCAAACGGATCAAAAATTGCATACATCTCTTCCGGTATATTCGGATTGCACGGCCATACATTAGATGCAGGGATTACGAGATATTCTGCAAATGCTCCGTTTCTGTTCACGCCGACACCTTTGGCATCCTTGCAGTTCTCTTTGTGTCCTTCCAGACAGTTACGACATTTACCACATGTAATATGTCCTTCTCCGGATACCAGGTCACCGATCTTGAATCCTTTCACACCCGGTCCTACTTCTACAACTTCACCTACATATTCATGACCTGCAGTAAGTCCGACCGGAATTGTATGCTGTGCCCAGTCATTCCACTGATAAATATGTACGTCTGTTCCACAGATTGCTGTCTTGTGGATCTTAATCTTCACATCATTCGGTCCCACTTCCGGAATCGGAACTCTCTTCATCCATAATCCAACTTCTGGTTTTTCTTTTACAAGTGCCCACATCATTCCATCATTTTGTACGCTCACAGTATTAAACCTCCCGTTTTCTATTGTCCCCCCGACAATTTTTATTTTGCTGTCTCATTATAACACCTCTTCTCTCTATATACAACTTTTTTCTTGCTTTTTTTGTGCACATTGACATTTTTTTCACATTTTATGTGTATTTTTTTGTCTTTTTCAACAGTTTTTTCTGTGAAATCTATTTACAAACCATAGTCTATTCTTTATAATAAAACCCGTTACAGCAGGTTGAGCATGGAAAAGCACTACGGAAGAACCGCCTACTTCTCCATGCTCGATGTATCTATCGGGGAACATATTACAAAAGAAAGAGAGGATGCAGGTTTTTACCTGCAAAAGGAAGGGATCTATGAAAAACTTAATTCAGAAATGGAACAGCATAAGCCTTGTATTAAGAATCCTGTGCGGTCTGATCGTTGGTATCATTCTTGGGCTTTGCATTCCAAAAGTAACTGTTATTGCAATTCTTGGAGATTTATTTGTCGGAGCTTTAAAAGCGATTGCTCCGCTTCTTGTCTTCTTTCTTGTTATGAGCGCACTTGCTCACATGGGCGAGGGGCAGAAGACAAACATGGGCTTTATCGTAGCTCTTTATATGCTTGGTAACCTTTTCTCAGCACTTGTTGCAGTTATAGTCTGCCGTCTTTTCCCAGTTACTTTAACTCTTGGAAAAGCAGCCACAGAAGATGTTACTCCTCCGAGCGGAGTCGGCGAAGTATTAAAGAATCTTTTGCTCAATGTTGTGTCCAATCCGATTGCTTCTATCGTAAATGCGAATTATATCGGTATTCTTGCATGGGCATGTATCTTTGGTATCGCACTCAAAGCTGCATCTCCTGCAACAAAGAATCTGTTAGATGATTTTTCCAATGCTCTGTCAACCGCAGTAAAATGGGTAATCAGCTGTGCTCCGTTCGGAATCATGGGACTGATTTTCAATGTTATTTCCGAATCCGGACTCAAGGCATTATTATCTTACGGAAGGCTGATTCTTGTACTTGTTGGAAGTATGGCATTTGTAGCACTGATTATGAATCCACTGATCGTATTCTTCTGCTCACGCAAGAATCCATATCCGCTTGTATTCAAATGTCTGGTAAGAAGCTTTATCACTGCATTCTTCACCAGAAGTTCTGCAGCCAATATTCCAGTTAACATGGAGCTTTGTGAAGAGATGGAACTGGATGAGAATACATACTCCGTATCCATTCCTCTTGGTGCAACAATCAACATGGCTGGAGCTGCTATTACAATCTCTGTTATGGCATTATCCGCAGCCAATACAGTTGGTGTATCTGTAGACTTTGGAACTGCACTGATCATGTGTGTTCTTGCCGCACTCAGCGCTGCCGGAGCTTCCGGAGTTGCCGGTGGTTCTCTGCTTCTGATTCCTATGGCATGCAGCCTGTTTGGTATCTCTTCTGATATTGCAATGCAGGTTGTTGGTGTCGGCTTCATCGTTGGTGTAATCCAGGATTCCTGTGAGACAGGTCTGAACTCCTCTACAGACGTTCTGTTTACAGCCGCTGCTGAGCTCCGTGACAGAAGACTTCATCCAGAACGTTATAGTAAAGAAGCAAACATCTAAAACAATTACTTAGGTTTGATTATCAGTCGGGAAGGACTTGCACAGGTAAGTACCTTCCCTTTATCATTAACAGTACCAGAAAGGCTGTGGCATCTGATCAGATGCCACAGCCTTTCTATTAACAATTTTCTATGAAACCACGCATTCTCTTATTAAATCTTACCACTCAAACTTCTCTGCGAAATAAGCTTCCAGATCTTCGATCTTAATTCTCTCCTGTTCCATCGTATCACGATCACGAACAGTAACTGCTCCGTCTTCCTCAGAATCAAAATCGTAAGTTACACAGAATGGTGTTCCAATCTCATCCTGACGACGGTAGCGTTTACCGATATTTCCACGGTCATCATATTCGCAGTTATATTTCTTTCTTAAAATCTCATATACTTTCTCTGCGCCTTCATTCAGTTTCTTGGACAACGGAAGGATACCAATCTTAATCGGTGCAAGTGCCGGATGGAAATGAAGTACTGTACGGACATCCGGCTTCTCTTCTGTTCCGATATTCTCCTCATCATAAGCACTGCAAAGGAATGCAAGTACCATACGGTCTGCTCCAAGTGACGGTTCGATAACATATGGAATATATTTGATTTTTTTCTCATCATCAAAATAAGTCATATCCTGTTTAGATACATTCTGATGCTGTGTCAGGTCGAAATCTGTACGGTCTGCGATACCCCATAACTCTCCCCATCCGAACGGGAACAGGAATTCAATATCTGTTGTCGCTTTACTGTAATGGCTCAGCTCTTCCGGATCATGATCACGATAGCGGACTTCTTCTTCTTTTAAGCCAAGCTGCTCTAACCAGTCAAGACAGAACTTCTTCCAATATGCATGCCATTCAAGGTCTGTATCCGGCTCACAGAAGAATTCCATCTCCATCTGCTCAAACTCCCTTGTACGGAAAGTAAAGTTACCAGGTGTAATTTCATTACGGAATGACTTACCAATCTGGCAGATACCGAATGGAAGTTTCTTTCTGGATGTACGCTGTACATTCTTAAAGTTTACAAAAATTCCCTGTGCTGTCTCAGGTCTTAAATAAACAACATTTTTTGCATCTTCTGTTACGCCCTGGAATGTCTTAAACATCAGGTTGAACTCACGAATCTCTGTAAAATTATGCTTTCCACAGGTCGGACATGGAATGTTATGGTCTGCAATGTAGCCTTCCATCTGCTCATGACTCCATCCGTCAATGCTGTCCGGAATATCCAGCCCGTTCTTATGTGCATAGTCCTCAATAATCTTATCTGCACGGAAACGCTCATGACACTCTTTACAATCCATAAGAGGATCACTGAATCCTCCAAGATGTCCACTTGCTACCCATGTCTGTGGGTTCATCAGAATTGCACAGTCCACACCAACATTGTATGGAGACTCCTGTACAAACTTCTGCCACCATGCTTTCTTTACATTGTTCTTAAGTTCTACTCCAAGATTACCATAGTCCCATGTATTCGCAAGCCCGCCGTAAATCTCTGATCCCGGATATACAAATCCTCTTGATTTTGCCAGTGCTACGATTTTGTCCATAGTTTTCTCTACCATATCCCTTATCCTCGCCTTCTATAATATAGTAATTGTACCTTATTATACATTTTTACTATTTGCTTTTCAAGTATTTTCCCGGAAACGGTCGTTCTGCATTTCTTCTCGGACACCGTTCTGCACATTTTCCACATGCAAAACATTCGCCGGGCAGCAGAACATGCTGAAAACAGTTGCCGGTTTCTGTAACCTTTGCGACCTTTTTCGCCTTGCCTTTTTCCCCGAAAGATGCAGGCGCCTGTTTCGTTGTCGATTTTGTTCCATACAACGCATTTTTCACTGCACCGATAATTCCTTTGGAACTGTAGGTTGCTCCTGATACTGCATCTACATCAGTACTCTGCTGCCGGATCATCAGATCTGTCAGCGTTTTTGCACGATTGAAGAAAGAAGTCGTTTCTCCCGGCGCGCTGTCAATGTGTATCTTCACAATCTTTTTATTCTTGATCGTTACGGTCACCGTGACCTTTCCACCATATCCATTTGCAGAGCCTGTGTATTTTCCATCTTTTAGATCAAAACCTTTACCTTTTTCCCGGCTTTCACTGTCTGGGACTCTGTCGTTTGCTTTCCTGCTGCCAGAATCTTATGCACCCAACTTCCTCCATCGGAATCTGTTCCTGCATCCGGTCTGTATCCGGTGACAGCCACTATAACGAAAATTCCAAGTAACATTGCCGGAAGTACCGGTTTTATCATCTGTAATTTTTTCAGAATTTTCATACTCTACCCTATCCTTTTCTTTATTTGTGAATAACTTTGAATCCACTGTCACCGGAAAACACATCTGCAATTCCTTCCGTCACCCAGATTGTTCCGTCATCTTCCACCATAACAGTATCAAATGCCTGTGTATGTTTCTTCCAGTAAGTTGTTGCTTTCTTTCTGCCCATAATAAAGAGCGAGGTTGACAGTCCATCTGCAAGCGTTCCATCTTTTGAAACGATCGTAACCGAAGACAATCCATTTTCTGACGGATATCCGGTCTTCGGATCAATGATATGATGATATTTCTTTCCATTCTTTTCAAAATAACGTTCATAGCCACCCGATGTAATCGCCGCCTGATTTCGAAGAGACAATACTCCAATATAACTGGATTTGTCTTGTGGATCTTCCACGGCAATCTGCCATGCGGAACCATCCGGCTTGCTGTTCAGCGTCTGTACATTGCCGCCAAGGCTGATTACGGCATTTTTCACGCCATATTTTTTCATGATCTCCATAACGCGGCCGGAAGTATATCCTTTGGCAATTCCTCCAAGATCAATCTTCATTCCTTTTTGATCCAGTTTTACAGTACCTTTCTTCTCATCACAGATAATTTTATCTGCATCCATATTGGCAAGAAGTTTCTGAAGTTCTGTTTTGCCCGGTATCCGGTATTTTTCTGTCGTAAATCCCCATGCTTCCATCACCGGATACACAGTGATATCAAATGCGCCGTCTGTATCTTCATATAACTCTCTTGATCTTAAGATCAATTTCATCGTATCTTCAGAAACTTTTCCCGAACCATTCTGATTGATCCTGGCAATCTCACTCGTCTTCTTCCCGGTAGATACCAGATTTTCAATCCGTTCAATCTCTTTCACAGAAGCATCCAGCGCTTTTCCGGCATTTTTGCCATATGCTTTGAGTGTCATATAAGTGTCCATCGCAAATACTTCTCTTGTCTGTTCTTTTAAAAGAGATGCCTGACTGCCTTTTGATTTGCCATTTGTACTACAGCCGGTCGCAAGTCCCGTCACCATGCATCCGATCACGAATACCGCCACTGCCCGTTTCACATATTTCTGCATGCATCTGTATATATATTCCTGTTTTTTCATATTTATATAATCCTCTTTATTTTTATCATTCAACGGACTCCTTCTGTTATCCGCGGTCTTATCTGTTCAACTCTCTTATTGTATATTTTTTTTTCTCATCTGCCAAGGCCAAGTTGTATTTTGATAACATTTCTCATTTTCCCTGTATTTTATTGCGACTTTTCTCAATAGCTGTTATTCTTTTTATTAGCGTAAGCTAACTACTATTTTTTCAAGAAGGATTTAAGTGCTTATGATAATCTGAAAGCCAATGTAACAGAGAACACAAACGGTCTGAAACAGCTGCTTACAATGCTTCTACCGATTCTTTTACCTTTAGTGCACGCCAGACTGGAACAGATTCCGGAATCGCAGATACTGCACAGTTGACAGCATCTGATATTGAAATGACTGTAAAACCGGCAGATGGTGCTTACGGTGAATTCTTAAGAGTTGACTTTAACGGAAATGGTTATGGAGCTCTTGGTTCCAGAATGCAGGCTGTAAAATGGACTTACTATGGAAATGATTCTACATACAGCAAACCGGTACAGACATATGGTACTAAATTTGCTGCCAGTTCCCACAGGGATATGACGGAACAGGATACTGGACAGTTACTATCTATGCACTTGGTTATGCAGACTACTCTGTAAATATCCAGGCTACTGCTGATAACATCGTTGTAGACGATAACACAAAAGGTGATGACACGCAGTTAAAAGCACTCGTTGAAAAAGCTGAGAAACTTTCTGAAAATGATTATACAGCAGAGAGCTGGGCAAGCTTTAAGACAGAATTAGACGAGGCAAAAGAGCTTCCGTAAACATTCCTTCTACTGTAAAGATTAATAAAGTTTCTTACAGAGTAACTGCTGTAAATGCAAAAGTATTTGCAAACAACACAAAAGTCAAAAAAATTAAAATTACAAAATAAGCGATCAACCTCCATTCAAAATAAAAAAGGCAGGGAATGAATATTTCCCCTGTCGCCAAAATCGCCCGGATCCTTTTCAGATCCAGGCGATTTTCAATTTACATAATCAACGTCTCCAGAATCTCCAGTGACTTAAATGATTTTCCAAGATACTCTGCCATATACGCTGTCACAACGTCTCCCAGCTCTTTCAGCACATCTTCCTTCACAAGAAACGTATAAAGTTTCTCCACAGGTGAGGCTATGATATACTGCATTGCATACAGCGTAGAAGCACTCAGTTTTCTTCCGTCCGTCACATGAGCGGCACACTGTCGGCATAAAAGACCACCACGGCGGATACTGAATACTTTCTCCTGTTCTCTGTCCCCGCAACCGATACATTCAAACACCTGCGGCCCTTCTCCATTGATACTGATGACCTTTAATTCATAAATATAACGGATCAGCTGATTCGGGATTCTGGTATTCACAAGTGCACGAAATGTCTGATATAAAAGCTTCAGTAACAAAGTCTCATCATTGGCTTCTCTTGCATAATAATTTGCTAAATCCATAAAATAAAAGCCATAATAAGCGCCCTCTACATCTGTGCGCAGTTCTTCAAAATAATTGGAAATGGACGCCGACACCAGCGTATACGATGTACGCCCTTCATATACAGTAAACTGTCCAAAAGAGAAAGGGCTTGTCACACCGACCAGTGCGCTGTTTGGTCTTCTCGCGCCTCTGGCAAATGCTGCGATCTTGCCCCTTTCTTTACTCAGAATTACTACACGTCTGTCATATTCTCCTATCGACGTCTGAGCAAGCACCATGCCTGTCACCGTAATCTGATTCATATTCTTTCTCACCTTTCCGGTTCTGTTCTTTCTCTGCACATGCACAGATTTGCATGCCCCGGTAATATAAATAATCGGTTATCTTCCCCGTCTTCCGGAAACGGTCCCAGTACATTTCTTTCATCTTCTCACCTCATCTGGTATTTACAGATTAGGTTCTCCAGAAGATACCCTTTCCTATTCTTCTTCCCGGTATCCAAAATTTTTCATCAGAAACTCACTGTCTCTCCAGTCCTTCTTTACTTTTACCCAAAGCTTGAGATTTACCTGGCAATCCAGCATTTTTTCAATCTCATAACGGGCAGTACTTCCGATTTTTTTCAACATATTTCCTTGTTTTCCAATAATTATCCCCTTGTGCGAATCTCTCTCACAGATAATCGTTGCGTCAATGTGCATAACTTTTCCGCGTTTTTTCATCTGATCGATCGCAACTGCGATTCCATGTGGAATCTCTTCATTCAGACTGTGCAGTGCTTTCTCACGGATCAGTTCAGCTACGATCTGACGCTCCGGCTGGTCTGTAATCGTATCTTCATCATAGAACTGTGGTCCGTAAGGAAGATATTTCATCACTACTTTCAACAACTCTTCCGTGTTATCTCCGCTCCTTGCTGACACCGGCACGATGTCAGCGAAATCATACACATCTTTATATGCTGCAATTGCAGGAAAGATATCTTCTTTCTTTACACTGTCTGTTTTATTGATAACAAGTACAACCGGCGTCTTTACCTTCTTAAGCTGGCTGGCAATATGCTGCTCTCCTGCTCCGATAAATGTTGTCGGTTCTACAAGCCAGAGAACAACGTCTACTTCATTTAACGTCCGTTCTGCAACATTTACCATATATTCTCCAAGTTTATTTTTCGCTTTGTGGATTCCTGGTGTATCGACGAAAATAATCTGTCCATCTTCTCTTGTAAGTACAGTCTGAATCCGGTTTCTTGTCGTCTGCGGTTTCTTGGATGTGATCGCGATCTTCTGACCGATCAGATAATTCATTAGTGTGGACTTTCCAACATTCGGACGTCCGATCAGAGTTACAAATCCTGATTTATATTTATTATTCATCTTCCTTTTCCCCTTCATTCTGGAAACTTGTCACTGTCTGGAACAGGTCTTTTGCTTCTTCAATCTTTTCTTCACTTCCGATAACACAGAGCTGGTCTGCCGAAAGGATTGCTTCCAGTACCGGTGCCAGCCTGCGGATATCCTCCTGCGTTGCATCCAGTACTTCTTCTCTTGTTTTCCGAACCATGTCTTCGTTTACTTTATTCATATAAAGATTCATGGAACGTTCACCTTTTGCAGAAGGCGTCATCGGCTGATCCAGATTGCTCATCGTTCCGATAATGTATTTCGTCATATCACGGTCAGAAATTGTAAAATTCTTCACATAATCTACAACACCTTCATACACATCCAGTGTTCGCTTCAGATTCGGATCACGGTAAGAGACAAAATAACCTTCACCGATACGGTTAAAGTTGCTCATACAGCCATATGCACCACCTTTTACACGGATATTCTGCCACAGATATTCATAACTTAAGATTACTTTTAATATCTGTAATGCTCCTGTATATTCTTCTCCCCGTTCAATAAAATTACCGGTTTTTGCCACATACTGTACTTTGGAAGCAGTACGGAATCCTTCGTTCTTCTTCTCACAGTGAATAATGCACGGTGTCTCTTCCACCGGCTCTGTATACAATCTGTCTTTCAGAGACTGCACCATTTTTTCAAAGCCCTTCAAACCTTCGCCTGCGGCTGTGTAACTAAGCATCATACGATCTGCCCGGAACAGCTTCACTGACAGTTCTTTTAATTTTTCCGATAAATGTTCTTTCTCTTCTTCAAAATGTGTATCCAGCCAGTCTACCTTGCGGAAGAAATCTACGCCATTTGTCATATCTTTAAGTTTCGCTGACGGAGATGCATAAGACAATGCACGAAGTGCTGCCGTTGTATGCCCGGAAGACTGGAACTTCATCAGAAGTCTGGATTTTAACATGGCAAGGATTTCTTTCATACGCTTTGTATCATCCAGGCAGGACTCTGTCAGGATCTCACCCATCATATCAAATGCAAACGGGAGCTTGTCATATAGGGCTTTCGTTTTGATCTCAAATGTAGCTTTAAATTCCTTTTCCTTTACTTTTGTAACATCATTGTATAATTCCAATGATGTTGCAATACCACCAGTATGCATGTTAATCTCATTAAAAAGTTCTCCATATCCATGTTTCTTCGTATCGATCACGCCAAGCGCTGACTGTAAAATACCAACATACGGAAGGTCTTCCTCCTGCACATCCGACATATCAAAGAGAATATCTGCATATCCAATTCCGTTCGTTTCAATTTCATGGAAAATAACCGGCACATCCGCAAGCCTCATCTCTTCATTAATAATCGGCTGGATTTTTCTGGAAATATCTTCTCTTTTTAAAACCGGTATCTTCTCCAGATCTTCCGGCGAATCTTCTTCTGACTGGTAAGTTTCCAGTGCCTTCGTATTTACAACCAGCTGTTCCTGCTCCTCTTCACTTAAACTCTGCTTATATGATTCCAGTTTATCTTCTAATTCTTTCTCCAGTTTTGCTGTGCGTCCCTTCTCCGGTTTTACAACTACGACCGCACCATGCGTATTATCAAGGATGTATTTTTGGATCAGTTCTTCATAATACCTGGTCCCGATCTGTTCTTTCAGAAATTCAAATGTATCCAGTGCTTCAATATGCATGAACGGTTCATTGTCATCATACAGCCAGCTGTCCATCATCTGTAAGCCATACATAAGTCCTTTCGGATAATTTCCAAAATCCGCTTCACGATAACGAAATTCCTGATAATTAATCCCCGCCTCCAACGCTTTCTTATCAATTCCGTTCTTAACAAGATCTGTAAACACATCTTCAATCTTCGCAACAAATGCTTCCTTCTGGTCTGCATTTGCATTTTTAGAAATTACAGAAAAGATCGGCTGATAAATACCATTGTCATAAGATCCCATAATATCTTTTCCGATTCCTGCGTCCGTCAATGCCTGTTTCAGCGGTGCACCCGGCGCTGATAACAATGCATAATCCAGAATCTCAAAAGCAAGATATAGCTTCGGATCAAGACTTGTTCCAATAACTTTATTATAAGACAGGAAGGTATTCTCTTCTTCCGACTCCTCACTGCCGATAGAGTACGTTAGCTCCTTTTCAGCCATCTCCGCAAACGGCTTCTGCAGGCGGATTGCTGAATCGATCTCTTTCGCTTCAAATTTGCTCAGATACATCTCATCCAGCCAGTTCAGCTTCTCTGCCATATCCATATTTCCATACAGATAAATATAGCTGTTGGATGGATGATAATAAGTTCTGTGGAAATCAAGGAACTGTTCATAAGTCAGTTCCGGAATCACGTCCGGATCTCCACCGGATTCATTTGCATAGGATGTGTCCGGAAACAATGTATTCAGTACTACTCGATCCAGCACACCTTCCGGAGAGGAAAATGCACCTTTCATCTCATTGTATACGACACCATTATACGTCAGCGGCTCATCTTTTGAAGGCATCCGGTAGCTCCAGCCTTCCTGGCAGAATATCTCCTCATGCTTATAAATATTCGGATAAAGCACAGCATCCATATAAATATGCATCAGGTTCTGAAAGTCTTTGTCGTTGCAACTTGCGACTGGATATACGGTCTTGTCCGGATATGTCATCGCATTCAGAAATGTATTCAATGATCCTTTTACTAGTTCTACAAATGGATCTTTTGCCGGGAAATTCTTCGATCCGCACAATACAGAATGTTCCATAATATGTGGTACACCGGTGCTGTCCGACGGTGGTGTACGAAATCCGATCTGAAACACTTTGTTGTCATCATCATTCTCTATTAAAAGGACTCTCGCCCCACTTTTTTTATGTCTGAGTAAATATCCCACAGAATGGATTCCTTTTAATTCCTTTGTCTGCAGTAATTCATAAGCCTTCACATCATTTTTATTCATATAAGCTCTCTTCGACTCCTTTCATTGCACACTCTATCTGATTATTATACCATCTTTTTTCTTTCTATACAAAGAAATAACAAAAGTGAGGCGATATCACCTCACTTTTCTATATCCCTTATCTGGTTTTCGTTTAATATTTGCTCAGATCACCATAATCCGGCTCTCGTGTAACCTGGCGAATCACCAGCAGTGTGCCGATCATCAGCACGATAGAAACCGGCAGACAGATAAATGGATTTCTCACAAATCCGGCGATTACATAAGATACGCATGAAACAATCGCTGCTGTAATCGCATACGGAAGCTGTGTCGTTACATGATTGACATGATTACACTGGCCACCCGCCGACGCCATGATCGTCGTATCGGAAATCGGTGAGCAGTGATCTCCGCATACAGCTCCAGCCATACATGCTGAAATAGAGATGATCATCATCTGCTCATTCGTTCCCGAAAATACAGCTACAACAATCGGAATCAGGATTCCGAAAGTTCCCCATGAAGTTCCGGTTGCAAATGCAAGGAAACATCCTACCAGGAAGATAATTGCAGGCAGTAGACTTACCAGTCCTCCGGCTGCTTTTTGCATTCCATTTGCAACAAATTCAGCTGCCCCAAGGCTGTCTGTCATTGCCTTTAAAGTCCATGCAAATGTCAGGATCAGGATAGCCGGAACCATCGCCTTAAATCCTTCCGGTACACAGGACATGGAATCGCTGAAAGATAATACTCTTCGCACTGCATAAAAAATAACTGTAATAATAAATGCGAAGAAACTTCCAAGCATCAGTCCAACCGATGCATCACTTCCCGAAAATGCTTTCACAAACCCGGTTCCACTGAAAAAACCACCGGTATAGATCATTCCGATAATACAACATACGATCAATACAAGAATCGGAAGAACAAGGTCGATTACGTTTCCCTTTCCTTCTTCCATCTCATTTTCTGCTGTTGCATATGGTCTGTCTTCTGTCGTATACAGATCGCCTTTTACTGCATTTTTCTCATGCAGTTTCATCGGGCCGTAATCAAACTTCAGAACTACGATTGCTACCATCATTACAACTGTCAGGATCGCATAGAAATTATAAGGAATTGCACGGATAAAGATTGAAAATCCGTCTTCTCCTTTTACAAATCCGGTTACTGCCGCTGCCCATGAAGAAATCGGTGCAATGATACAAACCGGCGCTGCAGTTGCATCGATCAGATAAGACAGCTTTGCTCTGGATACATTATGCTGATCCGTTACCGGTCTCATAACACTTCCGACTGTCAGACAGTTAAAATAATCATCAATGAAGATCAGTACTCCAAGTAAAATTGTTGTAAGCTGTGCACCTACTCTTGTTTTAATGTGTTTACTTGCCCAACGTCCAAACGCTGCTGATCCTCCGGCTTTGTTCATCATACATACCATAATTCCAAGTACAACTAAAAATACTAAAATACCAACGTTATAGCTGTCAGACAGCACTCCTACGATACCATCCTGGAATACATGGGTGATTGTCTTCTCAAACCGGAACCCTGACCAAAAAACACCTCCGATTAAAATACCAACAAACAGGGAACTGTACACTTCCTTTGTAATTAATGCAAGCACGATTGCCACCACCGGTGGAATTAACGAATATATCGATGCATACATATCCGGTACATATTTTGCTTTTCCATCTGAAGCAAATACTGTCAGTGAACTTCCTAAAACAGATAAAGTCAACAGCATGGTTGTCATCCAGACTTTTTTTCTTCCTCTCATCTTTTTTCCTCTCTTTTCTTCCTTTTATTTGCTAAAAAAATGCCATGAACAACACATCTTTTCTGCGCGTTCATGGCATAATCGTCAATTCTCAAATATGAATTCTCTTCTTCGACTCTCATACTGTGATAGCGCTCCACATTCCTGTGACAGTACGCAACATCTTCTGTCTGCGTCCCAGAAATCAGATCCGGAATATCTGACTCCTTCGGCAAATCCCCCTTTCTGAAAGAACAGTCTTCCAAACTATCGTTCTTCCTTACTGATGAAATCCGCACCTCTATCAAGTTCTGTTATTCACATTCTCTATTTTTACATTTTTCTTCGCTGATGTCAACAACTATTATTTTTTTATCAGCGATCGTCAAAATGTGGCAGCCATAAATGACTGCCACATTCTTATATGCTTTATGATCTTCTTGTCAAATCTTATTCTTCTCCGTACAGAGTGATCAGTTTCTTCAGATAATCATATCTTTCCATAGCCTCAGCCTCGTTCTTAGCGAACAGTCTTGCAGCCTTCTCCGGATTAGCTCTCTTCAGGGCATTGTAACGAACTTCTCCGTCAAGGAATGCCTGATAATCTTCTTCCTTAGGCTCTTTGCTGTCCAGAGTGAACTTGTTGCCTTCTGCTGCAGGATTGAATCTGAAGTTGTTCCAGTATCCACATTCTACTGCCAACTGTTCCTCTGTCTGAGCTTTGCTCATACCTTTCTTGATACCATGGTTGATACATGGAGCGTATGCAATGATCAGTGATGGTCCCGGATAAGCCTCAGCCTCTGAAATTGCTTTAACAGTCTGGTTGAAGTCTCCACCCATAGCAATCTGTGCAACGTATACATATCCGTAGCTCATTGCCATGCTTGCAAGGTCTTTCTTCTTAGTTTCTTTTCCGCCTGCTGCGAACTGAGCTGTAGCACCAGTCTTAGTAGCTTTAGAAGACTGTCCACCTGTATTAGAGTAAACTTCTGTATCGAATACCATGACGTTGATGTCTTCACCACTTGCTAACACGTGGTCAACTCCACCGAATCCGATATCGTAAGCCCATCCGTCACCACCGAAGATCCACTGGGATTTCTTAGCAAGGAAGTCTTTGTTCTTAACAATATCTTTGCATGTGTCACAGTCACATCCATCTAATGCTGCAACTAATTTGTCTGTAGCATCTCCGTTTGTAACTCCGCAGTTAAATGTATCCAGGTATTCCTGGCAAGCAGCTTTTGCTGCCTCTGAAGCCTTGTCGCTTGCAGCTACAGCTTCTACTTCTTCTTTCAGTCTCTTTCTGATTGCTTTCTGAGCAAGCAACATACCATATCCAAACTCTGCGTTGTCTTCGAACAGTGAGTTAGACCAAGCCGGTCCCTGTCCTTTCTCGTTTATTGTATATGGTGTAGACGGTGAAGAGTTACCCCAGATAGAAGAACATCCTGTTGCGTTAGCGATGTACATTCTGTCACCGAATAACTGAGTGATCAATTTTGCATAAGGAGTTTCTCCACATCCTGCACAAGCTCCTGAGAACTCAAGCAGTGGCTGTTTGAACTGGCTTCCCTTAACAGTGTTAGCTTTGAATTTAGCTACAACTTCTGGTTTTACTTCGATCTCACGTCCGAAGTCAAATACATCCTGTTCTTTAGCATTCTCTTCCATGTTTGCCATAACAAGAGCTTTCTCACCCTTCTTACCTGGGCAAACGTTTACACAAGATCCACATCCTGTACAGTCATAAGCTGATACAGTCATCGTGAATTTCATTCCAGGCATACCAATCATATCAATTGCTTTTGTTCCTTCTGGAGCTTTTGCAAGTTCATCCTCTGTAAGAGCTACCGGACGGATAACTGCATGCGGACAAACGTATGCACAACGGTTACACTGGATACAGTTCTCTGACTGCCATACCGGGATATCTACTGCGATACCACGTTTCTCATATGCTGCACTACCTGACGGTGTAGAACCATCTGCATAATCTGTAAATGTAGATACCGGCAGGTTATTACCCTCCTGTGCATTTACTTTAGACTGAACATTCTTAACAAATGCTACAACGTCATCTTTTCCACCTTTAACTTCCGGTGTGAATAATCCTTCGTCTTCACAAGATTTCCAAGATTCCGGAACTTCAATCTCAACAACCTGTTTTGCACCGGCATCGATTGCATCGTAATTCATCTGTACAATCTTGTCACCTTTTCTTCCGTACGTAGCTTTTGCTGCTTTCTTCATCAGATCGATTGCTTCTTCTTCCGGAATGATAGATGCCAGTTTGAAGAATGCTGACTGAAGGACTGTATTGATACGTCCGCCAAGTCCGATCTCTTTACCAATCTTGATACCATCAATTGTGTAGAATTTGATATTATGGTCAGCAATGAATGCTTTTACCTGTCCCGGTAAATGTTTCTCAAGACCTTCCATATCCCATGAACAGTTCAGAAGGAATGTTCCTCCGTCAACTAATTCCTGAACCATGTTGTATTTATTAACATAAGATGGGTTGTGACATGCTACAAAGTTTGCCTTGTGGATCAGGTAAGTAGATTTGATTGGCTTCTTACCGAAACGCAAGTGAGACATTGTAACACCGCCAGACTTTTTAGAGTCATAATCGAAGTAAGCCTGTGCATACATATCTGTATTGTCACCGATAATCTTAATAGAGTTCTTGTTAGCTCCTACGGTACCGTCAGCTCCAAGTCCCCAGAACTTACAGTTGATTGTTCCTTCTGGTGTTGTAACCAGTGGTGCACCAACTTCAAGAGAAAGATTTGTAACATCATCGTTGATACCGATTGTAAATCTGTCTTTGTCTGCGTTCTCAAATACTGCAACGATCTGTGCAGGTGTTGTATCTTTAGATCCTAATCCGTAACGTCCTCCGTTAACCGGAATTGCATCGAATTTAGATCCTTTTAATGCAGAAACAACATCGAGGTATAATGGCTCTCCCTGTGCTCCTGGCTCTTTTGTTCTGTCAAGTACATTGATGTATTTAACAGTATCCGGAATTGCATCGATGAGTGCCTGTGCGCAGAATGGTCTGTACAGACGTACTTTAACAACTCCGACTTTCTCGCCTGCTGCTGTTAAGTAATCGATTGTCTCTTCAATTGTATCACATACAGAACCCATAGCGATGATAACTTTCTCAGCATCAGCAGCTCCGTAGTAGTTAAACAGTTTGTAATCTGTTCCGATCTTAGCATTAACTTTATCCATGTACTCCTGAACGATTGCCGGCATAGCATCATAATATGGGTTACATGCTTCTCTTGCCTGGAAGAAAATATCCGGGTTCTGAGCAGAACCTCTCTGGCATGGATGATTTGGATTCAGTGCATGATTTCTGAACTCATCGATTGCATCCATATCTACCAGATCTTTCAGATCTTCGTAATCCCATGTCTCAATTTTCTGGATCTCGTGAGAAGTACGGAATCCATCAAAGAAGTTGATGAATGGAAGTTTTCCTTTTAATGCTGCACAGTGTGCAACTGGTGTTAAGTCCATTACTTCCTGTACACTGGATTCGCAAAGCATTGCAGCACCAGTCTGACGACAGGCGTAAACATCTGAGTGATCTCCGAAAATGTTCAGTGCATGACTAGCAAGTGCACGAGCAGATACGTTAAATACACCCGGAAGCTGTTCTCCAGCTACTTTATATAAGTTAGGAATCATCAACAATAATCCCTGAGATGCTGTAAATGTTGTTGTTAAAGCTCCAGCGGAAAGAGATCCGTGTACAGCTCCTGCAGCACCTGCCTCTGACTGCATCTCTGTTACCTGAACAGTCTGTCCAAATATGTTCTTTCTTCCTTCTGTTGCCCATTCATCTACATGTTCTGGCATAACAGATGATGGTGTGATAGGGTAAATTGCAGCAACTTCTGTATATGCATATGATGCATGAGCTGCAGCCTGATTACCATCCATGGTCTTCATTTTTCTTGCCATTTTTGTTGTTCCTCCTTAAATTTTGTACATATCACTGTATTTTGACGTGTATATTTATTATAGTCCGATTATATTTAAAAGTCTAGTAATTCTCTCTGTTATTTTGTTCCTTTTCCTGTACAACCTGTTCATTTTCCATTCTTTTTTGCCGGATATGCCAGAATATAATCAGTGATGCCGAAACAATTACAAGCGCTCCTGCAAGTACCTGCGATACCGGGATCGCTGTGCCCGGAAACAGTAACTGATCTGTTCTGAGTCCCTCGATCCAGACGCGTCCCAGCCCATATCCGAACAGATAGACTAAGAATACCTCTCCATTAAACTTTTTGTGTCTGCGGTATAACAGCATGATGAACAGCACCATCAGACACCAGAGTGATTCATACAGAAATGTCGGGTGCACCTGAATGTATGACGTTCCATTTTTGTACTGCATATGTCTACGCATCAACTCAGTAATATCCGACGGGCGTACTGCATCCGTCGGAAGTTTCATTGCGAATAAGCCATTCGTATATTCTCCGAATGCTTCCCGGTTGAAGAAATTACCCCAGCGTCCGATCATCTGTCCTGCCACCAGTCCCAGGCTGGCAGTATCGAACAGCACCGCCGCCGATAATTTCTTAACTTTTGCAAATACAACAACTGTAATCACAGCTGCAATCACACCACCGTAAATCGCCAGACCGCCTTCCCGGATATTCAGGATGCTTTTCAGATCATTTTTGTACATATTCCAGGAAAATACCACATAATATGCGCGCGCACCAATAATCGCAAATACGACTGCATAAAGTGTCAGATCAAAATAGGTCTCCGAATTCTGTTTCGTCCGTTTCGCTTCGGCTGCTGCGATCAGGATTCCTGCCAGAATCCCCAGACCAATAATTATTCCATAAAAAGCAATATCAAAACCGCCTATAGAAATGTGATTGCCCACATTTTTCAAGTGGATACCAAGATTGGGAAAATCAATGGTTTTATGCATGTTCTGTTTTCTTCCCTTCTTAACTTTTCCTTTTATTATTTCTCTTAAACGTTAAATCTGAACAGCATGATGTCTCCATCCTGGACAACGTAATCTTTTCCTTCCAGGCGGATCAGTCCTTTTTCTTTTGCTGCTGTATGGCTTCCACATTCCATCAGATCATCGTAAGATACAACCTCTGCACGGATAAATCCTCGTTCAAAGTCTGTGTGGATTTTACCTGCTGCCTGCGGTGCTTTTGTTCCTTTTGTAATCGTCCATGCACGGACTTCCGGCTCGCCGGCTGTCAGATAGCTGATCAGTCCGAGCAGTTTGTAGCTGGCTTTGATCAGTTTTTCCAGTCCGGATTCTGTTAATCCGAGATCTTCTAAGAACATCTTCTTCTCATCATCATCCAGCTCTGCAATCTCCTGTTCAATCTGTGCACATACAACAAATACTTCACTTTGCTCTTTTGCTGCGTATTCTCTTACTTCCTGCACGCCCTTGTTATTTGCTCCGTCATCTGCCAGATCATCTTCTGCAACATTTGCTGCATAAATAACCGGTTTGTATGTCAGAAGATTGTAGCTCTTTAACCACTCTTCCTCTTCTTCATCTTCTGCTCCGTCAAATGTCTTCGCAAGACGGTTATCTTCCAGATGTGCTTTGATCTTCTCTAACAGCGCAAGTTCTTTTGCTGCTGTCTTGTCATTTCTTGCAACTTTTGTAGTCTTTGCAATTCTACGCTCCAGGATCTCCAGATCAGAAAAAATCAGTTCCAAATTGATCGTCTCGATATCCCGCAGTGGATCTACACTTCCGTCTACATGTACAATATTGCTATCCTCAAAACATCTGACAACATGTACGATTGCATCTACTTCACGGATATTTGCAAGGAACTGGTTGCCAAGTCCCTCTCCTTTGGATGCTCCCTTAACAAGACCCGCAATATCAACAAATTCGATTGCCGCCGGAATGATCTTCTTTGTATGATACATCTCTCCCAGAACGTTCAATCTCTCATCCGGCACAGTAACGACGCCGACGTTCGGATCAATCGTGCAGAACGGATAGTTTGCGGACTCTGCTCCTGCTTTTGTTAATGAGTTAAATAATGTACTTTTTCCTACATTTGGAAGTCCTACGATTCCTAATTTCATCTTTCTATATTCCTCCTATAAATCCTTTAATTTCAAGGGGTTTCGGCACACTTATTTTTGTAAGTGGGCCATTTAGTGGGCCATTACATTGCCATAAGTGCTTCTGCTACCAAGTCCATTTCTTTTTTCTTTTCTTCCTCGGTAGTATGAACATATAAGTTCATCGTAATTCCAATATTCGAATGGCCCAGTAACATCTGAAGTGTTTTCGGTTTCATTCCTGCTTCAATACATCTGGTAGCAAAAGTATGTCTCAAGATATGCATCGAAAATCTTGGAATTTTTGCTTTATCACAGATTTTAAACAGCGCTGTATCATATGTACTGTTCTTAACTGGTGTCCCTTTTCGACACAGAAACACAAACTCTTCCCATTCTGTTGAAATTTCTGAAATCCTCTTATTCTTTTCTTTTTGTTTTTTTAGTATAGCAACCGCTTCTTCTGTTAAGGGTATCGTCCGGTAACCTGATTTACTCTTTGGTTCTCCGATACGCCACTCCTTTGCACTGTAACGATATTCCATACTTCTGCGAATCTGAATTGTTTTGGATTTAAAATCGACATCTTCCCATTTCAATCCTACCAATTCGCCTGTTCGCAATCCGGTTTGTAGTATAAAACGATACTGATTTTCATAGCTTTGATTTTCTGCATATTGTAAAAATGTTTTTTGTATGTCTCTTGTTAAAGCAACTTTCTTCTCAGATGGCTTTCCCATATCACTTTTCACAGATTTTTTACAGGGATTGCTACACAAGACTTCATTTTCTTTTGCATACTCAAACATGTTGTATAATGCAATTCTTGCCTGATAAATTGTAGATGTGCGATACTCCTGATCTGCCATATCATAAAATATTTTCTGACAGTGAAGTGGTTTCACGTCTGATAGTGGCATCTCCCCAATTACCGGTTTAATATTTTTAATATATCTCTCCGTATAATTGCGAACAGTATTGGAACGGACTGTTTTCTTTTTTATCCCAATCCAATAATCAAACCATTGATCGACCAGCATATCTGATGGCATTGAAATATCACTGTGTTCATCCACATAAGTCGCATCAGCAATCCATGCTCTGCACTCTTGCAGCTTTTTGAATCGTTTATGTTTTCTCTTTCCAAACCGATCTACAAATCTGGCTGAGTATAATCCTGTACTTTCCTGGGATATTCCCTTGCCAAGTTCTTTGCCTTTTAAATCTTTTCCCATATTTCAGCTCCTCTCATAAGAAGCCCTAATACAGTACCTTGTATTATACCATAGCATCTTATTTTTGTGAATATTCATTTTCATCTCCTGTCATTCATTTATATTTATATTTCCACACTTTCCGAAATGAATTTTTCAAATTCTTTTCTCTTTACAAGTTTTTTCGTGCCTACGTAAAGCACAAACGGACATCTCGGTTCTTTCAAAAGACTATTTATTCTGTTTTGTCCGATATTACTGTATTCTGCTGCCTCTTCAATTGTAAGAGCCACTTTTTCACATATCGCAACATGTTGTTTGCTCATAAAATCCTTTCCTTATTGTTTAACGTGCGTAGCATTCACTTCTATCCGCAATACGCACGATCATTCTTTGTATTCAACAACGTTTTCGCTTTCTCCATTTTCATACTTGCAATCGCTTCTCGTTTACTTGTGCCTCCAACATACATTGGTGTACACATTTCTAAAATACGGTCATAGATACGTCTTTTTTCTAACATGGTCTCGCTTTTTATTTCTTTCAGCGGAAGATTGGTCGTGATGATCAAAGGTCGCCCCGAACGGATTCTGCGG
>UMGX01007213.1_pt1 | contig 27702 bp, 19 predicted proteins | sample 1965411 | NCBI WGS metagenome assembly UMGX01 (sample SAMEA4836086, study PRJEB28245) | human gut metagenome | biome: gut microbiome; material: fecal sample | place: Denmark | collected 2008 | reverse complement strand
TGGGCATGAACGAGATCGGTTTCTCGTGGGTCATGTCCATCGTATTCCTAGTACTTGTGGTCCAGGCATGCGTTTTTCCGCTGTTCTACAAGTCCATGAAGGGTATGCGCAAGATGCAGGCCCAGATGGCCGTCCTGCAGCCAAAGATGCAGCGTATCCAAAACAAATACAAGGGCAAGAACGATCCCGCCAGCAAGGAAGCCATGCAGCGCGAGATGATGAAGCTCTACCAGGACAATGATGCGAACCCGATGGGTGGCTGCACTTCCATGCTCCCTATGTTCGTGCAGGGTCCCGTATTCATGTGCATGTTCTATACGCTGTCAGCCATTCCGTACATCGCACGCGGCAAATTCAGGGACGGACAGGGTCTTGGCGCTTTCGACATCGCCACAGCCAAGCAGTTCACGTCCACCACAGTGTTTGGTGTGAACGTGGCTGATAACTTCACGACCGCCGCCGTGCATGGCAAAGTAGTTATCGCCATCTTCGTTGCATTGATGTGCTTCTGCCTGTGGTTCATGCAGTACAACAGCATGAAGCGTAACATGGCTCAGTCTGCGGCAAACAAGCAGACCGAAATGATGCAGAAGATGATGTTGTGGATGTTCCCGATCATGTACATTGTCTCCGGTATTGCCATGCCGTTCGCTGTGCTGGTGTACTGGCTCACCAACAACATCTGCAATCTGTTGCGTTCCATCTGGCAGATCCACGTCTTCCCGACTCCGGGATCTCCGGCCGCCGAAGCGAAGGAAAAGCGTGATCATGTTCATGAGAACGCCCGCCGAGCCAAGGCCGGTCTGCCATCCCTCGAGGAAGAGGCGCTGCAGAAGGCCAAGGAAGCCGCCGAAGTGAAGGAAAAGAACGGCTACCAGCGTCATCAGCCGAGCCGTAAAAAGAAAAAGAAGTGAGTAAGAGTGTGTCCCGTGTTTCACGTGAAACGCGGGACACACCACTTTTATCAGCGTTTATCGTCGACGTGGTAAACAGTAATTAGACTTTACATAGCAAGACTTTTAGTAATAGAAACCCCGCTCAAAGGAGTACAACCACCATGGCGCAAGATGAGGAAAAGACCATCGATCAGCTCAATGAGGAAGCTGATATCGCTGCCGATTATCTTGAAGGACTGCTCGATATCGTTGATTACGAAGGTGATATCGAAATGGGCGTGCGCAACAATCGTCCTACCGTGCAAATCGTCGCCGATGATGATACGGATATCAAGCATCTCATCGGACGCAACGGCGAGGTCGTCGACGCATTGCAGCAGCTGACGCGACTTGCCGTGCAGCAGAAGACCGGCGAACGTTCCCATCTCATTGTGGACGTCGACGGCTATCTAAAGCGCAAGCGTCAGCGTCTGCATGACATCGCGCTGGACGCCATCGACGAGGTACACGAGACCGGAGAGCCGGTCGACCTGAAGCCGATGAATTCCTTCGAGCGTAAGATCGTGCATGACGTGGTGCGTGAGGAAGGCATGAAGTCCCGTTCCCACGGCGAGGAGCCACATCGTTACGTTACGGTGTATCTCAAGGCTTCCGCCGCCGAGGAAACCGAAGACGAGGATGAGGCCTGAGTTCGGCTCGTTTCACGTGAAACATGGCGTCACTATTTGGTGGCGCTTTTTTTTTATTGCGATTGGTGAATGACTGCACGCGAGTCGTGCGCTGGATACGTGACGCCTATGTGCGCATGGACTTGCTTACGGTCTGCGTAGGCCGTGCGATATTGCCGGCATTGGTCGGGGAGTAATGGCTGGAATACCAGCAATGAGGAAGAGCAGGATATAGGATGGTGCCCATGAGTGATGTGACAGACGAACTTGATGATTCGCCGATTCTTGAGGAAGTGCTGGGGGATGCGTTGGACAAGCTGCGTGTCTTTCATGCGAAACTTGCCGAAGAAGGCGAACCCCGTGGCTTGATCGGGCCACGAGACGTTGGGATTATTTGGGAACGCCATATTCTGAATTCGGCTGCCATTGTGCCTTTCGTGAGGGAATCCACGGCCAATAAGCAGTTTAAAACGGTTGCCGATATTGGCAGCGGTGGCGGTTTCCCCGGTATCGTTGCGGCCGCATGCCTGCCGGATCACCAGTTCACGCTTGTAGAGCCTATGGAGCGGCGTATCGAATGGCTGAACGAGTGCGTGGCGGACATGGAGCTGGAGAACGTTGCGGTGGTGCGTGCCAGGGCCAATGAGATGATCGAGGCCATTGTGGGTGCGTCTGGCACTCAAGGCGGCAACCGTGGCAATGGGAACGCCAGAAACGGTAGAAACGGCAAAGGCGGCAGGAACGGCAGGGGAGCGGTTGCCCGCGGTCCTGTACTGGATTTGGACGGCAAGCCCATTCAGGCAAGGCATCCGTTCGCCGTGGTGACCTGTCGTGCCGTTGCGCCGATGACCAAACTATCCGGGTGGACGTTGCCGTTGCTTGAACGCGGTGGATGTCTGGTCGCATTGAAGGGAAGATCCGCTCAGGAGGAGATCGAAAAAGCCTCCAAGGAGATTGCCAAGTGCGGCGGTGTTCGTCCGCGAGTGGTGAATGCCGAGGTCGGTCCGGGGCTTGAATCAACCCATGTGCTCATGGTGGATAAAAAGTAAGTTATCCACAATTTAGGCAAGTTGTCCACATTATCCACAGCTGGGGAATCGTTGAAATAAACCGCAGAGAAAATGTTGGAATGGCAATAAAATATCTGTGGATAACTTTTTGTGAGCAGCGTAAGTTATCCACTGACTATCCACAGTTATCCACATTTGCGCACAATGGGTGAGATGGGCTGATTCTGTCCACCCAAATGATGAAACTTGAATGTTAAGCATATCGTAAGGAAGGCTGACGTATGACTGGACCTGAAGGACCAGATAACCTGACATCGATGGAATCGGCAACGGAAACCATCAAACGAATTTTCGGAGGATCGGATTCTCCTCTTGGTTCGCAGATCGCCGACGAATCGTCTCGCTATCGCGCCTTGCAGAAGGCCGTTTGCCCAAAGCCGGAGCAGACGCGACTGATTGCGGTCGCTAACCAGAAGGGCGGCGTTGGCAAAACCACGTCTGCGGTGAATCTTTCCGCTGCGTTGGCTCAGTTCGGTTCCAAAGTGCTGCTGATCGATATGGATCCACAGGGCAATGCGTCGACCGCGTTGGGTGCTCCGCATGCGTCGGGAGAGCCGTCGGTATACGACGTGATCGAAGGTAGGAAAACCATTGCCGAAGTCAAGCGTGCCTGCCCTGATTTCGATCTGCTTGATGTGGTACCGGCCTCCATTGATCTGAGTGGTGCCGAGCTGGAAGTCGCCGACATGGAAAATCGCAATGTGCTGCTGAAAACCGCGGTTGACGAGTTTCTTGAGAACAGCGAGGAACACTACGATTACGTGATTATCGATTGCCCTCCAAGCCTTGGACTGCTGGTAATTAATGCCATGTGCGCGGTGCATGAGATGCTGATTCCGATCCAGGCTGAATACTATGCGTTGGAGGGGCTTGGCCAGCTTATCAATACCATCGGGCTGGTGCAGGAACATTTCAATCCGTCACTGCTCGTTTCTACCATGCTGATTACCATGTTCGATAAGCGAACCCTGCTCAGCCGTGAAGTGCATGACGAGGTCAAAAGCCACTATCCGACCATCGTGTTGGACACCACGATTCCACGAACGGTGAAAATATCGGAAGCGCCAAGCTTTAATCAAAGCGTTATCGCCTACGACCCCAAGGGCATGGGTGCAATCTCCTACTGCGAGGCCGCGTTGGAACTCGCACGTCGCTCGCAGACGGTGTTGCAGGCTATCGATGCAAGAAGGAATGAGAACTGATTATGGCTACGAAATCACGTTTAGGCAGGGGTCTCGGCGCGCTGTTTCCGTCTCTTCCAGGAGAGTCGGCAAAATCGGAAGCTGCCGCTGAGCCGGCTACTCCTGCTGCAGGGGTGAAGGCCGATAACAAATCGTCCGCGAAAACTTCCGGAAATATGGCTGACAGTGCCGACGTGCCGTCTGTGGAAAAGAATGCAGGCGCTAAAAGCTCCATGGTGACAGCCAAGGCTTCCGTCGATGCCGTCCGCGACATGAAGAAAAACGTTTCACGTGAAATCAAGAAGGGAGGCGTTCATCGTGCCAGCATGCCTTCCATCACGCTGAACGAAGCGGCTCATCCAGCTGACATGTTCTTCGGTGCCACCAGTCCTGTCGCTCCTTCTGCCGATGTGAAGCAGGGGAGTGTTTCACGTGAAACTATAGCGGTAAAAAAGAACGAAGATGCAAAGAACAGCGAACCGGAACTGCTGCCGGTGCAGGGTGGATACTTGGTTGAATTGCGTCTGAGTGACGTCGGACCCAACCTGCATCAGCCGCGTACTATTTTCGACGAGGATGATCTTCGTGAACTTGCCGATTCCATCAAGGAAGTCGGCGTGCTGCAGCCCATTGTCGTACGGAAACGTCCACTCTCGCAGATTGAGGCCGCGCGCAAGGAGAACGCCGCCAACAATGCCGAGCCGCACAATATGTTCGACGGTCGCATGGATAGCATGTATGAGCTCATCATGGGCGAGCGTCGTTGGCGTGCTTCACAGATCGCAGGTCTGAAAACGATTCCTGCGATCGTCAAAACCACGGCAGACGATGACATGTTGCGTGACGCTCTGCTGGAGAATCTGCATCGCGTTGCGTTGAATCCGCTGGAAGAAGCGGCTGCCTATCAGCAAATGATCGACGATTTCGGTCTGACACAGGCGCAATTGTCGAAATCTGTATCGAAATCACGCCCGCAGATCGCAAATACCTTGCGATTGCTGAATCTGCCTGCAACCGTGCAAAAGAAGGTCTCTTCCGGACTCTTATCGGCAGGTCACGCGCGTGCGCTGCTGGGATTGCCGGCCGAAGCTGATATGGAACAGCTTGCGACGCGCATTATCGCCGAAGGACTGTCTGTTCGCAGCACCGAGGAAATCGTGTCGATGAAGGCCGCCGAATCGGATCAGCCGAAGAAGGTGAAGACCAGCAAACTGAATCCGTGGGCGGGAACGCCAATGCAGGTCGGCCTTGAAAAGAGGTTCGACACGAAGGTGTCCATCAAGGGATCCAAGGAACATGGTCGCATCGAAATCGTGTTCAAATCCGAAGACGACATGAAGCGCATTGTCGACATGCTCATGCCTTCTGCTGAAGAATAGTATTTCTCGAGTTTCTCTGTCTGATCAGTGTGATGTTCGCAGAAGGGCGGCATATTCTATTCACGACACACTCAAGGCTGTTTGACCAAGCTTACAGTCGTGAACAGAATATGCCGCCCTTCCGTTCGTTTTTCCAGTTTTTGCAGGGCATGACCGTGTATCACGGTCACATAACGGTCATTCATACAGTCATGATTGTGAGATGACTGTATGAATGACCGTCATGGGGAGTGCTACTGCTCTAGGTAGGCTTGGGCGTCAAGGGCAGCCCGGCAGCCCATGCCGGCGGCACTGATCGCCTGACGGTAAATACTGTCAACGCAATCGCCTGCTGCAAAAATACCGGCAGTGCTGGTGCGTGTGCTGGCGCCATCCACCTGAATATATCCAGCCGCATCTCGCTGCACAATGCCGTCAATAAAAGTTGTGGCGGGGGAGTGGCCGATCGCTACGAAAATACCGTTTGCGGCAATCGTGCCAATCTCTCCGGTGATGACGTTGCGAATGTTCACGGATTGTGCTCCGTTGTCGTCTCCCAATATTTCCTCCACCACGGAATCTGTGATGATGGTGATTTTCGGATTCTGTTGAGCGCGTTCCACGAGAATCTGCGATGCGCGGAATTCGGAACGACGATGAATCAACGTCACCGACGATCCAAATCGGGAAAGAAAATCAGCTTCAGTGAATGCGCTATCGCCGCCGCCGACCACAATAATCGGCTTATCTCGGAAGAAGAAGCCGTCGCAAGTCGCACAATATGACACGCCCTTGCCGGAATATTCCGCCTCTCCGGGGATGCCGAGCTTGCGGTATTCCGATCCGGTTGCGATGATCAAAGCACGGGTTTCGAAAACGTCTCCCAGATCGACGCGCACGGTTTTCACGCCGGTGGCGTCATCGTTGCTCACGGAAACAACGTCATCCCAAATGATTTCTGCGCCGAACTTCTCCGCTTGGCGTTGCATATTGTCCATGAGTTCCGGTCCCATAACGCCATCGGGGAAGCCTGGGAAATTCTCCACTTCGGTGGTGTTGACGAGCTGCCCGCCTGGGGTCAGCGCGCCCGCGATGACTAGTGGTTTGAATCCAGCTCGGCCCAAATATATGGCTGCGGTATATCCGGCAGGGCCGGACCCGACAATAATCACATCTCGCAAATCACTCATATTCCCACTGTAGCGAATCGTCAAAACGGACATCCACGCATCTCACGATTTCGCGCATTCCTTTTTCTTATGGCGTATTATCAAGTACCTTCCGAATCGGATCATCTACAGAGTTTCACGTGAAACACGAGTTGTTGTGTGTGGTTATGTGAGGGGCTGTGTGTGCAGTTGCTGGTGGTGGCTGGATTCTTGGCAGTGCTTGAGCGGAACATGAGAAAAGGGCTTGCGCTCCATGCGGAACGCAAGCCCTTTGGTTATTTAAGTGTGACGCCTGCTTGTGCAGGCCTTGGGTCACTTGTTGATGACCTTCTTGAACAGATCGGCGCTAGCCTTGGCGAGTGCGAACTGGCCGAAGCCTGGATCGATGGAAGCGAGGTTGGCGTTGACGATCTGGTTGAAAGTGTTGTTCTTCATGATGTTTCCTTTCATTCGGCTTGGCGGCGTTCTTGTTTTCTTTTCTTTCCTCTGGCCGCTGCCGTAAGTCTTGTTTGTTGTTTCAGCGCGGGTGGCGTTGCCGTTTCCCCGCGTGTGGGGTGCGGCTCCGGTTTTCTCTCCGGTCCCTGCCGCATCGTGTCTCTTTGTTCTGTTGTGCCTTCATTATAGGCAGGCGCAACCGTCAATGGCATGCAACGATCGTTGATTCTTTTGTATTTTCATCGGCTAATCTTGAAATAAACGTAATGATGCTGTGATGAAAGTTGATCGTCGATTGCCGGGCAGTATCGCCGTCGCAAAAAGAAGTGGTGTGATCTTTGAATTTTCTGTCTTTTTATGAAAGTCTCAAAATCGTTCTTCTGTAAGATTTTTGGCAATCTCGTCTTTTTCTATCCCTTTTCTATCTTCCTTACCTGCGGGAGTATTTGCGCTTGTTGCCGACGAATGTCACGGTACATTGATTGATAGCGAGCTGATTGGCGTGGCTATTCGACGGGCTGATCGGCATCAGGCATAAGAAAGGAACGTGATATGGCGACTATTCCTGAACAATACGAGAGTCAGCGCGTGGGCGTGCAGGGATATCGCGTGCTCAATCTCGATTTGGACGGCGTCTGCGCGGATTACAAAGGTGCGATCCGCGATTATCTGCATCGGCAGGGCATTGACGTGCCGGAACGTGCGTTGCGGGCCGCGCACTACAATCTCACCCGCGAGGATGGATGGCCGTTCGACACGCTTGACGATTACATCGAAACGCATAAAGCCGCGGAACGTGAGCATCTGTATGCGACGATGAAGCCGCTTCCGGGGGTAGCGCAGGCGCTGCAACGATTGGCGGGCGAGCACGTGTACATTCGCATCGTCACGCATCGGCTGTTCGTGTCCGGCCAGCATCAGATGGTCGTTTCCGACACCGCGCAATGGTTGGATAGCAATCACATTCCGTACATGAGCCTGTGCTTCACTGGGCTGAAAGACAGTATGCAGGCCACGATCCACATCGACGATTCGCCGGCGAACATCGAAACCCTGCGCGAAGCCGGGCAGCACGTGGTTGTGTTCGATCAGCCGTACAACAGCGCGTACGATGGTCCTCGAATCGACAGCTGGAGCGACGTCAACGTCGAAAAGCTCCTCACCCTCTTCGAACACTGGCCGGAGTAAGTGGTCTGCGCGGCGGATTGTCTGTACAACCCCGGTTGTATGTCTGCACAAGTCGATTTGACCACTAATTTGGGATATGTAGTTGATTGACATCAACGATTTCGGCAGACAATCGAGTGGCAGATACAAAGGAGGGCACGTGCATATTACACGTGCCCTCCATGCGCGTCTTTTCCGGAAAACGTTAGAAAGACGGTGACAACGATTAGAAGATCTGCAGGGAATCGATGTACAGCTGGCTGCCGGGCAGACTGTCAAGCGGCACCCACAGCATGATGTCCTGCGTTTTCACAGACTTGTCGAACTTCACTTCGGTAGTGCCGGAATCGTCGAATTTGAACTGTGCCACCTGCTCACCCTGGGACGGGCTGTTCGTCGCGTTTACGCGAATGTATCCCTGGCCGCCCGAAGAACGAATCTTGATGACCATGCGAGACACGTTCTGCGGTTGGCTCAGGTGCACGTAATATCCGTAGCCCTGCTGTCCGTCAGGGTTCGACAGGAACTGACGATTGTCGATTTCGTATGCAGTCGTGTTTTCCGGCTGCTTCGGATTCGGTACCTTCTTCGACTGCTTGTCAGCGGTCACGACCTTGTCTTCGGTTTTCTTGAGTTTCTTGGATGATGAATCGCCAGATGCCGGCGCATTGGCGGAAGTATCGGAAGAATCCGCGGAATTGGACGAATCGGTATTGTTGGACTTATCGGTATTGCCGGACTTATCAGAATTGGAAGAATCCGCGGAATTCGCATCCGTCTGATCGCCCTCGCCGAACGGCACCTTGTCAAGATTTATTTCCGGCCATGGTCCTTCGGAATCAGTCGTAACCGAATCTGAAGGCTTCATCAAACCCTGAATAGCGAAACCAAGCGCTACCGCAACAACAAGAACGGCAACGATAATCGCAACGACCTTCGTTTTCAGCTTGCCAAACAGTTTCGCGTCGGCAACGTCAGTACTCGCCGACGTGGGAGAAGGATTCTTCGGTGTGAAGCTCGGCGGAACCGCGGCTCGACCGGCGGCATACGCGGCGTCGATCGCCTCCTGCTCTGCCTTCAACGCGCGAGCGGACTCCTCGCCGGGCTGAATGACCTGACCGTCCGCGCCGATCACTGGAATGCGGCCGGTTTTTTCCAACTGGGAATCGTCTGACGACATGCCGTCGGACGGTACTGAAACCCTGATAGGGAAGGAGAAGGGGGAATCGCTGGTGTCGGTCACGCCATCGATGTCTTCTTCGCTCAGCAGCTCACGGCCGCTGCTCCACAACGATTTCACCGCTCCGCTGGTGGCTGCGACGCTTTTCGCCAAAGCCTCCTTGCCATCGGAAAAATCGTTATGCGGTTCGGGAGCCGTGAACGTCATTTCCGGAATGCTTCCAGTCACCGCCAGCGTATCCGGTAGCAGGAGCGTATCCTTCTCAAGGATCTGCAGCAACGGAACATTGGCGATCGAGCACTCCGAATCCATGGAAGGCAACGTGACATCCATACCCCCCAACGATGACAGCGGCTGGTACTCGCCAAGCAGCGCCTCCAATTCCGCGAGAGTCGCCATCGGAACGGTGGGGAAGCCGTCGGCCTCTTCAAGCTCAAGTCCGCGCTTGCAGATCACACGGAATTCCATCGGCGTGGTTGGCGCGAGCGCGTCCAGACGGAAATCAGTCGACAATGTGGACGGACGGCGGGTCAGCATCGCATACAGCAATGCCGCAATCTGCCGAATCGCAAGCTGTTCCCGATTTTCCAAAGCCTGCGCGCGAGAAGTGTCGGCAAGCATGACGCTCACCGGAGCGTCTGCAATTTGAATGCCGGAACGGGTCAGGCGCACCGTGTCGGTGCTGATGGAGAAATGCGTGAGATTGTCTTTTTGCAGCACATGCAACGATTCGATGACTTCGCCAATGATGGAACGCATGGCTGTATAGCTCAACGGCTGGTTGGCGTTCAGCGCAAGATATTCGCTGAGGGCCATGCCTTCGTCAAGCTGTGTCACCACCAGCGCGACCTTGCCGACATGCTGGAGTTGCAACACTTTTGTGAAGTGGGAGTCGTGCGAAATGGCCAGCATGGAAGCGGTTGCGTTGACTTCCTGCAATGCCTTGCTGCTGCTGACGATAAACAGCTGGCAATCCCGTGCGAGCACATGGTCGCTGGCCTTCCAGACCTGCAGTCCGGTTTCTTCGCGCAACGGCGAAACGAGCACGTAGCGATTGCTGATGGTATCTCCCAGCTGAGGTTTCATGGGTTCCTTCAACTTTTTGTAAACGTTTGTTCTGCCTATGGTCACTCGCCGTTTTCGGCGTCGCCTTGCTCCAGTCTATCGTTGGGGCTGGTCGGCTTGCGAAGTCCGGGAATACGTGAGGAAAGCAGTACGATCGCCTCGTCGAATTCCTCGGAACGCAGCAGCCGCAACATGCCCGCGTAAACGATGAAAGTCACTATGGTCAACAGCGCAGCGCACACCACTGCCTGAATCCAGTTCATATGACCGTCCACCGCTCCGATCTGGGCGCCGACGAGCTGGTAGACGCTGTCACGTGCCATCACGCCGATGAGCATGGCAGCTGCTGCCGCGCCAATCGATTTCAGATACGAGATGGCTATGCGCGGACCGTCGATATTGTTTTCGAAACGTTTGCGCAACATGACATACAGGACGGGAATCGGCAGTATGTAGCTTATGGCTCCTACCGTGCCGATCATTGTCGTCCATTCGGTAGGGGGAAGTAGCTTCGCGCCGATTATCACGCCTACCGCTTGAATGCCCATGGCGAACAGCATGAAAATGAACGGCGATTTGCCGTCTTCGAATCCATAGAACGTGCGCTGGATAATCAGATACGCGCTGGCGAACGGAAGTCCCACGCCAAGCGTGACCAACGGTCCCGCCATAAGAATCGCCTCTCTGACGCTCACAGACGGCAGCAACGCGAGAATGATCGGAACGGGCATCACTACGAAAGCGACCGAGAAATAACACATGATCACGCCCATATTGCGCATTGCCTGGCTTAAATCGGTGCGCGCTTCGGCGATATTATGGTCGGCGATCGCACGGGATATTTTCGGGAAAATCGCGGTTGCAAGCGAAACGGCAATCAGCGAATATGGCAGCATGTAAATCGTGTACGCGTTCTGGTATGAGGCATTGCCGGCCACATCGAGCGGATTGATACCGAACTTCTGCTGCGCGAGCATCGGCGCGTTGGTGGACGTGCGCGTGATTACGATATTGGCGAGCTGGTCGATTACGACAATGCCGACGCTCCAAGCTGCGACCGGTCCCATCGAACGCAAGCCGATGCCGCGAAGTCCGAATTGCGGGCGGTATTTCAATCCGATTTTGGTCAGCGGAATGAACAGCACCAACGCTTGGAATGCCACGCCCAATGTCCATGTTCCGGCCGTCAAAGCGATTTTGTCGGCGGTCCAGAAATCAAGCGGATGCTCCGTGGCGCGGCCGAACAATGCGATGAATGTGCCGAAGCCGATGCAGCTGATGATGTTCGCACCCACCGAACTCCACGCATACGCGGTGAAATGGTCTTTGGCTGCGAGAATCTGACCGATCACCGTATACAGGCCGTAGAAGAAGATCTGGGGCATGCACCACAAAGTGAACGAGGTTGCCAACGCCATGGTTTCCGGGCCGCCGTTCACATACAGTCTGGTGAGCAGTGGCGTGCACAGCGCCATCAGAATCGTCACCGCCAACAACATGGTGATGGCGAGCGTGATGAGCCTGTTGAGCTTGGTTTCGGCGTCTTTCGCCTTCAACGTGCGCACGATCTGCGGCACGAGCACGGCGTTGAAAATACCGCCGGAAACCAGGGTGTAGATGACCTGCGGAATCATGGACCCGGCCTGGTAGGCGTTTGCCGCATAGCCGGTGGTGCCTAAAGCCCAGGCGAGCAGAATGGTACGGATTTGCCCGGTCACGCGCGAGGCCGCGGTGCCAGAGGCCATGATCAGTGAATTACGGCCAACGGAAGAACTCATTCGTCGGGATCCTTCTTACGGTGGAATTGGCGCCACAGTCCCAAAGCTCCAAGCAGCACGGCGATGCCGATGATGATGAAGCCGGTTTTGTCGCTGATTTGCAATGCGCTGGTGATGTGGGTGGTTTGTGTCGCTCCGAATGCGATGCCCTGCCTGTCCTGCAGGCTGAGTGTGGCGTCCGCGGTGCCGGAGGTGGCCACACGGATGATGAATGCCACTTGGGCTTCGCCGTTTGCGGGTACCTCCACGGTGTCGAAACGCGAAGTGACAATCTGCATGGAGTTGGTCAATGATGAGACTTTTACCGTGACCGGATAGGGGTGGCTGTTGCTGATGGTAACGGGCATTTGCGCGGTTTCGCTGACCACGTTGACGTTTTCCGTCGGTGTGATGGTCACTCCGTTGATGAGCAGGGACGCCAGTTGCCCGGCTCCTTCCACCATGGTGCTTCCGGCTGGATTTTCGCCGCCTAGCGCGTGCAGGGCCATGATGCCGTGCGCGTTGACGAGCTGTCTGCGCCACGCTTTGAGGCCTGCGGGGGACTGCTTGGCATCGTCGGCGACGTCGGTGAGGATGGACGCGTTGAATCGTTTGATGTCGCTTGTCGAGGCTGCCAGCGTGTTGAGCGTCTGCCTGAGATTGGCTTGTGTCGCATCATTGATTCCGTCGGATTGTGGTACGATCGCGGCCGCATCGTCACCGCTCAAGGCGGGGTCGGCGTTGCTTAATGTGTTCAGATCGGTGATGTTCAGCCACGGCGATTGTTCGACGTCCGTCATCAGCGCATCCACGACGGCTGGGTCGGAATTGTCGTTTAGGCAGACCAGCAGGTTGCGTTCCGCATACGGCTGTTCCATTTGGTAGAACGCGCTTTGCGCGACGAATCGTGCGAGACGCCCGGCCGTTGTTCCCTCGCCATCCGCTTCGGCGTCGGCACTGGTCGCCTTGCCCTGTGCAAGGTTGGAAAGCACGCTTTGCGCGGTCAGTACGGTGACGTCGCCCGCGTCGGTGGCCACTATGGCCTTGCCTGTTTCTGCGGTAGCCGCATCGTTCTCTTCGAAATCATGCGTGGCGATGACGGTGTCGTACCCCTGCTGCTTGGCTTTCGTGAGCGCCTCGATCGTCCAATTGCCGGTGCCCTGCCATGCATACGTGGTCATACTTGCGTTCGGGTCGCCCAACGCCGATTGATAGTTTTCCAAGGCCTGTTCGGCGTTCCATTGCGAGGTGCCGACGCTTGCCGAATCATAGGTTTTGCTGTCGTTCAGCGCGGAATAGGCGGTGATGTCGAATAGGGCCGGTTGCGTGATGCCGTCGACTTGCGTCGGCATCGGCATCGCCTTCAGATAGGTCGGATCGGCCACCACCTGCAGTTTGTCATGCTTGGTGAACGTCTGTTCCAGCGACTTGAGTCGTGCCTCGTCTTCTTTGCCGGGAACGGCGATTTTCGAAAGTTCTGCGGAAGTGACGCCACCTTTGTTGACGAGCTGTTCCAGCATGGTGTTGTCGGTGGTCCATCCTTGCGCTTCGAGCGGCTGCACGATGGTGATATTCATCGCGGGCGTGTCGGGGGTATTGATTCCAGCTCCGGTCCGTGTTGCGAAAGTGTGTGCTTTGTCTTGCTGGACTCCGCCGGCCTCATAGCTGAGAGTGATGGGCTTGGGACCCCAGGAGTTGATGGATGCCAGTGCCTCTTGGCTTGATTCCGCGTCGATGCGCACGTTCGCTGAAGCTCCCGGCTGAAGCGCGGGAACCTCGCTTTGGCCCACGATATTGGGCGTTGGGATCTGCCCGATGCCTTCCGACCATTCCTGGATATCGTTGCGCGACACGAACGTGTAGAAGGCGTTCATGGCGAGGGTCAGCGTGCCCGATGGGATTTCCTGATCTGTGGTGTTGGTCACCGTTGCGCTCAGATGATAGCCGGAAGTGTCTGTCAGCACGGCTGTGGAGGAGTCGATTGACAGCATGGCTCCCGATTGTGTTTCCTGTGTTTCTTCGGCTTTGGCATGTGGCGTAGGTGCGTATAACAACATCAACGCCATGGTCATGACCATGGCGAGGATTGCCGAAAGAGCACGTATGCCGTGCGGAACGTTCCGTTGTGCGGGTTGATTCACCTTCACGCCTGTCTGTTGAGTTTCCTTGCGTACAACCATGCTATCTTTCGTTCGTTCGGGTAGCTGAGAACGTCGTCCAAATCAGCAAAATCCACCCAAATCGCGTCTTCTGCCTCATGGTCCGGGTCGCCTTCCACCGTCAGCTCGCCGCCGATCTGGCGCAATGCGAAGTGATGCACCAGCTTGTGCACGCGCTGGCTGGTTCCCGTGAACCAGTAGTCGATGGTAGCGATGGAATCGACCACTTCACCCAAAATGCCGGTTTCCTCATGTACCTCGCGAACGGCGGTTTGCTGCGGTGTCTCGCCTTTTTCGATATGACCTTTCGGCAGGCACCATTCCAAATGCCCGCTGCGTGAATGACGTGCGATGATCGCCACACGGCCCTTGTCATCGAACACGAGACCGCCCGCCGAATATTCGCGTACCACCGGCAGTTCCTGCGCGTCGAGCGAGGCGAATGTGGTCGGACCGTCTGTGGCGCGCCGTTGCGGCATCATTGCTGGGGTGGGTGCGCTGGGCGTGATGATGGTCTCTTGCCGCAAGGAAACGGACTGCGATGTGTACAGCAGTTTGTCCGATTCCATCGGATTTTGGGCATGGTCGTCCGCAGCATGGGCAAGCATGCGTGCAAGGTCTGCGGGCGTAATCATGATTCCAACCATACTCAATTCTGTGTGCAGGTGGGGTAACGGTATGCTAGTAAGGCAGAAACTTGTGGTGTCGGAAAGGGATGGCGTGAACTTCGAAGTGTGGCCAGAGGCCATTGAATTAGGGCGTATGTTCGCCGCGGAAGGCTATGAATTGGCGTTGGTGGGAGGTCCCGTCCGGGACCTGCTGTTGCATCGTAAATCGCATGATTTGGATTTTTGCACGTCGGCGCGTCCTGAGCAGTTTGAACATATTTTGCGCCGTTTTGGGCGTGATGGCTTTTGGGATATGGGACGCAAATTCGGTACGCTGGGTGCGATGCGCCGTCGCGAGGATGGCACGGAAGTGCAGGTTGAGGTAACGACTTACCGTTCCGACACGTATGACCCCGACTCGCGCAAGCCGGAAGTTAATTATGGCGACACGCTGGAAGGCGATCTTTCCCGCCGTGATTTCACGGTGAACGCCATGGCATTGCGCGTGCCCGAACTGGAATTTGTCGATCCGTTCGGCGGTGCGAACGATTTGGCCAAGGGCGTGTTGCGCACGCCGGTCGATCCTCGCCAGTCGTTCGATGACGATCCGCTGCGCATGATGCGCGCCGTGCGTTTCGTGGCGCAACTGGGCTTCCGCATCGAACCGGAAACCGCCGAAGCGTTGACCGACATGGTCGATCGCATCGAAATCGTTTCCGCCGAGCGCGTACGTGACGAACTGGTCAAAATGCTGCTGTCCGATCGACCGCGTGCAGGTATCGAAGCGCTGGTCGATTCCGGTCTTGCGGATATCGTCTTCCCGGAAATTCCGGCATTGCAGCTCGAAATCGACGAACATCATCGTCATAAGGACGTGTTCGAGCACACCATGATCGTCATTGATCGTGCTGTCGCTCTCGAAACCGGCCCGGACGGTCCTGTGCCAGCTCCAGACCTGACGTTGCGTCTTGCCGCGCTCATGCACGATATCGGCAAGCCGAAGACGCGTCGTTTCGAATCGGGCGGCAAGGTGAGTTTCCATCATCATGATGCGGTCGGCGCGAAAATGACCCGCAAGCGCCTTAAGGCATTGCATTTCGATCATCATATGGTCGAGGACGTCAGCGAACTGGTCAACCTTCACTTGCGTTTCCACGGATACGTGGAGGAGCCGTGGACGGATTCCGCGGTCCGCCGTTACGTCAAAGACGCAGGCCCGCTGTACGAGCGTTTGAACCGCCTGACGCGTGCCGACGCGACCACGCAGAACAAGCGCAAGGCCATGGTGTTCTCGTCGGCGATGGACGAGATGGAACAGCGCGTGCGCGATCTGAAGGAGAAGGAGGATTTCGACGCGATCCGCCCTGATCTGAACGGTGACGAAATCATGCAGCTGCTCGGCATTGAACCGGGACCGCTGGTTGGCAAGGCGTACAAGCACATGCTGGAATATCGTCTCGATAACGGCCCGGTCGAGCGTGATGTTGCTGTTGCCGAGTTGAACCGTTGGTACGAGGAACAGCAGGCCGAATAATCCGCCTTCTGACCTCACGATTTGCAAACTGACCTCATGATCTTGATTTTCAGTAAAAAATCGAAATCATGAGGTCAGAAAATGAAAATCGCGAGGTCAATCCAAGAATCTGCAAATCAAAAAATCTGCAAATCACACGGCGTCGTGTTCGGGGGCCTTCTGCACGTCGGCCATCTTGTCGACGGTAACGCATCCTTCGAAGCTTTCGATCTTCTTGCCGGCGGTCGGCACTTGCTTTTGATCCTGCAGATTGTCGAAGGTTGCGCCAACCACAACGTCGATCAGCATATCCTCGCGATCGTCCATCACCATTTTCGCGTCGGTGAAGTTGCTGTTCACCGTGTACGCCTGATTAACGGCGTTCTTGCCGAAGATGATCATCGTGCGCTCCACCTGGGAACTGGTGTAGTTGCCGGCGGCCTGGGTGTTGAACTCGCGATTCTGTAGCGCGCTGCTGACGGCTTGTGCGAAGCCGGAGAATTCAGTGCCGTTGAGCACGCGCACGGTGATGTTGCGGTTCTCCACGTATTTGCCGTTGCTTCCGTCCTGTTCCTGGGTGGCGCAAGGAGCCTGCTGGCCGTAATTCGGTTGTACTGCAGCCGACTTGACCCTGCCCAATCCTCCAACATGGAAGAAGAACAGCAGGGAAGTCACCAATGCGACCGTCAAAATGGCGCCAGTTATGGTGAACGCCACCTTTTGACGGCGGCGAATGTACTGTTTGCGCGCGGCGCGCTCATCGTTAGCCTGAGTCATGTACGAGTCCTTCTCCAAAAAATCTGTTGACTTCAACCTTACTGTTACGCGATGATATGCACAATCGGATGGGCCGGTGCCTTGGTGGCGATGATGCGGTCGACGCAACGGCTTTCCTGCCATGCCGACTGCACCGCGTGTGCGGCATCGTCGGTTGGTACGAATGCGATTACGGAAGGGCCGGATCCGGAGACGAACGCTTGCTTTGCGCCTGCTCGCAATGCTTCGTCAATCGCCTGTCCGCTGCGTGGGTGCAGTGAGATCGCCGCTTGTTGCAGATGATTGTTGTCTCCCGGGTCGGCGCCGATTTGGTCGAACATGGCATACACTTCCGGCGTGCGCAGTTCCGCCTGATATGCGCCGACCAGCAGGCGGCCTGCAAAACCCTGTCTCGTCAGATTTCGCACGTCGTCGCTGTACTCGCTGAGCTGTTCGATCTGCTCGCCGAAGCCTGTGCCTCGCGCGTAGCCTCCGGTCAGACAGAACGGCATATCCGCGCCTAATGTGGCGGCAACCTGCTGCAACCGTTCGATGGGCCAATCAAGATTCCATAGCGTGTTCAACGCCAAAATCGTGGCAGCCGCATCCGCGGAACCACCCGCCATGCCTGCGCCGACGGGAATGCGTTTTTCGATGTTCAACGCCACATCCGGTTCATGGCCGCTCGCCTCGGCCAAAGCGAACAGGGCAAGTACTGCGTGGTTGCGTCGCATATCGTTGCCTGAGGAGGCCAGGTCGCCAAGATAGGCGCCTTCGAGGTTCAGTGAAAACCCGGATCCAGGTTTTTTACGGCTGGCGGTGACGGTGTCGTACACGCTGACGGCGCAGTAAATGGTGTCCAGCTCGTGCCGGCCGCCCCATTCGCTGCGTGGCTTGCCTACGTGCAAGGTCAGATTCGTTTTCGCCGGGCAGTCCACACTGACCGTGTTGATTGCGTTGCCGTTGCCGCTCATGCTTCCGGCACCTCGCCCATGGCTCGTGCCAGTGCCACGAATTCGTCGATGGTAAGCGTCTCGCCGCGTCGCGTCGGATCGATGCCTGCCCGCTCAAACGCTTCGGAAGGTACGATTTTCTTCAACGCGGCATGCAGGGTTTTGCGTCGCTGCCCAAATGCGGCGTCGATGAGACGGAACACGGTTTCGCGGTCCACCACGGAACCGTCGGGATTGTTGGCGGAAGGCGTGTGCCCGCCCTCGTATCGTTTGAACAGCACCAGCGCGGAATCCACATTCGGCGCCGGCCAGAACACATTGCGCCCGATAATGCCCACACGTTCCGCGGTGCCGTACCATGCGAGCTTCACGCTTGGAGTGCCGTAGATCTTTGAACCGGGTTTTTCACTCAGTCGGTCCGCGACTTCCTTCTGCACCATCACCAGAAAAGTTCCGAGATTGTCAAAACGTTCCAGCAACGTCAGCAGAATCGGCGTGGCCACGTTGTATGGCAGATTTGCTACGAGAGTGAACGAATCGTCATTATTGAAATCAGGCAGATTTTCCGGCGTTATGGTCAGTGCGTCACGGTTGACTACACGGAAACGATCCACCGCGTCCGGCATGAATTCGGCGATGGTGCCAGGCAGTCGTTCCGCAACGGGTGGGTCGATCTCTACGGCGGTCATCGTTGCACCGGTTTCCAAAATCGCCAATGTCAGTGAACCCAATCCAGGTCCGACTTCCAGCACGTGATCGTCGGCGGTCACACCCGCCTCGCGCACGATACGACGAACCGTGCCCGGGTCGATTACGAAATTCTGCCCGAATTTTTTTGTCGGGCTGATACCGGCCTCGGCTGCGATACGGCGAATGTCAGCAGCCCCCAACAGGTGGCCTTGCACAGTTTCGTCGGTTTCGTTGGTTTCGTTCGCGTTTTCTGTCATTACCTCATTATCCGTTCAACTGGTATGAAAAAGTGTGTGTTGTTACGTTTGCGTATTGTTGCGATCGGCGTTGTTTAATACCATCCGACTTGCTCGGAATGCTCCCATGCCTTCGATGGGTTGCCGTATCGTTGCGCGATGTAGCTTAGACCCCAGTCGATCTGTACGGCCGCATCGTCACGCCAGTTTGCGCCGAATGCCGCCATTTTGCTGCCTGGAAGCGATTGCGGGATGCCGTAAGCTCCGGAAGATGCGTTTTCCGCATACCACAGCCAGCTTGATTCGCGCGTCCACAGTTTCACCAGATCGGTCCAGTTTTGCCCGGTCCAGCCATATTGCGCCGCGGCTCCGGCTGCGTAGGCCTGTGCCTGCGCGGGGGAAGGGTGGTAGAGGCGGCATCCTGCCGAAGGATCGGAAGGTTGCGGTGTCGGGGTGGGCGTCGGTGTCGGATCCGGTGTGGGGGCCGGGTCCGGAGTTGGCGTCGGATCCGGGTCCGTTTTTGATCCGGAATCGTCTTTCTTGCTGTCGTCTTTATTGTTGTCGCCCGAATTGTTCGTATTATCGGAATTATTGTTCGAATCGTTTTTCTTGTCGGAATTATCGGAATTGTTGTTCTTATCCGAATTATCGTTCTTTCCGGAATTATCCTTTTTCCCGGAATTGTCGGCATTGCCGGTATCTCCGGAATTGCCGGATCCGCCACCAGAACCAGAATCGTCGGAAGATGCTGCCGGTCCTACTGCGATGATCCGGTCAAGGGCGATTTTCGTGGTTGTTTCGTTGGTCAGCGTCTCGCTTTCCTTCTCGCCATCCACATACGTGACGTCGTACGTTTGCTGGATTTCGCCTTCCTCGCCTTCCTGCCTGACTACGACTTCGCCAGGCTGCAGACTGGGATCGATGATGGTTTGCGTGCCGAATGGCGCCGCTTTCGTGCGTGTCTCCTCGCCGTGCGTCACGCGGCGGACGCGCAGGATCGTTTCGCCGTTGTCTTTTTCGACGCTGACGCGATCCTCCTTGTTCAGCGTGATGCCTTTGGAGTCAAGAATGGAGGCCGCCGGCAGTTTGCCATTTGGTGCTGCGGAGCTTTGCCCGTCTGCGATGACGGTGACCGGCCCGTTTTGGTTGATGATCAGTCCGCCGGTGAGTTTGTTGTACACGTTGTCGATATTGACGGTGACTTTTGCTGCGTCTGCTTCATTTTGTTCGAAAAAGCCGATTAGCTGATCCGCGCTGGTCGCCACTGTCCAGAAAGGTACTTCCTGCCCGTTGATGGTGATGGTGGTCTGGTAGGCGCTTCGTACAGTCACCACGTCATGGTTGTTCAGCATGCTGGTGGGGCTGGTGGATTCCACAAGATCATGCGTTTTGACTTTCACGCCACGCTCTTGCAGCAGACGGTCGACACTCATCGCGTATGTGGTTACTGTGGTGGTTTTGCCATCGATGGTCAGAGCTACGGTTTTGCGCGCGCCTACGCCGAATGCGAGCGTCGAGGCGAGCGTCAATGAGACCACGCATGCCGTCACACGAACACGCCGAAGCGTCACAAATCTCCGGGGGGTCCACCTTCTTGTCATACGTCCTCTTTCCAGCGACTGCCTACATCGCCGTCATTGTAACGGTCAGATCGGGACGAGTGGCATGGTTCCCGCTGGTTTTATCTATACCGCCACATTTTTGAGGAAAAGGAATAAAGAAAAAGGGGGCAGGAGAGAAGGGGATATCCTGCCCCCTGTCCGGACAAGGCAGGTTGGGGGAAGCCTTGTCCGGTTACCAGAAGCCATAAGTTGGGGGAAGACTTCTGGATCACTTACCCATGGTAAGAGGTTAAAGCCCGTCAAAACGGGTTTCGAGCCTCCTGTCGGGATCGAACCGACGACCTGCCGCTTACAAGGCGGCCGCTCTGGCCATCTGAGCTAAGGAGGCTTGTGCCGCTTTCTAGCATAATGCATAAAAACGGCAACGATTGAATAGCATAACCAGCGTGCCCGATGCCGTCAACTTGGAACTGCGCTTTGGCTGGCACGCTGGCGAGTAGGGGGCTATTATTTTTCGATTATGAGGATTGAGTAGGAGGGCCGATCACTTACCAGTGGTGTTGGAGATCGGATCCTTGTCGGAGCCGATGGAGGGCATCACGCCTTCCTTTCCAATATCGTCTGACTTGATTCCAATGGCCTCCAGCAGACCTTCCTTGATGGTCTCCTGCGCGGTGCTCAGCTGGTTCATATCCCAGAACTTGCCGTTGATGGTCACCGTTGGGGTGGTCATGCTGCCCTTGTAGTTTCCGGACGTGTTCCACAGTTCGGAACGCTTCGGCGTATAGGCATCGATGGCGTCGAGCCAATCCTGGTAGTCACGGCCGAACGCCTTGTCGGCAACCTCTTCGGAAACGCCGGAAGCGATCATCTGCTTCTTGATCTGATCATCGCTGACTGACTTGTAGTTAGAGCTTTCCTCAGGCTGGAAATCCTCGGCGTACATTTTTTCCATGAACGTGATCAGATGCGTCGGATTGCTGTCATGTTCGGCCAGGTAGATTGCGGCATTCGCGGCACGGCTTGAATATTCGTCAGTGGACCATTTGTCCATGAACGCCATGAAATGCAAGTCAAGATTGATCTGACCGGCGTCGACCATCTTCTGCAGATCCGCATCAAGCTGACGATGCAGATTGCCGCAACCGGGGCACAGGAAATCCATGTAGATCGCAACCGTCGGAGCGCCTTCGACAGACTTGCCGTAGCCATCCTTCGAAATCAGCAATCCGCCCTTGTTGTCGACGAGCTTTGGCGTGTTCTCGGCCTTCTGCAGCTTGTCGTATGCCTCTTCCACGGTTTGGGTGGAAGCTTGGGTTTCGGCATTCTTGTGCATGTTGTGATACACGGTGAACGCGCCGATCGCCACCAGGATCACCAGCACGGCCACCACGATGGCACCGATGATGGTCTGCTGCTTGCGTTCCTTTTCCATCTGTTCGGCGCGGGCCTTCATGGCCGCGGCCTCAGCGGCCCTACGCTCGGCGCGGCTGGCGCGCTTCTGCGCATCCTTACTGTTCTGGGCCATCCACATTCCTTTCGATGTTTCATCGTTTGCTGCGCACCATAGTAGTGTGGGCGCGTTATTGCTGAATGAAGTATTTCGTAAAAGCTTATGTTGCCATACTACGTGCGATTGTCTGACGTTTTTCTGAGGATTGCAAACGTTTGCCGATTCTTGGTTTTCGCTACATTTCATATGGATTCCGCAGGAGTGCTGGATTTCGGGCGACCACGTAGCGTTCCAGCTCCCAATCGCAACACCAGAGCTCCCGGAGTGAGGGCAGAGACCAGCCAACCGATGGCGCAGCAACCAGCCTGGACGACGCCGCTTTGCGAAACCGGTCCTTCAATCCAAGTCGGCAGTGGAATCGTGAATCCGAATATTGCGGTATCCACCATGGTGAACGGCAATTGCAATGCGACTGTGGCGATCGCCAATCCCAATGCGGCGATCGCAGCCATGATCAATGCGCGCGGCACCGCATAACCCAGCCCCTTGAGCACATGCCAAGGCAATGTGGCGGCGCGTGCGAACCAATCAGAGGCTTTGCGGCTGCCTCCACGGCGTCCCTCGCGTTCCAGCTGCGCTTCCATATTGAAGCCTATGGTGGTGAGCAGCCAAGCCAGCAGTGCGCCCGCAGCCCATGCCAGCCAAGGCGAGAACAAGCCGAATAGCGCTACGGGAATGGCCAAGAGCGCGCAGAGGAGCGTGCCTCGGCTCAACAGCTCGCCACGAAGTACATCGGCTGGATTCGGTGGCTGCGGCGCATTCGGGTTGAGCGGCGCAACGGGGGTGATTGCTGCAGTTGGAGTAATTGACGAGGCTGAGACGACCGGTGCGGCACCTGGCTGCGCAGCTTGCGCTGCCTGCGCATTCCGTGCGTTTTGCGCCATTTCAACCGATGCATTCGGTATTACGGCAGGCGGCCGCTGGTTGGCGATGCGTTGCAACGCAGGTTTGATGGTCGGATCGATCTGCGTCTGCTCTTCGGCGGGATTCCAAGCATTCTGAACAGGCATCACCCGCGTGGATTGCGACGTGTCTCGTGGCAATACGCTGGTGGTTTCGCTATTGGCAGGAAGTACTCGTGTGCCGGTGGCGTCGATGGTTTGCGTGGCCTCAACGAATTGCGGCAAGGTGCGTGTGCCGATGGCGTCTTCGCCCGTTACGTGATCCAGCGCCCGCCAAAGCTCTCGTGGATTGTCAGGCGATTCAGCAAAAGGGGGCATCGCCTCCGGTGTGCCCGCAGCTGAACTGGCAGTATCTGCAGCATCCCAAGCTTGCGGATTCAACGCATCCAACGCAATCGCCTGCAACAATTCGTCGGGCGTGCAACGTTTCGTACGATCCGGATTCAACGCTGAACGGAACGCGGCCATGGTTCCCGCCGGGAGCCCGGCCAAATTCGCGCTTCCCGCAGCGGCACGCTCCAACACGGTCATCATCGGCTTCGTACCGAACACCGGCTCGCCGGTAGCGGCAAACGCCAGCACGCTCGCCACTGACCACCAGTCGCTCATCTCATCGGATTCCGCGCCATCAATGATCTCCGGTGCGATGAATCCCGGCGTGCCCATAACCAAACCCGTGCGCGTCACATGACTTTCGCCCTCGCCCATGGCAATACCGAAATCCACCAATACCGGTCCGGTATTCGACACCATCACATTCGTCGGTTTGATATCGCGGTGCACAATACCGGCCGCATGCACGGCCTTCACCGCCTCGATCAGCTTGCGCCCCAACCGCTCCAAATCGTCGCCCACATACCTGCCGTTGGCTCGCACATCCTCACGCAGATTCTTGCCCTCGATCAACTCGGTCACAATGAAGGCCAGAGCATCATCCAATTCCATATCCACAATGCCGCACACGCCCGGATGACGCACCTTCTGCAGCGCCATAGCCTCCCTGCGCAGGCGCTCGCGTGCGGTCAGCTGATCGCGGGAACGTTCGCCGGATGCATCTTCCTCGGCAAGGGAATCGCGCAAGATCTTCATCGCATACTGGTGCCCGCCGTCGTCGCGCACACGCCATACCGATCCCATCGCCCCTGATCCGAGACGGGAAATCAACGTGTATCCGCCAACGAGGCTGCCCGCCTCCAGATTCAATGCGCTTAAGTCGCTCATGGAACCCATGGTACTTGCCTTGCGCAAGTTGCCGTTGAAACAGCTCGCCACAGTGTGCCGAAATCATCATAAAAACCGCGATCGTGCATCCAACGTTCGATTAAGAACAGAGATTTACGCAATATAGCAACGATATTCAGTAAGATAAGCAAGGATTTACAACAATCTGCGGAGAAATGCATATTGTTGCATACGCAATCATGCAACAGGACTATATGTGCGCGAACGGTGGTTTTGCATGCGCAAGTGGCATGCAGATTATGCGCGCGAAACGACAAGCTAGGAAAAATCAGGCCGCTTTTTCCGTGGATTTTGGTGAAATTAAAACATCGACATGAAGAAGTGTCTTCACTTCTGGAAATCATGCGGCGCGGGGCAGCGTTACGTGATTTTTGGTTTCGATGAGGAAATCGGGGCCTGCATGTCGTTTGGTTATGAGAATCAAGGAGGAGGCAGACCATGCTGCAAATCAACATGGCTGACGTCATGAACGTTATCGGTTCGTTGACGCCGTACCTGATTGCGATTGGCGTGCTATTTGTGCTTGCGCTGATCATCACTTTCGCCGTCAATAAGAAGACGGTGAAGGAAGTCGCGACCTGTAAGATCATCCACTCCGAGTCTTGGCTTGTGGCGCTGGTCGGTATTGTCGTTGCGGTTTCCATGATGTTGTCCGGTCCGCTGGCGACGCTGCTCAACAATGCGACCGTCACCAAGTACATGCTGTCTGATGCTACTGTTTCCAAGGCTAACGATCTGGCCAAGGAAGTGCAGTCGGAAGCTATCACCATGCTGAAGAACGATGATTCCAACCTGCCGTTGAGCAACAAGAAGGTCAACGTGTTCGGTTGGGGTTCCACCAACCCGGTTTATGGCGGCACCGGCTCCGGTTCCATGTCTGACCAGTACGACACCGTTTCCCTGCTCGACGGCATGAAGGAAGCTGGTCTTGAAACCAACGCCGACCTGACCAAGCTGTACACCGACTACCGTGCTGACCGCCCGGTTGTTGCTATGTGGTCCCAGGATTGGACCCTACCTGAGGTTCCGGCCGACCAGTATTCCGATTCTTTGATCTCTGATGCCAAGAGCTTCTCTGATGAGGCTGTTGTGGTGCTCACCCGCGTTGGTGGCGAAGGCGCTGACCTCCCGACCAACATGAAGGCCGAAACTATCACCTACAAGAACAACTCCAAGGACTACGACGACTTTCAGGATGGCGAGCACTTCCTGCAGCTGAGCAAGACCGAGCGCGACATGCTTGATCTGGTCACCAAGAACTTCAGCAAGGTCACGCTCGTCTATAACGGTGCAAATGCTTTCCAGTTCGACTTCCTGAGCAACTATCCACAGATCAAGTCCGTGCTGTGGTGCCCGCCTGCAGGCCAGACCGGCTTCTCCGCACTCGGTGACGTGCTCGCTGGCGAAACCAACCCGTCCGGCAAGACTTCCGACACGTTCGTCAAGAATCTGACCAAGACTCCAGTGTTCAACAACACTGATGGCGCAGCTGCTGCCAGCTCGTCTTCCGTTGGTGCCGATGGCGCATTCGTCTACGATAACGTCGACGATCTGGCCGCCAAGTACACCGGCTTCACCGGTCAGGAAACCACTGTGCTCCCGTCCTTCGTCAACTATGTCGAAGGTATTTACGTGGGCTACAAGTTCTATGAGACTGCTGCCGATGAAGGTCTGATCAATTACGATGACACGGTCATCTATCCGTTCGGTTACGGCCTGAGCTACACCAGCTTCGAGCAGAAGATGGGCGACGTCTCCTACAAGGACGGCAAGGTCACGTTCGACGTGACCGTCACCAACACTGGCGACACCGCCGGCAAGGACGTTGTTGAGGTCTACTACAATCCGCCGTACACCGATGGCGGTATCGAGAAGGCCTCCAAGAACCTCGTCGCTTTCGAGAAGACTGAGAAGCTTGAGCCGGGCGCCTCTGAGACTGTGAAGATCGAGTTCGATGATGACGATATGGCTTCCTATGACAACAAGGGTGCCAAGGCTTGGGTGCTGGAGAAGGGCGATTACACCATCTCCATCCAGTCCGATTCCCATCATGTGATCGATTCCGAGAAGATCAACGTTGCTGACACCATCACCTACGATTCCGAGTCGAACACCCACAACGATGATCAGACCGTGGCTACCAACCAGTTCGACTATGCCGCTGGCGATGTGACTTATCTGTCCCGTGCCAACCACTTCGCGAACTACGCTGAAGCCACCGCAGCCCCGACCAACTTCTCCATGAGCGACGAAGTCAAGGCTGCTTTCACCAACAATGGCAACTATGATCCGACCAAGTATGACGATGATTCCGACGAAATGCCGACTACCGGTGCCAAGAATGGTCTCCGCTTGGCTGACATGTACGGCAAGGATTACGACGATGCTGATTGGGAGAAGCTGCTTGACCAGCTGACCTTCGATGATATGGACAACCTCATCGCCAACGGTGGCTACGGCACCCCGGCCGTCTCCTCCGTCGGCAAGATCCAGCTCACCGATGCCGACGGTCCGGCCTCGCTGAACAACAACTTCACCGGCGTTGGCTCCATCGGCTTCCCGGCTTCCACCGCATTCGCCTGTACTTGGAACACGGATTTAGCCAAGCAGTTCGGCGAGATGATCGGAGACATGGCTCATGACATGCACGTTGCTGGTTGGTACGCTCCGGCTATGAACATCCACCGTAGCGCATTCTCCGGCCGTACCTTCGAGTACTTCTCCGAGGACTCCCTGCTCTCCGGTGTTATGGCTTCCAACGAGATTGCTGGTGCCAAGGAGAAGGGCGTGTACTCCTTCATGAAGCACTTCGCTCTGAACGATCAGGAAACCAACCGTATCAACATGGTGTGCACCTGGGCGGACGAGCAGGCCATCCGCGAGATCTACCTCAAGCCGTTCGAGATGAGCGTGAAAGAAGGCGGCGCACAGGCCGTGATGAGCTCCTTCAACTACATCGGTTACACCTATGCCGGCGCTTCTAACAACCTGCTGAACACCGTGCTCCGTGACGAGTGGGGCTTCAAGGGCTTCGTCCTGACCGATTATTTCGGCGGCTACGGCTACCAGAATGCCGATCAGGAGATTCGTAACGGTAACGATTCCATGCTGGCCACCACCAAGATCACCAACCACATCACCGACAAGTCCGCAACCTCCGTGAAGGCCATGCGTACCGCTGCTCACAACATTCTGTACACCGCCGCCAACAGCTGGCAGTATGCAGACGGTGAGCCGAAGGTCGCCACCCCGATCTGGAAGACCGCCATGTACGTGGCTTGGGGCGTGACCGCTGTTCTGGTGATTGCACTTGAGGCTCTGGCTATCAAGCGCTACATGAATCACAAGACGGCCAAGGCTGAAATCCCCGCCTGATTTCGTTTCCTTCTAGTGGATCAACATCAATAACTGAATAACAACTGAAGATAGCAGCTGAAATACAGCGAGGGCCGCCAGCTTTCCCCAGTCGGCGGCCCTCGCTGTATTTCAACGTGTATTTCATTGCGTATGTCACTTCCAGTGTGGCCAGGTCTATTTTTGCCTTCGTAAAGCGGTGTTGGATTCCTCATATGTTCCTTACGTGGTGCCGACACGCCCGGGTGTTGGCTTGCGGTGGGGTGTT
>UMGX01046285.1_pt1 | contig 30031 bp, 31 predicted proteins | sample 1965411 | NCBI WGS metagenome assembly UMGX01 (sample SAMEA4836086, study PRJEB28245) | human gut metagenome | biome: gut microbiome; material: fecal sample | place: Denmark | collected 2008 | reverse complement strand
TTTGGGCTAACCAAGAGGGTATGGGATTTGGCTCAAGGCTTTAAGTATAATATAATAAGGCCTTAGATCATTGTGTCCATTTAATTCGATGTAAGGATTCAAGGCCTTATTATATACCATGGATGGCCCTAAGTTTAAATAATCTTTCGAAGTGAGCCTTGAATCAGAGCCCAAATTTTATATGCGTATTATATTATATATAATATATAATGATTATATTTGCATTGTAATATTAATCATATAAAAAATTATTGCCCTATGAACACAACAGATCAGTTATTTAATAACACAATCCTATTCCAGGATACAGAGAACATCGAAGGAAAAGTAAAAAATGTTTATCTGAGACAATTCTTTTATGAATCCTTAGGAATGGATGATCCTAGAGGTTATAATCTTTGGTCAAGGATTTTTAATCGCTTTTCTAAAGTTGATTCTAGTATGGTTCGAATTTTACCTAATGATCCTGAGAAATTAGTTTGGTTCTTAGAATTATCGATTACAGATAACAGAGACCAAATTATATCAGAGAATTATGATAAGGCATTATCCTTCTATAAGGAAACATTAAATGAAATCCAGGATTACCTTGACCTATCTAATGCCTTTCAATATATAGGATTAGGTAATACGAAATTATATATCACATTCATAGCTGAAATTTAATGCTAGCCTGTTCGATACATCGAATACTAATTATCTTATGAAAATAAATCTTAATCATACTCAATAGGAATATTACTCTAATCAAATCTGTATAAGGTAGCTCGCTTGGGATAAGTAGGCTACCTTTTTTATTTGTGTTCTTTTATCTTTACTTCGTAAAACCTGCTAGCTAAGGCCTTAATTCTTTGAGCCCATCTTACTTTCAGGATATCTTTATACGATATATTATATAAAACCTGCTAACCAAGCGTAAGGCCCTGTAAGCCCAAAAGGCCATAATAATCTCCATTGATGGCCCTGAGTCTAAAGATGGCCCTAAATAAAGGCCTTCAAAAAACCAGCCAACTAAGGCCTTGATGATTTAAGCGGGTAGGTAGGTAATGATGAAGGCATGGTGATGGTGAGCAATGATATTTTAATAAATAAAATCTATTTGTTTAATAGAAAAATTCAATAAAAATTTTTCTCAAAATATTTTTGTATTTAAAAATTCCATTGTATATTTGCAATACAGAAAAACAAATAAAACGTATCACTTTAAAAATTAAAAATCATGAATGCAAATGTAAATGAAAATGTGTTAGTAAATGAAGTAAACAACAATGTAGAAAATACTGCAAAAGTTGAAAAAAAGAAAGCACAAAAAACAACTGCAAAAAAGAGCACAAAAAAAGAAAGTGCAAAAGTAGAAAAAAAAGAAATAGAAAAACTTTCTTTTTCTAAATTACTCGAAACATTGGACACAACGGGATTGCATACCAATTCAGGTTTAAAGAAAGAGAATCTATATAACTCTTCTATTTATGCGGATTGTTTAACAGATAAAGATAAAAAATCTGTTAGACGCAAAATACGTAATCTTTTGGACAATTTTATAGGGAGCATTATTCGTTCAGAGAAGAATAAAACAATTTGCGAAAATCATTGCAAACAATTCAAATTATTTTATGAGCAAGTTTATAGAATAAATGATTTTTCAGTAGAGAGTTTAGTTTCTAATAATACAGATGAATTAAAAAAAGAGAATTTAAAGAAAATGCTTGAAATTGTAAAAAAGAACTTGAAATGAAAAAAGAAAAAATAAAAGAGTGCATAATATTTGCACTCTTATTCCTTATATATATTTGGTGTTGCTGCAATTCATAATAAATAATAAAGAGAGTATATTTTTTGTCCCCTATAAAATATACTCTTTTTTTGCTTTAATGGGCAACCCTGTTCCTTTAAAATTTACTTATGATTTTTCTGAAAACACAATAAGGGATTTCCCAGAATCTTCGAAGAATACAATCACTGTTCCTTTAAAAATGAGCCAAGATTTTTCAATAAAGCTTATAAGGGATTTCCTTCATTTCCCCTCTTCCTTTCGGATTGCCACAACTTTTTTCTGAAAACCCAATAAGGGAAATCCTAACTGATCCCTTACAGAAATGTAATCCCTATCCCTCTTTTATTCAGATAACGTTAATAAGGGATTTCATTTAAATCTTCGAATTATATTACCCTTACATATCTTTTGTATTCATATTGGATTTTTATGATGTGATTATTCGATGAGATTCCTTTGATGTTATCCTTTATTTCATTTATTTATCCTTTATTGGGATTCAAGGTTTACTCTCTTATTATTTATCATCTTAGGATTTCCTTTTTTCATTTTTGTTTGTTGTTTTGGGGGACTCTTACAAGAAAGGCCTAAGATATTTTTATCCCAGGCCTTTATTATTAATCACTAAGGATTTTTTAATCTACTGGGCTCTTTCCAACTTTTAATGCGTACCCAGTAAATGAAAAGTTATATCTACCTGTATTAACTGTAGTGATATTTACACTTTCAAGAAATAATACGTTTTCTACCCATGGGTATCCATTTTTCATACCGGTTGAATTACCGTATCCCGAAAAGTATGAAAATAAATCTTCTGATAAATTATAAATACATAATCCAAAATTGCCATCAATGGGCATAGCATATGTTACGATTACTACCAGATCGCCTTTATGGAAGCTTCCATTGATTTCATCTAAGGCTGATTGGATACTGTCTAAAGTGCAATTTACTTTTATGGAGACTGTGGATTTATCTGGAGCCATAACCATCTTTCTAGCGGTTTCATTAGTATCCAAGTTGGTACTAAAGATAGAACCTTTTCCTATTAATTCTTTGTACTTATCTCCAGATGAGATTCTTTCGATTCCCAATCTTATGGCTTCAAAAGATGGCTGAGATCCTGGGTCTACCCCCTTATTTCTCAGAGCATCCCTTAAACTTGTTTTTGCTTGGTTGATGGATGATGTTAATGATTGGATCCTTTCTTTCAATGTAGGCATAATGTGTAGGAATTAAAAATCAATGAAGCATATTAAAAGATTAATAATGAGATTAATAATGAGAGAGGATAAAGAAGTTTTTTTGAATTCTTTATGACTCCCTTTGTTAATCTTTAATTGTTATAGGATATAAGTACATGGTTGCCTTGGAAGGTTAACTTGGTTCCTCCAGATGCTGCTGTGGCTTTAGTTAAACGCATTATCCCCCCTCTCCATTCTACATTGTTAGCTGCTTTGATTAGTTGAGACCAATTTGTTCCTTGATTTAATTCTGTGATAGCCAGGAAGGATTTAGGAGATCCCGCACTAACCTGACTTGATACTACACACCAAACGATGACTTTGTTTACTAAATCCTGATTCATCCAATTTACAATGGATTGAATTGTACCTGGATTGAATTTTATCTGACCATTATAATAAACTGTGTACTGGGAAGTATTAAAATTACTTCCCTCCAAGTATGCTGAGTAGATTCCAGATGAAAATGATAATGATACTTCTGGCATTGGTGGGCATACTGGGAACTCAATGTTATTGATTCCTTGAGTAATTTCATCCCAGGTTGGGCTTATTGGTACACTTACACCTTTATTGGATAATGCAGATCTCAGTGATGCTTTTGCATTACTGATTTGTGTAGTTAGAGCTTCAATTCTTGATTTGAGTGACATATTCGTGATGTATTAAAGTTAATATTATAAGATACTATCTTATAATATTAATCACTAAGGCAATAATACAATGAGTTTAACATCAAGAATTCAGGATCAAAAAGATCACATTACACAAGCAAAAAAAGATTTATGTTCGAAGGTTGGGATTCCCAGTGAACCTCTACCAAGTTTTTCAGAGATCATAGGCTCTGTTCCCTCTCCCACATTATCAGAAGGTATTATAAGATGGGATATCCCAGAAACTTACCAAGAGGGGAGTGTTACATATTATTTCCAATCTTTTCAAAGGCCATGGATAAAGATTTGTGGACCAAATCAATTAATTACTGAGATAAATTATACCTCAAGTAGAAATTATTTCACATTAGAGGCAATCTACAACCTAATAACTAGGAAAACAAAAACCAGAATCTCTCAACCTTCTCCCAGTATCGGAGGAGTAGCTGATCCAAAACCATTCAGGTCATACCATAATAAATATTATATGGAGATCTATGACCCTGATTCATTCGAAGTTCAGCTACATGTTTTGGATCATACCAAAGAAGTACCAGAAGTAGTACATAGAACAACTTACAGTAAGAACCGAGCTTTTTTAGGATATGCAGATGGAGTATTGGATGCTGAAGGAAACTTTTGGTTTTGGGATTGTAAGTTAGTTAGTGGTAACATGGACCTTTATTATTGGAGTGGAAAACTTAATGAAAATGGAGTTCCTACTTTCACAAATAATGGTACCAGATGGGAAAAGGTTTCTATAGCTACTTCTACTGGAGCATGGGACCCTCACCTTTATGTAGATTTCGATGAAAATAAGGATTTTCTTTATGTATTATCGGATAGATTTAATTATAAATGGGATCACAAAACTAGCCAATTAATCTCCGATGGCTTTAGTACTGATTGGGTTGGACAAAGTGTTAATAAATATTGGGTTGGAATATTAAGAAAAACAGATGAAACCAATAACAAGGATTATCATTACTGTTTTTTTCAAGATCCGACTAGCTATGAAGTATACTTACTGGCATGGGATGAAAATAGCCAAAGGTATAAAAACTTTGGCCCCTTGTATTCAAATTATGTTGCTACAAGTAGTGATATAATCCAGTTTGGATTTTTCAATTATAATGGTAATATTTATATCATGTATCAAGTTAAAGGAAAGGATGGTACAACAGATTATAGGGCTACCTTTATATTGAATAACATTGGTCAAATCGATAAAATATTCCCAAAAGAGAAATATGGAATAACACAATAAAAAATCCCTATCTACTTTCTCAAGCAAATAGGGATAAAAAACCTGACCCATAAGAGTCCGCGATTACGTTTTTTTTGATTACGCTGAAAAATCAATTCTCGATTTTAAAAACATTTACCAAAACCTATTCGTTTATAGTTTCCTTCTGTAGACTTTCCAATAACTCATTCAATTTCATAGAGTAGCCATCTAATTCTTCTGTAGAATATGAATTATTAGGGATTCCCTTTTTAAAGTTTTCTAGTGCACTCTGCAATTTAGAAGCAGTATTTCCTAAGCAATATTCTTTCCAAATTCTTTTAGATTCACTTCCATGAACCAATATCGTGAACTGGGTTCCTTTTAAATTTAAAGGAGTCAAGGATTTGATCTTTCGATCATATTTGGGATTTACTGATATCCCATTCGAAAGTAAGGCAGAATTTTTATTTACATCGATTACCTTACAGAGTTCACAATGTGATGGGCCTTTGATTAAAACTTCTTGATCTTTGGATAACAATTTGATGTTTTTATCCTCTTTTTTAACAGATTTCTTTTTCATGTGATTAATTTTTGATTGTGATATTGTATAGTAAACACATAATTCTACAGGGTATGAGCAATACTAATAGCATTTTTCATATACAAAACATATCAAATATGAAGCAATATAAAGTTTTGGGAGTATGCAATGGTCAAGGCATAGGATTATTCCCGTTTAAAGGTGACAAAAGATTCAAAATCTTAGGTAATTTAGAGGTTAGAGGAGTATATTTTACCCCAAAAAATGAACAATGGGTAGATAATTTCCCAGGTATTCCTCTTTTCAGGGATTTAAATCGATGTAAAAATTACCTTGAAGGTAAAAAAGTACACATAATTGTCTCAAATCCTGCCTGCGGTGGGCAATCTATACTCCGAATCAGTAGAAAGAAGGATTTTAAATCCATCGAAGAGCAAAAAGCAGACCCTACAATGGTGAATTTTATTGAAAGTGTTCATCATTTTAAACCTCATGTATTTTTATTGGAAAATTTACCCAAATTGCTAGAAGTAATCCCAGAAAATCAATGGGAAAATGAAATATTCCCAGATTATAACTTGGTTTTTCACAACCATTCCGTTTCAGAATGGGGCAATTCTCAAATATCAAGGAACCGATTAGTAATAATAGGAGTAAAAAAGAGCTCTCTTTTATTCAAATTGGAGCAATTCCTTCTTGTTAAACAAATGAGAGCTCTTAAGACAACGCAAGATTTATTATTTAACCTCCCAAAGGATGGTAATATAATCGAGGATTTGGATAAAATCGTTTCAATGTTTCACCCAGATGATAAAAATAAAACCAAATTATCCCTGAAACAAGTACAAAGATTATGGACAAATGAGTTCAAAGATGAGTGGAAATGGCCTTGGGTTAATTCTAAAGGATCTAGAGGGACATTACCTGGTGTATATAGAAATAAACCGAATGGTTATCCAATGACCGCTAGGAAAGCGGATAGACAGTTTAAATGGAATGGTTTACCAATGTCTCCAAGAGAGCTTGCAAGGATAATGGGAATCCCAGATAAATTTAAAATTCACATAGAAGAAGATAGAAAAAATTATTGGATCAACAAGGGAAGGTTAATTGTTACTCAGACCTTCCCTTATGAAATAGGATTATGGTTTAAAGAATGCTTATTAAACCGTTAACAACATTCTACCTCATGTTTCCAGAGTAAAAGAAGTTTCCAATAGTGGTCCAAATCAATATTTGGATTTCCTTTTGAAACCAAAGGTTCAATGTAATCAATGGCTTCGTTTAATTTGGAAGATAATATATTCTGGGATTTAATTACCTTGTCCATTAAAATCTTTTCTTCATCTTCGCCTCTAGCAAGATTTAAATTTGCCAACTGAAGAAACATAAAAGATTTCGAAAGCTCATATACTTTTCTTCGAATGATAATGGATTCTTTTAATAACCTTTCTTCTCTCAATGATGATTTATCTTTTTTCATGATGTTGAAATTTTATGTTTGATGTGACATAGTAGTACTTAAATTCTCGAGGTAATATATTTTGGAACCTTCTATATGGATTATATTATATATTCTGGCCAATAGCCAATTGCTAATTGATAATTGATAATTGGCCAATTGATAAATCCTAAATCCTAAATGGTTAATGGTTTAATGGTAAAACCTAAATGGTAATAAACAATAAACAAAAACTAAAATTGGAAACTCGGTTTACGAGAAATTTCTTTGTAACTTGTTGAATTCCAATTAATTAGATGCCCTAAAACTGGGAATTTGTATTTAACAATTCCGGGATTTTTTCCTACACAACTCGCTGATAATGAACGACTCCTGAGGTAGAAAATCAAAATCCTGGAGAATCCCAGAATTGTTAAATCCTGTTAAAATTAAAAACCCTAAAAAATTATCACAATCCTATGAAACACAGAGATGAAATTTTTTCATGGGTCATGGCAATCCTAATTTTATTTTCAATGATTGGGGTTTCCTGGGTGACCTATAAAATCACAAAACGAAAATTTAATAAAAAGGAATCATCGAATAATTTCGAAAACCAAAAAACAGACACAGTTTATATCCCAGAGATTTTTACAATCCCTGAACCTTTCGAAATTATTATGAATCCTTCAAAGGTTGAAATTTATCGAAAGGATACAACTTCAAAGTATAATGAATTTTCCCTGCGGGAAAAAGATTTGGTGTTGTTCACACCAAATCGATTAGACAGCTTGATTATTGATTTGAATTATTTGAAGAATCTTCCAATGAATCCAAAACTATTATCACTTGATTTGAATCAAAACCAGTTGAGCTTAGGATTATTGGATATAAATGGGATCACGTCTAGAATATCTTATCCATTAAACCTTCAGAATTATTCCTATAGGTGGAATGGAAATTCTTTAACAAGCAAAAAACAGCCAAATTTTAAATTTTATCCAACACTTGGATATCAATATCGAATTTTAAATAATTTTCATGACATTGATCTCAAGTTAAATTTCAAGACTAAGGGATTTAATTACGAACTTGGGCTAAACGGATTTTACTATCCCAAATTCAAGAGTGATCCTGGATGGGATATCACAATCGGTTTAACCTATGATTTTTAAAAGAAGAAAAGAAAATGGCGAAAAAGGAAATAGATACCTCTCATCTGAATGCTCAGCAATTTAGAGAATTGGTTCAAGTACAAAAGGATGTCTTTTACTTCTCAACATTTGCTTATGTGGTTCACCCAGTAAGAGGTAAAACAAGGTTCCTTTTATACCCATACCAAAAATCAGTACTGTATTGCTTCCTAAAACATCGATTTAATATCATCCTAAAATTCAGACAAGCGGGGATCACAGAATTGATTTCTCTTTATTGCTTATGGCTAACGATGTATCACCCAAACAAAAAGGTGAATATCATCTCCATCAAGGATTCTGTAGCAAAGAAGGTTTTAAAGAAAATCAAATACATGTACAAGAATCTCCCAGAACACTTAAAAGTTCCCATCGTAAATGGTAGAATGGGTGAGCTAGGTACCACGTCCAGTATTGAATTTATCAATGGCTCTTTTATAGAATCCATCCCAACCTCGGAAGAAGCGGGACGTTCAGAATCTCTTTCTTTATTGGTAATCGATGAAGCTGCAATTGTAAGATGGGCTTCACAGATTTGGTCTGCAAGTTTCCCCACACTTTCCACTGGTGGGAGTGCTATCCTAAATTCAACGCCCTATGGAATTTCTGGCTTCTATCATTCAAAATGGGTTGAAGCGATTACAGATTCTGATTCTCCTTTTCACCCTATCCGATTATATTGGAAAATGCACCCAGAGCGAGATCAGAAATGGTATGATACAATGTCTAAAGCTTTGGGCCCAAGAAGAACAGCTCAAGAGATTGATGGTGACTTCCTTTCTTCTGGTAGTACTGTATTTGATCTTACAGATATTAAGGCAATCGAAGATACCCTATCGGAATACCCAGTAATCGAAACAAGATTCAATGGTCAGTTAAGAATCATGGATAAACCAAAACAAGGTGTAAGATACTTTATTGGTGCTGACGTTGCTACGGGACGTTCTAATGACTACTCTGCTTTTACTTTGGGTGATTCTAATGGAGAAGAAGCTGCAGTATTTAAAGGGAGAATCCCAGTAGAGAAGTATGCTAAAATCTTGGGCAATCTGGGAAAAGAATTCAATTGGGCAACAATTGCCCCTGAAACTAATGACATTGGTTTGGCAGTAACAACCTTACTTCAAACCGAAGGATATCCTCAATTGTATTATCATAAAAAGCTTCTCAAAAAGAAAGGAAAGTCAAGGCCAGAAGTAGAACAATATCCCGGATGGATAACCACATCTAAGAACCGATCCCTAATCATTGATGGATTGGAAGAAGATATCAGAAAAGATAACATTACAATTAAGGACCCATTTTTTGTTCAAGAGGCTTATACCTTTATCTATGATTCAATAGGCAGGCCAGTAGCAATGGGTAAACACAACAGAAACAATCAAACCTCAGACATTGACATGGATGAGGAAACCTATTCGGATGATAGTATTTTTGGTAAAGCAATATACAATCATGTGAGGAAGAATTACAAACCTTCATTGATAATTCAACCTAAATAACAAAATATATGGTATTACAATCAATTGGGAATTGGTGGTTAAACTTAATTGGTGTTCGGAGGGATGATTCGAATGCCTATAAGGATAAACCAAAGTCTGACCCCAATCCAAGAACCACAGCCCCTATCCCACCAGGTAGGGTTTCTGTGTCTAATGATACTACTGATATGTTATCTGTATTAAAGGGAGAAGCTGACTTTGTTACTCCTTCTTTTCGTACAGAAATCATCCCACTTATCAGAAGTCTTTATAAAGTTAACCCAGATGTAGGTATAGCTGTTCAGGATATGTTTAAGTTGGGGAATACGAAACATTTTATCGAATTCCCCCATAATACTCCAGAAGAAGCTTTAAAAATGAGAAAACATCTCCATGATGTTTCTAAAACCTGGTCTAATTATACAGCAGGTATCTTTGGCTTAGTAAACAAGATGTTTGTTCAAATGCTTGTTTCTGGTGCCATGAGTATGGAAGCAGTACCAAAAAAAGACCTATCTGGGATTGAAAGCATTATCTTCATTAAACCAGAGGACATTGTATTCCAAAGAGATCAAAATGGTAAATATCGACCCTACCAATTGAACAAAACTTGGAATCATGGTAAATCAGAAAGGTTAATTGAACTTAACCTAAATACCTACATCTACCTTTCAATGTTCAATGATACTGATGAACCTTATGGGATTCCAACTTTCATGGCTGCATTGGATTCATTAAAGACCCAATCAGATATGAAAATTAATACCAAGCATATTATGGAATTGGTTGGTATGATGGGATTCTTAGAAGCCAAAATGGCAAAGCCAGATATATTACCAAATGAAAATCCTAAAGCCTACGAAGCCCGATTAAATCGAATGCTTCGGGAGTTAAAGGTTAACACAAGGGAAGGATTAAAAGATGGTACTGTAGCTGGCTTTATCGATGATCATGAATTCAAGTTAAATTCCACTACCAAGGATATGGGTAACTTGGATAAACCCTGGAACATGAATCAACAATCAGTGGCTAATGGTTTGGGTATTTCTGGTTCTCTTATTGGGGTATCCAATGACAACAAAACAGAGGGGGGAACAAGTATCATGTTCTCCAAAATGATCTCTCAGCTTGCGAATTTACAGGAATTTGCAGTTTATGCTCTTGAATTCATCTATTCACTAGAATTGAGATTAGCTGGACTCCCAAATAAAGGATGTAAGGTTAGATTCTTTACTTCTACGATTAATGATGAAGTCAAAATTCAACAGGGTAAAGAGTATAAGATTCGTAATCTTAATTCTCTATATGCAGCGGGTATCATTAGCCAAGATCAATATGCCTTCGAAATGGGTTATGAAAAGCCCAATGAAAAGGAACCCAGAGTTCCATTAAACAAATTAGAAGATGGTGATGATGGGGCTAAAAAACAGAAAAGGGAAGCTGACAAGGATAAATCCGATAGATCACAAAGGGATAAGTCCAAAACAGTTCCTAAACGAAAAGATGGTGACACTAAAGAAAGGTAAATATTATGGGACAATTTAAAAAAGGGAAACAGGATACCATAGTAATTGGAGAAGGCCATTCTCTAATGCTTGGGCATATGCCAAACTCGATTCCTTCAGATGCCTATTCAGAATTAAACTTTGGCTTAAACAAGTCAGGGATAGAGAGTTATGGTTTTTGGAGTAATTCCATTAATTATAACACATTTTATCCGGGAGTAACCCAAGAGGAATTTATGCCTAAGGATACTGATTTCATTGAACCAGTTTATCGATTGCTTTCCGAGGTAATCGTAAACAAAGAATGGAACCCAGTAGACTTCAGTCGTAATGGAGCATTAAAAGCTTCATTAAAAATGTTGGTAGGGCAAACAGTTAACTGTGATCATTCAACTGATGTAGCAAATGCAATCGGTAGTGTAAAACAGACCTTCTGGCAAGAATCATTTAAACAGGATGGCATCGTAATCCCTGCGGGAATTAACGGAGTATTAAAAATTGATGCTAAGGCAAATCCCAGACTTGCTAGAGGAATATTAATGGACCCACCAAGCATTCATTCCAATTCAGTATCTGTAAGATTCATTTGGGATAAATCACATCCGAACTTGGATGAAGATGAATTCTGGAGTAAATTGGGTACATACGATGAAAAGGGTAATCTGATTTGTAGAGTAGTAAAGGAAATCGTATCCTATTACGAAACCTCTCTGGTATCTCACGGAGCTGACCCATTTGCCCAGAAAATCGATGAAAATGGGAATATCAATGATCCGAAATTTGCTTCGAAACAAAGTTACTCGGCAAACAGAGGTAATGATATCGAATATTATTTCATGGATTATAAAAAACTCATAGATACTGAGAGTATTAACAATACTACGGTATTTAATATGAAATCTGATAATTCATCTGATCATTCAAACAACAAAAATTCTATCAATATGAAAGAAAAGGAATTGCTTGCCCTCTTAGTAGGTACAGGGATGTTAACACTTGCCGAGGGCAAGGAAGTTAACCTTGACAACGTTAAAGAGGCAGTTACTTCATTGGTAGCTTTGAAAAATTCTTTAGAAACTCAGGTAGAGGAATTGAATAATTCCAAAACTGGTTTGGAATCCAAGGTTACTGAGTTAACTGCTAAGGTAACTGAATTGGAAAATGCAGCTCAGGTTAACAAAGTAATGGCAGAACTGGGAGCCAATTATTTGAAGAGCTTGCAGGAAAGCACAGTAGAAACTTACAAAAAGATCTATGGTGAAAAGGCTGATGAAGCAATTGTAACCTTGATCACAGGAACCTCCGATGTTGCTCAGCTAACTGCATTAAAGAAAACTTATGATGCAGAACTGGAAAAACAGTTCCCTTTAACTTGTTCTGCATGTGGCTCTCACGATGTAACTAGAGCTTCTTCTCAGGCTGAGGATGAAGAAGGTACTACCTCTACAGACAAACCCAAATCTCTTCAGGACATTGCTCGCAACATAGCAAGCAACAAAAACAAAGGGTCAATCATTTTTAAATAATCTCTAAAAGTCAATCAATATGGCAGACTTCACTAAATTCGGAGGAACTACTCCTCGAGTGGTGATTTACAAAAGTGAATCCCACAAATTACATCAGGCATTCCCTGTTAAAGCTTCCGTAAATATTTATGCTGGAAACCCAGTAGCAATTACCGCTGATGGTACAATTGAATTGTTGACAAAGGATAACGAAGCTAACTACTTGGGAATCGCAGTTACCGATAACATTAACCCAGCTTACAAAGAATCAGCAAATGCAGGTCCCGTGGAAGTAACAGTTGCTGTTCAGGGTTTCATGATTATCAATGCAATCTCAGAAGCCGATTTAAATGCGGGTCCAGTAGAAATTGGTACTGGCATGGATGATACTAACCATTTCACTAAGTTCAAAACTTTCACTCAGGCTGGTGCTGATGCTGCAATTCGTCCCGTGAATTTTATCTCCCTGACAAAAGCTTCAGCAAAAGATGAGCTGATTCAGGTATTATGTAAATAACAAAAAGAACAGAAAGATATGTCTGAAAAAAAATTAATGAAAGAAAACTTGCTCAAGGAATTGCCAGAAATGGGAAAAAACCTTGATGCAATCAGAAAAGGTACGAATACCGAATTATCTGCCGATATTTCAATGGCAGAAGTAGTAAACGAAAGATATGGAGTTTCAATGGATCAGTATCTCTCCACTTTGGGTATCGATACAAGAAAAGATACATTGCAGAACCTTTTCACAATGCCAGATCAGTCAGTTCGTTGGGTAGTTCCCGAAATTATCCGTGCTGCCATCACATTGGGTCTTCGTCAGGCTCCATTCTATCCGAACATCATTGCTGGTGATCAACCGGTAAATGGTTTGCAGGTAACTATGCCGTACATCAACATGTCCGATGCTGCTCCTGCAAGAGTAAACGAAGCTGAAACAATTCCGTTGGGAACAATCTCTTACGGACAGAAACAAGTTTCTATCTTCAAAATCGGTAAGGGTATCAAAATTACTGATGAAGTTAAAAACTACGTTTCTCTGGATGTGATGGGAATTTTCCTTCGTGACTTCGGTATTCAGTTGGGCTATGCAATGGATAACCTTGCAATCGACACTGGTATCAATGGTGACAAAATCGATGGCTCAGAATCCGCTCCAGTTATTGGCGTAGGTACAACTGAGGATGGCATCCAATATCGTGATTTGCTCCGTATTTGGATTCGAGGTTCTCGTATGGGCCGTAACTTCACATCAATGATTGGTGGAGAAGACGAAGCATTGAATATCCTTGATTTGCCCGAATTCAAGGTAAGATCAAATGGTACTACAGAAGCTACTCTGAATCTCCATACTCCGGTACCTAACCGTGCAGACTTCTGGATTCATGGTGGTATCCCTGCAAATCAGTTGATGCTTATCGATAAAGCTGCTGGTATGATTAAGCTTACTGCTCAGCCTCTGATGTTGGAATCTGAAAGAATCGTTTCCAATCAGACTGAAGCTATGTATGCTTCTCTTACTACTGGCTTCTCAAAGATGTACAGAGATGCAATCGTTATGTTGGATTCCAGCAAGGCATTCACTTCCAATGGATTCCCAGAATATATGAACCTGGATCCTCTGATGTCAGTAAATCTGGAGTAATTTCCTTTTTCTCCGGTCTTTTTTCTATCTCATCCCAGCTCATAAATTCCCATGGGCTGGGATTTATTACATAACAACATATAAAAATAATTTAAGATATGAAGTATTTGAAATTAGGCGATAACGCAACCTCATTCTATGATATGGGGACTGGCCTTAAAATTTCCGGTAAAGATGTAGTTGCTGTAAACGAAGCCTACATTAATCAAGGTAAAAGAACAAGAAGAGCTCTTCAAGGAGGTCATTTGATTTATGCAACCAAAGAAGAGTATGAAGAAGCTAACGGTGTAAAGGCAGAATCCGAAAACAACACCGTAGAAAGCCTTTCGAAGAAATTCTATAATCTCTACCAGTCTGGGAAATCAACAAAGGAATTAGCTGATGCTTTCAATAAAGCTCAGTTGGTGAAGATTGCTGAAGCTGCGGAATTGGAAGTAGAAGAAGCAGATACAAAATCCAGTTTGGTAGAAGCCATCATCGAACAGATTGAATCCACCGATGATGAAACTGATGAAGAGTAAACCTCTCTCAACATACTCAATATAAATTCATAATGGGGCAAATGCCCTAAAAGTCCTAAAAATATGGTAACAAATTTTTCATTCCAAAAAAACGGGTTATCAGTATCTTTTAGAGACCTTTCAACCGGAGTCCCAGATGGTAGTACATATCACTGGGACTTTGGCGATTTTAAAGGGTCCGAAGAGAGAAATATTACCCATGAATATGAAAGCTCTGGGTTTTACATAGTGACCCTTAAAATCACAGCTCCAGCAGTTGGAGAAGAAGAACCTCAAGTAGGTGAAAAACAATTAAGGTTAGGAATCAGTGATATGTCCAAAACACAACTCTCGGATTCAATATATAACCTTATTAATTCCTATATCCCAGAAAGTTTACTTCCTTACCTTTCGGATATCGACAAACAAGCCTACATCGAAAAATGGCAATTATATATCCAGCCTCTTGTTTGTCGACCCTGTGGAAAAGAAATCCCATTAGAAGAATATAACAATGAGCTTGCTTATGAAGCTCTAGAAAACCAATTAATAATGGAGTTATCCGCATATGACTTCCTTACAGTGGGAATCATCAATATGATGAGATCAGCTACGGATATAATCCAAAACGAAACAAACAGCTCAACACAAAAACCTGGAGAAGGTGAAGGTGGAGAAGCTAATGCAAACCAAAGAGTAAAGGCAATCACAACAGGCCCAACAGAAGTTCAATTCTACGAAGGATTATCTGGAGATTCAGCCTCATCTTTGGCTAAAACAATCACAGGAGCATTACAACCAGGTGGAGTAATTGATACATTAAAGGCTAATCTATGTATGCTTGCGGGAAGGCTATGTATTTATCTCCCAATCTGTAATCAACCTAGAACAGTTAAAGTTCCTAAGGTTGTTAATCGAAGAAAACCTGGACCAATTGGGGGCCCTAATCCAATCAGTATATTAAATCCTTCAAACATTTAAAGATATGAGTGTATTTATTGGATATCCCAGTTTCATGGCATATCAAATGATGAAAGGTAAAAAAGGTAATAATGATGGCTTTCCATCTATTCCTGGCATGATTGCAAGGTATTCAGCTTCCGGTCTTACCAATGAGCAGATGGCTGCCAATCCCGTATGGGTTGATAAGACGGGAAATGGACGAGATTTACAGTTGAAAAACTTCTCTTGGAAGAGAATGTCAGGGGTTGGAGGATATGTTCAGGATTTTAATGATTTTAGAAATAATGCTACTGTAGATAAAATAAGAATTGATGAGCAGGGTAGCAATTTTATTAAAGTAACCATTTTAACTACAGGAATTGGTAATGCTATTTATATACCAAAGAATATTTACCAATTTAATAAATCTTATTTCATAAAAATATCAAGTGAAGGATACGATGAAGGTGATATGGCTTTATCATTTTATGCTTCTTCTATATCAACAGCAACAACAGTAACGGTATCATTAAACCCTAATGGCGTCACTGAAATTCCTGCAATAAAAGAAGATGATTTTTTAGCTGTTTATATTAATGTTAGCGGCAAAGTAGGTTCGTTTACCATTGAGCAACTACCCCTCTACCCTGGTGCACTCGTTTTTGACGGAGTAGACGATTGGGCGGGATGTGACAACTTGCCATTATTGCCTAAAGAAAAAGGATATAGTATTATTGCATTGAGGAATTGGATAACACGATATGATGCAACTCAATATAAAAGACCTTTAATATCAAATCTTGACACAAATGATGAAGGCGCTTTTTTAATTGAATATAGAAAGGATGAAAATGTAAATGACGTTACGGGATCTTATAATAGTTTTACAGATGTATATATTGATGATAATAACCCTATTACATGGCAAACATCAAGTAGTTACAATGGTCAAATAATAAAAAAAGGAACATCTAAATCTATTAATAAGCTGTGTATTTGTAAAACTTATTTTGGCCGATTAAGTAATTATGCCAATGCTGCCATTTGGGAAATAGTCATTCTCGATCATGATGCCACCGAAGAAGAATTGACCAAGATCAAAAACTACTTCGTCAAAACCTATCCCTGGCTCTTCCCCTACCAAGCATGGACAGTGGTAGGCAAAACCAACCAGGACGAAGATCGTGCTACTATTGCCAACATTACGGGCAATGGTAATGATCTTGTACTGTCGAACTTTGAGTTTGCAGAAGGAAGCGGGTATGGGTTGTATGCTCAAAATTACATTTCATACGCCATTACTAACAGAGCTGTTTTATACAAAAACCAATTCATCGATTCACGTTACAAAGTCTATAACAGCAGGGGTTAATTTTACAGAATCTGCGAGAAATGTAACCATTCCATCGTACAGAATAAAAGTTACTGGTATACAGTCTGGTCAAGAGATGATTTATAGAGGGAGTAATAATACTTTTTTAACGAATATTCCATCAGACGGAATTTATGTTCTTCCTGCTGTAGAAAATGGATCTAATTTAGGATTTCAATTTGTTTCGTATACGGGTGATTGTGATATCACCATAGAGCAAATCCCCGAATACGAAGGATACCTCATTACTGATGGGGTGGATGATGAAATAATCAGTGCTAAACTAATTCAATTCGCAGATAAATTTACCATTGTTGGTGATTGGAAGTTTATGGAAGATAGAAATGATAATGCAGGATTATTGAAATCAAATCAAATTTACATCTATAATGCTACAACAGGAATGAGGATTTATTTAAAACAGGGTTCAAAAAACTATCCTTTTTCTTGTAAAAAGATTAACGCTTTGACTTCTGATGGATGGGTGTATGATGAAAAATGGGATAAATACAAAGTTTATCCTATTGGAAGTGATATTGATATTTCAAGCCGTTTATTTTTAGGTTTTTATAGCTCAAATTTTACCAAAATAGCCCTAAAAAACTTAGGCATCTACAACGATCAACTCCTCTCCAAAGACGACTGTATCAAAGCCTACAACTACCTCCAAACCCTAAAAGCAAAGTAACATTAAAAATTTAATAATAATCGAATTATGACAGCCGAGAAGTTTAAATCTATTTGCGAAGAGAAAGGAATAATTTGGAATGATCTTGTCCGTATTAGGATTATCAGACCAAAGAAATTTTTCGGATTCTTTAGGCAATTAACAGGTATAACAATCGAAGGTGCGTTCAATGGTAGTTCTGCTTGTGTTGAAATAATGGCTGATGATGATAATAGTGTTCCAATAATGCACTATATTGATTACGAAGATATTATAGGAGTTGAATTAATCAAAAATTAATTGGATATGAAATACGCAATTGTAAACATCGTATGGGCAAAGTCCCACGGAATAGAAGTCCTACCGGAAATGAGGACAAGTACGGATCAGAGCAAGGTAATCTTGCATGAGGAATACCTTGCACCCTTCGAAGATGAATCATTTCCGAAATATGAATCTACGGACCCGGACTTTATGGAGCTGCTGGCAAGCGAAGAATGGGCTTTGCCGGAAGGTGTAGAGATTAACAGGGAATTTAGCCGGTTATTGGCATTGGACATGATCGATAAGGAAGCAACTGAAAAGATCAATACCTACAATCTGACGGCATCGGAAGCATTACAGGTTAAAGAAAGACACCCAAAATGGAAAATAGGTATAGATGTCGTTAAAGGACACAGATACCAATATGGTGAGGATCTTTGGGAAGTATTGCAAGGTCACAAAACACAGGAAAACTGGAAACCCTCTTTGGAAACAGCTTCTCTTTGGAAACTGGTTGATGAAGAACATGCAGGGACAAAGGATGATCCTATTCCTTATGCACCCCCAATGGAAATATTCAAGGATAAGTATTATACCCAATCCAAGGTATTATATAAATGTATAAGAGACAGTGGTCAACCATTATCTCATAATCTGTCTGATTTAGTAGGAAACTACGTAGAGAAAGCTTAATACCCATCTATGGCATTCTTAGTTAACGATTCGATATGGAAAAAATATAAGCATATCGTACAAAACTTCATTGACCAAGATGCAGGGTTACAAGAAGTGATTTGGTTAAAACATATTCAATATCCTTTACCATTTGGTGAAGATGATGATGAAAATAATTATGAAAGAATCCCTCTCCAAGCTCTAATCAATTACAATGCTTTCAGAACATGGCCTTTAAATGTAGGTACACCTTCTGGTGAATTGGATGAGATTAACTGTGCTATGTTAGTCTCACAAAAACAGCTTGTAGAAAAAGGGTTCACCAATAATAAAGGATATTGGACATTTGATGCTGCATTAGATAGATTCATCATTAATGGTGAATTATACATCTCAAAAGGTGATACTCAAGTAGCCCAGGCAAAAGATGAACCTATAGTATTTCAAGTATTACTCAGAAGACAAGAAGATGGCACAGATACAACGAATTAAAACTGGTGATACAAATTGGGGAGATGAAGCAACCAAGCTAAACACCAATTTCAACCAGTTAAATCAAAATAAGGTAGAGGCAGTCCCAGGTTCAAGGTTAATCACCGAAGAGGAAGCTCAGAAGTTAAATGATTTACAGAACTTGGAACAACCGAATTTAAACGAAACTGATCCAAGTAGTTTTGCTTATGTAAAGGGCCAAGAAAAAATCCAATTGATTATGAAGGCCCAAGAATTACAGAACCCTCCTACTTCATCAACATTAACCTATCAAGTAAACGGTGAAACTTTCAGTTATAAAATTGGTCAATTTGTAAGGGCAATCGTAGATGGAGAGCCCAAGATTTATCAATTATATAACATTGTAAATGGTTCTGCTGTATGGAAAGAAGTAAACACTGGTTCTGGTGGTGGAGGTGAAGTTTCAGGGTATGCCGAAGGATTCAGTTGGTACGAATTAACTAATCCTGGCCAGTAAATGGAATAACATTAAGTAAATCCTTAGTAACATATACTTGGGATTTCTCAGGTAGGACTGGTACTGTGGATTGTGATAATGAACTTCATAATATACAATTTAATGGAGGAGAATATGAGTATAATAACAAAAGGTGCAAATGGTAGGCTTATCCATGGATGGACTAAGGAACAAGCCGACCAAGAAATAGAAAAAGGGGTATTATCCCAAAGTGATGTGATCTTTTTGGACAATACAAATCAAATCTATGCTTTCAAAAAATTTTGGGGAGGCTCGGGAGGTACCTCAGAAGGAGGTGAAAATAAATTCCTGGATGTTACAGCTATATTTGACCTTATGGGCCAACAAGGTAACCTTTCCGATGAAAATGTAGCTGCTGTTAGAAAGGCTTTTCAGGATCATGTTTCCACTGGGTTTATTTCTATTGATACGGTAGGGTTAACTGGGTATGTACCAATGCAGATCATTAAACTTCCAGAGTCAGCTGTTAGTGGTCACGAAGCTTACCATATAGTAATATCAACCATCACTGTAGAGGGGAGTTCCCAGGCTCAACATGAAATGTCAGGATATGCCGATAATATAGTTGATATTTTTTGTGATGCTACTTCTAAGTTGTATGAAGTTACTAATGGAGCAATGGCATTTAAAATCGATGGTAACGGTAATAAGTATTTAGCTGATGATGGATTTTATCATGAGATCAATGTTGATACAACTGAGATCACAAATAAACTTAATACATTAACTTCTGATGTTAACACATTAAAAACAGATGTAGCCAATTTAAAAACCGAGGTTAACGGTGCATCGGCTGCCTTAACAGAATTGGAAGAAGCTTCGAAATAAATCATCTTCGATAAGGGTAACCCAGTAGTAGGTAACGTTACATTAATGTAATATTACAATACTACTGGGTTTTATTATGTAAACATACTTATTCTAAGGATTATGGCTAGAAAACAACGTAGTTCCATTAGTGTTTACATGCCTCCCATTCCTAAAATCGAAATCCGAAATAAGGGGAACTGGGTAAAGGTAGAGAATGGATTAACACATCTTCAGCCTGCTATTCAACATGGCTATGATATTGGGGTTGCCAAGTTTTCAGATAAACTCATTAGAATAATCCGAAAGGCAATCCATACACATAAACCCCCAGCAGGTTCTGGAGTTCAATGGGCTCCATTAAAAAGGAATCATGATGGTGGGATATATTACCTTAAAGGTGATTATTATAAAGCTGTTGGGGTTTATAAATATCGAAACAGAATCCTGGTTGGTATGCCTTCTGGAACAAAACATTACAGTGGATTAACTTTAAACCAGCTTGCTATCATATTGGAATATGGGAACGAAAATATCCCAGCCAGACCATTATGGAGACCCTCGCTTAAAAGTGCAGGTGGCTCTAAAGAACTTCGAAACATTTTAATGAAGGAAATCAGAAGATTAATTATGACAAGGACTGGGTTAAAGGCAAATCAAATCCGAGGCTTATGGTAACATCACAAGAAATCATTGAGAGGTCATTTTATATGGCCCTTATGGAAAACACTCTAAGATTAGGATTAACAGTAGACCCTAATCTCTATGAGAAAACGAAAGAGAGCATGGCTCTTTACCAACAAGCTGTGGAAGAAGTAAAAAAGAACAAAAGCAAATTCATTCAAATCTTTGGTGTAGGCAATAGCCAATCCAAAGGTATGAAAGAAAGCTTTCCCAGAATTGTAGTAGAATCCGAAGGATTCGCTCCCGGAGGTATAGGTTTAAATCGATTCCATCGAGAGAAACAAGGAAATAAAGGTTATGTGGTTAGTGAAACTCCTTTCGAGGCAATTGACCAATATATAAATGTAAGGTTAGTTTCCAAAAACTCAGAAGATCAACGATTACTAAACCTTATCATGAATTCCTCAATTCCTCAGAGAGGTTATTTAAAACCCTATATCTATGAGAGGGCTCCATTCGATGGGAACATTTTTGTAATTGCTTCTAATTTCTATGATAATTCAAACGATGAAAGAGGGATCATAGAAAAGGTATATACTTGGGAAATCCAAGATACCTTACTTCAGCCACCAGTTGAAGTTGGTAGTGAAACACCGATTAATGAAATTAACATTGATATCTTTAATAAGGATACAGAACAACCACTTAAGGATAACATACACATTCCATAGTCGAAACTCAGATTAGGAGGAAGGAGGTGATGAATCATTTCATTTCTCCTTCCTTTTTTTGTTTATATCGAAACATTCTTTAATCTCTAATTTATTAACAATATGCCTACAAGTCCTAAAGTTGACTTCACAGTCATTAACAACAATGTTGCAAGCATTACTCCTAACAATGGTATTGGATTTGTCCTTGCAAGAACAACTAAGGGCCCATTCTTTGATGCTTCAAAGATAATCAAGAGCCCTGCTCAATTTGCAGAGGTATTTGGTTCCGAGGTAGTTCCCGATGGTTCCATTTCAAACATTTCTCGTGCATTAAGCATGGGAGGACAACTTCGAATCTGTCGTATTGGTCACTTAAACCCGGATAAAGTAGATGCAGTAAAGGGTACAGTGCTTGCTGGTAAGGTTTCTGGCAATGCTTATGTTTCGGATACTGGTGAAACATTGAACCTGGAATTAACTGGATTCGATGCAAAGGTTATCACTATCCAGCTCAAACTTGAAACAAAGGAGTATGGAGGGGATATCCAAAGTACTAACGGTAAATTTATGGTTGTGTTTACACAAGTAGGAAATCGAGTAATTTCTAGCTTGTATAATACGAATGCTAAGGATAATCTTACTTCTGCATTCCTGGTAAATACCAATCCAGTACTTTCTTACAAGAATGGTGATGGTACTCATCCAATCTTTATCGATACAGCTCTTTTCAAGAACTTCTTAACCGCAGACCCATATTTCGATGTAACAATCACAAAAGTATTAGTGGGCTCTGATACTTCCCAGGATTACTCAACAGTCCAGGATGTGATCAATCTTTTGAATGATGCTCAAAAGGTAAATAACACTACACTTGCTATCAAGAGTACAAATGTAGCTCCAATAACATTGGGTGCTGATAAACCATTGTATTACCTTGGTACAGTAGGTAATGCGGGTACTACTCCAGTGGCTACAGACTGGGTTCAGGGATTCGAAGTTATGAAGGATTACTCAGACTTCTATATGTTCTTCGCTTCTCATATTCATCAGCATTTATCAGAGGCTCAAGATGTACATCAGACTGGGTATTCCGCTGCCGATTTAACCAAGAATGCTACCTATGCTATCGAAATCCCAAAAGTACACACAACCAAGGCTACTATCTTAAAGGCAAAACAGGCTATGGGGATCAACTCTGAACATGTTGCCTATTTCGCTGGAGGTCTGAGATTGTATAACCAGGAGGGTATGCTTATGGATTCCGATGTATTGGGTACTGTATTTGGTTTGTCCGCTCAAGCTGCTACAGAATGGGGACCTTGGTATTCATTCGCAGGTCAGAATCGAGGAATCGTTGGGGATGGCAATGGGCCAGTAGCTGAAAACTTTGGTAGCCCAGGAAGATATGATGATCTCAATGAATTGGCTGCTGAAAGTATCAACATCTTTGTTATCAAGGAAGTTGCTTCTGGTGGTAAAGCTACATTGTTATGGCATAACTTCACTTCCACGATGCTTTCAAATTCTGAAAGATTCCTGAATGTAGAAAGGTTGATTTACTACATCAAGAAAGTTTTGAGACCAATCATGGAACGTTATCTGGAAGAACCCAATAACTTTGAAACTTGGAGTAAGATGTATTTGGAAGTAGACCCTTATCTCCAGGATCTTCAGAATCGAAATGGAGTTCATTCGTATGAATGGCAAGGTGATCAATTCGCAACCTCTTTTGATGATTTGCAGGTTAACAACGAAAAGGATGTACGTCAGGGTAAGTATAAAGCCAACCTGGTTATCAAAGAAGTTGTTGCTTTGCAAGAGATTAACATTGGAATTGTGCTGGATGCTTCTTCTGGTGCAATTAATATCGAACAAGCTTAAATCAAAAAGATATGGCAAAAGTTTCTAATCCCAGAAAAAAGTTTCTTTGGCAAATTACATTCGTAAAACATCCATTGAATCCTTACCTGTTTCAGAATGTTACACTTCCTGAAATCTCTATTGACCAGACAGAACATGGGGATATCAATTACAGTGTTAAAACAGGTGGTAGAGTACAAGTAGGTAATCTTACTTGCCAGAAATTGGAATCCACCTCGGGTTCAGATGTATGGATGTGGAACTGGCTTATGTCCGTCCAGGATTTGTTAGTAGGTGGAGGTCTTACACCAGATCAGTATAAGGAATCAGTTAAGATTGATGAATTAGCCGAGGATGGTAGTTCAGTACTTAACTCTTGGATTTGTACTGGAGTTTGGCCTTGCCGAGTAAATGGTCAAAATCTGGACCGTATGAGTTCGGATAATACATTGGAAGATTTGGAATTCTCAGTTGATCAAATCGAGAAAATTTAAAGTGTAGAAAACTGAACAGAGAACGAGGGGTTGTGAAATCCCTCGTTTTTTCATAGTAACAACATATAAAAAAACAGAAAAGATGGAAACATTAGTAAACAGCAATGCTATGAAGGTAAACCTTCCAGATATGAATTCTTATGTTTATATCCGAGAACAGAATGGTGAGGATGATGATATTTTATCTAATCCCATAAAATCAGAAACACTCTCCAATTTTTCAGAGTTCATCTCAAGGATTGTAGTAGATACTAATCTTACTCCAAATAGAAAGCTCACAGAACAACAGGCACATGAATTACCCTGTAACATTAGATATGCAATATTGATTGCCTCTAGAATCTTTTCATTGGGCCAAGTAATGGAATTCGAGTATACCTGGCCAAATGGGGATAAGATTCGGTATGAGCAGGACCTTAAAGAACTTCTCTTCGATGATTATCATCAATCCCCAACAGAAGAAGAATTAAATGCAAAGCCTTTCGCAGTTCCATATTACCCCTTTGGAAACACAAAGAACTTCACCATAACGCTTCAAAGTGGAAAGGAGGTTTCATATTCTTTGTTAACTGGTAAAGGTGAAGCAATGATGATGAACACTCCAGTTAAAACAAAGAATCTGGAATTAAAAGCCAGAGACCTTAAATTAAAGGTGGGTGACAAATGGGAAACAGTTCAAAGCTTTGCATTATTTTCACCCAGGGATATGGCAGAAATCAGAAAATCCGTTGCTGAGAATGACCCATATTATACTGGGCTTATCGAATTGGAACATCCAACAAAAGGATACAAAGCTGGATTTTCTATTATGGGTACTCCAGATTTTTTTTATATCGCGGGATATTAGAGGATGAATTAGCTTACATCAACAGAGCTAAAATCCAAATAGATTATCTCACTCTATACAAACTCCCTCTTTCAAAAAGAAAGAGACTTCTCGAAAATGCTGATCAGTATTTTGCTCAGCTTAAAAAATTAATGAAATAATGGTTTCACTTAAACTATAGGAGGACTGCCTTATTTTCACTTCAGGGTCCCCAAATCAGGGACAACTACAAATCGGTATTGCTTTGGTATTGGAGGATAGATTTTCCAATCAAGCAAGAGAATCCTCCAAAGAAATCCGAAGACTACATCAAGAGGCTAAAAATATAACCAATGCTAATCTCAATGCTGTCAATAGAATGGCAACAGCGGGAATGGCAATTGGTAGTGCAGCTGCCTATGGTATAGGTGAAGCTGTGTTACAAGGAGCAAAATTTATTGATACAATGACCTTTGTAAAAGCAATTGCAAAGGATACAGGTACAGACTTTTCGCTTCTTTCTCAAAGAGCTAAGACTTTAGGTAAAGATACAATGTTTACCTCACAGGATATTGGCTCCGCGATGCAATATATGGCAATGGCAGGACAGGGAACAACAGAGATATTTAATAATATCACTGCTGCAGCTGACTTAGCCAATGCTACAATGTCAGAACTCGGTGGAAAAGGAGGAGCTGCAGATATCATGACCAACATCATGAAGATGTTTATGATTGATTCTACAGAGGCCAATTCTACTCGAGTTTCTGACGTTTTAACAAGAGCAGTAACCAGATCAAATACGAATCTGTATGATTTGGGTGAAGCAATTAAGTATGCTGGTACTACCACTACAAACTTGGGAGCTACTCTGGAACAAACTGCTGCTGCAATCGGAGTACTTGGTGATGCTGGTATCCAGGGTTCAATGGCAGGTACTGCATTAGCTAATGCTTATCGATATTTATCTAAATCAATCGGAGACCCTAACTTCAAAGGTGGAAAAGCCTTAGCTGCATTAGGATTATCCAAATCAGATTTTATAGATGCTAATGGTCAGCTCATTGATCTTGGCTTAGCATTACAGAAAATTGCTAATGCAAGTAGAGGACTTGGAGAGCTGGATCAGTATAACTTATTGGTTAATATCTTGGGTGTTCGAGGTGAACGAGCTGGTTCTACAATGATTCGAGCATTCCAGAATTATACCAATCTTCTGGATGAATTAAATAACAACTCCCAGGGGGCTGCTGCTTCTGTTCGTGAGCAAAGAATGGCTTCATTAGCTGGAGCTATAGAAACCGTACAATCAACTTGGGAGAACTTAACCACTTCTTTTGCTGAATCTTTAGGACCCACTTTAACACCCTGGTTAAGAGGTATAGGTAAAATCCTGGAAGGTGTTCAAGCAATATTTGATTCTCCAATAGGGCCATTTGTTTCAGCATTAGTAACTGGTACTGTAGTATTAGGTACAATCAATGCTTCAGTAATCGCATTAAAGTCCTCAATGAGATTGCTTTTCAATGATTCTACAGTTTCATTAAGGAACATGTTCCTTGTAATGAAACAAGGTTGGAAAGCTTCTACAATCTCTGCAGCTGAGTATGCTGCTATGCAAAGGTCAATCATTGCTCAAGGTAAAGCTGGCTTAGCGGGTAGAGGTGTAGGTAATGCAATGCTCTACCATGAATGGATGAGATCACATCAAGGCCAATATCTTGGTAAGGTAATGGGCAAAGAGGATAAAACTGGTAGGATGAGATATTATGCTCAAACTGCTTCAGGAGGAACCAGAAGAATTTCAGAAGCTGTTGCTACCAGATATGCTCAAAGGTATAATCCATTATCCCTGATTGGAGGAGCTGCTGGTGCTGCTGCGGGAGGGGCTGCCCTAAGATTCGGAGCTTCATCAGTAATGAGAGGAGCTTTAGCTTTCTTCGGAGGACCCTGGGGATTAGCCCTTTCTGCAGTGATCACATTCCTACCAATGATCATTACAGCATTGAATAAAAACAATGATCAATCATCAGAAACAAATTCTCTTCTTAAAGCTACCCTGACTTCCAAAGAAGAAAGGCAACAACGAATCGATGCCGCAAACCTTACAACAGCAGAAAGAGAGGTACTCAATACAGATGCTTTGGTAAAGTTCTACACATCATTGGATAAATTCAATGCCAATATGGAAAGGAACTTTGCTAATGCTCAACCAGGTACCAAATCAATTAACATCTACTTGGATGGCAATCTTATTGGTAGCAAAGCTATCAATGAACACAGTCAAAATGAAGTAATTGAGGTAGGAGGAAAGTAACATGGCAAGTGCAATAAATAAAATACATGGAGTGCTACAAGAGGCACTCCTTAAACCCTTTGATAATTCTACAGTAGGTCAAGCTGCTGTGGGTCCTGCTACTTACCTTTGGAGAGCAAGGATCTTGGCAAACAGATTAACTTCTCTCAAAGCTCAGAGAATTGTATTACCCACAGAGATTGACCCAGCTAAGAAAAATATTAACACTGGAGTAAGTGCTTTACAAGCTACAAAACGAAGAGCATTATTAAAGGTACCTAAGCCTAAACTTAAAGCTACTCCAACAGTTAACACAGTAAAGAATCAGATTATCATTATCAATCCAAATACAAATGCTGATGGTAATGGTACATATGAATCCATTGTTATTCAGGGTAAACCTTCCGAAGTAAACATCGAATCGGAGAACAGTTGGGTAGCAGTAAGGACAAATGGAAGAAACAATCCTTTCTATATGTACACAGGTTCAGAAGATACAATATCTTTCGATATCTCTTGGTATTCTACACAATCAGATAGAAAGGATGTAATCAAAAAATGTAGGTTATTAGAATCCTGGTCTAAGGCTGATGCTTATGCAGCTTCTCCTCCTGAACTTTGGATATCTTGGGGTTCAGCAGAGTTATTTAAGGATTACTCATTTATCTTGGTATCAGCACCTTATGTATTGAGTAATTTTCAGAATGCCTGTAGGGCTAACAGAACCTCACCAATTACAGATTTGGGATTATTGCCTAATGCTGCTACACAAAAGCTAACATTCAAAAGGGTTACTAAACATAACCTAACTACTGCAGATATACAAAGGGTTCATGGTAATGTTCCTCAACCTATGCCAGAAGAACCAATAGCTACTCAAAGTAAACCTAAATATCCAGATAAAGTGGAGGTGTAAGATATGAAAGAGTCTACAAGAAATCCCTATACTAATTCAGTAAGGATTAAATATCCAGATGGTACCAGTACATTAGAAAGGATTCCCAGTACTTTCAGTCTTACAGGGAAAGAAAAAGTTCATACATTATTGGAAGGTGAAACTTTACAAAGTGTAGCATTCAGATATTATGGTGATTCTGGGTTATGGGCTGACATTGCTGATGCAAATAATATCATTGACCCTTTTACAGAAGTGTATAGGGGTAAACAATTAATCATACCGAACTCATGAGTAACGAAAAGTCAATGTTACCCAAGGGGTTCGGTATGCCTTTTGTTAAGGTAACAGACTCACAGAATAAACCAATCATAGACCCTTTATCAGGATTACCAATAGGTACTTTTGTTACTGGGTTTGAATATACATACCGAGAAGAAAAAGATGATGAATGTTTTATCACTATCACAACAGAAAATCCTAACCTAATAGATATACCCCAATTCAGAGAACAGCAATATCTGGGAGTACAATGGGGAATCGTTTACCCAGATAAATCCTATGCTCCAAGTGCTCCAAGAAAAGTAATGGTAAGGGATACCAACATAAGATTCTCCGCTCAAGGTATTATCATTACTTTAAAATGTACAGATGGATTTTCAATCCTTAAATCCCAGCAGCTCAAAAAGAATGCTGATGATAATTTTCTCAAATGGATTGAAGATGAGCTAAAGGGAAAGGTTCAATTTAAATCCTATATCTATGATGTTAAGGAATCTAAGGAACTTGCTCCTGGATATGTTTATACTGGTTACTCTTCTATAACTGGGTTAACCATTCCAACAACAGATCATGGATGGTTCTATGGGATGAAGGAAGTTGGGAATGATAAACTTATAAAACGAAGAACATTCGTTCAAGTAGGTAGGACTCCATATACTGCATTAAAGGATGCGGCAAAGTATATCCCAAATGGTCCATACCATGTAGATGGAAGAGATGATACAGTATCAATCCATCCTACTAATTTCAATCAAGCTCCAGTAGCTTCATTTACATGGCATGAAGAAACAGGAGAAATTGTATCATTTAATGTAACCACTCGAAAAAAGCTTAAGGCTTTAGATGTTGCCAAGAAATCCCAAATTGATGGTGAAACAAAATCCTTAGATTCTGGAGTAACCCAAACAGACGGCTCTTTGCCAGATAATTCAGTAGATGGTATTACTGGAGAAACCATTCCTTCCAATGCTCCTAACACTTACGATTCTCGAGTAGATGGTATCACGGGAGCTGCAACTAGACCCAGCACAGATAAATATAAAGATGAAGAAGCAACTAAGAAACTCTTAGAGAAAGACCCTAATTACCTTAGGAAATATGCTCCCGAGTATCTTGAAAAGGTTGTAAATGAATATAAAGCTGCAGGGAATGATCCTATGAAACTAGCTGCTATCTCACTGGATAATTATACAGTAAAGGTAAAGGCTAAGGTAAAGGAAACAGTAAACCCCGAAGACTTTGGTTCAAAAGATTATCAAAGTTCTTCAGCGGGTTATGATAGAACTACTGGATGGCAATCATTGGAAAGGGATAAAACCATTCAGATAGTTCCAAAAAGTGATGGGTCAAAATATGAATATTGGGATAACCCAGAAGTAGTTAGAGAAAAGGAAATCGAATTAAATCTCTCTGCTAAAGACCTTTTAGGTTATGCAGGTGATGCAGATTCTTCCAAGATACTCGCATTCAATCAAGTAAATGATGCTTTACAGAAACAGGTTGAAGCTACAATGGTTACAATTGGGCAGCCAACTCTAATGAGCTCCCAGATGCTTTCTATTCAAAATGTTTCTCAAAAATACTCTGGAGATTGGTATATTAAAGAAGCTTCTCATCGAATAGATGCCTCC
>UMGX01011689.1_pt1 | contig 31229 bp, 22 predicted proteins | sample 1965411 | NCBI WGS metagenome assembly UMGX01 (sample SAMEA4836086, study PRJEB28245) | human gut metagenome | biome: gut microbiome; material: fecal sample | place: Denmark | collected 2008 | reverse complement strand
CGCTGACTTCAACCCAAGTCAGCGGCTCTTTTTGTTTTGTAGGGGAGTAGGGGAGAAATTCATCCCTCCCGGGGATGCAACAACAGCCGCAAACGGCTCGGGAGGGTCATTCTTGTTGCCATGCACCGCGGCAATATGCTATACTAAAGAAAAAACAGAAGGGGAGGCACTGCGGATGACCCGCATTGCAATCGTAGAGGATGAGGCCGCCGTCCGGGAGCAGCTGGCGGGGTATGTGCAGCGCTACACGCGGCAGTATGGCACCCAGTTTGAGGTGACAATGTTCACCGACGGCGTCGAAATCCTTGAGGATTACCGCCCGGTCTACGACATAATTTTTCTTGACGTAGAGATGCAGCATCTGGACGGCATGGAGACTGCCCGCCGTATCCGCGAGCTGGACAGCGATGTGCTGCTGATTTTTATTACGAACATGGCGCAGTATGCCATCAAGGGGTACGCCGTCGGTGCGTTGGATTACGTGCTCAAGCCTGTGCCGTACTTTGCGTTCTCGCAGCAGCTGCAAAAGGCTGTGAACCAGCTGGCCAAGCGGACGCGGCATTATCTGGCTGTGCCGGTGGACGGCGGCATGCGCCGATTGGACGCTGCTACGATTTATTATATCGAGAGTGAGGGCCACCGCGTCCATTTTTACACCGAGGACGGCGACTTCTCCGCACCCGGCGCGCTGAAGGCGCTGGAGGAAAAGCTGACGGGCCGTCTGTTTGCGCGGTGTAACAGCGGCTATCTTGTGAATCTCGCGCAGGTGTCGGGCGTGCAGCAGAACACGGTGCAGGTCGGCCCGCATGAGCTGCAGATCAGCCGCCCCAAGCGCAGGGCGTTTCTGGCCGCGCTGGCGGACTACATCGGGGGTGAGGGCGCATGATGACGCTGCCGGACATCCCGCGGCTGTACACGGCGCTGGCAGAGGTTCTTGCCGTGCTGGTCTACGCGCAGGCCGCGCCGCCCCGCGCTGCAAAGCCTGTGACCTATGCTGTCACGGCGGGGTGGGCCGCGGTGCTGGGCGTGTTTTTGCAGCTTACCGGTGGTGTGCCGCTGGCGTGGTGGCTGCCCTGCATGGTCGCGGCCATCGCGTGGCTGTACCTGTATCTGTGGGGCACGCGGGAGATGAATTTACTGGAAGCCGGCTACAGCTGCGCCCGCGCGTTCATTCTGGCGGAGCTGGCTGCCAGCGTGGAGTGGCAGCTCCACTGCGTACTCTGGCCGCAGCAGCAGGCTACAGCACCGCTTTCGGTACTGTTGCTGGCGGCGGTCTACACGGCGGTCTACGGCTTTTTGTATTGGTTTGAGCGCCGCCACGCTGCGCCCACGCGGCTGACCATTACCGCGGCGGCGACGCTTATGGCTGTCGTCATGGCGGTCACGGCGTTTGCGGTCAGCAATCTGAGCTTTATCTCCGACAACGGTGTCACGATGAGCGTGATGAGCATTTTCTACATTCGCACGCTGGTGGATTTCGCGGGCGTGCTGACCCTGACCGTCCAGCATGAGCAGCTGCGCGAGGCCGCACTGCACAGCGAGCTGACGGCCATGGATAATGTCCTGCGCCGCCAGTATGAGCAGTACAGGCAGAGCAAGGAGAACATCCGGCTTATTAACCGCCGCTATCATGAGCTGAAAATGCAGATCGCGGCCATCCGTGCCGAGCGCGACCAGGCCAAGCAGGACGCCGCGCTGGCCGAGATGGAGAGCGGCATCCGTCAGTACGAGGCCGAGAACAAGACCGGCAACCCTGTGCTGGACACGCTGCTGACGGCGAAAACGCTCTACTGCCAGCAGCACGGCATCAATCTGACCTGTGTGGCGGACGGTACGCTGCTGCACTTTCTGACGACAGGGGAGATCTGCACGATTGTGGGCACGGTGCTGGACAACGCCACCGAGAGTGTGCTGACCGAGCCGGACCCCGAGAAGCGGCTGATCCGGGCCGCCATCTACGCGCAGAACGGCTTTGTGATGCTGCGGTTTGAGAACTACTGCGCTGACCCCGTGGAGCTTGGCCCCGACGGCCTGCCCGCCCGCAGCAGCCACGGCGGCTACGATTTAAAGAGTGTCCGCGCTGCCGCCGAGGCCCACGGCGGCACGCTGACGCTGCACTGGGAGAATGAGTGGTTCACGGTGCGGATTTTGCTGCCGCAGAAGTAGTAAGGATCGCAGCAACGGAAACTACCCGCGGGCGGATATGGAATCCGCCCCTACAATGTAGGAATCGATGCTCGTCATCGACCCGGGAGCCTTGCGGCGGCTGCCATGCTCACCCCTGTAGCGGCGTCAACCTTCCCTCACAGGGGAAGGCTTTTTTACTATGCCGCAATTTGCACAAAGAAGGTGCGGATGTACTTGTACAAAATCACAACAAAATTTGCCCGGTCAAGCGGCAAAACTGCAAAGTATGCTTCAAAAACGGCAGCTTGTGCGAAAAATACGCCTATCGTGCCGCAATCTGCTACAATAGAATCGACGCAAAACATGGGCCCGCTTTTGACAGGTTTTATACTGTTTAAAGAGGAGAAAAACAAATGACAAAGCAACCCAAAGTCCGCAAGCCGCACCCCGTACTGCACGGGATCGGTCTGGTGCTGTCCGTGATCCTGTTGGTCGCGGTACTGGTCGGCACCTACGTTCTGTCTACGATGGCCACCATCATTGATAGCTTCATCGGCGCACCCAGCGGCCACTATTCCGACGCTGAAATTGCCGACACCAAGGTCAAGGCGGAAGCGCTGGCCGCTGATGTCGAGGCCGAGGGAACTGTCCTTGTCCGGAACAACGACAACACCCTGCCGTTGGCCGCTGACAACAAGAAGATCAACGTCTTTGGCTGGGCCTCCACTGCCTGGCTGGGCGGCGGTTCCGGCTCCGGCGGCGTGTCCAGCGTCAACACCGATTTGCTGGCCGCGCTGACTGCCTACGGCGTTACGTACAACACCGAGCTGACCGACATGTACAAGGATTTCCAGGATGGCCGCGAGTACACCCGCACCCTGAGCGCCTGGCCCGAGCAGTCCGGCCGCCTGTATGAGCCTGACATCAACAACCAGACCTACTATACACAGTCGATGCTGGACAACGCCAAGAACTTCTCCGATACGGCTGTTGTTGTGATCGGGCGTCTGGCGGGCGAGAGCAACGACGCCACCAAGCAGCAGTACAAGCGCACCGAGAAGGGCGGCGACATCGTTGTTGACGACACCCGCACGATGCTGGAGCTGACCACCGAGGAAGAGAATCTGCTGAACTACGTCGGCGCAAATTACGCCCATGTGGTTGTGCTCATCAACTCCACCAACGTCATGGAGCTGGGCCAGATCGAGACGATCCCCGGTATTGATGCCTGCCTGATTGCCGGTCTGTCCGGCTCCGAGGGCGCGACTGCCGTGCCCGAAGTGCTGTGGGGTGACCGCGAACCCAGCGGGCGTACCGCCGATACCTGGGCTTATGACCTGACCACCGCCGCCAGCTATGCGAACGCCGGTATGGAGGGTGTCGGCAAGTACAGCGACGCCGACGGCCTCTACCCGGCAGACGGCACGACGAACGGAAACCTTGACACACCCTACACCTATGAGCAGGTTTCCTATGTCGATTACGCCGAGGGCATCTACATCGGCTACAAGTGGTACGAGACCGCCGACGCAGAGGGCTACTGGGATGCCGAGAGCAACGAGCACGGCACCGGCTACGACGCCGTTGTGCAGTATCCCTTCGGCTACGGCCTGAGCTACACCAGCTTTGAGTGGAAAGTCACGGACGCCGCCGCCAACGGCAGCGCCCTGACGAAGGACGGTAATGTGACCGTCAAAGTCGCCGTCACGAACACCGGTGACCGCGCGGGCAAGGACGTTGTCCAGCTCTACTATACCGCCCCGTACACGGCAGGGGGAATTGAAAAATCCAGCGTTGAGCTGGGCGCGTTCGCCAAGACGAAGGAGCTGGCCCCCGGCGAGAGCGAGGAAGTCACCCTGACGGTCCCTGTCTCCGACATGGCCAGCTACGATGCCTACGACGCCAACCACAACGGCTTCACCGGCTATGAGCTGGATGCGGGTGACTACATCTTCACCGTGCGCCATGATGCCCACGATGTGGACGACGACGCCAACGCGACCATCACCTGCAGCCTGCCCGCAGGCGTGCAGTATGCTGAGGACACCGTCACCGGCAATGCCGTTTCCAACAAGTTTACCGGCAGCGACGCCATCGACGGCGTGAGCCTCGACGGCAGCGACTCCGCACAGAACATCACCTACCTGACCCGCGCCGACTTTGCGGGCACCTTCCCCAAGACGAACACCCCGACCCGTGCCATGATCGACAACGTCAAGGCGCTGAACCTCTACACCGCCGACGATGCCAACGGCTGGATCAACGACGCTGATGAGGCTATTACCACCGGCGCTAAGAACGGCCTGAAGATCGAGGACAACGGCGAGACCACCGACCTCGGTTTCCAGCTCGGCTCTGACTTCAACGACCCCCGGTGGGATGCCCTGCTGGATCAGCTGACCGTTGACGAGATGGAAAACCTCTACATCAACGCCTACGGCGGCCTGGCCGAACTCAAGAGCGTCGGCAAGTCCAAGAGCAAGGACGCCGACGGCCCCGCCCAGATCGGCGGCTTCACCGGCATGGGTGCCGGCACGGGCTTCCCCAGCTCCAGCACGCTGGCCCAGACCTGGAACGCAGACCTTGCCCAGGAGGAGGGCCGCACCATCGGCACGCAGGCCCTGCAGAACGGCTACACCGGCTGGTATGCCCCCGCCACCAATATGCACCGCAGCCCCTTCAATGGCCGCAACTATGAGTATTATTCCGAGGACAGCCTGCTGTCCGGCGTCATCTGCGGCAACACTGTGACCGGCGCAAACCAGGCGGGTGTCTACACCTATGTCAAGCACTTTATCTGCAACGACGGCGAGAGCGGTATCTACCGCGATTCCGTCTATACCTGGATGACGGAGCAGACCCTGCGCGAGACCTACCTGCGCCCGTTCCGGATGCTCGTCGAGGATTACGACGCAGTCGGTCTCATGAGCAGCTACAACCGTATCGGCGCTGTCTGGGCAGGCGGCAGTGAGACGCTGCTGACCGGCATCCTGCGCGGCGAGTGGGGCTTTGACGGCGCGGTCATCACCGACTACTGCGACCACCACAGCTACATGAACGGCGACCAGGCCCTGCGCGCAGGCGGCAGCCTGTGGATGGCGGGCTTCACCGGCGGCGAGATGGCCTTTGAGACCGGCTCTAACAGCTATCTGCAGGCGCTGCGCCGCGCCACCAAGGAAGCACTGTACATGTACCTGCATGTCCGCGTGACCAACCGCGACTATGCTGACAGCATCGACGACACCACCGCTGTGCGCCATGCGTTCACGACCTCTGTGTTCGGCTGGCGTCATCTGGTTGCCCTGATCGACATCGTGGCCGTTGTCCTGTTCGCCCTCGCCGTGCGCGGCGTCGTCATCGACGTCAAGCTCCGCAAGGCAGCCAAGACCGAGAAAAAGAACTTCTGATTCACCAAAGGAATGTGTGACCTATGAAACATGCAGACATTATTACCAAATTGACCCTTGAACAAAAATGCGCGCTGCTCTCCGGCGAGACGGTCTTTACGACCCGCGGCTACAAAAATGCGGGCATCCCGTCCATCACTCTGTCGGACGGCCCCAACGGCGTGCGCAAGCAGGCGGGTGCGGCGGACCATCTGGGCCTGAACCCCAGCGTCCCCGCGACCTGCTTCCCGACGGCGGCTACCGTGGCCTGCAGCTGGGATCCCGCCCTGGGCGAACAGCTCGGCCGGGCCATGGGGGAGGAGGCCGCCGCGCAGGAGGTATCCGTCCTGCTGGGGCCGGGCCTCAACACCAAGCGCAGCCCGCTGTGCGGGCGCAACTTCGAGTATTTCTCGGAGGACCCGTACCTCTCCGGCAAGCTGGCCGCGGCCTACGTGCGCGGCATCCAGTCCAACGGCATCGCCGCCTGCCCCAAGCACTTCGCCGTCAACAGCCAGGAGCTGCGCCGCATGGCGTCGGACTCCGTCGTCGACGAGCGAACCCTGCGGGAACTCTACCTGACCGGCTTTGAAATCGTCGTCAAAGAGGCGCACCCCAAGACCATCATGTCCAGCTACAACCTCGTCAACGGCACCTACGCCAACGAGAACGCCCACCTTTTGCAGGACATCCTGCGCAGGGACTGGGGCTTCGACGGCGCTGTCGTGACCGACTGGGGTGGCAGCAATGACCACGCGCTGGGCGTAAAGAACGGTTCTACGCTGGAAATGCCCGCCCCCGGCGGAGACGCCGTGCGCGAGCTGTTGAAGGCTGTCGAGACCGGTAAAATATCCGAATCTGATGTGGACGCCCGCCTGGACGAGCTGCTGACGCTGGTACTGGACACCCACGCCGCCGTGGAAAACCACAGCCGCAGCTTTGACGCCGACGCCCACCACGCGCTGGCCCGCCGCGCCGCTGCCGAGAGCGCCGTCCTGCTGAAAAACGACGGCGATCTGCTGCCGCTGGCCGCAGGCGCAAGCGTGGCCGTCATCGGTGACTTTGCCGAGACGCCGCGTTACCAGGGCGCAGGCTCCAGCGCCGTCAACTCCATCAAGGTCGATACCTTCCTTGACTGCCTGAAAGACAGCGGCCTGCACAGCGTCGGCTTTGCCGCGGGCTTTGACCGCCAGGGCAAGCCGGACGATGCCAAAAAAGCCGAGGCCGTCGCGCTGGCGAAAAAGGCCGACACCGTGCTGCTCTGCTTAGGGCTGGACGAGATCAAGGAGAGCGAGGGTCTGGACCGCGCCGACATGAAGCTGGCCGACAACCAGATCGAGCTTTTGCAGGCCGTGCAACAGGCCAACCCCAACACTGTCGTCATCGTCAGCGCGGGCGCGTCGCTGGAAACGCCGTGGCTGGCCCACTGCAGGGCACTCGTCTACGGAGCCCTCGGCGGCCAGGCCGGCGCGGGCGCAATGGTCGATGTGCTGACCGGCAAAATCAATCCGTCCGGCAAGCTGGCCGAGACCTGGGCCAACGCCCACGCCGACACCCCCGCCAAGGACAACTTTGCAGGTGCGGGACGCACTGTGCAGTACCGCGAGGGGCTGTACGTCGGCTACCGCTACTACCAGACCGCGGGTGTGCCCGTGGCGTTCCCGTTCGGCTACGGCCTGAGCTACACGAGTTTTGCCTACAGCGAGTTGAAAGCCGACGCCCGCAGCGTGACCCTGACCGTGACAAACACGGGCAGCCGCGCCGGTGCCGAGATCGTACAGGTCTACGCGGCCAAGCCCGACGCCCAGATCTTCCGCCCCGCGCAGGAGCTGAAGGCCTTCACAAAAGTCTGGCTGGAGGCAGGGGAGAGCAAGACCGTCACCCTGCCGCTGGACGACAAGGCGTTCCGCTACTGGAACACAAAGACCGACAGCTGGGAGGTCGAGGGTGGCACGTATGAGCTTCGCGTAGGGGCGAGCTCTGCGGACATCCGCCTGACCGCCGCTGTCGAGGTGAACGGTACGAGCGCACCGAACCCATACGCGGGCAAGGCGCTGCCGCACTACACCAGCGGCAAGGTGCAGCGCGTGCCCGATGACGAGTGGGAGATTCTGCTGGGCCGCCCCATCCCGGCGGATACCGTCAAAATTGACCGCAACATGACCCTGGGTGAGCTGAACCACAGCCGCAGCCCGCTGTGCTGGCTGGTCTGGGCTGTGCTCACGATGATGCTGAACGCCAGCTACAAGCGCGGCAAGCCGAACCTGAACGTGATGTTCCAGTACAACATGCCGCTGCGCGCGCTGGCCAAGATGACAAGCGGTGCCATCAGCATGGGTATGGTGGACGGCATCGTGCTGGAGGCAAAGGGCTTCTGGGTCATCGGTCTGCTGAAGGTCATCGTCGAGGCCGTTAAAAACATCATCCTCAACGCGCAGCTGGAAAGCCGCCTGCGCAACAGCTGACAGGAAGGGCTGTCATGCAGCTTTGGAATACCTTTGCGGAAAAGCATCCTGCCGCAGCCAAGTGGGTGCGCGAGGGTGGCTTGTTCGTCATCTTCCCGGAAGGGGAGGCTAAGAAGGCATAAGAATAGCCGAGCAGCGTAAAAACTGCTCGGCTTTGTTGTTTGTTGGTTGCGTGGCTTCCCCCTCAGGGGAAGGCTTAGGGCAACACCGCATAATTCCCGCCTTACGGCTTAAGCGCCGCTCCGGCGGCTGCGGCACGGCATCTGCGTTGCCAAAATGCTCGATAATACACAAAGTATTATCTGCGCTTTTGGCAACGCAGATGCCGTACCTCGCTCGCCGTATCGGCACTTAGAATTATGCGGTATTGCCCTAGAAATTACAAATAATTCACCGCCAGGATCGCCGCACCCAGCACGACCAGCACAACGCCTGTCGCGCGGTTCAGCGTGGCGGGCTCGGCCTTGTTTGCGAACTTGGCGGCAATGCGCGCCCAGAGCAGCGTGCTCAGCACACAGCAGATCAGGCAGAACAGATCCGGTACACCGCCAATCGCAAAATGGCTGACAGAACCGGTGAAGGCCGTGAATGCCATGATGAAAACGCTCGTTCCGACGGCAGTTTTCAGCTCGTAGCCCAGCACGGAGGTCAAAAGCAGCAGCATCATCATGCCGCCGCCCGCGCCGATGAACCCGCAGATAAAGCCCACGCCCGCGCCGCAGAGCAGCGACTGCGCGAACCGCTTCTGTGCGCTGACGGCGTTCATCGCGCTTTTGGTCGTCATGACGGGCCGCACGATGAACTTGACGCCCAGCAGCAGCGTCATGAACGTTGAGAAACCGCCCATCGTTGTGCCAGGCACGAGGCTGGCCACATAGCTGCCAACCAGCGTGAAGCAGAGCACCGACGCCATCATGACCGCGCCGTTTTTAATGTCCAGGTTGCCGCTTTTGCCGTAGGTGTAGGCAGAGATCGCACTCGCCAGCACATCGCTGGCCAGCGCAATGCCCACGGCCATGTAGGGGTCCATCCCCAAAAAAGTAATGAGCATCGGGCTGATGACCGCCGCGGCGCTCATACCCGCAAAGCCTGTGCCCAGTCCCGCGCCGATGCCCGCAATAAAGCAGACGATGAATGCTACCAGATAGGTCATATTCTTACTCCTTGTTCAGCTCCCGCAGGAGGTTTGCATCCATGCGGCGCAGATAGTCCTGCAGCGTCTGCTGCTCCTGCGCCGTAAAGCCCGCAAACAGCGGCTCCATGCTGCTGCGCTGGATGTCAGCCAGTACCGCGACCATCGGCAGAGCATCGGGCGCAAAGCCCAGCAGCCGCTGGCGGCGGTTGTCCGGCACAGGGGAGACCGTCAGCACGCCGCGTGCGCGCAGCCGCTCCACCGCCGCCGATACATTGGATTTTGCCAGACCGCGGTAGCGGCAGATGTCGCTGGCCGTGCGGCAGTCTGGATTGTTGTGCAGAAACAGCAGGATGTCAATTTCCAGCTGGTTCAGCCCGTACTGTACGGAAGCAGCCTCAAACCGCGCTGCATGGTACTTTTTGTAGTGCTGTACGTAGCTCAATATGGGCAGCAACTGCATCACTCCTTTGCAAGGCTCAAATAGAACAGTTCTAATTATAACCATTTGCACAGCAAATGTCAATACTGCCCATTAAAAAGCAAACATCAGAGAGGGACAGCCGCGCCAGGCTATACCGGATACACAAAAAAAGAGGATGCGGACGGATCCGCACCCTCTAAAACAAAAACAAACCCGAAACAATGCTTCACGAAGAAGATTGAGCTCGGATTTGCACAATATGGTGGACCTGGAGGGATTCGAACCCTTGACCTCTCGGATGCGAACCGAACGCTCTCCCAACAGTCTCGCTTTTGTGCACACCTTATGCACCATGAGAAAAGAAAAATCAACGTATATTCGTCCATATAAAACGACCTGCCATCCCAATGGCCTTTCTTGGTCGCAAGTATGGTTTCCAATCCGCTGATTTTCAAAAGGAAGCGATTTGGGATGTAATATGGTTGGCGGACAAGTTAGCTACAGGCCCTTGAGATATAGCTCACATGGGGTTCAGATGTATCGCATCCCAATTTACAATAAAATACGATGTGCCGTAAAAGCGCAACTTCTACTCTGAATGAATGGAAGCTGCGCTTTTATGTTTGACAACAAGTTATAGATTGACAATAGAGCACATACACGATAAACTTTATATAGTATCATGTAAATTAGAAGGAGGCCAAACCATGAGCGTCAAGTACACTACCCCTGCCCAGCACAAGAGCAACCTCCGCAATGTGTATGGAACCTTCGCCATTGAAGGCATGACCATCAGCAAAGATACACGCAGCAACCTTGATCGCATTGGCAGCGGTCAGGCCAGCTATCAACAGATCGTAAATGAACTGCGTGCAAAATACACGAAGAAGGGCTGATTATGTTCTCAAAGTATGATGTCTACACCACGGTGCAATCCATGTACTGCTACCCAGATACTGATGTGCTTATCAACAAGCTAGGTATCCGTGACAAAGCAGAACTTAAACAGGCCGAAGAAGAATTTACGGCAGTAAAACAGATGGCTCTGTTGCAGGATCCAATCAAGGGACGTTTTACTAAAACTCACCTGTTTCGTATTCACCGCTTTCTTTTTGAGGATGTGTACCCGTTTGCAGGGCACATCCGCAAGGAACAAATCAGCAAGGGTGACACGATGTTCTACCCACCAGATTTGATTGACCGAGAATTAGAGCGTGTGTTCAAAAACATCCATGCCAAGAAACTGCTGGCCGAGCGCGATAAAGAAAAGCAGATTCAAAATCTGTCGCAGACGATGGCGGAACTGAATATTATTCACCCTTTCCGTGAGGGAAATGGCCGCAGTACCCGTGAGTTAATTCGCTGCATGGCGTTAGAATATGGACTGCACATCAACTGGGGAAATACCGACCGGGAAACTTTGATTAACGCTGCAATCGCTGCCGTAGACGATGATATGGCATTCTGTGATGTACTTAGACAGTGTGTTGAAACGAAGAATTAGTAGACGATAGCCGCGAAGCGCAGCTTCTATTCATCAGAGTAGGAGCTGCGCTTTTTTGAGCACAACTGCTATTCGCTCAAGAAAATTGACCAGCCTACATGGAACATTCAAAATTTCAGATGTACTTTTTTATTGGAAATGGTATACTTAATTCAAGATATACCCTGCTGTCAGTCATTTGTTCAAAAGACTAGGACTACAGTTGATTTTCAATCGGTATGAAATTTTTAGTGAGAGGATGTTGTAGGATGGAGCGGCCTCTGTACATAAATTGGCTTGTCAACGAAGATGGAGTAACCTTTGAAGATGGCGTTGCTTTAAAGTGCTATAAGCTTTCCTATGAAAGTGATGAAGCAGTCTTTGATGACTGGGCACTCCATATCAGAAAACATTATGTTGAGGATGATGAGCTGATAGAAGATAGCACTATAACCGGCTTATCTGTAGAAGATTATCTGCGCAAATATATTGTTCCTCAAAAACAAGAAGCGTTTGGCTCAACTGCGCGTTCAAATGATATTAGCGAAATTTTATTTGCGGATTTATTTGAGTTCGTTCTAAATTATGAAGTGCCTCGGTGCAAACAATATAACCGATCGGGGAAAAACGAGTCTGAACATGGGACAGATGTAATCGCCTATAAATTTCACAACAAAGAAAAAACACCATCCAAAGAAGATGAGTTGGTAGCAATAGAGGTAAAAGCGCGTCTTGCATCAAACGAAGCATGTAAAACCATTCAAGATGCTGCTGTCGATTCTAAAAAAGATGAATACCGAGTTGCCCATACGATAAATTATTACAGAAAACAGCTCCGTAATATGGGAAAATTCGAAGAATCAAGCTGTGTTGAACGCTTTCAAAAAAAAGACTGAATTGCCCTATAAAATCTCTTATGTTGGAGCTGCCATCTCAAGTCAACCCGAGATTGAAAATAACGTAATAGCTGGAATTAAGGGGAATGACTTGCAATTGAAAGTTGATCAGTCCATTTTTTATGTACATGGCGCCGATTTGATGAATTTGGCCCACCAAATCTTTGAGAGGTGTACAAAATGATTTTTGGAACAAATTCCAACTATATGCTTAAATATCAAAAAGCAAAAGCGAAGCTGGTAGAATATGATATTCCACAAAAAGACTATCCCAAATTTCCACTAAACTCAAACGAACTTTCCTATCCTGTCATATACATCCTTTCTCGATATGCAGAGAGCATTATAGAAAATGATGAAACTGGGAAGGCTGAATTTGCACCCTATATGGTGAAGGCTTCTCAATACTTTGATGCCTCCGTTGGAGCTAATGATAGAACAGCATACGACGCGGACTTTTTATTGTCCGGTGCAGCAGCCTATTTCTTGTCCAATGATTTTGGCAGTTCCAAAGTATTATGTGCGGCTCTTTTCGAAAAAATAAAAGATATGCCCACTACGGGTACATCTCAAATAATACTTAGAAATCTATTAGGGTATCTCCTCTTGGATAAGGTTTTTCCCATAAGTTCTGATACATTTGGCGGTGAAGAACTCTGCCGAGCATTACTATTCTATTACACTAATGGAAAAGGCTTGTCTAACATAGAACACGCCATTCGGAAATATCGAACTGCAATTTATAAAAACAATGATCCTATGGAGATATACTATGTCGATATACTCCTTGCAGTAATTACGATAGCGTTATCAAAAGCCGCATGGAAACTGATTCCTCAATATTCAAAATTGGAACCCGGACAATGGGAAGAGTATTTAAAAAGCTCAAAATCTCCTAAAATGTTGTGGCCTGCACAGCAGCTTATAGGAAAGAAAAATGTGTTAAGCGGAGAAAATGCAATCGTTCAGCTTCCAACAGGCGTTGGGAAAACCAAAAGTATAGAACTAATCATTCGGTCATCCTTTCTCTCGAACCGAACGGCTACTGCTATTATTGTTGCACCACTTCGTGCTTTATGTAACGAGGTTGCAAGCGATATGACTTCAGCTTTTGGAGAGAGTGTTTTAATAAACCAATTTTCAGATATTCTGGAAAATGATTTTTTCGTGGATTTTACTTTGAAAGCGACAATACTAATTTGTACGCCAGAAAAGCTCAGCTATATTATCCATCATCAAGTTGAGTTTTTAGATGAAATCGGTTTGTATATATTTGATGAGAGTCATATGTTCGATGATGGAAGACGTGGAACAGCTTATGAGCTGTTGATTTCCGAAATTCGAAAACACATAAATACAGAAAAACAAATTGTGCTTCTTTCTGCGGTGCTTTCAAACGCCGAGCAAATTAAGCAATGGCTTTTTAATGAAAATGGAACCTTGGCTTCTGATCCAGCAATTAAAACAACACCTAAAAGCATCGGATTTTCTTCACAAACACGAGATATTCATTACTACTCAGAAGATCCTGAACGTGAAGATTTCTATGTTCCACGCAGCATAGAAGTCAATTTGCTAAAAAAACTTGGAAAAGAAAGAAAAAAGCGTTATTTTCCGAATTTGACAGATCCCAAGGATATTGCAATATATTATGCAAATAAACTTTGCAAAAATGGTGGTGCTGCAATTTTTGCCAATCGAACTCGAAGCGTACAAACCATAATTCAGCAAATTATTGACCTTGATAGTCGAGAATATGATCTTTCTGGAATTCAGAAGTATAGCAACACATTGGAAATGAGTCGTATTGCCAAGTTAATGGCTGATTATTACGGTTGCGATCATCCATATACAAAAGCTTGCAATTTGGGTGTTGCACCACACTATTCAAATCTTCCGAATGGTTTGCGCCTTGCTATTGAATACGCATTTCGTAAGAAAGACCTGCACCTTGTGATATGTACATCTACACTTGCTCAAGGAGTGAACATTCCCATAAAGTACCTTTTTATGACTAGTTTCATGCTTGATCAAAATAGTATAAAAATTCGAAATTTTCAAAATTTAATGGGAAGGACAGCACGTTCGGGAATGTACACGGAAGGAAGTGTTATTGTTACAGATTCAAAGTTATTTGACAATAAGAACAATCGAAGTAACGGAGGATTTTACAAATGGGAAAACTGTGTCAAAATGTTTGACAGTCACGCAGCAGAACCATGCGAAAGCTCTATTTTATGGCTTGTCCAAGATATTGAAATCAATCGTGATGACTATGTAAAAGGCGTATATATTGCTAACTATATTATCAACAATTATAGCCATTGGGATTGCTTTGAATCGTGCTACGAAAAAATTCTGCAAGCATATGAACGGAAAAAACAGACGCCGATGAACCAAAAAAGTGTTACCGTACTTAAGACTGCTCTAACGGTCCGGCAGCATGTCGTAGAGACAATCGAAAATCATCTATGCTTTGTCCTTTCTAATGATGAAGGTTCCGACGCGCAGGTTGTGGCATTAGAACTTTGTAAAGAGACTCTCGCTTATTTTATGGCCAACGATGCAGAAAAAACGTTGTTGGAAAAAATATTTGATGTCATTGCACAAAAGGCAAAGACAGTTGATCGTGTGAAGATCAAACGATACTCCAAAAGTATGCTTGGTATAGATGATGCTTTAATAATTGAAGCATGGCTAGCAGAAACTCAATTCATAGAGCAGCAATTTTCAGATTCAGAAATTTTTGAAATGTTGTTATCCTTTTTTATCGATACTCATAAAATTGGTAAAACAGAAGAATATTTTCCAGATATTTGTCGAATGTGGCTTGATGGATACTCCTTTATAGCAATGCAAAAAGCGACTGGACTTTTGATACCGGACATTGAGAGCCTGTGCAGCAAGCTCATTTCCTATGAATTCAGCTTTTTTATAGGAAATATCATTGATGTGATTGATGATGACGATGATGAAAACAGAGCACTTCTTGTATCAAAGTTACTTCTTTTACAAAGGAAATTAAAATATGGAGTATGTTCAGAGACGGCCATCTCAATCTGTGAAAAAGTATTTAATGATCGTCTTTTGGCTAATTCTATTGCAGAACAAATTGGAGCGGAGTCGATTGACACCAATCATATCATCGATGCTTTAAAAATGTGCAAAGAAAAAATATTAGGATTTCTATCTGTGTATCCAACATATTTCTCAGTGAGAATTAACTGGATTTGTAAATAATAAAATTATTATTGCGGGCATCCATAAAAATGGCTGTCCGCAATTTTTATATGTAAAATCAAAAGGAGGATGCCAATGGATAACGACTTTATGCTGAACTATTTTATCAAAGCCGTACAGCCTGAATGGGAGGAACTGCTGAAAACACCGCGCTACCAACCGGCAGCAAGTAAGCGTGACGCAATCGAACGGGAATTCTTTCGGATGCTGAACGATGAGCAGAAACGCAAGTACCTTGATTTGGAATCCGCAGTCATACTGGCAGAATGTGACATCGCAGAAGCTATGTATATGAAAGGTGCCGCAGACCGTGAGTTGATGATCCGTTAATGCCATGAGTTACGACTACTTCTACGGTCAGTCGGGCGAGTTGTTCTCCTATTTCCGCATCCCCAAGGCACTGTTCCAAGACCACCGTTTCCGGCAGATCTCCACTGATGCCCGGACACTGTACGGCATTCTGCTGGACCGCATGAGCCTATCTGCAAAGAACGGCTGGCTGGACGAGCAGGGGCGGGTGTATATCATCTACACCGTCCGGGAAGTGCAGGAATCTCTCTGCTGTGCCGAACACAAAGCGGTCAACCTGCTCCGGGAGCTGGAACAAATCGACCTCATCGAGCGCAAACGCCGTGGTCTGGGCAGACCCAGCCTGATCTACGTCAAGGACTTTTCCTCCGGCTTGCCAAAAGTGCAAGTACAGAATTGCCCAAACAGCAATTCTGGTGCTGCCGAAAGCGCAATTCTGGAGCAGCTAAAACCGCAAGCAAATAAGACTGATAAGAATAAAACAGAGTGGAACGATCCTGACCCTATCTATTCCGGGGGCATCCGGGAGCAGCTTGAGGATTATTTTTATCAGGCATTGGAGGTTGACCTTCTGCTCCGGCTCTGCCCGGACGAGGAGGATACCATCTATCAGATTGTAGACCTGCTTGTGGACACCTGTTCCACAAAACGCAAGATGTTGCGGATCGCCGGAGATGACAAGCCTGCCGAGGTGGTACGCAGTCGGCTGAAAAAGCTGAACGCCGACCACATCCGTTTTGTGCTGGATTCTCTTGCAGAAAACACTGCCCCGGTGCGGAACATGAAGCAGTATCTGCTGGCGATGCTCTACAATGCGCCCACCACCATGAACCTCTACTATCAGAACAAGACGAACCACGACTTTGCGCGCGGTTCACCGAAAGCGGGGTGATGTTATCGCAAAGAAAGCTACGATTATCGCAGTCACCAATCAAAAAGGTGGTGTGGGGAAAAGCACCACCTGTGAGAATCTGGGTGTTGGCCTTGCAGCCGAGGGCAAGAAAGTTTTGTTGGTGGATACCGACCCGCAAGGGTCATTGACCATTAGCATGGGCTGGCAGCAGCCCGATGAACTGCCCACTACCCTTTCCACCCTGATGCAGAAAGCCATGAACGACCAGCCCATCCAGCCCGGCGAGGGCATTCTGCACCATGCAGAGGGCGTTGACCTGATTCCAGCAAACATTGAACTGGCAGGGCTGGAAGTTGCCCTTGTGAACAGCATGAACCGGGAAAAGATGCTGAAGCAGGTGCTGGACAGTGCCAAACGGGAGTACGATTTTATTCTGTTGGACTGTATGCCCTCGCTGGGGATGCTCACCATCAACGCACTGGCGGCGGCAGACGCCGCCCTGATTCCCGTGCAGGCGCAGTACCTGTCTGCGAAGGGCTTGGAACAGCTTTTGCAGACCGTCCAAAAGGTCCGGCGGCAGATCAACCCGAAGCTGAAAATCGAGGGTATTCTGCTGACCATGACCGACAGCCGCACCAACTACGGAAAGCAGATCAGCAATCTGATCCGGCAGGCATACGGAAAGCACTTGAAGGTGTTCGAGCAGACTATCCCACGGTCCGTCCGTGCGGCTGAAACCAGTGCGGCAGGCAAGAGCATTTTCCAGCATGACCCCAAAGGCAAGGTGGCAGAAGCCTACCAATCTCTTGCGAAGGAGGTGCTGGCGGATGCCGATCGACAGCGGAAACTTAGCTCTGAAAGGGCTAGATGACCTGTTTTCTACCGAGGAAAACCGACAGGAGGAACAGCGGGAACAGGTACAGCAGATTCCCATTGATGCGCTGCACCCCTTCATCAACCACCCCTTCAAGGTGCTGGACGATGAAGCCATGACCCGGACGGTGGAGAGCATCGCTCAGTACGGTGTGCTGGCTCCGCTGATCGCCCGCCCTCGCCCGGAGGGTGGCTACGAGATCATCTCCGGGCACCGCCGTCAGTATGCGGCTAAACTTGCCGGGCTGGACACCCTGCCGGTCATTGTGCGGCAGATGTCGGACGATGCTGCTGTGATATTGATGGTGGACAGCAATCTCCAACGTGAACACATCCTGCCCAGTGAGAGGGCTTTTGCCTACAAAATGAAGCTGGACGCAATAAAAAATCAAGGTGCTAGGTCAGATTTAACTTCTACGCAAGTTGCGCAGAAGTTGTCCGTCGAAAAAGTTGGCGATGATGCTGGGGTAAGTAAAGATACTATTCGCCGTTTCATCCGCTTGACCAACCTTATCCCGGAACTGCTGGACATGGTAGACGAAAAGAAAATCGCTTTTAATCCCGCTGTGGAATTGTCCTATCTGGACGAAAGCCAACAGCGGGATTTTTTAGAAGCCATGGAGGACACCCAGAATGCGCCGTCTTTATCGCAGGCGCAGCAACTGAAAAAGATGGCACAGCAGGGAGAGTTCAGCTACGAAAAAGCCTTTGATGTGATGGGACAGGAGAAAAAGAGTGAGAAAGACACCGTGACCATCAAAAATGAGACCCTGCGGAAGTATTTTCCCCGCAGCTACACGCCAAAACAGATGGAGGAGAAGATCATTCAGCTTTTGGATGCGTGGCAGAAAAAGCAGCAGCGCCGCAACGAGCGCTGACCCGTAACGCAAGACCCGATGGGGTCTTTTTTGTTTGCAAAAATTTGGAGGAGGGACGTGTCACAGTGCAGAAGATGGAACGCAAGGAAAAGTCCGAAAGTCCGCCGCAGCTCTACGACCTTACCGCATTGCAGCGGGATGCAAACCGTCTGCTGGGGTTTACGGCACAGCAGACCTTGGATTATGCCCAAAGTCTTTACGAAAAACGGCTCATCACTTACCCCCGCACGGACAGCCGCTTTTTGACGGAGGATATGGCGGCATCCCTTCCGGGGCTGGTGACGGACACGGGCAGGGCGTTTGCCGTGGAGGAGCCGATTCCCATCCATGTGCAGCAGGTCATCAATGGCAGCAAAGTCACCGACCACCATGCGCTGCTGCCTACGAAAAGCATGGCAAACGCAGATCTTGCCACCCTCCCTGCCGGAGAGCGGAATGTCCTGCGGCTGATTTCCTCACGGCTGCTCTGCGCCGTAGGCGAACCGCACCGCTATGCAGAAACTACGCTCACCACCATCTGCGCTGAAGAGGAGTTCTCCGCAAAAGGCAAGGTGGTGCTGTCCGAGGGATGGAAAGCTGCGGAGCGAAAAATGCTGGGCGAACTGCTGGGCAAGCAGAAAGAATCGGCTGCTCTGCCCGATGTGCAGGAGCAGAGCCAGTGCAGCGTTGCCGGTGCAGAACTGAAAGAGGGTCAAACGTCCCCGCCGAAATCCTACACGGAAGATACTCTCCTGTCAGCTATGCAGGCAGCGGGTGCAGACAGTATGCCGGCAGGCGTGGAACGTCAGGGCATCGGCACTCCGGCAACCCGTGCCGCTACCATCGAAAAGCTGGTGCAGAAGGGCTTTCTGGAGCGCAAGGGCACCAAGAAAACCAAGGTGCTGCTGCCCACCGCCAAGGGCAAGGCGTTGATTACTGTGATGCCCGAAGAAATCCAGTCCGCTGACATGACCGCCGACTGGGAAACAAAACTGTTGTGCGTGGAGCGCGGCGAGATGGAGTCGGAAACATTTATGACTGAAATCAAAGATATGATCTCCTCGTTGGTGAACACCACCGAGGCCATGAAAGGAGCAAATGTGCTTATGAAAAATAAAGTGATTGGTGTCTGTCCGAACTGTGGCAAATCTGTTGTGGAACGTGAAAAGGGCTGGTTTTGTGAATCCAATCCCTGCCGTTTCGTGCTGTGGAAAGACAATGCTTTCTTCAAGAGGTTGGGTAAACGGCTGGATGCTCATGTGGCCGACAAGCTGCTGCGGGATGGCCGCGTCCGTCTGAAGGACTGCAAGAGTGCCAAGGGCAAGGTATACAACGCCACTGTCCTGCTGTCTACCGAAGCCGATGGTCGCAGCAAGTTTTCGCTGGAATTTGAGGGTGGCCGCTGATGAGGGTACAGGATGAAGCCGTTTATCTGCTGAACAACGAAAAATACCTGCATCTGCGGGAAAATACTTCCGGCGTTGGCTACGCCACCTATGACAAGCTGACCCTGCTGCCGTTGGAAAAGGGACAGATTCCCTTTGAGCATCTGCCGCCCGATGGCAGAAATGCTATTCCTGCCGCCCGGAACTGGTTCCTTTTTGAACTATCCGATGATCCTCGCAGGGCTATCCAGCTTGAAAGTGTGAGAATCCTCGACAACATCCCGGATTCCGGCATTCGCAAGCGGCGTATCTGGGAAGATCCGTCCATTACTATGAATGATGTGCGGCTCATCGACAGCAACTACAAGGACTTATACCGTGTTCCCAATGGCAGTGTGATTCAGGTGGACTACCCGGATGGCCGAAGTTTCACAACACGGCTGGAACATTGGGACGAGTATCATTTTGATGTTGGTGGACTGGGCGATATGTTCCACATCTGCCAGTTTGCCGAGGTCATGGAGCGCAATGGAGCCAGCTATTACCCGGAAATCCAGACACAGGATGAAACAGGTGCATGGGAACTAGGCGGAAAAGGCTATATTGCCATCCAGTCCTGTGACGATGGCTGGGATTACACCCTCTATCACAGCGATTACTCTGTGATGGACAGCGGCCAGATCGACGCGCCGGAGCTGACGATTCAGGAAGTCCGGGAAGAAATTCTGGAAGCACATCACATGGAAAAAGGTCGGCGGCTGATACAGGACTACGATTTTATCATGGACAGAGCCGCCGAAGCCGAAGAACTAGGACTAAACAGCCGCCCTTCCACGCTGGAAAAGCTGGCTTCACTGGCTGGCGCAAAAGAAAAATGCGATGCCCCGGAGTGCAGCCCCGTTGGGTGCCGGAAAGTGAGGGATGCTCATGAACTTTAATGGCGAAGAATTGACGCTGATGATGCTCTACAATTCCGGCTCCCGGCCGGGTTTGATGCAGGAGCTGCGGCTGATGCAGTGTTACCTGATGCCTGATGAAACTGCCCTGAGAGAACTGTCCGAACAGGTCATTGAAAAGCTGAAACTTATGACCGATGCCGAGTTTGCCGAGGTGGAATTTCCGCTCGACTGAATTTTTATGGCCAATAAGTAGTATGAATATCTTTTCTTCCCTCAAATATGTGATATACTAGTAGCATCACATATAGTAAATGAAGGAGGAAGGTTTTAGATGGATTTAGTTAAAGTCCAACAAATACACAATCAGTATCGTATCTTTCGACAAGATATGTATAATGAGTGGGAAGAGTATGCTTACTTGAATCATTGCATAAGAAAGCCGACTAAAGAACCTTTTGAGTTTAATAGCCTATTAAGTGACAGTGTATTGCATAAAACTATTGTTGATGCTGGCGGAATGCAAACTAGGTTTTTGAGCGGTGGCAATTCAAGAAGTCATTTCATCAATTCTGTTGGGCGATTTGAAGTATATATTTCCTCTTTAGCTAAGGTTGTGTTTATAGACTATCCTCAAAAGATGAAGGGATCTGATTCTGAAACCGAAACCTCTAAGGCATTCCAATTGATTTTAAGTTGTAGCACGCGTGACGAAATGATTGACACGCTTGCTGAAGAAAAGGTCCGAAGTATTTTCTATGGAAATCCTGCTGATGTGTTTTTGAAAGATAAGTGCAAATTAGAGTTGGGAACACTTTTTTCTTCCAAATACCGTTTAGCCATTTCTCTATATAGTGAGATTTTAGGAAGACGAAATGCCATAATCCATAATTCCGGTAGAGTTGACAAGAAATATATAAGAGAAAATCCTCAAAGTACTCTTTTGGAAGGCAAAAAGATTATTATTTCTGAAAATTATCTACGCGGAACTATTGGCTTATTGGTTGGAATCGCTGCTGAAACCACAAGTAACGTTGTGGAGAATATTTATAAAGGAAATGTTCAAGGAATATTAGGCCGCGCCACAAATTCGTTTGAGAATTGCTATGAAATCGACTGGTATAAGAGATTGTTGCAAAATTCCGACTAAATCCTTTTAATTTTACTAATTTATTGGAAATCACGATACATCCGAACGCTATTTTCCTGAGAGCGGCCTTTACAAAGGTCGCTCTTTTTATATCCTAAAATCGAAAGGAGGAACGCAATGCCAAATAAAACGCAAGAATACTTGAACCTTGCACAGCAAACGGCAAAGGAACTGACCCGGTATTGGGAAAACTGGACGGACTACCTGACCACAGCATCCCGGCTGTACAAGTACAACTTTGCCGACCAGCTTATGATTTACGCCCAGCGGCCTGATGCCACCGCCTGCGCCAGTTTCGACCTCTGGAATGACCGCATGAACCGCTATGTCCGGCGTGGCTCCAAGGGCATCGCTCTGTTAGACCAGTCCAGCAGTGTTCCGCGTCTGCACTACGTTTTCGATGTGAGCGACACTGGAGTACGGCGTAATTCGCGTGATCCAGAAGTATGGCAGCTCGGTCCCGATCTGGTTCAGCCTGTTTCGGAAATGCTTGCCAGAGAGTACGGTGTTAGGCATGAACGAATCACCCAGCAGATCGCGGACATTTGCGGCAAGCTGGTGGATTCCTATTGGGATAACAACAGCGGTGACATTCTCGACATCGTTGACGGCTCGTTCCTGATGGATTATGATGAAGCCGGACAGGAGTTCCAGTTCAAAAGTGCCGCTGCAATCAGCATCACCTATGCTGTCCTTGAACGATGCGGTTTTGAGCCGGAAGGACATTTTGACCGGGACGATTTTCAGGCCATCTTCTCCTTTTCCACTCCTGCCGCCGTGTATGCGTTGGGCACCGCAGTCAGCGAGTGCAGCCGGGATGTGCTGCGCAACATCGAAAGAACCGTAAAGACGACAATCCGCCGCCGCAATGTAGAAAGGAGCCAGTATGAATATGAACAGCAGGAACGTGACCTACTCGACCATCGGGGATTATCAGCTCCCGAACCTGACCCTGCCCCGGCAGGAGAAAACACTGGGCAAGTACGGGCGACTGCGCCGGACTTACCTGATGAAGCATCGCCCGGTGCTGTACAACTCGATGCTTCTGTCGGGAACTCTGCATCCGCACCTGTTGGAGGTGGAGCAAACCGCAGAGAGCCGGATGCGGCAGACCATGCAGGAGTTGCTGAAACAGAACCCGGCTCCGAACAAGGAGCAGTATCAGATGGAGTGGGTGCAGCACATGAACAGCCTGAAAGCACAGGCCGAGGAACTGGTGATGAACGAGCTGATTTACAGCTAAGTTTCTTCGATGCACACATTCCCACCGAAGCTGAACAAATTGAATCCATCGACCAAGCGGAGAGCGAAAAATCGCCCTCCGCTTTCTCTTTGTCACAGGCTGAGATCGAAAACGCGCTGCGGAGAGGTTCTAACTTTGAAAACAGCAAACTTCGCATCTGGAAAATTTATCAGCTCCAGCCTGACCGAAAACTCCGGGCAAAAGCTCTTGCCAACGAATATGCACCGTATGGCCCCGGCGGTTCTTCACACACTTATCTGGACGGAAGCAGTGGTTGGCTTGACCATGACAGCAAGGGTCTGACGTTTGAGCATTATCCCGACCATCAGAAAGTGCTTCTCCGCTGGGATCGGGTCGAAAAATATATTGATCTGATGATTCAGTCTAACCGCTACCTGTCGGACAAAGAAAGAAGAGCCATCGACTTTCCCCTTGAACTGAACGCCGCCAGTGCAGCCGAATACACTGCATTAAAGGCGCAGCACCCGGATACTCTGGTTGGATTTGAAGCTGGCGGCAATTTTATGTTCTATGGAGAAGATGCTGCCAAGGTCGCAAAAGTTCTCAACAGTGCTTTGTTTACGAGACAAACAGCACTGGGCGAAGTTCAGGTCACAGGCTTTCCACCTAGCTTATGGGCAAGAAAGTCAAAAGAATTGTGGTCTGCGGGCAACGATGTTTACCTTGCCGGATTGAACGAAGATGGGACTCATCGCCAGACTAAACATCTGCACAAAGAGGACTATCTGCCCATTGGCTCCATCATCAATATGGATGGCCGGAAATTTCGGATTGACGGAGTGGATTTTGATAAGGGCAAGGTTTCCTTGCAGGATATGGCACTGGCCGATATGCGGGTGCCGATTTTTCGGGAAGAACCGCTGTCTGTTGTCCGGGAATTGTACGAACAGCAAGACGAAGCTCTTGACACCGCTCCCGAAAAAGCAGTCGATTATAAGGTCGGGGATGATGTCGTTGTTGAACTGCCTACCCGAACCATCGAGGGAAAGGTCGGCTATGTTGGTGAAACCGATGTGCGCATCGACACCAGTGCGCAGGGCTATTCGTGGAGCAACGAGGTGTTGAACAAACAGCAGTTCGAGGACAGTCTGCGACGGAATGAGCCTACGTCTGATGAATCACTGGACAAGCTGCCTATTTCTGTAGAGGTCAACGGCGAATGGCAGACATTCCCGGATGCAGCCGCCGCAGACGAAGCCCTGAATGCCGAACCTGTGCCGGAAGCTGCTGGAAATTTCCGCATTACGGACGATCATCTGGGCGAGGGCGGCGCAAAGCAGAAGTATGCCCGGAACATCGAAGCCATCCGCACCCTGTTCCAGTTGGAACAGGAGCATCGGGGTGCCACCGCCGAGGAACAGCAGATTCTTTCGCAGTATGTCGGCTGGGGCGGTCTGCCAGACGCTTTTGATGATAAAAAAGATAGCTGGGCAAAGGAGTATACCGAACTGAAAGGGCTGCTCTCCGAGGATGAGTACGCTGCTGCCCGTTCCAGCACCCTGAATGCTCACTACACCTCCCCGGTGGTGATTCGCTCTATTTATGATGCGGTCGAGAAGATGGGCTTTAAGTCCGGTAATATTCTGGAGCCATCCATGGGTGTGGGCAACTTCTTCGGAATGCTGCCGGATACCATGCAGGACAGCCGTTTGTACGACGTGGAGCTGGACAGCATCACCGGGCGCATTGCGAAAAAACTGTACCCGCAGGCTGACATTACCGTGGCTGGTTTTGAAACCACCGACCGCCGTGATTTCTACGATTTGGCAGTTGGCAACGTGCCTTTCGGTCAGTACAAGGTCAACGACAAGGCGTACAACAAGCTGGGATTCTCCATCCACAATTATTTCTTTGCGAAAGCCATCGACCAAGTGCGTCCGGGCGGTGTGGTGGCATTCGTCACCAGCCGCTACACCATGGACAGCAAGGACAGCACTGCCCGCAAGCACATGGCAGAGCGTGCTGACCTGTTGGGTGCTATCCGTCTGCCCAACAATGCGTTTAAGGCAAATGCAGGCACGGATGTTGTCAGCGACATTATCTTCCTGCAAAAGCGTGACCGCCCCATCGACCATGAGCCGGACTGGGTGCAGCTTGGCAAGACCGAGGATGGCTTTGCCATCAACCAGTATTTCGTAGATCACCCGGAGATGGTGCTGGGACAGCTGACACTGGAAAGCACCCAATATGGTCACGACCTGACCGTTGCACCCATTGAGGGTGCAGTGCTGGCAGACCAGCTTGCCGAGGCGGTACAGCATATTGAAGGGCAGTACACCGCCGCCGAGGTAGACACTCCCGACATTGCCGAGGAGGAGACCGCCCGGCGCACTCTGCCTGCTGACCCGGAGGTGAAGAATTTCTCCTACACGGTGGTAGACGGCGAAGTGTTCTACCGGGAAAATTCGGTCATGACGCAGGTGGAGTTGTCCGACGCCGCCAAGGGACGTGTCACCGGCATGGTGGAACTGCGGCAGATCGTCAATGACCTGATCGACCAGCAGTTGAACGACTACCCGGACGAGGACATCAAGGCAACGCAGGAGCATTTGAACGCCGCCTACGATGCTTTTACCGCAAAATACGGCCTGCTGAATGACCGTAAGAACGGCAGATTATTTGAGCAGGATTCCTCTTACTATCTGCTGTGTTCTCTGGAAAATCTGGATGAGCAGGGTCAGCTCAAATCCAAAGCGGCAATGTTCACAAAACGCACCATCCGCCCGGAACACACCGTCACCAACGTGGACACGCCCACGGAAGCTCTGGCGGTTTCCATCGGAGAACATGGCCGGGTGGACTTGCCCTATATGGCAGAGTTGCTCGGTACTCCCGGTGACTATGAGCGCATTACCAGTGAATTGTCCGGCGTCATCTTCAAAGACCCCGGCGCAGACCCCACCGACCCGGAAGCAGGCTGGCAAATGGCAGACGAATATTTGTCCGGCAATGTCCGGGCAAAGCTGCGCATGGCACAACTTGCTGCCGAAACCAACCCAGAGTTTGCAGTCAACGTCACCGCATTGGAAAAGGCGCAGCCGAAAGACCTTGAAGCGTCTGAAATTGATGTGCGGCTGGGTGCAACATGGCTCGACCCCAGTATCATCCAAAAATTTATGGCGGAAACCTTCCAAATTCCCTACTATCTGCGCCATGCAGTCAAAGTGAGATATTCGCCCTATACCGCAGAATGGCGCATTGAGGGCAAGTCTGCCATGGGCAGAGGTGACATTATCTCATCCGAAACCTATGGCACATCTCGCGCCAATGCCTACAAGATTCTGGAAGACACGCTCAATCTGAAAGATGTGCGCATCTATGATGCCATCGAAGATGAAGAAGGTAGACCGAAGCGTGTCCTGAACAAAACGGACACTATGCTGGCACAGCAGAAACAGCAAGTCATTAAAGATGCTTTCGCCAACTGGATTTGGCAAGACCCCCAGCGGCGCATTGCGCTGGTGAAGCAGTATAACGAACTGTTCAACAGCAGCAGGCCGCGAGAATATGATGGTTCCCACATCCACTTTGTCGGCATGAACCCGGAAATTTCACTCCGGGAGCATCAGCGCAATGCCATTGCCCATGTGCTTTATGGCGGTAATACGTTGCTCGCACACGAAGTGGGCGCGGGCAAGACTTTTGAAATGGCAGCATCCGCAATGGAAGCAAAACGCCTTGGCTTGTGTCAGAAGAGCCTATTTGCGGTGCCCAACCATTTGACGGAGCAATGGGCTTCGGAGTTTCTGAACCTCTACCCCAATGCAAAGTTACTGGTGGCTCGGAAAAAGGATTTTGAAACCGCCAACCGCAAAAAATTCTGTGCCAGAATTGCGACCGGGGACTATGATGCGGTCATCATCGGCCACAGCCAGTTTGAGCGCATCCCGCTGTCCTACGAGCGGCAGGAACGCATTATTCAGGAACAGATTGATGAAACGCTTGCCGCCATCGAAGAACTGAAAGCCAATGCAGGCGAGAATTTCAGCATCAAGCAGATGGAAAAGACCCGCAAAACGTTGGAAACAAAGCTGGAAAAGCTGCGCTCCGATGCGAGAAAGGATGATGTTATCACCTTTGAGCAGTTGGGCGTTGACAGGCTCTTTGTTGACGAGAGCCATTTTTACAAGAATTTGTTCCTCACGACAAAAATGCGCAATGTCGCTGGTTTGTCCACATCGGAAGCGCAAAAATCGAGTGATATGTTCGGCAAGTGCCGCTACTTGGATGAGATCACAGGTGGGCGCGGCGTGGTGTTTGCAACGGGAACGCCCGTGAGCAACTCCATGTCGGAGTTGTACACCGTTATGCGGTATCTGCAATACAGTACGCTCCAGCAGAAAGGGTTGACGCATTTCGACTGTTGGGCATCGACCTTTGGCGAAACCACAACCGCCATCGAACTTGCCCCGGAGGGTACGGGTTATCGAGCGAGAACGAGATTTGCAAAGTTTTTCAATCTGCCGGAGCTGATGTCGATGTTCAAAGAGGTAGCCGACATTAAAACCAGCGACCAGCTCCACCTGCCCGTGCCGGATGCGAAGTTTGAAACCGTGGTAGCAAAACCGTCCGAGATTCAAAAAGAAATGGTGCAGGAACTGAGCAAACGCGCCGCAAGAATCCACACCGGTGCAGTGGATGCGTCCGAGGACAATATGCTCTGCGTCACCAACGATGGCCGCAAAATTGGTCTGGATGTCCGTCTGATGAACCCCATGCTGCCGGATGACCCCAACAGCAAGCTGAACACATGTGTTCAGAACGTGCTGCAAATCTGGGCGGATGGCAAGGAGCAAAAGCTGACGCAGCTTCTGTTCTGCGACCTCTCGACACCAAAGAACGATGGCAACTTCAATGTCTACGATGATATTCGCAAGAAATTGGTCGCCGCCGGGGTGCCGGAAAGTGAAGTTGAGTTCATCCACAATGCCGACACCGAAGCAAAAAAGGCTGCATTGTTCTCCAAAGTGCGCTCCGGCGATGTGCGGATTCTGCTCGGCAGCACCGCAAAAATGGGAGCCGGAACGAACGTCCAACAGCGGCTTGCGGCGGTGCATCACTTGGATGTCGGCTGGAAGCCCAGCGACATGACCCAGCGCAACGGACGCATTATCCGGCAGGGCAATATGAATAAGGAAGTCAAGGTGTTCAACTACGTCACAGAGGGAACTTTTGACAGCTACTTGTTCCAAACTTTGGAGAATAAACAGCGATTCATCAGCCAAATCATGACTTCAAAATCCCCGGTACGCTCTTGCGATGATGTGGACGAACAGGCTTTGTCTTATGCAGAGATCAAGGCATTGTGTGCTGGAAATCCGCTCATCAAGGAAAAGATGGATTTGGATGTACAGGTGGCGAAACTGAAAGTGCTGAAAGCCGACCACCAAAGCCAGAAGTTCCGTCTGGAAGATAAGCTGCTCACAAAATTCCCGGCTGACATTCAGGAAACGAACGCCTATCTAGCTGGAGTGAAAGCGGATGCAGAAGTTGCCGCCGCCCATCCGCAGGAAAAGGAGGGCTTCTGCGGTATTATCATCAAGGGCGTGACCTACGATGAGAAAAAAACTGCTGGCGAACGCCTTCTCCTCGCTTGCTCCGAACTGCCCAACAGTGAGGAAAAAGTAATCGGCAGCTACCGTGGCTTTGAACTGTCCCTGCGCTTCGACACCTATCACAGCGAGTATCAGGCTCTTTTGAAAGGCCAGCGGAAATACCCGGTAGCACTGGGCAAAGACCCTCTTGGCTGCATCATCCGGCTGGATAATTCGCTGAACAATTTCCCGGAACGAATCACTTCTGCCGAAAACGAACGGGACACCCTGCATCAGCAGCAAGCGGCGGCACAAATCGAAGTGGAAAAGCCTTTCCCTCAGGAGGAAGAACTGGCAGAGAAATCGGCTCGTCTTGCAGAACTGAACGCCCAGTTGGATATGGATGAAAAGCACCATGAGCCAGAACAGGATGAGGAAGAACAAGAGGATAAACCTCGCCGCTCATCGGTGCTGGCAGCATTGGAAGAAAAATCAGACAAACTGGAGCCGGTGAAGCCCTTCAAGAGCTATCTGGACAAGGACGGTGATGCCCGGTGAAAGAAAAGCGGGATGAGATCATCATCCTGAGAACCACAAAGGCGGAGAAGAACCGCATTTATGAAAAGATGCTGGGCATGGGCATCCGAAGCCTGAGTGCCTATATCCGCAAGATGGCACTGGACGGCTATTGCCTGCACCTCGACTTGAAAGAACTGCAACGCATGGCATATCTCTTGCAGATGTGCAGCAACAACCTGAACCAGTACGCCAAAGCCGCCAATGAAAATGGCCGGATCTACGCCGCCGACATGGAGGATCTGCGGCAGCGGCTGGATGAACTGATCGACATTGGCAGACAGATTCTTTCCCGGCTGGCAGAACTCTAAAATTATTCCCCGCAGTTGGAGGACTGCGGGGGTACATAGGGGCGACATCCTTGCAACGCGGTGGTTGAGGACTTTATAATAGGTATGAAAGGTGGGTGCTAGACATGAGGTTCGTTTTTAAGATGATTATTTTTCCGTTTTGGCTGCTTACTGCTTTCCTTGCGCTGATGCTGAAATGGACGCTGAACCTGTCGGCGTTTGTGCTGGCGCTGCCCATGATGTATATTTTCGGCTGCGGTCTTTATACGCTGTACTGCCGGGAGTGGCTGCAGTTTTTGATTTTACTGGTGGCAGAGTTTGGCTGCTTTGTGTTGATTTTCATGGGCGCTTTGATCGCAGATGCAGCAGAGCGTTTTAGTGGCTGGGTTGCCGGATTGTGAAGCTTTTTGATCTTGATGCCGCCATTGTGCGGCATTTTCTTTTTGCCGGGAGGTGGTAGAACTGGCCGCAACACGGCTGATCGCGCTGCACAAAAACAAAGGCAAGTCGGTTGCGGCCTGTCTGAAAAGCCGTACAGACTATGTACAGAATCCCGACAAGACTGAGCATGGCGAACTGATTAGCAGCTACGAATGCAGTCCTTTGACGGTGGATGAAGAATTTATGCTGTCCAAACGGCAGTATGAACTTGTCACTGGGCGCAGACAAAAAAGTGACGTGATTGCCTATCAGATCCGGCAGTCGTTCAAACCCGGCGAGATCACCGCCGAAGAAGCCAACAAGGTGGGTTATGAGCTGGCAATGCGTTTCACCAAAGGCAAGTATGCGTTTATCGTTGCAACTCACACGGACCGGGAACACATTCATAATCACATTATCTACAACTCCACTGCGTTGGACAGCACCCGGAAATTCCGGGATTTTTTATTGTCCGGGCTGGCTGTGCAGCGGTTGAGCGATTTGATTTGTCTAGAACATCAGCTGTCTGTCATTGAAATCAAGCCGTACCGGGAGCGGCAGAAGCGCACCCTTTATCCCCCCAGAGAAAGTAATCGTGATAAGCTGTGTGCCGTAATCGACAACATCCTGCTGAGCGAGAAGCCTACAAGTTTCGAAGGCTTTCTTCAAAAGCTGGAGCAACAGGGCTACGAAATCAAACGCGGAAAGTACACTTCGGTCAAAGGAACACGGCAGAAACGATTTATCCGTTTTCGGACACTAGGCGCAGGATACAGCGAAGATGAAATCAAGGCGGTCATTGCCGGAGAAGCCGAACACCGCCCATATCAGAAGCAGCCACCGAAAGAGCAGCCGTTCCACCTGTTGGTGGACATTCAGGCAAAGCTCTCCGAGGGCAAAAGCGAAGGCTATGCACGGTGGGCGAAACGCTACAATTTGAAAGAGATGTCCAAGACCCTGATTTTTTTGCAGGAAAATAAAATTGTCAGCATCGAAGAAATGCAGGAGCGTGTGGACGCTGCCACTTCCCGTTATCATGAACTGGGTGATTCCATTAAAGCCTCTGAAAATCGGCTGGCAGAAATTGCAGTGCTGAAAGCGCACATCATCAACTACGCCAAAACGCGACCGATTTATGATGCCTACCGAAAGACAGGATATAGCAAGCGATTTCTGGAGGCGCATCACACAGAGATCACGCTGCACAAGGCAGCGAAAGCAGCATTTGATGAATCCAATTTGAAAACGCTTCCCAAGGTCAAGGAGTTGGACGCGGAATATTCCAAACTGCTGACAGAAAAGAAAGCACTCTACCCGGACTACCGCAAAGCGAAAGAAGAAATGCAGGAACTTCTTCGTGCGCGGAGAAACGTAGAACTGTTCTTTGCAGAAGAAAAGGACGGCACTGAAAAAACGAAATCCCGATAAACGACGATAGCCTAGGATTCTTCCCTCATGGGAGAGTCCTAGGCTATCTTTTTTGTTATAAAAGTGTTTGGAACAAACGCGCAGCCTGCATCGGAACGATGCAGAATAAAAGGGGATTGGGCACAGCCCAACAAGCATTTTGCAACGCAAAAATGGCGTTTGTATAGACAAAAGCCCTGCTTGCCACTTAGCGACAGCCCTTAAAATGGCGCAAAAAAACAGAGGCCCTTATTCTGGAACCTCC
>UMGX01034011.1_pt1 | contig 31710 bp, 29 predicted proteins | sample 1965411 | NCBI WGS metagenome assembly UMGX01 (sample SAMEA4836086, study PRJEB28245) | human gut metagenome | biome: gut microbiome; material: fecal sample | place: Denmark | collected 2008 | reverse complement strand
TAATGACCATGCGGAAGAATATTTAAACGATCTTTTTCCGTTGTAAGGTCAGCACGAATCAAATGAATCAACAGGATGGTCATAGGAATCGCTGCTGCCCAGATTGCACGACCAGCAAACAGATTGCAGATGACAACGCCAACAACACCGCCGCCTACAAACATACAGAGCATTCCAAGGTGGTGCAGCATCCGTTTGATAAAGACGGTATCTTTGTGAGAAAGAAACTTGTAAAGATGGATTCCGACCTGACGGACATGGTTGGTACAAAAAGTAGTTGCCATAGGGATTCCTTCAGACTGGCGGAAGGTGTTGTACTGCATGGAACAGATAAAGTTGATGGCAACCTGAGAAATCTGATATGGAGCAGAATCCGGAACAAATCCCAGAGCGATGATAAAGATAATTTCAATTGCAACCAGAATCGTTTCCCATCGCAGGAAATTTACTTTGGTCAGCCTCAGAGCGACAGCCTCCGAAACAAATGCTCCTGCCATATATGCGGTCATTGGGATGAAGTAATAGGCCGCTTTGTACCAGCTTTTGTTTCCGAGTTCAATGGCAAACAGAACAAAATTCGCTGTCTGTGCGTTACAGAATACCCCGCCCCGAAGGAGAAAAGTATATACTCCGTAAAAACCGGCAACAAACATCAGAAGCCAGAAAACCCAGTGTCGTTCACATTCCAGATATTCTGTTTCCCGTGAAGTCATGAATATCGCTCCTTTTCTTGATCATCTTGTCATGTGGGCTTATTGTGTATTATACTACTCTCATACTATTTTGCAAATACATATTTTTTTATTTATCCATACGTTTTTGATATGATAAATTGAGGAGGAAAACAGATGTCGGTCAATCTCGATTCATATAAAACGTTTTATTATGTGGCGAAATATCGCAATATCACACATGCAGCCAAAGCATTGTTTCAGACACAGCCGACAGTCAGTCGGTGTATTGCCGGATTGGAGGCAGAGCTTGGGTGTCGGCTGTTTGTCCGCTCCAAAAAAGGGGTTATGCTGACACCGGAAGCGGAGCTTTTATACCAGCATATCAGTGCTGCCTGTCAGGAGATTTTTCTGGCGGAGGAACAGCTCTCGAAACATAAATCCTTTCAGGAGGGACTGATTCGGATTGGTGCCAGTGAGATGACCATTCACCATTGCCTTCTTCCCTTCCTGGGTGCATTTCGGCAAAAGTATCCAGGGATACGCATTCAGATTTCCAGTTATAACACCCCGACTGCTTTTGATGCGCTCAAAAAAGGTGAGATTGATTTTGCCGTTATCATCTCCCCTTACCCGCAGATAAGCGGTTATCGGGTTACCAGAATATCTACCTTTCGGGATATTGTAATTGTGGGAAAGGATTTTTCCCATCTGTGTTCCGAAAAGATGGATTTTCAAAAGCTGACCAGTTATCCGTTGATCTGTCTGCAATCTGGGACAGGAACCCGTCAGTATCTGGAGGAGGTGTTTGAGCACTTTGGTCAGGAGCTTCGCCCCGAAATAGAACTTCCCACCACCGACCTGATTGTGCCGGTTGTGCAGCAAAACCTTGGTATTGGAATTGTTCCGGAAAATTTTGCACGCAAAGCCTTGCAGGAAAAAAGCGTGTTCCAGGTTCACTTAAGGCAGGATTTTCCACCACGACAGATCAGTGTGGTAAGTCACCAATTGCATCCAATTTCTTTGGCAGGTCAGCAGTTTTTGCAGCTTTTAATGCAGCAAATGACAATGGATGACAAAAAGTCCATCCCGTAGGTAGAGTTATCAAAATAGACATGATTTATCTGTAAATTGGACATGGACAGGTGCTATAATAAATTTATCAACAGGTTTTAGAATAAACCTGACAGAAAGGAATGGATGTCAAATGAAATTGTGTGAGAATAAGGTTGCGCTGATTACCTCCGCAACACGTGGTATTGGACTTGCCTGTGCAAAGAAACTGGCAGAGAACGGCGCTAAAGTATATCTGGCAGTCAGAAGACTGGATGCAGGACAGAAAGTTGCAGATGAAATCATTGCAGAAGGCGGACAGGCAGGAGTTGTCTACTTTGATGCAGACAAAGAAGAGACCTTTACCTCCATGGTGGATGAGGTTGTTGCAAAAGAAGGCAGAATTGACATCCTGGTCAACAATTATGGTGCTACCGATGTTAAGGTTGACTTTGACCTGGTAAACGGCGATACAGACGGATTTTTCCGCATTGTTGAGAATAACCTCAAGAGTGTTTACATCCCATGTAAACAGGCAGTAAAATCGATGATTAAAACTGGTGGTGGTTCGATCGTTAACATTTCTTCGGTTGGCGGAAAATATCCGGACCTCTCCAGAATGGCTTATGGCATTTCCAAATCTGCCATTAACTATCTGACACAGAATATTGCAGTTCAGTATGCAAGACAGGGTGTTCGCTGCAACGCAGTTATGCCGGGATTTATCGCAACTGATGCTGCTATGCAGAACATGTCGGAAGACTTCCTCAAGATGTTCTTAAAGAATGTTCCTCTGAATCGTCCAGGTCAGCCGGAAGATATTGCAAATGCAGTTTTGTTCTTTGCAAGTGATATGTCTTCCTTCGTTACCGGTGAGACCATGCCGGTAGCGGGTGGATTTGGTCTTCCTTCCCCAATGTATGCAATGTATCAGGATATGAAGAGCAAAGGTTAAATAAAAACTAAAAAAGGACGCCATACGGCGTCCTTTTTTTCTACTCTTTTTCCATGCACTTAATCCCGTAATTTCCCCGGCTTCCAGGTTCATATTCTCTGGAGATTTCATACTTTTTGCCGTTAATCTCAACTTCATCATCTGCGGTAAAGGTAAAAGTATCTCCGTTTTTCTCGCAGTATTTGGAGATGGCGTTCATCGTTTTGATCAGATCAGGATAGACGCTGCTGTCCTCATAAGGAACCCAGAATCCTTTCCGAAATAGTTTCAGCATAAGAAAACCTCCTTTAGCCCCAAAAGCCCAGTTAAAACCAAGGAATTATCTTCATTATATTCCGGCGATATCCCTTTGTCAAGATAATAGAAAGCATAGCTTACAGTTTGAATGTGATGTGATTTCCACTGGAATCATGAGCCTCAATAAAAATCCAGTCTGGATGGCTGTGTTTATATCTGCGCAGTACTTTTGAAAAGGCTACAATCTGTTTTCGCGTAATTTGTATGTTTTGTTTCTTTAAGAAAGAGGGAAGAAAGAATGCAGTGAAGCGGTTTAGGACAATACCGGTCGGAAGATAGAAGCGAAGATTTAACTGTTTATCGTCTTTTATAATAATCTTCATGGCTTATTCTACCAGAATGTGGACGGTGTCCCCGTCAGCAGACTCTACGTCCACCAAATTTCCCATGGCACCGCGTTGAACCAGCTCCATAATCTGTTTTAAATCAATACTTTTCATAACAGAACTTCCCGAAATGTTTGGGAGTTCCATTCCCATATCTATCGCAGCCTGTGCCAATGCGAGAGGAAAGTTGACTCGTACCTTATCTCCAGCAGCAGAATCAACAATGATGCGCAACATCATGTCATTGATATCCTTCTGTTTTTCTTTTGGAAGCATTTGTACGACAGGGGGATGTTCCGATTTTCCGGACAGTAGCTCATCTACGCTGACGCCGAGCGTATTAGCTAACTGCGGAAGCAGACTGATATCCGGGCATGTCTGGTCATTTTCCCATTTGCTGACAGCCTGAGAGCTGACATCCAGAATCTGTGCGAGATTGTCCTGGGTCAGTTCTTTCTGGCGGCAGAGTGCGGCGATTCGTTTTCCTAATGTATTTTCCATAGATTCGATCTCCTTTCAGTTGGTGATTTTAGTATAGCATTCGATTTCTCTAAAATGAATGGATTAAAGGTTGAGTTTCTGTCTTTTTACTCAACTAAACAGAGAAAAAGCACTCAACCATTGGTTGGGTGCTTTGCTTTTACATTGATTTCAGATATAAAACCTCATTGGCACTGAAGGAATTTTTTTGCTCTTGGGTCAAGATAAATCCATGCTTTTCATAGAAGCGGCGTGCCCGAATATTCTGCTCAAAAACCCATAAACCGACCTGCTTAAATCCAGCAGATTTTATTTCCTGCAGGATATGCTCCATCATCATAGAACCATATCCCCTACCCCAGTTACCTTTTCGACTGTGGATGCAAATCAGCTCCGCCCAGTCCGGGTGGTTTTCTTCCCGATAAACGCCCCAGAACGCCATGCAGTGCGGTTGTGAGCTAATCAGGAGCAGAGAGCCATGTGCGGAACCTTCGCTTAATACATGCTGATACATCTGGGCAATGCGCTGTTTGTCGAGGTGGCTTTTTAATTTTTCATCCGGAAGAATTCCGGTAAAAGCAGCTTCCCAGGATTCTGCCTGAATTTCGGCGAGCATTGCTTCATCGCCGGGAACAGCATGGCGAATTACAACATTTTCTTCCATAGTTTTTCTCCCATTTACTTTTCCATGCGGCTGATCGCGTTCTGCGCACCGGCAACATCTGCAATATTTTCCAGCGTAAAATAGGAGGAGTATCTCCTTCCATTTCTGTGGTAGGATTCCTGCCAGAACAGGATGGTGCCGTTGCCATTTTTGTGGAGATGAATGTCCATCGGAGGAATATCCTCTGCCTGATAGAGATGGATTTTGCTGTCGGAGCGGATGATCAGCTTTTTGTTGGTGATGATATAAAAGGTTTTGTTACGCAGACAGATAGACTGGATAAAGCGTCCGAACAAAAGATAAATTCCGACACCAACAAATGGGAGTCCCCAAATTGCCATAAAAAGGGAGGAAGTGCTGGTGATGACCGAAAATTCCCAGAAAAGCGCAAATGCAAGCCAGAAAAGGCTGAATGGAATCATGACAAGATCCCGGCTGGTAAAAGTAAAGCCTTTTTCCGGTGCACCTTCCCATAAGATGTATTCGTTGTCTGAAATATAAGGTTTGCAAAAATCATAATGATCTAAAGTTGTCATGGGTATTTTGACCTCCTCGCTGAGAACTGGCTATCGAAGCTTTTTGGAAAGGTACAGAATCAGATCGTCGTCGTTGCAGCAGCTGGAATAAGGCTCACAAACGACATCCTTGTACCAGACACCGCTTCCATCCGGAAGATAGCCTCGTTTAATATATAGGCGCTGTGCGCTTCCATATCCGCTGTGAAGTCCGACTCCCAGATAAACCATGTCGGAATATTCTCCAGCTATTTGTTCGGCTACATCCATCAGTTTACTGCCGATGCCGCGGCAGCGGTATTTTTCCAATACCCCAAAATCGACGATTTCCGGGATTCCCTGATTGACAAAAGCTCCCTGTTCCGGCCGGAAATATACGTTGATATAGCCGGCAACCTGTCCACGGTAGTCAGTGGCAAGGGCGATTGCCTTGCCGTCCTTTTGGTCTTGCAGGCGCTGATAATATTTTTGTGGACTGGCATTAATCCAGCCCTGTGCAACTTCCTCTGCCGCGATGGTATCGGCATCCTCGGGCTGTAAGGAACGGATGGTAATTTCTTGGTCAGAATAATAAATCATAGCCTATCCCCTGTTCTGCACGCGGTATTCCAGATAAACCGATTCCCTGCCATCCTCCACAAAAGATTCCTTTACAGAAAAACCGTTTTTCTCCAGCACACGGATGGAAGCGATGTTGTCGGCAAAGGTAAAGGCACCGATACTACTGAGCGAATATTTTTCCTTTACCTCATCCAGAAAGAGAGAAAGTGCACGGGAAGCAATTCCTTTTCCCCAGCAGCTTTTCTCAAAAATACAGTAACTGAGCATAGCGTTGGGAGTTTCTTTTGGGTCGATACAGTAGCACCAGATGTCTCCGATGTAGCGGTCGTCTGCATAAATGGTTTTTCCATAACTTTTTGCGTCCGGCAGTTTGGTCTGTGCAAAGTTTTCCAGAGCCTGATCAAGGCTGTTTACACTTCTTGGAAGCATTCGGTCGATCTGATCGTCCTGCGTTCGCTCAAAATAGATCCGCACATGGTCAGCAGTACGTTCCTGTAGGGTGATTTCCATTGTACACCTTCCCTCCTTTTAAATTGCATGATTGTACTTAGGATTTATTGCAACGCATTTACCAGTTCTTTAAAGTGTCTGCCTCTTGCTTCAAAATCAGGATAGAGGTCAAAGCTTGCGCAGGCAGGAGACAGAGAAACAATGTCTCCTTTTTCGGCAACTTCCCTTGCCTTTTGCACTGCTTCCTGCATGGAAGAAACATGTAGGATGGTCAGTTTATCTGGATCGTAACTCTCACAGGAGGTAACAGCAGCCTCAATCTTTGGTGCGGTGACACCCATCAGGATTAGAACTTTGACCTTTTCAATGATCTTTGGAGCCAACGGCTCAAATGGGATCTTCTTGTCATAGCCGCCTGCAATCAGGATGAGTTTCTGTTTAAAGGAATTAAGTCCTGCAATAGTTCTTGTTGGGCTAGATGCGATGGAGTCGTTGTACCATGTTACACCGTCGAGTTCACGGACAAATTCGATGCGGTGTTCCACTCCGCCAAAATTCTTCGCAAGCGAAACGATATTTTCTTTGGAAACCTCTCCCCAGACTGCGCTGATAGCAGCAAGGTAATTTTCTACGTTGTGGATACCTGGGATGCGGATTTCGTCCATGTGGAGCACTGGGGTAATACTGTGACGGTCATTCATGGTAAGAGTACCATCTTCTGCAAGATAACAGCCCAGTGCAGGGGTAATTCTCCGGCTAAACTGCATTGCTTCCCCACGGATTTCCGGAAGGAAAGAAGCAGTGATTTCATTATCCGCATTGATAACAGTGCGGCTGATACCACCCTGATGCAGATAGATGTTACGTTTTGCGTCGATATATTCCTGCATATCCTTGTGGACATCCAGATGGTTTGGTGCAACATTGGTGATAACCGCAACATCTGGGGATTTTCTCATGGAAATCAGCTGGAAGCTGGACAGCTCCACAACAGCGCGGTCATCTGGACCAATTTGTTCAATCCTTGGAAGGAGTGGGAAGCCGATATTTCCGCCTAAAAATACCGAAAATCCCTGTGCCTTTAAGAATTCCGAAATAACGGTGGTGGTAGTGGTTTTACCATCGGAACCAGTTACGGCATAGATTTTGCAAGGGCAAAGATAAAAGAACAGCTCCATCTCGCTGGTTACAAAGGCGCCGCTTTTTCTTGCCTGCTGGAGTGCCGGAGTAAAATAATTCATGCCCGGAGTGCGCAGGATGATATCCTCCTCGCACAGATTTTCCAGATAGTTCTCACCGAGGGTAAGCTTAATTCCCAAAGCTTCCAGTTTGTCAGCTTCTTCCCCGATCTGTTCGCGGGTTCGCTTGTCGCGCAGGGTGACAATTGCTCCTTTGGAAGCAAACATTGGCAGCAGTTCGCGATGGCTGCGTCCCAGACCGATAAAGGATACTTTTTTGTTATGTAAGCTCTTGTAAAAAGAGTTCAGCTTGTCGTTCATGGTGTATCTCTCCTTGAAAATATCATTTATCCTGTAAAAGATGACTTTATTATACTCCCAAAGAACGGGGATGTCGAGCGAGAAAGGTCGCATCCATGAAGTTTGTTGAAAACTCGAGGGCAATGTTACCAACAAATCAGTGTAAAGGACAGCAAAGTTTCGTGTAAAAAATGAAACGGCAAGTAAGTTAGGGAGAGAAAACGAGCAAAACAAAGAGATTTCGAGAGATAGAGGGCTATAAATTAAAAATTCGGCTAAAAAGCCCTTGACAGCTGATTTTGAATTGGATATAATAGAAAACGTTGATTTGTCATCATTGGGATTTTTGCGGAAAACCGATGATATAAATTGTATTCGATACAAAATAAACAGGAGGTAGTAAACATGTCTACAACAATGCCAAACGCACAGAACATTACTCGTAAATGGTATGTTATCGACGCTGCAGACAAGCCACTGGGCCGCACCGCTGCTCTGGCTGCTGACCTGCTCCGCGGCAAACATAAACCAATCTTCGCTCCACACGTTGACTGTGGTGACCACGTTATCATCATCAATGCTGAAAAAGCTGTTCTCACCGGTAAGAAACTGGTTCAGAAAGTTCACTATCATCACTCTGGTTGGATCGGCGGCATGAAAGCAATCCGTTACGACAAACTGATGAAAGAGAACCCAGAAAAAGCTATGATGCTGGCTGTTAAAGGAATGGTTCCAGACACCACCATCGGCAGACAGGCTCTGACCCGCTGCAGAATCTACAGAGGCAGCGAGCACAACCATGCTGCTCAGAAACCAGAACAGTTCTAATTCGGAAGGAGGACAATGAACTATGTACGAATCTAAAGCATATTTCTACGGCACTGGCAGAAGAAAACACTCTGTATCCAGAGTAAGACTCTACCCAGGTACCGGTAAAGTTACAATCAACGACAGAGATATCGACGAATACTTCGGTCTGGATACTCTGAAAGTTATCGTTCGTCAGCCATTTGAAGTTACCAACACTGCTGGTAAATTTGACGTTGTTTGCACTGTTCGCGGTGGCGGCGTTTCCGGTCAGGCTGGTGCTATCCGTCACGGTATCGCTCGCGCTCTGCTGCAGAACGGCGACGAAATGCGTCCAGAACTGAAAAAAGCTGGTCTGCTGACTCGTGACCCAAGAATGAAAGAGCGTAAGAAGTACGGTCTCAAAGCAGCTCGTCGCGCTCCACAGTTCTCCAAGAGATAATTTCCCGTTTCAGGTTTTTATATCGTATCAAAAGCGTTTCCGATTTTCGGAAACGCTTTTTTTATTTGCATGATTGATCCGGTATATCTTCTTGAGAGAAAATATGAGAATCTTTACACCTGATTTTTATTTCTATTTAAGTTACAGCCTTTATGATATAATTACTTTATATACAGATATTTTTTATTTGAAGATAAGTCTAGGGGTAAAGAGGGAGAATGCGATATGAGACTTTTACTAGCGGAAGATGAATTAGCGCTGTCAAAAGCACTTACAGCGATATTGGAACGAAATAATTATTCTGTGGATGCGGCTTATGATGGTCAGGAAGCACTGGAGTATTTGGAAGCAGACAATTATGATGGCGTTATTCTCGATATTATGATGCCGAAAGTGGATGGAATCACAGTGCTGAAGGAAATTCGGAAAAGAGGAAACCTGATTCCGGTTCTGCTGCTGACGGCAAAATCTGAAGTGGACGACAAGGTCCTGGGGCTGGATGCTGGTGCAAACGACTACCTTACCAAGCCTTTTAATTCAAGGGAATTGCTGGCAAGAATTCGTGCAATGACACGAACACAGGCAGCCCAGGCAAACTCACAGCTGCATATCGGAAATGTAGTGTTGGATCGCGCCACCTATGAGCTTTCTACTCCATCCGGGAGTTATCGGCTGGCAAACAAGGAATTTCAGATGATGGAAATGCTGATGAGTAATCCTAAAAATTTGATTTCTTCCGAACGATTTATGGAAAAGATTTGAGGATATGACAGCGAAGCAGAAATCAATGTGGTTTGGGTGTATATTTCCTATCTGCGCAAAAAATTAGCTGCACTGCACGCCAATATCCAGATTAAAGCCATGCGAAATGCCGGTTATACTCTGGAGGAAATTGTATGATACGAAAACTTCGAATAAAACTGATTCTTGCATCCATGCTGTCTTTGCTGCTTGTTTTAACTATAATTTTGGGTGTTGTAGGGGTCCTGAATCATAGAAAAATCGTACAAGATGCAGACAGCATATTGGCACTCCTGCAGGAAAATGACGGCAACTTTCCACTCGATGAGCGCATGGGAAACGATTTATTTTCCATAGAAAAACATCTTAGAAACAATCACCGCTTTTCTCCGGAGCTGCCTTATGAGTCCAGATATTTTTCTGTGTTTTTGACAGAAACCGGTGATGTCATTTCTGTAAATACCGGTAAGATTGCAGCTGTGGATACCACAACGGCGATCAACTATGCACATACGGTACTCCGTACAGGGCTTTTAAAGGGATTTGTGGATGATTATCGCTATACAACCTATACGGTTGGAAATGAAATTCACATTATTTTTCTGGATTACGGTCGTGAAATGACTTCATTCCGAAGCTTTTTATTTACCAGTATGGGGGTTTCCGTAGTTGGACTGATGGCTGTATTATTTTTGCTGATCTTTCTTTCCGGTCGAATTGTTAAGCCATTTTCAGAAAACTACGAGAAACAGAAACGCTTTATCACCGATGCAGGTCATGAGTTAAAAACACCGTTAACAATCATTGATGCGGATGCAGAAGTGCTGGAAATGGATATTGGCGAAAACGAATGGCTGCGTGACATTCAAACACAAACAAAACGTCTGGCACAGTTGACCAATAGTTTAATTCTGTTGTCTCGAATGGAGGAACAGCCTCGCACCGAAAAAATTGAGTTTCCAATTTCTGATCTGGTGGAGGAAACGGTAGAAACATTCCAGGCATTAGCAAAAACACGCAACAAAAATCTTTCTGCGAATGTTCAGCCTATGCTTTCCATGAGCGGGGATGAAAAAGCGGTGCGGCAACTGATCACAATCCTTTTGGATAATGCGATCAAGTATGCTAATGATGGGGGTAGGATTGAGATTACGCTCAAAAAACAAAAGAATATGATATACCTTAGCGCATTCAATACAGTAGAGTCGATTTCCAAAGAGAACATAATGCATCTGTTTGATCGTTTTTACAGAGTAGATCAATCAAGAAATTCTCAAACAGGTGGTTATGGACTGGGACTTTCCATTGCGGCAGCAATTGTGAATGTTCATAAAGGAAAAATTACAGCAAGTACCGAGGATGAAAAGTCACTTCTAATTACGGCAGCTTTTCCGGTATAACGAAAAATAAGATATATTATAAAACGCCATCTTTTCTAAGATGGCGTTCTTTTTTGATTTTAACTTGGAAAAATATCAATTTTAAGTTGAATTAAGTTTGTACTTTAAGTTTGACTAAGGTTTAAAACCTATACTTTATTCAAACAAAAGATATTACAAAAACCAATTGAGAATACGATAAATTGAAAGGAGCTTGTTTATGTTTAACAATCAAGAATATATTTCCAAAAACTTTACAACAGAATCGAATTTACCAAAATCTCCAAATTACAAAAAAACTCCGCATAAGAAAAACAAGATTGCAAGAAAAATCGTTGCAATAGGATTAAGTGCAGTTTTCTTTGGAGGTATTGCAGGAGGAAGCTTTTATGGGGTCAATAATCTGCTTGAAAGTTTCCAGACACAGGGGGGACAGAACTCTGTTTCAAGCAGTGATCTTTCCCTCTCCAATGTGTCATATACGTCCAACTCATCCAGTCAATCTCTGGATGTGTCGACAATTGCAGAACAGGGACTTTCCTCTGTTGTGTCGGTAACTAATATCTCGGTTCAGGAAGTGCAGAGTTTCTTTGGACAGTTTGGCCGAAATGGGCGTGGTCAGATGCAGCTGCAGGAAACAACAAGCTGTGGCTCAGGTGTGATTATCCATTCAGATGATTCTTATCTCTATATGGTTACCAACTACCATGTTGTGGAAGGCGCAACGACCCTATCTGTAACATTCGTGGATGACCAAACCTATGAGGCTCAATTGTGCGGCTACGACGAATCAATGGATATCGCATTGCTGAAGGTACCGGTTGGTTCGCTGTCTTCGGATACACTGTCGCAAATTTCTGTAGTTACCATTGGTGATTCGGAGGAACTGGTTGTAGGCGAACAGGTTGTTGCAATTGGAAATGCTCTTGGATATGGTCAATCGGTAACCACCGGTATTGTTAGTGCTCTGAATCGTACCATCAGCACAGATACAGGTGCTTCTGCATATATTCAGACCGATGCAGCAATCAACCCGGGCAACAGCGGCGGCGCACTGTTCAATATGAATGGTGAACTGGTTGGAATCAACACCGCAAAGGTTTCATCTACGGATGTTGAAGGAATGGGTTATGCAATTCCTATCTCTCAGGTGCTGGAACTGATCGAATCCATGATGAATGGATACCAGGTCTAATCGTTTTAAGAATTTTAGTTTTCATCAAGAAACCTCTTCCTGTGGTTGATATTGGTCAGGCAATCTGAAAAATCTGATCTGACCATACAATCGATTTTGAACTGAACCAGTAACAAGCAAGGAAATCAATAGATAAGATGTGTTACCAACGTAAGGAGCTGAAGATTTCAATTTGCATCCAGGAAACGGTGATGAATGATAAAAGGAGGTTCACTCATGAATAAAAAATCCATATTGTCGCTGGTTCTTGCTGTACTTTTTGTTTTTTCAGCATGTGACTCCACAGATTTGGCAGAATCAGAAAGCTCCTCCACAGAACAAAGTAAGACAGAATCTGAGCAGCCAATATCAACAGCAGGTTCGTCTGATATGTTTACAGACAAAGACATGGAAATCGGGTATAACGAGGAAACAAGCACATGGATCACATTGTCTGGAGATAATGCTTCCAGCAATTCGGATACAGTGCAGGTTTCGGGCAGTACAGTTACGATTACAGATGCAGGTACCTATATTCTGTCCGGTTCGCTGGAAGATGGAATGATTATTGTCAATGCAGAGGACACAGATAAAGTCCAGTTAGTGCTCAAGGAGGTGCAGATAACAAATTCTACTTCAGCAGCCATTTATGTTCTGCAAGCAGATAAGGTATTTATTACCACTGCATCCGGCACCCAGAATACCCTTGCAAACGGTGGAGAATATGTCGCAATTGATGATAATAACATCAATGGGGTGATTTTTTCGAAATCAGATCTGACACTCAATGGAGATGGAACGCTGACAATTTCTGCTGATGCCGGTCATGGAATAGTTTCCAAAGATGACTTGGTTATTACAAGCGGAACCTACAATATCACAGCTGCAAGCCATGGGATTTCCGGCAAGGACAGTGTGAGAATTGCAAACGGAACTTATACGATTGAATCCGGCAAGGATGGAATTCATGCAGAAAATACGGAAGACAGCAGTATGGGATTTCTCTATGTTGGAGGTGGAACCTTTGATATTACAGCGGGCGGTGATGGAATGAGTGCCAGCTCATATTTGCAGATTGAAAATGGAACCTTTACCATTACTTCCGGAGAAGGAAGCGCCAGTGTTTCCACCACAAACAGCACAACGGAATTTGGACAAAGCAGCAGCTTACAGGTAGAAACAACAACCGCACAGGATGATACCATCAGTCAGAAAGGCATCAAGGCAGATGGAAATATCAGCATTACAAGCGGTACCTTTAATCTGGATTCAGCTGATGATGCTATCCATGCAGCAAATGAAATTTCCATTGCTGCCGGTGAATTTAATATAGCCAGCGGAGATGATGCCATTCATTCGGACTCTTCTGTTGTGATTGAAGATGGTTCTTTTAAGATCAGCGATTGTTATGAAGGAGTAGAAGGCATGTCCATCACTGTTGATGGAGGAACTTTCGATATTACATCCGAAGATGATGGCTTGAATGCTGGCGGAGGAAATGACAGTTCTGGTTTTGGCGGCAGGATGTCTCAGCAGGACGAGTTTTCGACTAGCTCAGGTGGATTTATTACCATCAATAATGGCAGTCTTACCATAGTCTCAACGGGTGATTGCATTGACTCTAACGGTGATTTGACGATTAACGGAGGTGTGCTGAATCTTACCTGTAACGGTAGCGGAAATACAGCACTGGATTGCGATGGAAGCTACACCAATAATGGCGGCGAGATAACCACCAATGATGGATCGGAAAATAATCCTGGACAAATGGGAGGCATGGGAAAAACTGGCGGAAAAGGACAAGGTCATTCCGGATTTTAAAAAAGCCCAAAACTAAAAATACGATTTTTCAAAATGGAGAATGATGGCATTGACTTACGAAGAATATTACGGGGATGATTTTTTTCGTCTGAAGCGTGTGGAAGAAATTTTATTGGACACCATTCGTCAGTACCCGGCGAAGGATTATGCGGACGGTGTGGAGCCGATTTTATACTGCAAATCCAGAATCAAAAATCCGGATAGTATGATTCATAAATTGAAAAAGCGCGGCGTTGCAACAGATGGAAAAACTGCAATCAGAGACACGCATGATGCAGTGGGAGTGCGCATCATATGCTCCTTTATAGATGATGTCTATAAAATTTCTCAATGGATGAGCACACAAAATAATTTTACGATTGTTGCTACCAAGGACTATATTGCCTATCCAAAACCAAATGGATACCGCAGCCTGCACCTCATTTTAAAATTTCATGATGGACCCGAACAGGGCATTCAGGCAGAAATTCAGCTTCGCACCATTGCTATTGATTTTTGGGCCGCTTTGGAACATCAGATGAAGTACAAGAAAAATATCCAATATGAAAAGACAATCTGTGATGAGCTCAAACGCTGTGCAGATGAGATTGCTTCAGTGGATATGTCGATGCAGGCTTTGCGGGATATCATCCAAAACGATAAATGGGATTAAGTTTGGATTTTGGTTGCCAAAAGACGCAGCATAAGGCCAAAAATCCGGCACAAAACCTAAGATAGCACGGTTTAGAGTCAACCTTGATTCCCCAAGAAATCATTTTCTGTTTTGTTTTTTTACAATTTACAAAATTTCTTCTTGACGGGAGAATTGCTTTTAGATAAACTGAAAGTAATCCAAGATGAGGAGGAATTTTGTCATGTATTGCAGAAATTGCGGACAACCAATCGACGACAACGCAACGGTATGCCAGAACTGTGGGGCATATCAGAATAAAAATCCAAATGTGGAAGATAATGGTGGAATCGGCTGGGGACTTTTGGGATGCTGTATCCCTGTTGCGGGACTGGTCCTGTTTCTGGTTTGGAAGGATACCAAGCCCAGAACAGCAAAGGCAGCTGGAATTGGTGCACTGGTGTCGGTGATTCTGGGTATCCTGTATTATTTGCTTGTTTTTGTGGGAGCCCTCACCTTTGGCTTGTTGAGCTAGGTTATGCAGGCTTGGCTGTATCGCTGGCTGCCGATTATTTTCGGCTGTCATTGCCGGAGCGACCGTTCGTTTTTCTATCGTGGGAAACAGTTTCCAATTTGCGCCCGATGTACCGGTGAACTGATAGGAATTTTGTGCGCACTTCCCTGTTTTGTACTTTTCTCAGTGCCCGACTTGAAAACGTGCCTTTTCCTGATGCTGCCGCTGCTGCTGGACGGTTTTGCTCAGAAACTGACAAGCTATCAAAGTGGAAATCTTCGCCGTTTGGTGACGGGGGTTCTGTTTGGTTATGCTTTGGTGGGTCTGGTGTCGATTACGACGATTTTTGCAGCGCAGACAGGATTTGAGTTTGGAAAAAATCTAAAATAAAAACGTCCCATTCGGGACGTTTTTATTTTTATATCGATACTTTAAAGAAACAGAGAGTAAATGATTTTGGGATTTTCCAGCACCCTGTCAAAATCCAGCCGAAACATCATGGTGACATGGCAGCAAAAATCGACCTGCTGTGAGATGGGCGAAATTCCCATCTCCTTGAGAAACTGTGTAAATTCGGGATACAGCGGCAGCAGGCTGCTGATTTCGGTATAATAGTCCCAGTGGGGAGTATCGATGTGATGGTCGGAAACAGACGAAATCAGCTCAGCTTGTCTTTGTTTCTGAATTTTTTCCATTAAGCCGCTTTTCTTAAAAAAATCCAGAATTCTTTCCGCGTCCGTCATCTGATCTTCCCCCTATAATACTATAATTATTTAAATTCAGTATATCATCTGTAACATAAAAAAGCAACATTTATTGTAGTGTAATATATGTTATAAATATTGAGCATATTATTGAAGACCAATATATATTACAATATTGGTTATAAAATAATGTTCTTATTTAAGTATAGGGGAGAAAGACCGTGAATTTTGTATTGAAAAATAAGGATAATAAAAAAGAAAAACTTGTATTTTCAATCCGAATCAGTCAAGATTTGGCTCAAAGAATTGAACAGGCGCTGGTTAATACCAATATATCCAGAAATGAATTTATCAATCAGGCGATTGAGTACGCACTGGATCACATGTCAGATGATACGGATACAAACCAGTAAAAATAAAAGCGGAAGCGGTATTATACCGCTTCCGCTTTTGTGCTTATAAATGCAGTCTCTTTTTTAGCTCGGACCAGGTGTCCTTTCCGATAAATAAAACCAGCGCTGCAAGGTAAATCACGCTTGCCGCAGCGGTCAGGACAGTAGGCCACAGAACTGTGGTCCAGCCTGTCAGCAGGAAGATTACCGGAACCATACTGAATACCGCTGAAACAACCATATAGATGATATAATTTTCGATTGAGCGGTGTCCTGTTGCGGCAATCGAGGCAATTACAATCATGGAAAAACTGCACAGTGCCGGAATCAGGTAGTTAAACGACCAGCGATGAAAGCCGGTCATCAGGTCGAAGATGACCACTACCAGTGCAATGGTGACCAGCTGATACAGAACATGTTTGCAGAAGGAACTGCGTTTGCGGATTGCCTGTGCAACGGTAGCCCATCCAGCCCCCACTCCTGCCAAAACAAACAGTGACCACCAACTGTGCGTCCAGAACAGCAGATTGCAGGTGATGCAGATAACGCAGATGGTGACGGATAAAAACAGCAAAAACCGAATCAGAAGATTGTATTGATGATAAATTGTCGGGATATAGGGAAAAATCTCGTCATCATATCCCTGCTGATCGGTCTCGGTCAGAAAGCGCTGGCACAGCGGACAGCGTTCCCGACCGGATGGAACAACAACCTTGCACTTTTCACAGTGTTTCATTGCAGATCATCCTCCAACTTATTGGACTGAATTTCCACCGGAATGCCCGCCTGGGTCAGCTGGCGGAAAAAGTGCTTTTGAACATTGGTGCTGCGAAATGCAGAAGTGAAGCTGACGGTCAGTTCCCCACCGTAAGAGCAGACACACGCCTGAAGCTTATCGGTGCTGACAAAAACATCAAAGCGTTTGACGAACGGCTTTGCAGCCTCAGGCAGGTCAATTTTACCGATATTGGAGATGGAACCGGCAGTATAGCTTTCGCTGATGGTGTCGGCAGTCCACAAAATCAGGTCCTTGATGACCAGAGGAACCGCGCGGGCAACATAGTTGTGTTCTGCCTTGGAGAGTGCAGCCATTCTGGCACCCAGCTGTTCGGCTGTCAGCTCCCGCTTAAATTCTTCCTTCACGCAGGCAATGACATCTTCGAGCGTTCCCGGTCCCTGAGAAAAGTTATAGCCAACCTGAATGACACCAAAAAAGTTTCGGGCGGTCTCCGACTGAAAATAGTTTCGCAGATTGACCGGAACCGAAAGAATCACCGGCTTTTTCTTTTGGCGCAGCGGGATTTCCTCGGCAAAAGCAATCAGCATCATCGAGGTAAGCATTACGGTAAGGGTGGTATTATAGGATTTTGCAAGCTGCAAAACCTCCTTGACCGGCATGATTCCTTCGATGATTTTGAGTCTGCCCTCCGGTACACGAAGACCTTTGAGCTGACAGGATTTTCTGCTTTTGGTTCTCTTTGCGTTGTGGTGAGGGTCATAATACTTGGAAAAGCTGTCTTCGTCCCGTTCCGAAACCGAGGCATCATATTCGATCTCGGACAAAAGATCCTCTTTCAGCGGTGGATATTTGATTGCAAGATAATTGCATACCAGTGTTTTTAAAAATTGCAGTGCACCAGTGCCGTCGGTCAGGGAGTGGTAAACCTCCAGATTGATGCGGTTGCGGTAACAGCTTACCTCAAAAAGCAGATTTCGGCTGCTGGGGTCATAGATCTGTCCGCAGGGTGGACGATACTCCGGCTCCACAACCGGTACAAGTTCTGTCTTTTCCAAATAGTACCAGAACAGGCCATGCTTTAATACACTGCGGAAGATGGGAAAAACATCCAGAGATCGCTCGGTGGCCTGCTGGAGAATATCCCGGTCAACCCATTCGCTCAGCTGGCAGGCAAAGCGAAACACCTTGGTGTCCTGCTTGTTGCTGGTAGGCGGGAATATTTTTGCGGCATTGTCTAAACGGGTCCAATCAGCACTCTTCTGGCTCAAGACCGTTCACCTCTTTGTTTGTATTCTCTGTCAGCGAGATTTTGTTTTCTTCCGTTTCGCTGATTACCTCGCCGAAGGTATCCGACTCATTCTTTAGGAAATTATTGATATAGCGATAGGCTTTTTTAACATGTTTAAAGCTTGGGTTCAGGGACATAAATCCATGCAGTGCATCATGGATGCGATGGATTTCGACGATGTTGCCAGCTTCGGAAAGCTTCCTTCCGTAAGCTTCTCCCTCATCCCGCAGCGGGTCAAACTCTGCTGTAATGATCAGTGTTTTTGGCTGGTGACTTAAATCCTTGCTGATAATAGGGGCGTAATATGGGTTTTGCAAATCCTCGTCCGAAGATCGGTAAAGCGCCATATAATCCACCATACGCTTACTGGTCAATAGATATCCTTTTCCATTGGTGCGCACCGACTCAAACGGTGAATTTTCGGTGTGGTCGTTGTTGGTGGCAGGATACAGAAGAATCTGGCGTTTTGGGAAAAACTCCCCGCGGTCTCGCGCCATCAGAGAAACGACCGCTGCCAGATTTCCGCCCGCACTGTCTCCAATGAGTGTGATATCGTCCGGTGTGTTGCCAAACATATCGCAGTGTGCAAAAATTTCTTTTGCAGCACGATAACAGTCTTCCGGAGCTGCCGGGAATTTGTGTTCCGGTGCTAGCTGATAGTCGACCGATACGACGATATGACTGGTAATTTTTGCCATATTGGTGCAGACCTTGTCATACGAGTCGATGTTGCCGGTGACCCAGCCGCCGCCATGGAAAAAGAGCAGGACAGGGTGTGGACCTTTTACATCGGGAGCAAAGATGCGGACAGGAATGTTGTGATCCCCTGCCCAGATCTCCCTGTCCCAGATTTTATAAAATGGGCGAAGAACATGGGGATGGGATGCATTGACAAAGGTTCGCTGAATTTTATAGCCGTTTTTCTTATCCAGAAGTTCCGGATAGGAAAGAGCTTTTAACGTTGCGCGCATAAACTGATTAATTGCCATAAATGATAGACATCCTTTTCATTTGAAAGAGGGTTAATGGTGAATCAAGATTTCGGAGTGCAAAAACTTTTTGTACATCCGTCAATTCTTTATGCTTATTATAGCGTATATCCTCTCTAAAACAAAGAAGGAAATGTCGTGTATTTTGGAAATTTTTTAAACAGCGTGAAAAAGTGATTGGATAGCTGTAAAAATACTGTAAAAAGAGGCTTTGATATTTGAAAGATCGTGTCAGATGCAGTATAATAAAAAGGTATGTACTCAATAGATGAAGACGATGTAAGATGAGGGAAGTGTAGTTTTTGCCGGACGAAATTTATTATGATAACAGCGCGACGACCAAAACAAGAGAGGAAGCCGCAAAATTAGTATACGAAATGTTGACCGAGTGTTATGGGAACCCTTCTTCCCTGCACCGAAAAGGCTTTGAGGCACAAAAACGCCTGGACAAAGCGCGGGAGCAGGTGGCATTATCGCTTGGCTGTCAGAGTTCGGAAATCTACTTTACCTCTGGCGGTACAGAGGCGGATAATATTGCAATTCTGGGTGCGGCAAGAGCGCAGAAACGCCGCGGCAACCGCATTGTAACGACTGCGTTTGAACATGATGCAGTGCTTAATACCGTAAAATATCTTGAGAGTGAAGGCTGGGAAATCGTTCGACTGATGCCGGATGCAAACGGACAGATTACACCGGAGCAGGTACTGGAAGCGGTGGATGATAAGACAGTGCTGGTGTCGATTATGGCAGTCAACAATGAGGTCGGCAGCATTCTGCCAATTGGTGCAATCAGCCGCCAGCTTCGCCGGAAATATCCACAGCTGCTCATCCATTGTGATGCGGTTCAGGCTTATTGCAAGGAGCCGATCAAACTGGGAAAAACAATGGACGTTGATTTTCTTTCCGTCAGCGGACACAAGATTTATGCGCCAAAAGGATGCGGCGCACTTTATATCAAAAAAGGAACCCGATTCCGTCCGGTCACCTTTGGCGGTGGACAGGAAAAGAATGTGCGCCCTGGAACTGAAGGAATTGCTAATGCATGTGCGATGGGACTGTCCGCTAGTCTGCTTATGCAGGAACGGGAAGAAAATCATAAAAGAATTACCCAAATCCGCGATGCACTTTTGGAAGGATTGACAAATCTTCCGGATATCTGCATCAATTCCCCTGCCGATGCGACACCTTATATTTTGAACTTCTCAGCATTGGGTGTGCGCTCGGAGATCATGCTTCATTTTCTGGAGGAAAAGGGAATTTATGTATCCAGCGGTTCAGCCTGTGCCAAGGGAGGAGCAAGTCATGTGCTCGCCTCGATGGGAATGGATCACCAGCGTGCGGACAGCGCAATCCGGTTGAGCTTTGGAAGATACAATACGCTGGAAGAAGTTCCCATATTTTTGCAGGCTTTGCAGGAAGGCCTGAATCGGTTTCGAAAATAATTCATAGGAATAGTAGAGTAAGAGGTGTAACATGAAAGAAGTTATCTTGTTAAAGAATGGCGAGATTGCCCTGAAAGGTTTAAATCGCCATGCGTTTGAGGATCGTCTGATCAAAAATGCCCGCCGCAAATTGATGCCGGTCGGCTCCTTCCATTTCCGCAAGGCTCAGTCCACCATCTATGTTGAGCCGGATGAAGAAGGATATGATCTGGATGAAGCGGTTGACCGCCTGCAGAAGGTATTCGGAATTGCGGCATTGACAAGAGCCTGTGTAATCGATAAAGATTTTGAGCTGATCAAAAAGACTGCAGCAGAATATCTGAAGGATGAGCTGGAAAATGCGGCTACCTTTAAGGTAGAGGCAAAACGTTCGGACAAGAGCTTCCCACTTAAGTCTCCGGAAATCTGTGCAGGTGTCGGCGAATATCTGCTCGAACAGTTCCCACATCTGGAAGTTGACGTGCATAACCCGGACATTGTCGTTATGGTAGAGGTACGCGATTATGCAGCTTATGTTCATGGAAGCCAGATCAAAGGTGCAGGCGGTATTCCGGTTGGAACCGGCGGCAAAGCAATGCTGCTGATCTCCGGCGGTATCGACAGCCCGGTAGCGGGTTATATGATGGCAAAACGTGGTTTGGAAATCAGTGCCATCCATTTTGTATCTCCTCCGTATACATCGGAGCGTGCAAAACAGAAAGTAATTGATTTGGCACACAAGATGTGCTCTTACTGCGGCAGAATCAAGATGTACATCGTGCCATTCACCGAAATTCAGGAAGCAATCCGTGATCAGTGTCCGGAGGATCTGTTCACCATTATTATGCGTCGTTACATGATGAAGATTGCCTGCCGTGTAGCCAGACAGAATGAATGTGAGGCTCTGGTTACAGGAGAAAGTGTGGGTCAGGTAGCCAGCCAGACTATCCAGGCAATTGCCTGCACCGATGAGGCATGTGATATGCCGGTTCTTCGTCCTGTAATCGGTATGGATAAGGACGAAATCGTTATCATTTCCAGAAAAATCGATACCTTCGAGACATCTATCCTGCCATATGAGGATTGCTGTACTGTCTTTACTCCAAAACATCCAAGAACCAAACCTCAGTTAAAATTTGTCAAATTTGCAGAGGATGAGATGAACGCAGAGGAATTGATCAACCGGGCAATCGAGAATATCGAACAGCTCAATATCTCTAATTCCTGAGTCTAAGGTGTTTTAAGAAGGATTTACCGCTTGAAACCGGAATTTGTTTGGATTATGATATTGATATAACAGGAGATGTCCTTTTAAAATGAGTCCAGGCTGTCGGTTCGGACAGAAAAACGGATCGTAGATTGAGGTGGAAAACATTGAAAGTCTATATCGTAGGGGTGGAAGCAGGAAGCCAAAAGGGTTTGCTGGCATCACCCTATATGGAAAAAGAACTGCGTGTTCTTGGCTATGACGTAGAGAAATTTCCGTCCAGGGATATTGGCAGTTTAAATCGTTCCTTTCAGGCCTGTGCACAATCAGAGGCACTGATCCTTTGTCCCCTCACCGGAAATCTTTCAGTAGATGCAGCCTGTGTTCATGCAGCGGCTCAGGCAAGTCAAAAAGAATTGATCGAAAGTGAAGAGGTTGCACGGCATCTTGCAAAGAGAGGGAAACTTTCACAGGAGCAGATTGAGGAGCTTGCTCTGATGCCGGAAGGAGCACGAATTTTCCCATGCCACCGTTCCCTGATCCCAGGATTTGAGGTGGCAGGTGACGAATTCCACATTGTGGTGTTGCCTTCCAATCCAGAGGAACAGACCAGCCTGTTTTTCAGCTACCTGTTCCAGATTCTCAATAAGACCAGCCCAACCCCATGTTACAGCCGCGTGCTGCGCATTATGGAGATGGGATTTGAACAGGCACAGGAGGTCTTGCAGGATTTAACCAGTAAAGAGCTTCCCTGTGTGGCAATTTATGAAAAACGTTCCGAGCTCATTATCCGAATTTCGGATAATGATTCAAACCGTCAAAAAGCGGCAGAGCGCTGCAACGAAGCGATGAGAGCCATCGTACAGCGTCTGGGAACCCATGTATACGGGATTGATGTAAACGGAATCGAGCATGCGCTGGCACTCAAGTGTGCCAAGAAAAATATTCGCATTGCATTTGCAGAGTCTGGTTCGGCAGGTCTGGCGGCAAAACGTTTTCATAATGTCGATAAGGACGAAAAACTGATCTATTCGGTATATCAGTGTCAGCCGGAAAAGATGGATCTGGAAAAGATTGGCATCAATGACAAAATTGGAAAAACATTTGGTCCGGTCAGCGCAAATGTAACAGCTGCAATGGCACTGGGAGCTTCCAAGCAGGAAGAAAAAGATATCCTGGGATTAGGATTAAGCCTGCCGAATGCAGCGTTCAAGAGCCGCAAAGCCTATGTGGCAGCAGTGCTCAACGGAGTGTGTATGATGCAGGAACTGGATGCGGGGAATTATCATTCCCTTACCCAGATGACATCAGATGCCGTTGCAAAATTATTTAATCTGGCAAGGAAACTGGTCGACAGTTATCCACGGGCTCCAGAGGGAAGCTGTGATGCTGAAGAAGCAGTTCTGGAAGGAATGGGCGTTGTTCCACAGACTGCTGCTTTGAGCCTTGCAGAAAATAATCTGATGGAACCTGATAATCACAAGAAAAAGGGGCGAAAGACAGCGAAAGAGAAGAATCTTCCACAGGAAGTAAAAAAAGCGCCAAAAGGTTTTAAAGGTATTTTATACCGTATTTTCCCAAATCGGGATGACAGTGGATTTGATAAGGTCCGCAAGATTTTGATGTGGATCTGTGTGTGTGTGTTCATGGGATCGATGATCTATCTGATCGATTTTGGAGCCCAGAATAGAAAATCCCAGGCAAATCTGGCAAGCCTTCAGGATGAGATGGCACAGGCAGAAAAGGATATTGCAGATGGTAAGGTTAATGTATCCAATATTGAAGGATATCCAAATGACTATCTGCCAAAATTCTATTCTTTCTATCAGAGAAACGAGGATATCAAGGGTTGGATCAAGATTGATGATACCAACGTAAACTTCCCGGTTGTTCAGACTTCGGACAATGATTATTATCATCGTCTGGGATTCGATAAGGAATATGATTACTATGGTACCCCTTACATCGACTATGAGTGCGATGTTAAAACACCAAGTACCAATATCATTATCTATGGACACAATATCCGCAACGATGGACAAATGTTCAATGATCTGACCAAATATAAACAGCTCTCCTTCTATAAGGAGCATCCGACGGTAAGCTTCGATAGTGTTTATAAAGAAGGTACATACAAGATTATTGGTGCATTCATCACCAACACAGAAGCTTCGCACGATAATGGAAATGTATTTGAGTACAACCACTTTGTCAATGCGGAAACGGAAGAAGAGTTTAATGAATTCATCGACGAGGTAAGACGCCGCAGCATTTTTGATACTCCGGTTGATGTGGAGTATGGAGATGAGCTGCTGACACTTTCTACCTGTACCTATGAATTTAAGGAAGCACGCTTTGTCGTAGTTGCACGCAGAGTGCGCGATGGCGAAGATGCAAGCGTTGATGTAGATCAGGCAGTAGTCAATGAAGATGCATACTATCCGGCAGTTTATGCAGATGCAGCAGAATATGCAAAGAAACTGGGCCAGGTCAAGAGCATTACCATTGATGGCAAACGTGAGCTCACCATGAATGTGGGTGATACCACCACTCTGACTGCAAAAGTAAGCCCTTCTGATGCAGCAATCCAGTCCTGTACCTGGGATTCCAGCAATAAAGCAGTTGTGACGGTAGACAAAAATACCGGTCTGATAACAGCGGTTGGAGCGGGTACAGCTCAGATTACGGCAGTGGCAGATGACGGCGGTTATGTAGATAACATTACCATTACAGTAAAAGGCAGTGGAAAGGAACTGACTGGTATTACACTGGATTCCTCTTCTGTCAGCCTGAAACCAGAAGAAACCAAGACATTGACTGCAACCCTCCAGCCAGAAGGTGCACAGGCAAGCCTGACCTGGAAGAGCAGCGATGACAGTATTGTTCATGTATCTGGTAATGAAACAAAAGCAGAGATTAAAGGTATCAATGCAGGAAGTGCAGAAATCACAGTAGCTTCCTCTGATGGAAAATACAGTGCAACCTGCAAAGTAACTGTAACAGCTTCAGGTGCGGATGAAAACAATCCAAGCATTGTCTTTGCACAAAGTAAACTGAGCCTGACTGTTGGACAGCCGCAGAACATCAAACTGTCGGTTGCACCGGCAAATGCAGATATTGGAACCGTTTCCTTTAGTTCCAGCAGCGATGCAATCAGTGTACAGAACGGATACAGCAATACTGATGTTATCGTAACAGCACAGAAAGCGGGAGAAGCTGTCCTGACAGCGACAACCTCCACCGGCTTACAGGCAAGCTGTACCATTACGGTAAAAGAAGAAGGCAGCGGAGAAACAACCGATAAGGCAAAACTGAGCGTAAATCAGCTGGTACTCAATCCAGGTGAGGAAGCACAGCTTCAGTACAGCGTTGATCCGGTAGGAACCGAGATTGTATGGTCTTCCAGCAATCCTCGAATTGCAGATGTTGACCAGAACGGTTATGTAACCACCATTATTTCTCTGGATCAGACCACAGAGGTTACCATCACCATGGCAACCAAAGATGGAAGCGCTTCTACCCAGACAACGGTTACTGTTATGGGAACTTCGGGCGGAAGTTCTTCCGGCAGCAACAATAATGGAAACAACAACCAGAACAACAATAACCAGAATAATAACAATCAAAATGGCAATCAGGGAGCACAGTCAGATCTTGGACTGGAAGCCAAAGGCGCTTCTGTCGAGGTTAGCTACGATAAGTGGCTGGACATCTATGTTGACAGACCGGAAGGTGACGTAACAGTCGTATGTTCTTCCAGTGACCGCAGCATTGCCCGTGTTGATAATAATGGTATTGTTACGGGTGTTGGCGAAGGCACTGCAACCATTACGATTACCGCAACGGATAACAATACCGGCGAGTATCAGACAGTAACCGTACCAGTAACGGTTACTGGCGGCGGATATGGTTATGGAACCAATGACCCAGTTCCGGATGAAGGGAAAGATGATTCTAATTCTTCGCAGACCGGTGGATTTGGTACAAGAGAATAAACCACAATAAAAAATCCCGAAAGCAGTAAAACTGCTTTCGGGATTTTTTTATTATGTAGATTTATCGAACCTCAGTACCGGTATAATAGTGGGTCAGAATATCAACATAGTCCCAACCCTGCATTGCGTAGTAGTCAGCACCCTGCTGGCTCATACCAACGCCATGTCCATAACCATAGGTTGTGAAGGTGAAGGAGTCTCCATCATAGGAAACCTCGAATGCTGCGGAATTGATCTGTGCACCAAGAATAGTTTCACGTACGGTTCTGCCGCTGACAGTTTGTCCGCACACTTCAATCGTGTCGACATAAAGTCCGTTGATGTATTCCGGATTGGAGAACCAGTCTTCCGGATCACTGTAGGAATAAGGGTCCATATCGAGGTAATCTTCCAGATAATCTGCAATCTCGCTTTCCGAGAAGGTCTTGGTAGCGCCGAATGCTTTTAAAGAGGTATCGCCAGGGCTTTCTACGCTGACCAGATATGGAAGATATCCACCCCAAACATGTTCAGCATCCATCGATTGGCCTGCATTGGATGCACAATAGGTTGCATCGATATATTTACCATCATAATAAATGGCTTGTCCGATTACTTCATTGACAGCATTCTCAACTTTGTCAGATACGTCATCTTTGGCAACAACCTGAGGGCAGGATCCGTTTTCGTTGTGATAACGGACATAGGTATAAGCTGCAACGGCCTGTGCTTTTAAAGCCTCTTCCTGGAAGCTGGCACCCATCTCTGCTTCTACCATACGGCCAACGATCTCAGCAGCATCGCCGTAAATGGTTTTTCCATTGACCTTTACGCCGAGGGTCCATTCATCTGTATTCTTAACAGAGACGCTGGATGAAGTGGATTTACTGCTGCTTTTCTTGATGACTTTTCGGGTAGAACTTTTTTGGGTGGAGGTTTCATTTTCCACACCCGGTTTTCCCAGTGCCAGGTAATCCTCAACCTGACTGTAAAGTTCAGCAGTTACTCCCTGTGCAGGCTGCTGCATGTTTTGAACCTGTATCATAATTAAAAAGCCTCCTTTAATGTAGGTTACGATTTGACTTAGCTGTGAAGATTTGCTTTGAGCTGTGCTTCATCCGGTTTTGTGCCGCCAAACAGCTGATACCACACATCCGGATAGAGCGGATTTGGATTCATGGATGCTTGAGAAGTATCGACATCAGCACTTTCCCCTTTACGGACTTTTCGTGCCACCACAACATAGCGGGCATCCTTAAATTCGTAGGTACAGGTGGAGAGTGTCAGCAGCTCATCCGATGGAAGGACATCCACACCGGTATTGATAATGCTGCGAATGAGCACATCGTCGATATATTCCTGCGTCTGTGCTTCGCTTTGTGAGTCAATGAACTCATGATATGGGAAAATTTCTCCATGCTCGGAGTGGGTGTTGGTATAGAAAACCGAGATGATTTTGTATTGTCCCTCGTGGTAAACACTATTAAATTCGACGACAGGATGCTGCTGGTAATATTCCAATTCTTTGTAGCCTTTGAGAATATTGAACATCTGGCCATCGGTACGGATGTTATGTCCATAAATAATGGTGTTGGTGCTTGGCTTTTTCAAATCCACCGCTACATCGACAAACGGAACAGCGTGTTCGCTGTACTCCCCTTCAAAGTTCATGCGGTAATACTTGGTGTTATCTGTGGTTTGTACAACCGGATAATCCAGTCCGGTTCCATCGATGTTGATCCATCCGACGATATCCGGGTTGATCTCCCAAAGTCCCGCAAAATCTTTGTCATATCCCGAAGGATAACCAGCAGGGGCAAGAAATCCAGGATTGTCATATACTTCTCGAAGAGATTGGTAAGTACTTCTGTTCTGGGCAGATTTCCAATAATAATATCCCAGATATCCCACAGACCCTAAAAAGATCAGGATAAAAATGAATAATAAAAAGCTGATGACAGGAGAACGCTTTCTTGCAACAGCTTCTCCCCCGATATTTTCGGAAAAATCTTGTTCCCATTTGTTTTTGGAAGATTTTTCTTTTCGCTTTTTCCATCGGGATTTTTTTGGAATGTCCTCTTCCTCGAAATCATCTTCGAAATCGTCGTCTTCAAAATCATCGTCCAAATCTCCCTGATACAGGTAAGAAGAAGCAGATTGGTAAGAGGGTACTGCTACGGTCGGTTCCTGATTTTGTGTTGCCGAGGAAGCATAGATGGAAGCCGAACGGCTGATTCGCTGTGGTCCTGAGGATGCAGGTACTGTGCCGGAAGAAAAATTAAGATCGCTTAGATCTTCTTTCTGCATCTGTTTTTCAACGGCTCTCAGGCCCTTCCTGCCAATGCCGGAGATGGTAGTTATCTTTCCGCATTCACTGACCAGATCCTCCAGAAAGCTGTCACAGCACTGACGGGAACGCTTTTCGCTGTCACAGGTTGCGATCAGACGAAGAACGGGATTGCTGGAGGTTCCGCCCAATAGAGGAAGAAAATCTGCAGAGCGGTTACGGATACGGTCAATGTAGTCCGATACATCCTCCTGCCGGTCAGAACGGATGGGGATGTCCACCGTAATGGAGCCGGGATAAAAGGTCTTGAGCAGAAGAGGGAATAGCTGATTTGCCAGCAGACGGAGCATAGTTTTTGCTTCCGCCGGCAGCACAGCAATGTTGGTGCTGGTAAAGTGAAGCAAAAATCCAGCTTCCTTGCAGCTGGGATCACTTAAAGGGATGGCATCCTGCGGGATCATGGCGCTTTGCAGCTGAGAAATATTTCCAGCAGCGCGCATATCCTGCGTGGCCTTAGGGTCTTGTCTTAAAGGCTTGTTAAAGCCCTGTGCCAGAATCTCCCTTGCCCGAAGAACAGGAGCATTGTCCAGAATCAGAATAAACTTGCTGTCCCGGACAGACTGGCTGATTTGGCTGATCAGCTGCTGTCGGTCGCTGACCATGACCTCATTGCCAAAGTCAAGCCCTAACAGCAGAAATTGCTGACATAGATTGGGGTTTGCTCGCATCAGGCTATGAAGGGAGTATCCGGTGTTTAACAGTAATATCTTATGTTTCACCGATTCATACCTTCCTGTTGACGGAAAAATTCCGATTAATACCATTATAATTATAGAGGAATTAAGGTTTTCGTGCAAGAATACTTTTACAATTTTGAGGAAAACGATGAAAAATGTAAAAATGAGCCGTTATTTTAAGCACTTTGCTCAAAATAACGGCTCATGATAAGGTTATTTATCTTTTTTTGTTTTTGATATCGTCCAGAATCAGAGCGATACATTCATCAGCACTCATAACACCGTTGTCGCCTTCCTTGCGGGTACGAACAGAAACAGTGCCATCAGCAGCCTCTTTTTCACCAACAACCAGCATGTATGGAATCTTTTTGAGCTGTGCTTCACGAATCTTGTAGCCCATCTTTTCAGAGCGCCAATCTGCTTCAGCACGGATTCCAGCAGCTTTGAGTTTGCCGAGCAGCTGCTGTGCATAGTCATGATATTTTTCACTGATCGGAACGATCATAGCCTGTGTTGGCATCAGCCATGTTGGCAGAGCACCTGCATATTTTTCCAGCAGCAATGCCAGAGTACGCTCGTAACATCCGATGGAGGTACGATGGATGATGTATGGATAATGATCCTTACCATCTTCTCCAACATAAGTCATGCCGAATTTCTGAGCCAGCAGCATATCGATCTGGATGGTGATCAGGGTGTCTTCCTTACCGAATACGTTCTTGATCTGGATATCCAGTTTTGGTCCGTAGAAAGCAGCTTCGTCAACACCAACTTTGTAGTCCAGACCCAGATGATCCAGAATCTTCTTCATTGCATTCTGTGCTTCTTCCCACTGCTCTGCAGTACCTTCGTATTTATCGGTTCTGTTTGGGTCCCACTGGCTGAAGCGGTAGCTTACATCCTCAGCAAGACCAACTGTTTCCAGACAGTATTTTGCAAGTTCCAGACAGCCGCGGAATTCGTCTTCCAACTGGTCTGGACGGAGGATCAGGTGACCTTCCGAAATGGTGAACTGACGAACACGGATCAGGCCGTGCATCTCTCCGGAATCCTCGTTGCGGAACAGAGTGGAGGTTTCATTGAGTCTCATTGGCAGATCGCGGTAGGAGCGGGCACGATTGAGGTAAACCTGATACTGGAATGGGCAGGTCATTGGACGCAGTGCAAAGCATTCCTTGGTTTCATCATGTGGATCGCCCAGAATGAACATGCCATCCAGATAGTGATCCCAGTGACCGCTGATCTTGTACAGTTCACGTTTTGCCATATAAGGAGTTTTGGTCAGCTGGTAGCCCCAGTCTGCTTCAGTATCCTCAATCCAGCGCTGGAGCTGCTGGATTACCTTTGCACCGTTTGGCAGAATAACCGGCAGGCCCTGACCGATAACATCTACTGTGGTGAAGTATTCCAGTTCACGGCCGATCTTGTTGTGGTCGCGGCGGAGTGCTTCTTCCTGCTGTTTGAGGTATGCTTCCAGCTCACTTGCTTTCGGGAAAGCGATACCATACATACGGCACATAGTGTCGCGGCTGGAATCGCCTCTCCAGTATGCACTGGTTGCCTGTGTCAGTTTGATTGCTTTGATGGTACCGGTGCTCATCAGATGAGGACCAGCACAAAGATCAGTAAAGTCACCCTGTGTATAGATGCTCAGCTCCCAGCCTTTTTCAGCATACTCTTCCAGGAGTTCCAGTTTGTAATCCTGACCTGCGAAAATAGTGCGGCCTTCTTCCACGGTGATGATTCGTTTTTCTACCGGGATATTTTCTTTAACGATCTTTTTCATTTCAGCTTCGATAGCAGCAAACTGATCTGGAGTAAATGGTTTTACGCCGCCGATATCGTAGTACCAGCCGTTTTCCAGAGCAGGGCCGATGCCGAATTTTGCTTCTGGATACAGATGCTGGATAGCCTGTGCCATAACATGAGCAGCAGTGTGCCAGAATGCTTTTTTGCCATCTTCATCATCGAAGGTGCAGATTTCCAGGTTGCAGTCTTCGTTGATTGGGGTTCTCAGGTCAACAACCTGATTATTGATTCTTCCTGCACAGGCAGCTTTTGCAAGGCCTGCACCCAGACTTTTTGCGACATCAATGACGGATACGCCTGCTTCAAATTCTTTGACGCTGCCGTCTTTTAAAGTTACGTGGATCATAGTGATTAACCTCCTTGTTCTATCAAAAGACTCTCATTCATTGTTGTGTTTTTTAACTTTGTTCATAGAGCTTTGACGCCGCCTGCGTTCTTCTAAAAAGCGGACAACGTCGAAAAACTCGGGATAGCGGTAAAATTCTTTTTTGCTTGCCATCTGTTTGAGTTGGGAAACAGTGACCCATTTGATCTGGCTGACCTCTTCCTCCTGCAAAACTGCGTCGCGAACATCAAAATCCTGTTCCACAACAAAGTTTTCCGAAAGAAGCCGTCCTCTCAGTTTTCGATTCAATTTGTGAATCTGCGACGGAAGAATGTGGATGCCGATCTCTTCCAGTGGCTCACGGATACAAGCCTGCTGGGAACTCTCCCCTGCCAGTACACAGCCACTGTGGGTAGCCCAGGTATCTGGAAGATCTTTTTTATATGGAGAACGCTTTTGGATCAGGATTTCATCTTTGCTGTTGACAATCCATACATCGACAACCATGACAAACTGTCCATCTGACAATGGTTCCCCGCGAATGAAAGTTTTTCCAGTGCGGTTTCCATAGATGTCATAGATATCGCAAATCTCAATGTTCGACTTTTTTGACGTTGGGGTCTGACAATCTTCCATGAGCATCCTCCTCCTCGGTGTCCAATTTTTGCCAGAAAAAACAAAAAGCTTCATCCCATCATCTGGGATGAAGCAAATCTTTACTCCACGGTTCCACCCGTATTATGCCTTCCATAAACAGAAAGCATCTCTCTTTTCGGCCGATAACGCTGCCGTTACGTCGTGTTTTCCCTTTGGGCTTTCACACGCTCTCAGGGGGCGGTATCAAAAAGTGTTTTGCAAAGGTGCTTCCAGCAAGCGATAACGCTGCACCTTTCTCTGGTT
>UMGX01008303.1_pt1 | contig 32517 bp, 30 predicted proteins | sample 1965411 | NCBI WGS metagenome assembly UMGX01 (sample SAMEA4836086, study PRJEB28245) | human gut metagenome | biome: gut microbiome; material: fecal sample | place: Denmark | collected 2008 | reverse complement strand
GGAGTAGACCCGACGGTTGACAAAACTATAGGAACACCCAACGTCAACTTTTGTCACGTCCAAGCGGCATTCTGTTTTTCGGAATGCCGCTTTCGTTTTTAGCTGGTTATTTCACTAGCGTTGGTGAATATGCTGCGCGTTTGGCGTTTGTCACTATAAGATGATTACTTGCGTTAAACGGAATTCGATTGTTCTGAGGGTAGGGGATTGATTTGGGTCGTACTGGGGATATGACGCCGCCTTTGCGTTGGCGGTTGGGTGTTGCTGGTGGGGTGGCGCTGGTTGTGCTGCTTCTTGACCAGCTGACCAAGCTTGCGGTTCGTGCCGTGGGCGACGCTTTGCATGTGACCGTCATCCCCGGTGTCATCGACTTTATGTTTGTCCGCAATATCGGTGCTGCCTTTAGCATGGGCGAGGGCCATGGCATAGCGTTTGCCGTGCTGGCGTTGGCGGTCATTATCGATATTGCCGTGTACCTCGTTCGTGCACCCCAGCTTGCCCATCTTGAGGTTGTGGGCATGGCGATGGTTGCGGGCGGTGCTATCGGCAACGCTATCGATCGTTTGGCCTTTGGCTTCGTGACCGATTTTATTGCCACCACCTTCATCGACTTCCCCGTCTTCAATGTGGCCGATATCGGCATTATCTTGGGCGTCGTGCTCGCCCTCTTCGGCTACATGTTCTTGAGTCCCGCCGCTCGCGAGGTCAATGCGACCGCCGAGCTCAACGCCCGTGACGAGGCCCGCGCTAAGCGCAAGGCCCAGCAGCGTGGGGAGCGTGCCCGCAAGATTCGCGAAAGGAATGAGCGCTAATGGCCGACATCCATATCCTTGTTGACGACGATGCCGCTGGTCAGCGTCTTGACGCCTATCTGGGCGCCAATGACGGCTGCCCTACGCGCTCTGCCTGCGCGCATCTGATTGAGGGCGGTGCCGTATGCGTCAATGGCGAGACCTGCCTGTCCAAAAAGTACGCCGTGCGAGCCGGCGACCGTATTTCGGTCGATCTGCCCGAGCCGCACGATCCCACCGATGTGATTCCCGAGGCCATCCCGCTCGACATTCGCTATGAGGACGACTATCTCATTGTGCTCTCCAAGCAGCGCGGCCTGGTGTGCCATCCTGCACATGGTCATGAGAGCGGTACGCTCGCGAATGCCCTGGTCTATCACTGTGGTATCGACCATCTGGGCACCGTGCAGGGCGAGGACCGCCCCGGCATCGTGCATCGTTTGGATCGCGATACCTCGGGTCTCATGCTTGCTGCCAAGGACGACGACACCCAGCGCGCGCTCCAAAATCTTATCCGTACGCGCACGCTCGACCGCCGCTACATTACGCTCGTTCACGGTCATATCGCTATGGATGAGGGCACCATCAACACCGGCATTGCCCGTTCTACGCGTGACCGTGTCAAGATGGCGGTTTCGGACGATCCTTTCGCGCGCCAGGCCATTACGACCTTTAAGGTCCTTGAGCGCTTCGATTCCACGCGTTTTGACGACGGCTACACGCTCGTCGAGTGCCACCTGTTTACGGGCCGCACACATCAGATTCGCGTGCATATGCGCCATATCAACCACGCCTGCGTGGGCGATCCGCTCTACGGCAAGTGCGATGCACGCGCCGATCAGGGCCTGACCAGGCAATTCCTTCATTCTTGGCGCGTCGCATTCGACCATCCCGTGACGGGGGAGCGCATTGAGTGCCGCGACGAGCTGCCGTGGGATCTCGCTGCGGTTCTTGACGACCTGGCCCCGCGCTCGCTTGGCCGCACCGCCGCCGGCGACGACATCGTCCCACAGCTTGGCCTTCTCGAAGCCTAGCCAGTATTAGGTGGTTTCTTGAACTCGGTCACCCTACGGTAATATATACGTTTGTTTACGTAACGCGTTCCTGGGAGCCTGCATGCTCGCCTTTTTACAAACTAACACGCCCATCGTGATCTTCAACCAGATTGTCGTCACGCTGCTCACGGTCTGTTTTCTGTACCAGGTGGTCTTCTTTGTCATTGGCGCTCTTCGTGGTGAGGTCGCGCCCCCTAAGGCCAAAAAGCTCCATCGTTATGCCTTCTTTATCGCGGCGCATAACGAGGAGGCCGTGATCGCCAACCTCGTTCGCTCCATCAAGGATCAGGATTATCCGTCCGAGCTTATCGAGGTCTTCGTGGTCGCCGATGCCTGCACCGACAACACGGCGCAGCTCGCGCGCGAGGCGGGTGCCATCGTTTATGAGCGCAACGACCTGGCCCGCAAGGGTAAGAGCTGGGTCATGGACTTTGGTTTTGATCGCATTCTCAACGAGTATCCCGACACGTTTGAGGGCTACTTTATCTTCGATGCCGACAATGTCATATCCCGCGATTACGTCTCCAAGATGAATGATGCCTTTGACCAGGGCTTCCATGTGGTCACGAGCTATCGCAACTCCAAGAATTTTGGCAGCTCGTGGATCTCGGCAGCTAATGCTACCTGGTATTTGCGCGAGGCGCGCTTCCTTAACAATGCGCGTAATATCTGTAAGACGTCTTGCGCCGTCTCGGGTTCGGGCTACCTCATCTCCGCCAGTGTTATTGAGGGCATGCACGGCTGGCAGTTCCACACGTTGACCGAGGACATTCAGTTCACTACGTTCTGCGCTATTCACGGTATTCGCATTGGCTATGCGCCTGCGGAGTTCTTTGACGAGCAACCCGTGACGTTCAAGGCATCCTGGAAGCAGCGTATGCGCTGGACCAAGGGCTTCTACCAGGTCTTTTTTACCTATGGCAAGCATCTTGTCAAATCGACGTTCCGCTATCATCGCTTTGCCGCGTACGACATGTTTATGACCATCGCTCCGGGCATGCTGCTGTCCCTGATCTCCATGCTCGCCAACGCGACGTTCCTGATCGTGGGCGGTCTTTCGCATGGTTTCTTGGCTACCGAAGTCGAGATGCAGGCGTGCGCCGCTTCGCTCATTATGACCTTCGCCATGATGTATCAGACGTTCTTTATCCTGGCGCTGCTCACGACTATCTTTGAGTACAAGCACATTCACTGCGCGCAAAAGTGGCGTCTGGTGACTAACCTGTTTACCTTCCCGATCTTTATGTTCAGCTATATCCCCATCACGGTGGCCGCGCTGTTCCTGAAGGTCGACTGGGTTCCTACCCAGCATGCCGTAAACGTCACCCTCGACGAGGTCATGCAAGGCGCCAAATAACTACCACCAAAACCACCGCAAAGGGGACAGTGCACCTTTGTGGTGGTTTTTGCTTTTGCGATGCAGCTTGAGGAGGTGTACGATGGTTTATATTCCGTTTTGGATTTGCATCTTTGCCGGCGCGGCGATTGATGCCCGTCAGCGACGTTTTCCCAATGAGCTTGCCGGTGCGTGTGCGGTGACGGCGTTAGTGGGCGTTTGGCTTGACAAAGGCGTTAACACGGCGCTTGACCATGCCGGTCTTGCGGTCATCGTCTACCTTGCCCTTGTGCTGACTGAGTCGCTCTGGCGTCGACTTCACCAAACCCCGGGCATCGGCATGGGAGATGCTAAGGCACTCTTCGCGCTTTGCACGCTCGACCCTATGGGTGGCATCGTGTCATTTGCCGTCGCGCTCCTGGCCCTTGCCATTGCCTGCCTCATCACGAAATCGCGCTCCCTGCCATTGCTCCCGTTTTTGGTGCCGATTTTTGCCATAATCGAGGTCGTGGGCTGCACTTTGTAACCGATTGCGCATCCTTCTTAAGGAGCATGCCATGGCAACTAATCAAGAAACGGCCGTCATTAAGGCTCGCATGGACCGTATTCCCTCGGCGTTGTCGCCCGAACTTGTCGAGCGCATTGCCGCTGATCGTGCTTCGGGCTATGTCAACCCGTATCGTTGTAACGACGACCAGGTCATTCGTCGTATTGATCGCGCCGCCGACAAAGGCACGCTTATGCGTCCGGCGTTTATGCGCGATACCGAAAAGATACTTCATCTTCCGGCGTACACCCGTTATGCAGGCAAAACGCAGGTCTTTAGCTTCCGTAGCAATGACGATCTGTCACGCCGCGGTTTGCACGTGCAGCTTGTCTCCCGCATTGCGCGCGATATCGGTCGCGCCCTGGGGCTCAATTGCGATCTGATCGAGGCGATTGGCCTGGGCCACGACTTGGGACACGCGCCTTTCGGCCATGCCGGCGAGCGCTTCCTCAACGATATCTATCATGAGCGTACGGGGCGTTATTTTTTCCATAACGTGCAGTCGATCCGCGTGCTCGATGCCCTGTATGGCCGCAACGTTTCGCTCCAGACGCTCGACGGCGTGTTATGCCATAACGGCGAGTACGAGCAGCGTGTGTTTGAGCTCTCGGACATGAGCTCCTTTGACCAGTTTGACCAGACGGTTGAGGATTGCATTGCCACGGGCTATAGCGCAATTGAGCATCTGCGTCCCATGACGCTCGAGGGCTGCATCGTTCGCATCTCGGATATTCTTGCCTACGTCGGTCGTGACCGTCAGGATGCGATTGCGGCGGGCCTGCTTTCGCCCGACGCTTTTGATGATGGCCAGGGCGGTGCCTACAACAGTTGGATCCTCACGCATGCCTCCATCGATATCGTTGAGCACAGCTATGGTAAGCCGCGTATCGAGATGAGCGAGGACCTGTTTGAGGAAATTCGCCGAGCCAAGCGCGAGAACTACGAGAAGATCTATAGCAGGGGCGGTATCGAAGGCGATTCCGAGGCGGAGCTGCGCGAGGCGTTCGTAAAGCTCTACGACCGTTGCCTGCGGGATCTAAACAGTGGCGACGAGTCCTCTTACATCTTTAAACACCATATTTCGCGCATTGAGCAGCAGCTTTCCTACTACGATCGCACCTATGCCTGGCAGGACGACAAGGATCAAGCCGTGGTGGATTATATCGCGAGCATGACGGACGGTTATTTCTGCGAGCTCACGAGCAAGCTGTTCCCTGGTCTGGAGTTTCCACACCGTACCTATATTAACGAACGCTAGTTCGTATAAAATCGGTATACTGTTAGTGGAAAACGTTTTTGATTGATGCATGGGATGGCTATGGACGACCTTTTTTCTGTCTCGACGCGCGATCGTTCCTTTAAAAATGCGCCGCTCGCGGTGCGCATGCGTCCCAATTCGCTCGACGAGTACGTGGGTCAGCAAAAGGCCGTCGGTAAGGGCTCGTGGCTGCATGCCGCGATCGAGCACGACGTTCTTTCGAGCGTGATTCTGTACGGGCCTGCCGGTACGGGCAAGACGACGCTGGCCCACATTATCGCCAACCATACCAAGAGCGAGTTTGTCGAGGTCAGCGCCGTCACGGGTACCGTGAAGGACCTGCGTCGCGTGATCGACGAGGCAAAGACACGTCTGAATACGTATGACCGTCGCACCATCCTGTTTATCGACGAGATTCATCGCTTTTCGAAGTCACAACAGGATGCATTGCTGCATGCGGTTGAGAACCGTACCGTTATTATGATTGGCGCCACGACGGAGAATCCGTACTTCGAGGTTAACTCGGCATTGTTGTCGCGTGGCCGCGTCGTGGAACTTGAGCACCTCAAAGACGAGGACATCGCCACACTGATCGAGCGTGCGCTCGAGGCTCCGCAGGGTTTGAACGGCAAGTTCTCGGCCGATGAGGATACGGTTAAGACCATCTGTACGCTGGCCGCGGGCGATGCTCGCTCGGCGCTCACGACGCTCGAGCTTGCGAGCGAGATTGCCGTCACGCGTCCCGATACCGAGGGAACGCCAGCGCCTGCGGCGGGGGAGCGCTATCCCATCACCGTGGATGACGTGAAGATCGCCAACCCGCGTCGCGGCTTTACGTATGACAAAAACGGCGACATGCACTACGACATCATCAGTGCGTTCATCAAGTCCATGCGCGGTAGCGACCCCGATGCCACGATCTATTGGCTCGCGCGCATGATCGATGCTGGGGAGGATCCTAAGTTTATCGCTCGCCGCATTATGATTCACGCTTCTGAGGATGTTGGCAACGCCGACCCGCAGGCGCTTTTGGTGGCGCATGCCGCGTTTAAGTCTGCCGAGGTCATTGGCTATCCCGAGTGCCGCATTAACCTGGCTCAGGCTGCACTATATGTGTGCTTGGCGCCAAAATCCAACGCGTGTGAGGCTTCGATCGATGCTGCGCTGGCCGATATCCATTCTAGTGGGCTTCGCGAGGTGCCGAGTTATCTGCGCGATCGCCATCGCCCGGGCAGCGATGAATACGGTGTGTATAAGTATCCACATGATTATCCCGAAGGCTGGGTCGATCAGCGCTATTTGCCCGAAGGCTTGGAACGCGGTGCATTTTGGCAGCCTGCCGGCCGCGGTTGGGAAGAATGGCGCGTAGAGCAAAGTGAACGCGACCGCAGCGGGAATGCACCGAAGTAGCTGCTGATAATTTTGTCCCACGTTGCTGCTCATGGCATGTTCTGTCCCCTTTGGGGTACCATGGGAACCGTCTGTATATCGATTCCTTTGGGAGGCTTGTATGAGTCCCATTCAAATCGCCCTGCTGCTGCTCGCTGTTGCCGGCGTGTGGGCCATCGTTGAGCTCGCGCTTACCCTGCGCAAGACCCGCACTGTTGTCGACTCGCTCGATAAGACCGTGAACGACCTCAACAACACCATCGCCGAGGCTCAGCCTGTGGTGGCAAAGCTCGATGGCGCTGTCGATGAGCTTACGCCGGCGCTTGCCCAGATGGAGCCGCTGCTTAAGTCGAGCAAGACGGCAGTTGATGCCCTTACCTCCAATCTCGTAGAGGTCGAAGCCGTGGTTCGCGACATTTCTGAGGTCACCGGTAGCATGGCCGAGGCCAGCAATGCTGTGTCGAGCGTGACTGATTCTGCGGCAGGTGCCGTGCAGAAACTCTTTAACAAGGTGAAGGCTCCCGCGTCCGACGCTGAGTGCAAGCTTTCCGCTGCGGCCGAAGCCGAGCAGCCGACCGAGCGCGTCCTGATTGGCGAAGCCGGGGACGATGACGCTACTGGTGACGATGATGTCCAGAAGTCTGCTGCTAAAGCGGCCCAGTATTACACGTATACGCCCGCCGAGACCTCTGAGGAGTCCTGCGATGAGTAGCGAAGCAACCTGCCCTATCACGCTGACCGTTGCCGGTGACCCGCGTCTCGCTCGCCTTGTGCGCATGACGGCAGCCAACGTTGGTGCCCTGTGCTCTATGTCTGTCGATCGTATCGAGGACATCCGCATGGCTGCCGAGGAGGCTTTCATTTTTGGTTGCACCGCGGTCGACTGCGACGACATCACCATCAAATTCGATGTCGATGAGACCCACGTTGGCATGACTATTACCTTTGGCGACCAGGCTACGGTCGATGAAGACGACCAGGCTGCGGTGTACGCCGAGCTCATTCTGGCGAGCGTGTGCGATTCCTACGAAAAGACTGCGGCGCCCCTGACGCTTTCCCTCGATCTCAAGGCGGATATCTAATATGACCGATCGTTCCCGGAGCGGCAAGACCGCTTGGGACAAGGAGAAAACCCGCGAGCTGTTTCGTCGCTACAAGGAGACCGGTGATCCGGACGCCCGCGAGCAGCTCGTCATGTCCCACATGAACCTGGTAAGGTTTCTTGCCAACAAATTTAAGAACCGCGGCGAGCCGCTCGATGACCTTATGCAGGTTGGCTATTTGGGCCTGCTCAAGGCTATCGACCGCTTTGACCCTGAGCGCGGACTCGAGTTCACCACGTTTGCCACGCCTACCATCTTGGGCGAGATCAAGCGTCACTTCCGCGACAAGGGCTGGAGCGTGCGCGTGCCCCGTCGCTTGCAGGAGCTCTCGGCCAAGGTCAACCAGGCTACCGATAAGCTCACCAACGAGCTACAGCGCTCGCCCAAGGTTGAGGAGATCGCTGAGTATCTAAATGTGACTGTCGATGAGGTCCTCGAGGCTATGGAATCGTCTTCGGCCTATACCTCGGTGCCCATCGAGGCTCCTGGTGCGTCCGATTCCGACGATGCCCCCTCGATTCTCGACCGTTACGCCGACGACGATAATGAGCTCGACTTTACCGATGACCGTCTGGTCATTGAAGAGGCTATTCGCGATTTCTCGCCGCGCGAGCGCGAGGTTATCGAGCTGCGCTTTGTAAAGGGCATGACCCAGATCGAAATCGCCAAGAAGCTGGGTATCTCGCAGGTGCAGGTCTCGCGCCTGCTGCGCCGTACCCTTAAGAAGATTCAGGACAAGATCGATCCCGACGGAGTGATGGTTCGTTCATGAGTGAGCACCCCCAACAAATCGACCACACGCTGCGCGATACCCGTATTTTGACGTTGCGCATTTGGGCCATCGTTGGCTGCATTGTCATCGCCGCCGTCATCTTTAACCTTATGGGCATCCTGGCGCCGGTTATCGAGTTTCTCGCTGTTGGTTCCATCATTGCCTTTGTGATGTCCCCGATCACCAATTGGCTCGAGCATCATGGCGTCGGTCGTGGCATCGGTTCGCTTATCGCGCTTATTGTTGTTGTTGCCGTGCTCGTCGGTGTCGTTTGCATCTTGTCGCCGATTCTCTTTGGTCAGATCATGGAAGTCCTGAGCCGCCTGCCCGAGCAGCTTCGTGTTGCGGGTGGCGATCTCAATGAGATGATCTCGCATGCCAAGACGCTCAACAACACGCCGGTTAAGGAGTACTTGGACGACAATCTGTCATCACTCGTTACCGTCGCATCGAAGTATGTGTCTCAGATTGCCGCCGAGCTCGGTCGCGGTGTATTCCCGCTCATTACCAATACGGCATCGCAACTGTTCGTTATCTTCCTGGGCCTGGTGCTTGCCTACTGGATGGCCTGCGACTACCCTCGCATGCACCACGAGATTTGCACCATCATCGGTCAGGAGAAGGAGACCTCGTACCGCTTTATGGTCGCCATTCTGTCGCGTTCGGTTGGTGGCTACATGCGCGGCATGGTCGTAACGTCTATCTGCGGCGGCATCTTGGCCTTTATCGGCTTCCTGATCATCGGCCATCCGTATGCGGCGCTCATGGCTATCTTTACCGGCATCATGCATTTGGTTCCGGTCGTCGGTCCCTGGGTGAGCGCAGCAATCGCCACAGTGCTCGGTTTCATGTTCAGCCCCATGTTGGCGTTATGGACGCTCATCGTGACGATGGTCGCACAAAATGTCACCGACAATGTGATTTCGCCTAAGGTCATGCAGGGCTCAGTGCAGGTGCATCCCATTATGAGCCTTACGGCCCTCGTTATTGGTTCGGCACTCATGGGCCCCATCGGCATGATTATTGCCATCCCGCTTTGTGCGGCCCTCAAGGGTATCTTCGTGTACTACTTCGAGAATGAGACCGGCCGTCAGCTTGTGGCCTATGACGGCGCCGTGTTTAAGGGCACGCCGTATCGCGATGCTGAGGGCAACCCGGTCGCCGCCTACGATGCGCTCGGCGACGATACCTTCACCTATGAGTCCGAGCTCATCGGCAACGAGACTGTGCCCGAGGCCAAGGCCATGCCCAAGCCCGAGCTCGATAATCCCTGGATTAAACTCTCGAGCCTGCAGCCCGATGCCACGGGCTTCTTCAAGAACCCCTTCGCCAAGGACGATGACTCCAACTCGGACGACGACACCAAAACCGGCATCGACGGCTCCATGGACGATGACGACAACTAGCGGGGTAATTCGGGTTAACATTCATACGCGCTAACATGCAATTTCGCTGAAGGGCCGGCATTGTGCCGGCCCTCTTTTTTGCACGGGGGCGGTTGGATGGTAATATTGTTACGTTTGAACTGTTTCGATGTGAAACCGAGGAGATTCCCTCTATGAGTGCTGACTACCCGTCAATGACTACGGCCGAGATCCGCTCCAAGTTCCTCAACTTCTTTGAGGAGCGCGGTCTTAAGCTCTATCCTTCTTCGTCCCTCGTCCCCGACGATCCTTCGCTGCTGCTTGCCAACGCCGGCATGAACCAGTTTAAGGAGTACTACCAGGGCAAGAAGACCATGAAGGAGATCGGCGCGATCTCCTGCCAGAAGTGCGTCCGCACCAACGACATCGATTGCATCGGCGAGGACGGCCGTCACCTGTCCTTCTTCGAGATGCTCGGCGACTTTTCCTTTGGCGGCGTCTCCAAGCAGCAGGCCTGCGCTTGGGCCTTTGAGCTCATCACCAAGGAGTTCAAGCTGCCGCTCGACCGCCTGTACTTTACCGTCTTTACCGAGGACGACGAGACCCACGACGTGTGGCGTTCTCTGGGCGTTGCCGAGGACCACATCTCCCGCCTGGGCGAGGACGACAACTTCTGGGCCGCTGGCCCCACCGGTCCCTGCGGTCCGTGCTCCGAGATCTACTTTGACATGGGCGAGGAGGTCGGCTGCGGCAGCCCCGACTGCAAGCCTGGCTGCGACTGCGACCGCTTCCTTGAGTTCTGGAACCTTGTGTTTACCCAGTACGACCGCCAGGAGGACGGCTCCATGCCGGAGCTGCCGCACCGCAACCTCGATACGGGCATGGGTCTGGAGCGCATGGCCGCCATCATGCAGCACAAGACGGCCAATTATGATGGCGATCTGATGCAGCACCTCATCAAGCTGGGTGAGGAGATCAGCGGCAAGACCTATAACGCCGAGGATTACTCCGGTGCCAGCCGTTCTCTGCGCATCATCGCCGACCACTCCCGTGCTGTCGACTTTATGATCTCGGACGGCATCCTTCCCGGCAACGAGGGTCGCGAGTACGTCCTTCGCCGTCTGCTCCGCCGTGCCGTGTTCCACGGTCGCCTGCTGGGCATCGAGGGCGCCTTCCTGACCAAGTTCATCGACGAGGTCAACACCCAGATGGGCGAGGCCTATCCCGAGCTGCTCAAGAACGTCGCGCTCGTCAAGGGTATCGTTGCCTCCGAGGAGGAGCGCTTCTCCACGACGCTCGACAACGGCCGCGTTTACCTGGACGAGGCCCTGGCCGCGCTTGCCGAGGGCGCTGTGCTTCCGGGCGATGTTGCCTTTAAGCTTCACGACACCTTTGGTTTCCCCATCGACCTGACCGTCGAGATCGCCGGCACCGCTGGCCACGACGTCGACATGGACGGCTTCACTGCCTGCATGGAGGACCAGAAGGCCCGCGCCCGCGCTAACGCCAAGGGCGACGCCTGGGGTAGCTTCAACGACGTGTGGGTCGAGCTTTCCGACAAGGTCGCAGCGACCGAGTTCGACGGCTATGACAACGATGTGATCGAGGGCGCCAAGGTTGTCGCCATCGTGCGCAACGGCGAGTCTGTCGATTCCGCTGCCGCCGGCGAGGACGTCGAGGTCGTGCTCGACCGCACCCCGTTCTACGCCGAGATGGGCGGCCAGCAGGGCGACGCCGGCAAGCTTTCCGCCGAGGGCGTTGCACTGACCGTTTCCGATACCAAGAACCACGACGGCCTGTATGCCCACGTCGCCCACGTTGCCGAGGGCACGCTTTCTGCTGGTGCCGCTGTGACCGCCACTCTCGACGCCGAGCGCCGTGGCTTCCTGCGCCGCAACCACACCGCCACGCACCTGCTCGACGCTGCCCTTAAGCAGGTTCTGGGCGAGCACGTCTCCCAGGCCGGCTCGCTGGTGACGCCCGAGCACCTGCGCTTTGACTTTACGCACTTCGAGGCCCTTTCCTCCGAGCAGCTCAAGGCTGTCGAGGACCTGGTCAACCAGCAGATCTTCGCCTCCAAGCCGGTCGTGACCCGTGTTATGGGCATCGACGAGGCTAAGACTGCCGGCGCTGTCGCTCTGTTTGGAGAGAAGTACGGCGATGTCGTCCGCGTCGTCTCCGTGGGCGCCGAGGACCAGCCGTTCTCTCGCGAGCTCTGCGGTGGCACGCACGCTGCCAACACCGCCGAGATCGGCCTGTTCAAGATTATTTCCGAGTCCTCTACGGGCTCGAACGTCCGCCGTATCGAGGCCGTGACCTCTAAGGGTGCTCTCGACTATATGGCCGACCGCCTGGCACTCGTTGACGCCGCCGCCGCTGCGCTCAAGTGCCGCGTCGACGAGGTTCCCGCCCGCGTGGAGAACCTGCAGGTCGAGCTGCGCGAGACGTCCAACAAGCTCAAAAAGGCTCTGACCGGTGGTTCCTCCGACGCCATCTCCAGCGCCATCGAGGGCGCCGTCGAGCTCGATGGCTACAAGCTCGTTGTCGCCGAGCTGCAGGGCCTTGAGGCTGCCGACCTGCGCAACGTATGGGATACCGTGCACCAGAAGGTCGCCGGCCCTGTCGCTTGTGTCGTCGCCAGCGTGACTGAGAAGGGCACTCCGGCCCTGCTCGCTGCCGGCTCCGATGACGCCGTGAAGGCCGGGTTCCACGCCGGCAATGTGATCAAGCAGATCGCGGGTCTGGTCGACGGTCGCGGTGGTGGCCGTCCCAACATGGCCCAGGCCGGTGGCAAGAATGCTGCCGGCATCGCCGATGCCCTCGCGGCCGCCAAGACCGCGCTCGGCGCCTAAGAATCTAAGAAGTCGTTGTGGTCGCGCTTGCGCTGGACATAGGGGAGACCAGGATTGGCATCGCCGTCTCGAGCCGTGATGGCAAGATGGCGATGCCCGTCAAGGTGCTCCCGGCCGCCGAGGTCACCGGTATGGCCAAGACGTTCCGCTACCTGGTCGAGGACTATGAGCCCGACATCCTGGTAAGCGGACGTCCCTTGACCATGGCCGGTGAGCCCGGCCCCCAGGCCGAGCGCGTTGCCGCCGTGGCGCAAAAGATTGCCGACGATCTCGATCTTCCGCTGGAGTTTGAGGACGAACGTCTGTCTTCTCAAGAGGCCAAGCGTATCCTGCGCGAGCAGGGCCTCAACGAAAAGCAGATGAGGGGCAAGATCGACATGATTGCCGCCAGCCTTTTTTTGCAGACGTGGCTCGATCGTAAAAACGAGGAGGTTTCGCATGCCTAGTGCTTCCGATCCGCGCCAGCCGAATCGTACACGTCGGCCGGCGTCGCGCCCTGCCCAGCCTAGCCAGCGTCCGGCACAGCCGACGCAGCGCGCAGCTCAGTCTGCCGCGCGCCCGGTGCAGTCCTTCTCTCGTTCGGCCCAACCTGTTCAACGGACGGCTCAGCAGCCCACTGCTCGTACGGCCCAGCCTGCAGGCGGTACCCGCTTTAAGCAGCAGGCACCTACCCAGCGAACTCAGGCCCCTCAATCGCATTCGCATCACGCTCGCGGTTCGCATGGCGTTGCTCCGGCGACCCGCTCGGGCTACAACACGCATGCTCGTCGCGGTGCTCAAAAGAAGAGTTCTCCGGTTCCCATGATCATCGGCGTTGTGGTGGCGGTGCTCGCGCTTGCTGCGATCGCTTTCTTTGTCGTGCCGGCCGTCAAGGGCTTCTTTGCCGGTGGGGATACGAAGGTCACGGCTGGTCAGCAGGTTACGGTAACCATTCCCGACGGTGCTTCGGGCGATACGATCGCCTCGATACTTTCCGAGAACCATATCGTCGAAAATCCCAAGGATTACTATGCGGCGGTGAAAAAGCTCAACGCCGATATGTCGCTTAAGCCTGGCATCTACTCGTTCAACACGCTCATGGACGCGACCAAGGTTGTTCAGCAGCTCATGGAAGGCCCCAACGCGGGCTCCAATGCGCTTACTATTCCCGAGGGTCTAACGGTCGATCAGGTCGCCGACCGTGTGGCCCAGGCCTACGACAGTATCTCTAAGGAAGACTTCCTCAACCAGGCCAAGGCCTCCAACTACATGGACGACTATAGCTTCCTTAAGGGCGCGGCTAACGACTCGCTCGAAGGTTTCTTGTTCCCCAAGACCTATTCGTTGGGCGATTCGCCGACGGCCGATGACGTGATTCGCGCTATGCTCGATCAGTTTAAGACCGAGTACAAGTCGCTTGACTTTGCGAGCTGCGAAGCCAAGATCAAGGAGCGCTACGGTGTGGAGATGTCTGACTACGACATCGTCAACTTGGCCTCTATCGTTGAGCGCGAGGGCCTCAACGCCGATCAACGTGCACACGTGGCCTCGGTCTTCTACAACCGCCTTGCCGGCAAGCTCGACGGTTTGCGCTATCTCAACAGCGATGCGACCATGATGTATGTCACCGGTGGCGAGGTTACCGCCGACGACCTGCAGAGCGATAGTCCGTATAACACCTATAAGCATGAGGGCCTGCCGCCCACGCCCATCTGCTCTCCGTCGCTCGAGGCACTCAAGGCCACGCTTGAGCCGACCGACTCCGATGACCTGTATTTCTACATTACGCAGGACGAGGAGTACTTCTCGCAAACCTACGAAGAGCATCAACAGTCTTGGAATTAGCATGAGGATTTTTAGCCCCAAACGATACGTTGCCTCGGTCGATCGCATCGACCTTGATACTCTGTGGGCCGACGGCAAACGCGCCATTCTGCTCGATCGCGATAACACCCTGGTGCCGCGCGACACCGAGCAGGTTCCCGCCGCGGTTTCCGCCTGGCTCGATACCGCCCGCGCCAAAGGCTTTAAGCTGTGCATGGTGTCCAACAACTGGCATCGCGACCAGGTCATGGCATCGGCACGCGAGCTGGGACTCGAGGCCATTAGTCACGCCATGAAGCCCGCCCCGTTTGCCCTCAAGGCGGGTCTTAAGCGCCTCGGCGCCACGGCCGACGAGGCGGTGCTGATCGGTGATCAGCTCTACACGGACGTGTGGAGCGGCAACTTCGCCGGCGTCGATACCATCCTGGTCAAGCCGCAGGCGACCCAGGACTTGTGGTATACGCAGATCTTCCGTATCTTTGAGCGCCGGGCCCTGCGCGACCTTCCCTGCGAGGAATAGGTTTCGCCATGTCCCAGCACACCAAACACGGCTGCGACCATATCTTCTTTATCGGCTTTTTGGGCGCGGGCAAATCGACGCTTGCGCGCAACGTCGGCACTATGTTCAAGCGGCGTTTTATCGATACCGACCGCCTGGTCGTGCGCCGTTGCGGCAAGTCGGTAACCGAGATTTTTGAGACCGAGGGCGAGGATCGTTTTCGCGAGCTCGAGACCTCGGCGCTCCGTTCGCTCCAAAGCGAGCGCAGCCTGTTGGTTTCGTGCGGGGGCGGTATCGTCGAGACGCCGGTGAATATTGAGCTGATGCACGAAATGGGTACGTGCGTGTACCTCGAGGGTGACTTCGAGGATTCGATTCGCCAGATTCGTCGGTCCGACACGCGCCCCGATTTCCGTTCGCCCGAGCATGCCGCGCGCCTGTTTGAGCATCGTCGTCCGCTGTATCGCCAGGCCGCCGATATTACCCTTGATATTCGCAACAAGTCCTTCGAGGACGTTTCCTACCTTTGTGCCGAGATGCTTTTGGAGCGTGGACTGCTATGATTCGCCGTCAACTGATCAATTTCCAAAACCGCAGCGTCGATGTCCGCGTCGGATTGGGCGCTTTCGAGGAGCTGCCGCGCATGTTTGCCTCGGCTGTGGGCAAGCCTAAGCGCGCGATGGTCGTTTGGAACACCGCCTCGTCAGAGCGTTTTGGCGAGGTCGTCGAGCATGCGCTGGTTGACGCCGGTTTTGCCGTGTCGCTGCTCGTCCTTGAGGTTTCGCCTGCCGGCGCTACATTGGCCGATGCCGATACCGTCTTTGGTGCCCTGTCGGCTAACGGCATTACCTGCGACGATCTCGTTGTCGCCGTTGGCGATGCCGCAACCTGCTCGGTTGTTAGCTGGTGTGCCAATCAGTGGTGCGGCCGCACCGAGTGCGCGTTGCTGCCGACGACGTTCGACGCCATGCTCACGGTCGCGACGACCATGAAGCCGCTCGTCGCCTCGTCGTCGAATGCGCTTCCCGCTATCGCGTTCCGTCCCGAACCGAGCTTGGTCGTGTGTGACCTCGACCTTGTTCGCGAGGCGGACCCCGAGGACCTCAAGCTCGGCTATGTGGTACTTGTTGGCACCATGCTTTCGAGCAGCAAGTCCCGCTGGAATCAGTTTACTGAGACCGTCCCCGAGATTCTCGCGGGCGAGGAGGTCGCACTCGTTAATGCTGTTCAATGGTCTCAGACTGCCCGCAAGGACGTACTGATGGCCACGAACCCGAGCGCCCGCCATGCGCTCGATTTTGGCAAGACGGGGGAGCGTACCCTGCGCGCCTGCTTGGGCGATGCCGCTTCGCAGGTCCCTGCCTACCAGCTGTTGTCCGAGGGCATGCGCTTTGAGGCGCGCCTAGCACATGATGCCTGCGACTTCGATATCGATTACGTTTTTGAGGTCGATGACTGCTTGGAGGACTTTGGTATCGAGGAACTTGCCTTCGATCTGGAGCCTGCCGCATATATCGAGGAGTTCCGCAGGCAGCAGTTTGCACGGTCGAACCGCAGCATGTTGCCGCTGCCCGCGGCGCTCGGCGCCATTCGCCTAACGAACGTCGAGGACGAGGTTCTTGATCGCCATGCTCACGCCTACTTGGCTTCTCGCAAAGATCTTCTCTAAGATTTATTGACTTCCATCGTCTTTCGTATCATGTTGAGGGGCGGGTTTCCAATCGGTTACGGATCGCATGCGATTCCGTCGTTCGGTTGAGGCCCGTCCCGTCTATATAGAGATAACAAGAAAGGAATCTGCATGTCTGAGTTTGCTGCCGGTCCTGCCGGTCGTATCGAGCGTGTCCGTGCCCTGATGGCCGAGCGTGGCTACGACGCCATCGTGGTTCGCGACGAGGCCAACCTTCGTTGGCTTACGGGCGTGAAGGGCGTCTTCGACTACACCTTCGAGTTCCCGCACGCTGCGTTTATTACGGCCGACCAGTGCCTGTTCCACACCGACTCGCGCTACCTCAACAGCTTTGAGGAGAACACGCCCGCCGGCAGCCCCTGGGTCTACGACATGGATGAGGGCACCATCCCCGGTTGGGTCGCCGGCAAGATCGCGGCCAACAAGTGCCGCGTCTGCGCTGTCGAGGACGATATGCAGATTAATTTCTACCAGGGTATTCAGCGTGGTCTGGAGGACCGTTCCGTCGCCTGCATGTTGCCGCTGATGCACGACGACATCCGCAAGATGCGCGCCATCAAGGATGCCGAGGAGATCGAGCTCATGCGCCACGCACAGTCGATCACTGACGCCGCCTTCCAGCACATGCTCGGCTTTATTAAACCCGGTATGACCGAGAAGCAGGTTCGCAACGAGCTCGAGAACTTTATGTTCGCCAACGGCGCCGACAGCCTTGCCTTCGGCTCCATCGTGGCGAGCGGTCCCAACACCGCCAACCCGCATGCCGTGCCGAGCGACCGCGTGATCGAGAAGGGCGACTTCGTCCTCATGGATTACGGCGCGGGCTACTGCGATTATCGTTCCGACATGACGCGCACCGTCGTGATGGGCGAGCCTACCCAGGAGCAGCTCGACCTGTACGCGCTCGTGCGCCGTACGCACGAGGAGTGCGTTGCCGCCATCCATCCGGGTGTCGAGGGCAACGACATTTTCAAGCTTTCCAAGAAGATCATCGGCGATGCCGGCTATGGTGATTACTACAACCATGGTCTGGGCCACGGCGTGGGCATCGACATCCACGAGCTGCCCAACTTCAACCGCAGCAAGAACACCATCGAGGTCGGCTCGGTTATCACCATGGAGCCCGGCGTGTATCTGCCCGGTGTGGGCGGCGTGCGCCTGGAGGACTACGGCGTGGTCACCGAGAACGGCTACGAGCCTTTCACCAAGACGTCGCATGACCTTCACGTCATCGATTGCTAGCCTATTTCGATAGATTTTTGGGGCGGGGCGTCCGGAGCAATTCGGGCGCCTCGCGTTCTCTTTTTATGCGCTCGCTGCAGGCGCCGTCTGCAAGTGTATAATTTCGGTCGTATGTAATTTGGACGCTTGTGCGTTCTGCCCATAACAAGAAAGGTCACTATGCCTACCATTTCTACCGCCGACTTCAAGAACGGCCTCGGTCTCCGCATTAAGGACAAGGTCTACACCATCGTCGAGTTCCAGCATGTTAAGCCGGGCAAGGGCGGCGCGTTTGTGCGCTACAAGACCCGCGACATCAAGAGCGGCCGCGTCGTCGAGAACACCTGCAATGCCGGTACCAAGTTCGAGAGCGTTATGCTCACCACCCGCGAGTTCCAGTACCTCTACAACGATGGCACCGACTACATCTTCATGGACAACGAGTCCTATGAGCAGGTTCCCGTTCCCGAGGACATGGTGGGCGAGAACTCCAAGTGGCTGCGCGAGAACGACATCTGCCAGCTGCTCTTCGCCGACGATGAGCTCATGGGCGTGACCCCGCCGATGTTCATCGAGACCACCATCGTCCAGACCGACCCGGGCTTTAAGGGCGACACCGTCCAGGGTTCCACCAAGCCGGCCACGATCGACACCGGCGCTGTCATCCAGGTCCCCATGTACCTCAACGAGGGCGAGGTCATCAAGGTTGACACCCGCGACGGCAAGTTCGTCTCCCGCGTCTAGCAACCAACTCTTCTAGGAGGACTCATGCCCCAGGAAATCAAGATTGACGGCATCGGCATTTCGCCCGATGTTCTGACCGCCATCGTCTCGCGCGCCGTGTCCGATGTCGAGGGCATCGCCTCCGTTGGCGTCAAGGACCTTGCCACCAACCTTGTCTCCATGATGCTCTCGTCCAAGGCCCCCGCTTCCGAGCCGGCGGTCGAGGCCGAGGTCGTCGGCGACAAGCTCGCACTCACCGTGCGTGTCGTGGTGTTCTTTGGCTATCCGTTCAAGAAACTCGCCGAGGCCGTTCGCACCGCAGTGGTCGCCGCCATCGATGCCCAGGTTGGCGTTGAGGTCGAGCGCGTTGACGTTTGCATCGACGGCCTCGTTTTCCCCAAGGAGTAACCTTTGAGCCTTAAGGTTTATCGCGGGCGTACGCTTGCCCGCAGTCAGGCGCTTCAGCTTCTGTTCCAGGCCGAGGCCACGGACAGCCCGCTCGAGCGCGTCCTCGAGGGTGATTTCCTGATCTCGAAGGGTCCCCTCGACCCCTATGCGCTGGAGCTGTGCCGCGGTGCCTATGAGCATATCGACCGCATCGACTGTGCTCTGCGCTCTGTTGCCAAGAACTGGGATCTTACGCGCATGCCCGGCGCCGACCGCAACCTGCTGCGTATCGCCGTTTACGAGATGCGTTTCCTCACCGACGAGGAGGTCTCTGACGCCATCGTGATCAACGAGGCCGTCGAGCTTGCCAAGGCCTATGGCACCGACCAGTCCGCGTCGTTCGTCAACGGCGTGCTGGGTAAGATCGCTCGCAGCGAGGAGCTGCCGGGCGAGGACCTATACCAGGAGCTGCTGGCCGAGGATCGCGCTCGCGAGGAGGCACAGGCTGCCGAGGCTGCCGCTAAGGTTGCGGTTGCCCTGGCTGAGGCTGGTGTGCTGGCCGAGGATGCGGACGCTGCTGAGGCCGTCGAGGCCGACTCCGTCGAGGAGTAGCCATGCCAGAGGGTTCTGTCCGTAACTTTGATGAGATCTCGGACCGTCTGGATCAGATCATCGCTACCGTTCGCTCCAAGGATACCTCCTTGGAGCGTTCGCTCGATTTGTTTGACGAAGCGATTGAGCTGGGCTCCCGCGCGGTCGATATGGTCGACAAGTTTGAGTTGACGCCGCGTGAGGCCGACAAGCTCGAGCAAGAATACGATGAGGATGCGGCAAACGAATCCCAGGATAGCTAGGCTGCATCTCCGGATACGAATGGTTGATGGCATTCATGAAACGCGTGCGTCTTGATGACGAACTGATTTCACAGGGCATCTGCGCCGATCGCGCGGATGCCCTTCGCACTCTTATGGCCGGCTTGGTCTCGAGTGGCGGTGAGCGCTTGACTTCGCCGGGTCTTAAGGTGATGCCGGGGCTGCCGCTGCACGTGAAGGGGCGCATTCCCTATGTTGGCCGCGGCGGTCTTAAGCTCGAAGGCGCGCTTGATGCGTTTGGCATCAATCCGACGGGCCTTGCCTGTCTGGATGTGGGCTGCTCTACCGGGGGTTTTACCGATTGCCTGCTCAAGCGCGGAGCTGCGACCGTTGTCTCTGTGGACGTGGGTCGCGCCCAGTTCGATTGGTCGTTGCGTCAGGACGATCGCGTGACGCTGCATGAGCGCACAAACGTGACGCAGCTGCCTGAGCTTGGCTATGCCGGCGCCATCGACCTGGCTGTGTGTGATGTCTCGTTTACCAGCATCGCGAACATTATCGATGCGGTACTGGCGTGCCTGGCGCCTACGGGTGCATTCTGCACGCTCGTAAAGCCACAGTTTGAAGCTCCGGCGGCGCTGGTGGGCGAGGGCGGCATTGTGACCGATCCCGCTGTGCGCCGCGATACGCTCGTGGCGGCGGTTGAGCTCTTTGCTGCTAAGGGGCTGTTCCCGGTCGATGTGTGCGTGTCGCCCATTCATGGTGCCAAGGGCAACGTTGAGTTTTTCCTGTACGGCACGAGATTTGAATCTGGCGACCGCTCGCAAGACGTGCTGCAATCCCAGGTATCGGTTTTGAGCGAGAAAGCTGCAACGCTATGAAGGTCTTTCTGGTTCCCAATTACTACAAGCAAGAGGCGGTCGAGAGCGGCCTGATGCTCGAGCTTTGGCTGACGCGCCAGGGCTATGAGGTCGCATGGGCTGCCGACCAGCGATCGAAGATTCAAAGCACGCCTGATATCGACGGCTCCGATCTGGTCATTACGCTCGGCGGCGACGGTACGTTGCTGCGCGCTGCCCGCATCCTCAACCATCGCGAGATTCCTATCCTCGGTCTTTCCTATGGTCACCTGGGCTTTTTGACGGCTGCGAGTCCCGAGGAGCGCGACATTCTGCAGGTCGTGAGCGACGCCCTGTCCGGCGAGCTGCATGTGAGCCGTCGCGCTACCATCGCCGCGGATATCGTGTCCGTGCGCGAAGACGGTACGAAGGATGTCGTGCGCACCTTCGCCCTCAACGACATGGCGCTTACCCGCGGTCCGCTGTCCGATATGGTCGAGTTCGACATCACGGTGTCCGGCCATCATATCGACCGCCTACGCGGTGACGGTGTCGTCGTTTCGACGGCGACTGGTTCTACGGGTTACGCGCTCAGTGCCGGTGGCCCCATCGTGAGCCCCGACTATACGGGCATGGTCTGCGTACCCATTGCGCCGCACACCATTCAGGCCCGTGCCTTCTTGACTTCGCCGAGTGATGTCGTCGAAATCTTTATGTCTGATGACCGTCCGAGCGTTCCGGCGATCGCTATCGATGGACAGTTTATTACCTGTGATGGCACCGTTGAGAGCGTGGCGGTGCGTCGTGGGCCCGGTGATGTGCTGCTGCTGGATTACGGCCCCGAGAGCTTCTATAACTCGGTGAGCCGCGTATTCTACGGAGTCCGTCATGATCGATGAGCTGCAGGTTTCTAACATTGCACTCATTCGCGAGGCGACGCTGGTGCCGAGTGCCGGCCTGACTGTCCTGACCGGTGAGACCGGCGCCGGCAAGACTGCGCTGCTCTCGGCGCTCAAGCTTATTTTGGGCGAGCGCGCGGATTCGTCGACGGTGCGCGAGGGCGAGGCGCTGGCGAGCGTCGAGGCGCGCCTGTTTGACGGGCCGCACGACACGGAGGGCTTTACCGTGCAGCGTAGCCTTTCTGCCGAGGGCCGCAGCCGCGTGAAGATTGACGGCCGCATCGCCAGCGTGCGCGAGCTTTCGGAGCGCGTTGGCGTGATGATGGATCTGTGCGGCCAACACGAGCATCAGCGCTTGCTCGATCCATCGCATCACGTTGCGATGGTCGATGCCTGGGCGGGGCGCTCTGCGCTCAAGGCGCTGGATGCGTACCGTGCCTGCTTTAAAGCATCGCGCGCGGCTGCCAAGGAGGTCCGTCGCGTCGAGGAAGTCTCGCGTGCGCAGGGGAGTCGCGTCGAGGAGGCGCGCTTCGCCCTGGAGCGCATTGCCGAGGTCGACCCCAGGCCGGGTGAGTATGAGGATCTTGAGCAACTGCTGCCGCGCTCGGAACATGCCGAGGTACTGGTTGCCACGGCTAACGATGCCCATGCATCGCTTGCCTCTGAAGGGGGAGCGCTTGATGCCGTGAACAGCGCCGTGGCAGAGCTTTCTCGAATGGCTACCGTCGATCGCAAACTGGGCGACATTGCCGATGCGCTTTCGGATGCCTGTATCTCCCTTGAGGATTGCGCGAACGAGCTTCGTGCCTATCGTGATGGCGTCGCCTTCGACCCGCGCGAGCTCGCTCGCATGCGTGAGCGGTATTCCGACCTCAAGGGCCTGTTGCGTCAGTGGGGTCCCACTATGGACGATGTTTTCGCCATGCGCGATCGCTCGCAAGAACTGCTGTCCCTGGTCGATGATGGCGATGAGCAGATCAAAAAGGCGCGTGAGGCACTCGGGAGCGCCGAGCGCGAGTTGTTTGCCGCTGCCAAGGCACTTAAGCGCGCGCGGAATACCGCAGCCCCGCGCTTTTGCCACGAGGTCGGCCGTCAGATGGCACGCCTGGAGATGGGTGGCGCCGAGCTCGTCTGGGAGTCGCGCGATCTTCCGCGTGCTGAGTGGACGCCCGTTGGTCCTTCGAGCTACGAGCTGCTATACCGCAGCGGTGCCGGTTTGACGCCGCGCCCCCTGCGTCGAATTGCGTCGGGCGGCGAGCTCAGCCGCGTCATGTTGGCAAGCAAGGTTGTCCTCGGTAACGCGGACGGTGTCGATACGCTGGTGTTTGACGAGGTCGATGCAGGTGTCGGCGGCTCTACCGCACGTGCCCTCGCGAGCGTGCTGGCAGATCTCGCTGCTACGCATCAGGTGATTGTCGTAACCCACTTGGCGCAGGTCGCCGTCATGGCTGACAAGCATTATGTTGTCAGCAAGGAACCGGGCGATGTTCCCCAGACGCATTTGGACGAGGTAACCGGCGAAGCGCGTACCGCCGAGATCGCCCGCATGTTGAGCGGCGATCAATCGGAGGCAAGCTTGGCCCACGCCAAGCAGATGCTCGAAGAAGCTCGAGGTTAGGTCGTATCAGCGGTGTTGGTGGGACAAAATAGACTGAAATTTTTGTCCCACTACGCGTTTTACTCAACGACCTTGTCCGGCTGGATGAGCTCCTCGTAGTAGCTGATATGCTCGCGCGCGTCTTCAATCTCGGGCAGCAGGAAGTTGTAGATGACTTCGATGATCATCGTGGCGCTGATCTTGGAGAACGCAAAGTCGCCTGTCGTCAGCAGCGCTTCGTGGTTGACGGTATTAAAAGTGTAGTCTGCCAGGCGCGCGAGCGGGGATTTGCTGTCGCTGCTGATGACGACTACGGTTGCGCCGCAGTCGCGAGCCGCTTTTGCCATGCGATTCAGTCGGCGCGATTTGCCGGAGTTTGAGATTAGCACGATGACGTCACCCGGGCGCAACGTGAGCGCAAAGCCGATTGATGTCTCGCTAATGGTGCTCGCCATGCAGCGCAGGCCCAGCTGCGAAAACTTAAACGTCGCATCGAGCGCGACCGCGTTCGTATTGCCCACAGCTGCAAACTCAATAACCCCTGCATGCTTAAAGGCATGCACAACAGCCGCCAGCGTATCGTGGTCGATTCCGTCGATGGTCGCATTAAGCTCGCTCACCTTGGCAGCCAGGATGTTCTTGAGGCTCTGCTCCATATTGTCGAGCGAGACCTCGTCGGTCAGGCCCTCGTTGCGCTGGCTTTCCAAATCCCTCGCCAACGAAAACTGAAAGCTGCGGAAGCTACCAAAGCCCAGCTTGCGGCAGAAGCGCGAAACGGTCGCTTCGGACGTAGCAGCGGCGCGCGAGAGCTGAGCCGCCGTGAGGCGTGGCGCCTCGGACTGATGCTCCAATATATAGTCGACAATGCGCTGCTCGGACTCGCTGTATCCCTGATGGGTACTAATGAGGGAAAGTGCGCTCTTGCTACTATCGGTCATGGATGGCTCCTGGTTGGCATGAAAATCGGACTCGTTTTGTAATGCCATAGTATAGGGGGATTTTCAATTACAAGATACACCTTGCCGTTTCAAGTGTTGATGGTAAACTTTCACCTACCGTTTACGGTTATGAAAGAACCTTTCACCGGAGAATTGCACCTTGTCTCTTCTCACGCGGACGGTAGGTTGGTATCTTTCAGTTGTGGAAAAACGCGCATCGAAGCGCGTGTAGGGGAGCGCCCGCGGGCGCTGTACTCAAGAAGGAGGGACACATGGCTAAGTTTGACATCATCGCCGCGACCGGTTGCCCGACCGGCATTGCGCACACCTTCATGGCGAAGGAGGCGCTGGAGAAGGCGGCTGCCGAGCGCGGTCTGACCATTAAGGTTGAGACTCATGGCCAGGTCGGTGTCGAGAACGAGCTCACCAAGAGTGAGATCGCTGGTGCCAAGGCCGTCGTCGTCGCAGCCGATAAGGATGTCCAGGCTGAGCGTTTCGCCGGCAAGCCCATGGTTTCCGTTGGTGTTTCCAAGGCCCTGTCCGTTGAGGCCGCCGGTAAGCTGATTGACCGCGCGCTCGCCGCCAAGGGTGACGACACGGTTGCAGCTGCTGCTGATATCGAGGATGAGGTCGAGGAGAAGGAGTCCATCGGCCACATCATCTACAAGCACCTCATGAACGGCGTCAGCCACATGCTGGTCTTCGTTGTTGCTGGTGGTGTTCTGACCGCTGTCTCGTTCCTGTGGGGCATTACGTCCTTCGATTCGACGGCGTCTGACTACAACAGCTTTGCTGCGATGCTCAAGATCATCGGCGGCATCGCCATGAACCTTATGGTTCCGGTGCTTTCCGCCTACATCGCCGAATCCATCGGCAAGCGCCCGGCGCTCGTCCCCGGCTTCGTTGCCGGTATGATCGCCATCCAGGGCCTGCCTGTTAACGCCGAGACCGGCATGATCGATGCCGGTGGCGCCGGCGTGGGCTTCGGCTTCCTGGGCGGCATCGTTGGCGGCTTCCTCGCCGGCTATGTCATCCTGCTGCTCGAGAAGGTCTTTGCCGGCCTGCCCAAGAACCTGGACGGCCTCAAGGCTATCTTCCTGTACCCGCTGTTCTCGACGGCTATCGTCGGCCTGGTCATGCTCGGCATTTCCGGCCCCATGGCTGCCATCAACACCGCCATGATGGACTTCCTCAAGGGCCTGTCCGCCTCTGGCGCCGTTGTCCTGGGTCTTGCTATCGGCTGCATGTGCGCCTTTGACATGGGCGGCCCGGTCAACAAGGCTGCTTATGTCACCGGTACCGCTATGCTCACCGAGGCTCTGGCCGCCGGTGTTGGCACCGATACCTACAACTTCGGCACCAACTTCATGGCTGCCGTCTCCGCCGCCTGCATCGTTCCGCCGCTGATCACCACCTTTGCCGTCGTTGTCGGCAAGAAGTACTTCAGCCAGGAGGATCACGACGCCGGTGTCGTCAACCTCATCCTTGGTTGCACCCACATCACCGAGGGCGCCATTCCGTTCATGACCAAGAACATCTGGCCCGTCATGCCCATCATGATGCTCGGTTCCTCCATCGCTTCGATCCTGACCATTATGTTCAACGTTCACGATCCGGCGCCCCACGGTGGCTTCCTGGTCCTGCCCGTTGTCGAGAACGGTCCGCTGTGGGTCCTCGCTATCCTCATCGGCGCTGTGGTCGGTGGCATCCTGTTCGTGGCCTTCAAGAAGTATGACTTCGAGAAGAACCAGAAGGCCGCTCCTGCAGCCAAGCCGGCTGAGGCCCCTAAGGCTGCTGCTGTCGAGGCCCCCAAGGCCGAGGCTTCCGACTTCGTGAAGGTCGAGAACGTCTTTGTCGCCGAGGACTTCGCTTCTCGTGACGAGGCTCTGAGCTTTGTCTCCAACCAGGCCGTCAAGGCCGGTATCGCCGGCGACGCCGACGCCGTGATGAACGCCTTCCTGGCCCGCGAGGCCGAGGGCACCACGGGTATGATGGAGGGCTTCGCCATCCCGCATGCCAAGTCCGACGCCATTACCGAGGCTGCCGTCATCGTCGTCAAGGACGAGTCCGGCGTGACCGGTTGGGATACCATGGACGGCGCTCCCGTCAACGTGGCCATCGCCCTGCTCATCCCGGGCGCTCAGGCTGGCACCACGCACCTCAAGATCCTGTCCAAGGTCGCCGAGGCGCTCATGGACGAGGACTTCCGTGCCACCGTCAAGGGTTCCACCGACGCCGCCGAGATCGCCAAGACGATCAACGCCCGTCTGGTCTAATTCCACGGTACGCGAATAACATCGCCCCCCCGTATATAAGGCGGAGTCCCTCTCCAGGGCCTCCGCCTTTTTCGAAACAGAGAACGCACCGGTTGATCCCATCAGCCAGAATTCCTTTCAGCCGACATTACTCTGGACCGACCGAGTTTCCGCAGCTTGCTCGCCGGGCGGGGCGATTAAGTTTGTCGCGAGTTCCGCACGCAAAGGAAAGCACTTAATGTGCTTTCCGTCTTGCGCAGGACTGTAGAGCAGCAAACTTAATCGCCCCGCCCGGCGAGCAAGCGGACGACAAACACATCTGTCCAATAATTCGTCTGAAACACAATGAAAAACCGTTTGATGTGAGTTAATATAAACAACGTCGTGAATCTGACTCCTGCCACATGCATGGCAGGGGTTAAACACAAAAAGGAGTCAACTATGGTTTCTGAGAAGGCTACCCTCGTTAATCCTCAGGGTCTGCACATGCGTCCGGCTGGTCTGTTCGCCTCCACCATGGGCAAGTATGCCTGTGACGTGACGGTCGTCACCCCCGAGAAGGAGGTCAACGGCAAGTCCCCGATGGCCCTCATGGCTGCTGGTATCCCCTGCGGTACCGAGGTCGAGGTCAAGTGCGACGGCGCTGACGAGGCCGAGGCTCTGGCTGCTGCCATCGAGCTCATCAAGAGCGGTCTTGGCGAGTAGAACTCAAACGGGTCGCATGTTGAACAACTAAGTTCATATTTGGGGGCGCAGCGACCTGTTGTAAGGTAGCTGCGCTCTTTTGTCATGGATATGGCAAAACGCTTTATCACATGACACGGAGAGAGGAATGGGAATGTATCAGGGAGTCAACGCTTCCGAGGGCATCGGTATCGGCACCGTCATGGTCGCCGTCGATCCCGACTTGACGTTTGAGCCGCACGAGGTTGCTGATTCGGCAGCAGAGAAGGAGCGCTATCAGTCCGCTCTTTCGGTCTTCTGCGAGAAGACCCAGGCTCAGGCCGACCACATGAAGGAGACGGTGGGCGAGGCCGAGGCCGAGATCATGAGCGGACATATTGTCCTGGCTCAGGATCCGGGTATGACCGACGCCATCAACGCCGCCATTGACGGTGGTACCTGCGCCGAGCAGGCGCTCATGGACACCTCGACCATGTTCGAGAACATGTTCCTGTCCATGGACGACGAGATGTTCCGTCTGCGCGCGGCCGACATCGCCGACATCCGCACCGGTATTCTGGCCGAGCTGCTGGGCAAGGAGGTCGTCGACCTCTCCGTCCTGCCCGAGAACACTGTCGTTGTCGTGCATGACCTCACGCCGTCCATGACCGCCACGATCGATAAGGCCCACGTTGCCGGTATCGTCACCGAGACCGGTGGCCGCACGTCGCACTCCGCGATTATTGCGCGCGCCCTCGAGATCCCGGCTGTCCTTTCGGTTTCCAATAGCTGCACCGCGCTGCGCAACGGTATGACCGTTGTCGTCGACGGTGGCAAGGGTATCGTCGAGGCCGATCCCGACGAGGAGACGCTCGCCGCCTACACCGCCAAGGCCGAGGCCTTCGCTGCCGAGAAGGCAGCCCTCGAGGCCTTCCGTGGCAAGCCGTCCGTGACTGCCGATGGCATCAAGAAGATCATCGCCTGCAACATCGGTAACCCTGATGACGTGCCCAACGCGCTCGATCACGATGCCGAGGCCATCGGTCTGTTCCGCTCCGAGTTCCTGTTCATGGACTCTGCCGAGCTTCCTTCCGAGGAGGAGCAGTTCAACGCCTACCGTAAGGTCGCCAGCGCGCTCAAGGGCGCTCCGGTCATCATCCGCACGCTCGATGTGGGTGGCGACAAGGAGATTCCGTATCTGCACATGGTCAAGGAAGATAACCCCTTCATGGGCTTCCGCGCCGTGCGTTACTGCCTGGCCAATCCCGACCAGTACAAGGTCCAGCTCCGTGCTCTGCTGCGCGCTAGCGCCTTCGGTGACGTAAAGATCATGATCCCGCTCGTCACTTGCGTCGAGGAGGTCTTGGCTGTCAAGGAGCTTGTCGAGCAGTGCAAGGCCGAGCTGACTGAAGAGGGTCGCAAGTTCAACGAGAACATCGAGGTCGGCATCATGGTTGAGACGCCTGCCGCTTCGCTGCTCGCAGACCGTCTTGCCGAGGTCGCCGACTTCTTCTCCATCGGCACCAACGACCTGATCGGCTACACCATGTGCGCCGACCGTGGCAACGACACCATCTCCAACCTGTACCAGGTTTACTATCCCGCCGTGCTCCGCTCGCTCAAGAACATCATCGAGAGCGGCGTGAAGGCCGGCATCATGGTCGGTATGTGCGGCGAGGCCGCTGCCGATCCGCTGCTCGAGCCGCTGCTGATCAGCTGGGGCCTGGAGGAGTTCTCGATGAGTGCTCCGTCGATCCTGCGCGCCCGTAAGACCATCAGCCAGTGGACCAAGGCCGAGTGCGACGAGCTCGCCGAGAAGGCGCTCGCCTGCAACACCGCCGCCGAGGTCAAGGCACTGCTCGAGTCCGCAGCTCGCTAATTTGGTATCAGAGGTAACCGCGTGGTTGGAATGGGCCGGCCACGCGGCCCTCACATATACAGGGGGTACTGTAAATGTTCTACACGCTAACCGCTAACCCGGCTGTCGACATGACGGTTTCGAGCTCTCCGCTCGAGCCCGACGAGAACGTCCGCACCGGCTCGGCCAGCTACACGGCTAACGGCAAGGGCCTCGACGTGTCCTTCGCCTTTAAGAAGATGGGCGTTGACACCGTCGCACTCGGCTTCTTCGCTGGCTTCACGGGCAAGTTTATCGTCGAGGAGGTCATGAACCTGGGCTGCCTGTGCCGCCCGGTCTGGACCGACGGTATCACGCGCATCAACACCTACGTCAACGATGGCCAGCACGAGTACGGCATCCTGAACCCCGGCGCTCCTATTACGCCGCAGCACCAGGAGGAGCTCTACAACATCCTGGACACCGCGGGCGATCTCGAGTGCCTGATCGTTTCCGGCTCCGTGCCTCCCAAAGCCACGCCCGACTTCCTGGCTCAGGTCATGGAGCACGCTCAGGCTCGTGGCGCCGACGTCGTCCTGGACCTGTCCTCCGACAAGCTCAAGGAGCTCGCTCACAAGAAGCCGCTGCTCATCAAGCCGAACCATCACGAGATGAAGGCCATCTTCGGCGTGCCGGTCGACACCGACGACGAGGTCCGCGTTGCCATGAAGATGGCTCACGACGCTGGCGTTCAGAACGTGCTGCTCACCCGTGGTAGCCGCGGCGACGCTTACTTCTCCAACGGCGAGGATATTTGGTACGCCAAGCGTGAGTTCAACATCAAGCTGGTTTCTTCTGTCTGCGCCGGCGACTGCACCCTCGCTGCGTTCCTGCACAAGTGGTACAGGGATCGTGACAACGTCGAGGAGGCCATGAAGCTCGCTATGGCCACCGGCGCCAACGTTGCCGAGTCCGTCGGCATCGGCGACTTCGGTCACGTCGACGAGTACAGCAAGCGCGTTGCTGTCCGCAAGCTCGATCGTCAGTAATCGAAACGCGACATATTCGTGCGCATGCGGCGCCCCGGTTTCGGCTGGGGCGCCTTTTTTGTTCCGTTATTGGAGAGAGATGCTCTGCCGTACTTCATCGCTTCCACACCGTTCACCGAGTTGTCCTAGCCTTTTACCGTTGGGTGGAATATACTTTCATTAACACGTTACTTCGTGAAAGGAACATTCATGATTTACACGCTCACTGCAAATCCCGCCATTGACTACAACATCGCCTGCGACGGCCTTGCTGCCAACACCGTCACGCGTACCCGTAACGCCGTCTACACGCCCAACGGCAAGGGTCTCAACGTCTCGTTCACCCTCGATCACTACGGTGTTGACACCACGATCCTGGGCTTTTTCGCCGGCTTCTCGGGCGAGTTTATCGTTAAGGGCGCCGAGGCCCTGGGCGTGCCCGTCAAGCCCGTTTGGACCGACGGCATCACGCGCGTCAACGTGTTCCTCAATGCCGGACCCGACACCGAGTACAACATGGTCAACGCCGGTGCCGCCATCAACGAGGCCAACGAGCAGGAGATGTTTGAGCTCATCGATTCGCTCGATGACATGACCTGCCTGGTCATCAGCGGCTCGCTGCCTCCCAACACTTCCGAGGGCTTCTTGGCCGAGGTCCTGCGCCGCGTCAAGGCCAAGGGGGCCGAGTTCGTCCTCGACATCTCGAGCCATCAGCTGGCAGACCTCATTGCCATGGAGCCGCTGCTGATCAAGCCCAATGACGACGAGCTGCTCGACATCTTTGGCATTAAGGTGAGCGGTGGCGACGATGAGTCCGTCAAGGGCGCTATGGCCGAGCTGCACGCTAAGGGCGCCAAGAACGTGCTGCTGACCCTCGGTGGCGCCGGTGCGTACTTCTCCAACGGCGAGCACATCTGGTTTGCCAATCGCACCTTCGACGTCAAGCTGCTGTCGACGGTGTGCGCCGGCGATTCCTCGCTCGCTGCCTTCCTGTCCGTATGGCACGACGCTCCCGAGCGCGTCGAGGATGCCCTCCGTCTGTCGATGGCCACCGGCGCCAACGTGGTCGAGTGCCCGGGCCTGGGCGACTTTGCCAAGGTGGACGAATATAAGAAGCACATCGAGGTTCGTCAGGTCTGCTAGCCGCATCGAAAAATCGCTGCCGAACACCCGCTTTGGATCTCCGAGGCGGGTGTTTTTTGCTCGCTGAACGCATATGGCGTCTGCTGTCTCGTTTTATGGAATTGACGACGCGATTGCGTGTGCGCGCTTTCTCGTTTCTTGTTAGACTTCTTGAGAACCATCGATTAACGCTCACAAGTGCAGGAGGCCATAGGCATGTGCAATGTTTCGCTCAACGGTAATCAACCGTCCGATGCGTCCCTGTGCGTCCTGCGCGCGCTTGAGGCGGCTGGTCTTGAGGCTTGGTACGTGGGCGGTTGGGTGCGCGACGCCCTGATGGGGTGCCCCAGCCACGATGTTGATATGTGCTGTAGCGGCCTGTGGCAGGAGTCCAAGGCGGCGCTCGAGGCCGCCGGCATCGCGGTTGTGGAGTCGGGCATTAAATTTGGCGGAATCACGGCTATTTCCGATGGCGAGCGTATCGAGGTCACCACGTACCGTTTGGATGGCTTTTACACCGATGGTCGCCATCCCCAGAGTGTGGAGCGTGCCGCCTCGCTCGAGGACGATCTGGCGCGCCGCGACTTTACCGTCAACGCCATGGCCTGGCATCCCGAGCGCGGGCTTGTCGACCGCTACGACGGCCAGGGTGACTTGGAGCGCAAGCTGATTCGCGCTGTCGGCGATCCCAAGCGTCGCTTTAACGAGGACGCCCTGCGCATGTTGCGTGCGGTGCGCTTTGCCTGCCGCCTGGACTTTATGATTGAGCCCGAGACTAAGCGAGCGCTTGCCGAGTGCGCGCCGCTGCTCGACGCCGTGGCGCGCGAGCGTGTGGGTATTGAGCTCGAGGGCATTCTTTCGACCGGTCATGGGGGAGACGCGATGCTGCGCTACCCCGAGCTCATCTGCGCCGCCGTGCCCGAGTTGGCAGCGGGTCGCGGGTTTGATCAGCGCAGTGTCTATCATGCGTTTAACGTCTACGAGCATATCGCCCGTGTGCTTACGGTGGCGGGGGAGCTCGCGCTGTGTGACGGCGTCGCGCCCTCGTCGAGCCTTATGTGGGCGGCGTTTTTGCACGATGTGTCCAAGCCCGAGTGTTTCACGGTCGATCACGCCGGCAGCGGACACTTCTACGGTCATCCCGAGCTCGGCGCCAAGAAAGCGCGCGTCATTATGGATCGCCTGGCGCTCTCGCACGACCTGGTGCGCGACGTGTGCCTGCTCATCAAATATCACGACAAGCCGCTGCGCCCCGAGCGCTCCTGCCTGCTCAATATGATGCGCGCGCTTTCGGGCGAGGGCGTCGACACGCCGCGTTTGATGGACGAGCTCATGGATCTTAAGCGTGCCGACACGCTCGGCAAGGCCCCGTCGTGCTTCTATTACGTTGAGACGATTGAGGAGATGCGCGCGATGGCGCACGAGCTGCTGAAGGCGGGGGAGCCCTATACGCTCAAGATGCTCGCCATCAACGGCGGCGACCTGATTCGTGCCGGAGTCAAGCCCGGGCCGGAACTGGGGCAGCTACTCAACTCCGCCCTCGACGCCGTGATCGAAGACAACATCCCCAACGAGCGCGAAGCTCTTTTGGTCCATCTCAACTTGAATTAGCTACCCAGTTTACCTGTGTGTTCCATAACCTGCCGACAATTTTTCGGCAATTTGGAATTTCTTCTTGCGCTGACGTTTTTTGTCCCGTAATATATTTCCTCGCAGCACGGCAGTGCAGATGTCATG
>UMGX01028312.1_pt1 | contig 33061 bp, 22 predicted proteins | sample 1965411 | NCBI WGS metagenome assembly UMGX01 (sample SAMEA4836086, study PRJEB28245) | human gut metagenome | biome: gut microbiome; material: fecal sample | place: Denmark | collected 2008 | reverse complement strand
CGCTACACAGAATCGCAAGCTACAAACTCAGGAACAGCTCGTGAATGCGGGTATCGTCGGTAAGTTCGGGATGGAACGCCGTGGCGAGGATGTTGCCCTGGCGCAAACCGACCACATTGCCGTCGACCGACGTTTCGACCGTGGCCCGCTCGCCAACCTCGGCAACGAACGGTCCACGGATGAACACCAGCGGGAAATCCTTGAGCACAATAGACTCGGAAGCGGCACTTTCCGGAACGCGCTCCCCCGGCGCAACCGAAATGGCGAAATCGCCAGTAGCGGAACCGAAATCGGCGGTCGCAACGAACGAGCCAAGCTGACGTCCATACGCATTGCGGCGCACGACCGCATCCAACGCGCCAAAATAGACGTTCTCGTCGTTATCGAGACGACGAGCGAGCAAAATCATGCCCGCACATGTGCCGAATACCGGCTTTCCAGCGGCGATATGCGCGGCGATCGGCTCGAACAAGCCGGTCGAACGCAGCAATTTGCCCTGCGTGGTGCTTTCGCCGCCAGGCAGAATCACGCGGTCGATCGAATCGTCGAAATCCTCGGCGGCACGCAGCAGTTTCCACGGCGCACCAAGCCGATCCAGCATCGCGGCGTGCTCGGCGAATGCCCCCTGCACCGCAAGGATGCCGGTCACGCCATGCTGTGCGGAAGCCGCACCTTCGGCAACGTCAGTCGATTCTTCCTTCGAAATGTATTCAACGGCAACAACCATCGGATCTCCTTACCCGAACCATCGCGAATCATGCGAAACGGGCTGCGCGCGGCGCATCGAACAGACATGCCGACAGCCGCACGCAGCGCACAGCGCACGAAAATACAGCGCAATCACTCGCCGCGGGCGGCCATGATGGTTTCGATCTCGTCTTCGTTGATGCCGACCATGGCCTCGCCGAGGTTCTCGGAAAGGCGGGCGAGCAGGTCGGCGTCCTGCCAATTGGCGGTGGCCTGCACGATGGCAGCGGCACGCTTGGCCGGATCTCCGGACTTGAAGATGCCGGAGCCGACGAACACGCCTTCGGCACCCAGCTCCATCATGAGCGCGGCATCGGCCGGAGTGGCCACGCCACCGGCAGCGAAGTTGACGACCGGCAGACGGCCGTTGTCGTGCACGTACTTGGCGAGATCGTACGGCACGGCCAGCTGCTTGGCGGCCTCGTACACTTCGTCGTCGCGCAAAGAGACGAGCTCGCGGATCTGCTTGTTCATGGTGCGCATGTGGCGCACGGCCTGGATCACATCGCCGGTGCCCGGCTCGCCCTTGGTGCGGATCATGGACGCGCCCTCGGCGATACGGCGCAGCGCCTCGCCCAGGTTCTTAGCACCGCACACGAACGGCACGTCGAACTGGTTCTTGTCGATGTGGTACACGTCGTCGGCGGGGCTCAGCACTTCGGATTCATCAATGTAATCGATTTCGATGGCCTGCAGAATGCGCGCTTCGGCAACATGGCCGATACGAACCTTTGCCATGACCGGAATGGACACGGCCTCCTGAATGCCCTTGATCATGGCCGGATCGCTCATACGGGAAACACCGCCGGCAGCACGAATATCAGCCGGAATGCGTTCGAGCGCCATCACCGCGCATGCGCCCGCATCCTGTGCGATCTTCGCCTGCTCCGGGGTGGTGACGTCCATGATCACGCCACCCTTGAGCATCTGCGCCAGATTCTTGTTCAGTTCGTTCCTGTTGTTGGCCATCGCCAGCCTTTCGTCGAATCGTATTCCACCCTTCTGCAGAGCGGATATCTCTTGACACAGATACTAACGATTTTTCGTTACAAAATCATGTGAACTGAATATTTGCATGTCTCAAAAAGTTGCTTTTCTTAAATTCTGACTATCATTTTCATAATTGTTTCATTTTCTTACGATTTCGATTCCGCCGACGATTCCGCAATTTCGTTCGCTTTTCTTGCCTGATATGCGCCATTCGCTTTCGATTCGCGCGCACGGCTCCTTTCGACCGCACTTTCGATGCACGCTATAAGAAATACGAATGACGCATGATTTTCATACGACCACATTGCGGACGGGGGTGCAAATGGATTCGCGTATTGCGCACTACATACGCAGTATGCGATCAGCGATGCGCATGGTGGAATCGCGGTGCGACACCAGCACGACGGCGCTCCCCCGCTCAGCAAGATCATTGATCGACCCGAGAATCACCGACTCGTTATAGGCGTCAAGACGGCTCGTCGGCTCGTCGAACAGCACCAAATCGGCGTCACGAAGAAACATGCGGGCCAATCCGATGCGCTGTTTCTCGCCCTCCGAAAGGCGCCCGCCCAACTCGCCGACCTGCGTATCCAAGCCGTTCGGCAGCGCATCGACCAGTTCGAGCGCGGACGCCTTGGCGAGCGCTTCGCGCAATACGGAATCGGGAATGTCGTGCGCGAGGTCCGAATCGGGGGAATCAGCGGAATTACCACCAGCATTACTGCTGGAATTACTACAGAAATTACTGCCAGAATCCGAAAAATCGGTGTCATTGCAAGCAATAGCGAGATTTTCGCGAATCGTTCCGTCGAACAAATACGTCTCCTGCCCCATCATCGTCTGCACACGGCGACGCCAGCCAGCGTCAACCTGAGGCAATGGAATATTCGACAGCGAAATCGTGCCGGAATCCGGATCCCAGTAGCGCATCAGCAGTTTCAACATCGTTGATTTTCCACGCCCGGACGGGCCTTGAATACCGAGAATGCCCTGCCGTGAAACATCGAGTGAAACATGGTCGAGCACCGGTTGCGAGGCGATGCCGGCACCTTGTTCGCCGGAGGATTGCGCTTCCGCGGAGCGTGCCGGACTCATGCCAGTCGCATACTCCGACCGCCCGTTTGGCGTGCGTTCGCCGGAAATACGGGCGCCGGATCCATAGCCGAATGTGACGTCGCGCATTGTCATGCCTTGATATTCCGGGCGTTCGGCACCCTGCTCAACCACAGCGGGAACCTCATCCATCAATGCGAACAGGCGACGTGCCGAAGCAAACGTTTGCGTCAAATTCGCCGGCAGCGCGCTCAATGCAAGCGTCGGACCAAACGAGCTGACAAGCAATACAAAAGCCGCAACCAGCGCAGGGGCGTTCGAATCCGCGGAACCCATCCAAATCAGGCCTTCCGGCATATCGGCGGCAGTGGAAACCACGGTGCACAACGTCATCACAAGGAAAGCTGCAATTGCGGTAAACAGCATCACCAACACCGCGCCCAATCCTGCAAAATCGCCATTCTTCGCACTCAATCGTAAACGTTTGCCCCACAATGAAAGAGTGCGCCGCGTGATGGAAGCGAGCCGGGCATCGCCTTGGCCGAAGCGGATGATTTCGCCGATACCGCGCATATCGTCAAGCATTTCGTCGTCAAGGGCGGCGGATTCCTCGCGGAGTTTCGGACCGACGCCTCGCACCGCCGACGCGAACAACTTTGGCAGTATGACGCCGACGGTGAGGTGCGCGATGACCAACGTCACAGCGAGGGGTGCGCTTAGGGTGAGCAGTGCGAGTGTGTAGACGACGGTGGTCACAACGGCGATGACGATCGGGCTGATGGTGTGTGCGAAGAAGATTTCCAGCAGTTCCACGTCGGTGGTGACCAGTGCGATCAGGTCGCCTTTGCCTTTGCCCGCAAGCTTGGCGGGGGCGAGACGGCGCAGGGCTGCGAAGGCTTTCGCACGGAATAGCGCAAGCAGACGGAACGCCACGTTATGGTTCATGAACTGTTCAGCGTAACGCATGCCGCCGCGGATCAGCGCGCATACGGCCATGGCTGCGAGCGCCGCGGGAACGCTGAGGTTCCAGACCGGCGAGCCGACTGCGGCGAAGGCCGCCGCGATGCCGAACACCGGCAGGAAAGTGGCGGCGAGATGGCCGAGCGTGCCGCAGACGCACGCGACGATCATGTACTTGCGCTGCGGCCCAACCTCTTTGAGCAAACGCGCAATCACCCGCGCCGTCGGCATTGCCTTCGCGTCCGATTCTGCCGAATCGGACATACGAACGCCCGTTTTCGCACCCTGTGCGTCCGTTTCTGCAGAATCGGACATCCGAGACGTAGTTTCGGCACGCTGCGTGACCGATTTGGGAGAATCGGACAACTGAGCGGTGTTTTTAGTGAGTTGGTTGTCCGTTTCTGCAGAATCGGACACTTGGAGACCCATTTCCGCACGCTGCGTGACTGATTCTGCAGAATCGGACACTTTAAGTGCGTGGGATGCAGAGGTGGAATGGGTTGCGTTATTGCGTAGACCTATGTTTTCTACGGTTTGTTGGGCTTGGAACAGTTTGGCGTATGTTCCGTTGGCTCGCATGAGTTCCGCGTGCGTGCCCTGTTCCGCCACGAGGCCCCATTCGAACACCACCACATAATCAGCGTCGGCCGCATTCGCCATGCGATGCGTCACCATGATCACGGTTTTGCCGCGATCGGCAAGCGCACGAATGGTTTGCAGAATCAGGGTTTCGCTTTCCGCATCGACGCTGCTGGTGGCTTCGTCGAAAATGTAGACGGCAGACTCCCGCAGCAATGCGCGAGCGATGGCGATACGCTGTTTTTGGCCTCCGGACAGGTTGCTTGCGCCCTGTTCGATGGCCAGGTCAAGTTCTTGCGATTGTGCACGCACGAATTCGTCGATATGTGCTGCTTCCAGCGCTTGCCACAGTTCGTTTTCGGTGGCATCCGGCTTGGCCATCAGCAGATTGTCGCGCAACGTCCCTGCAAAAAGGTGGCTTTGCGCCGCCACGATGGCGATTTCTCTCGTAAGGGATTCGATGGAAAGATCGGCGATTTGGTACCGTTGCGTCGGGTTATTTCCTGCGTTTCCGGGCCGCAGCCACATACATCCTTCATATCCGGAAAGATTTCCGGCGAGCAGTTCGACGGCGGTAGATTTGCCGGATCCGGACGGACCGACGATGGCGGTCACCTGCCCGCGCCGCGCAGTGAAAGAGACGCCATGCAATGCGACGACCGAACCATCGTCATCTTTCGGCATGCCTGTTTTTCCGGCACCAACCACACCGGATTTTTCCCCGGTTTCCCCGGTTTCCCCGGTTTCCACATCCGCCACAGCCGTATCCGCAGCCACGTCCGCATATCGGAACGACACGTCATCAAAGCACACGTCCACACCGTTATCGGAAGCGCCGAATTCCGGCATTCCCTGCATTCCGTGCGCAGGAATCGGCGTATCAAGCAATGCGAAAATACGCTTGGTCGAAGTCATACCGTTCATCGCAACATGGAAGAACGAACCCAATTGGCGCAGCGGAATGAAGAAATCCGCGGAAAGAAGCACTATCAGCAGCACACCGGCAAGCGGCAATGCGGCACCGCTCGCATACTGCCAAATCGCCACGCCCACGCCGGCCGCGGCACCCCCGTATGCGACGACGTCCATGGCGGTGAGCGAGCGCAGCTGAATTTGCAGAACATTCATGGTCATTACGCGGAATTGTTCCGCTTGCTCGCTCATTTTCTTGGCGGCATGCGCATCGGCGTCAAAAGTTTTCAGCGTTTCAAGACCTTGTACATTGTCAAGAAACACAGATCCCATGTCGGTGTATTTTCCCCAATATTTTTTGAATACTCGGGCTGCGCGCATTGCGACCATGCCAACAATCAATACAATCAACGGCGCGCATACAAGCAATGTAACAGCCGTCGGCATATTAATCGGCGCAACTATAAAAAATAACGTTACCGGTGCGAGAATCGCATAAAACAGTTGTGGTAGGAATAATTCGAAGAAGCTTTGGATTTGTTCAATGCCTTCACCGGCAGATTGCACCACATCGGCAGTACTGATATGTTGCGAATACGACGGTCCAATCGCAAGCATTTTATTGAATAATTGTTCACGCAAAGCGAGTTTGACACGCTCGGCCGCTTCTGCGCCGAAATAGGCCGCGGCGCGCATCATCAGAAAACGCAGAACCGCACAGACCACAATCGCCAGCACGCATCCGATATACGTTTCCGCACTGAATCCGCCGTAGCCAAGGCCGACGAACATGCGGGAAAGCAGGCCACTATCGCCCATGGAGAACATTGGATCGAACGCCGATTCCACCACGGCAAGCACCGGCGAAAGCATGACCACCACCGTCACCACGAATACGACGTTGGACAGCAACCCGATCCATTGGCAGAACACTTTCGCCGCAACCAACCTCCCCACGCCGGGAGCGAGGGAAAACAGCCTCTTGTCAAACATAAACACCTTCCGTCCAATGAGCGCGCTCGCGTTGCCAGCTCGCCTACGGCCCAAAGCGCAATCGCTATGCATCCAACAAACGAATCGCAACAGGCCAATACGGGAAAACCGGTGCGTGGCAAACCGTTTTCAGCCTATCCAAGGCAGCTCGCAATCGTCAAGGGCGCATTGCATACAGCGAACCGTCGCAATCGAATTGCCATAATCGACCTCAAATCAGCAACGTTGAAAAGAGAAAGGCTGGATGTTCGCCGTTGAGCAGGCAGCCCTCTGACGCAAGGGGTAAATTGCGTCACTCGTGAGTGTACTCGATAAAAATCGCTCGCACCACCATTTCTTCGCATTTCGCTGATTTTACCGTCGTTTCGGGGATATTCGGGAAGCATGGCAACACCCCCGCAACCGTTACGTCAAACTTTTTTTGAACAGACACAGCGCGACACCCATCGTTTGACTTTTGACGATTTTCAATCGTTTGTCAGTTCATACAAAGTTGCTCAAATATTTCTTGTCGCTTCTCACAATGCAGACTTACGGACCCGTAACTTACCATATACGAGGTGCGCAAGGGGTAGGAAACGCGGACACACGGTTTGTATCGCTCCCGCACGCATCACAAGCAGAAATACGCGGAAATAACGCAAAAACCGCGAGAAAGAGAACGCTTCATGCTCACCGAGTACACCACCCCGGGAACTTCCGTTGAGGTACGCGACGACGAAACCATCTACTCCCTGCTCACCGAACGCATCGAACGCACCGGAGAAAGCACCATCATCGCGGAACGTAAAACCGGTCCGGGCAAATGGGTCGAGGTGACCACCGGCGAATTCCACAATGACGTGATCGCCGCAGCGAAAGGCCTCATCGCATTCGGCATCAACAAGGGCGATGCCGTCACCATTTTCTCCACCACCCGTTACGAATGGGGTGTGCTCGACTTCGCGCTGGCCGCAATCGGCGCGGTGAACGTGCCGATCTACGACACCGATTCCGCGGCGCAGGCCGAACGCATTCTCAACGATTCCAGCGTGAAGCTCGCCATCGCCGATGATCGCGAACGTTTCGACCGCTTGGATTCCGTGATCGACCACTGCCCGAACCTGCAGCACATTCTCATGCTCGACTCCAATGCGATGGGCGCGTTGGAAGGTATGGGCGTGACCGTTTCCGACGAGGAGCTCGAGTCGCGTATCACGTCGGTGAAAGCCGACGACCTGGCCACCATCGTATACACCTCCGGTTCCACGGGGGCTCCGAAGGGCGCCGAACTTTCGCACCGTAATTTTGTAAGTATCACGCGCGCAGGCAGCATCGCATTGCATGAGATAATTCTTGACGATCAGCCGCGTTTGCTGCTGTTCCTGCCGCTTGCGCACTGCTTCGCGCGTTTCATTCAGTATGCGTCGATCGCTTCCGACGATGGCGTGGTCGGCTACCTGCCCGACACGAAGACGCTGCTTCCGGACGTGCGCTCGTTCGAACCAACGTACCTGCTGGGCGTGCCGCGCGTGTTCGAAAAAGTGTATAACGCGGCCTCCCGCAAGGCTGGCATGGGCTGGAAGGGACGCCTGTTCCTCAAGGCAGCCGAAGCTGCACGCGACTGGTCTCGCATGCAACAGGCCGGAGAACGTCCGACCGCCAAGCAGATCGCACAGCATCTTTCATATGAGGCTTCCGTATATCGCGCCGTTCGCGGAGCGTTGGGTCCGAAGATCAGGTTTGTTGCCTGTGGTGGTGCTCCGCTCGACGTGTCGCTCGCACACTTCTTCAACGGCATTGGACTGCCGATGATCCAAGGCTACGGCATGACGGAGACCGCAGCACCGTTCGCCGCGAACCGCGTGACAGACAATGTGATCGGCACCGTTGGCCAGCCTGCCCCGGGCTCGTCGATTCGCATTTCCGAAGATGGCGAACTGCAGGTGAAGGGCCCGAACGTGTTCATGGGATACCACAATCTGCCGGAGAAAACCGCTGAAGTGTTCACCGAAGATGGCTGGCTGCGCACCGGCGATTTGGCAACGATCGACGATGAAGGCCGTATTACGATTACCGGACGCAAGAAGGATATTATTATCACCGCCGGCGGCAAGAACGTTTCCCCGATTCCGATGGAGCAGGAGATTGCAAAGTGCCCGATTGTGGAGCATGCGGTGGTTGTCGGTGACAATCGCCCGTTCATCGGTGCGCTGATTACGCTGGATCCGGAAGGATTGGAAGCGTGGCTGCCTTCCGTTGGACTTTCTGCCGACACGCCGCTGGATCGCGTGGCTGCGGCCGCCGCCGTTCACGATGAAATCCAGAAGTATGTCGACAAGGCGAACGCGACGGTTTCCCGCGCTGAATCCGTGCGCAAGTTCGTAGTGCTCGACACCCAGTTCACGCAAAGCAACAAGTGCCTGACTCCGTCACTGAAAGTGGTGCGTCCGGCAGTGAACCGCGTGTTCGCCAACGTGATCGATCAGCAGATCTACAACGGCAAGCGCTGAATCGCATAATGCATAAACGCGTGGGGTGCGAGAGAATATAAACGTTCTCTCGCACCCCACGCTTTTGTTCTGTCTGTACAACTTTCGAGGAATACAAACGAGCGCCGGCGATCGGAATTAATCCGACCTGCCGGCGCTCATATGGCAGAGATTAGTGATGAATCCAGAATGTCTAACGACACTCCATCAGCCATTGTCAGTAAAGCGACAATCAGTGACGGTTCCGTCAGTGCATAACGCGTGCGGTAACGGTGCGGCAGAAGGCGAAGGCGTACGAGGGTACGTCGAGTCTTCTGCCGTGCCGTTAACGCTCCGTTATGTCAGTGACGGTTGTTGAGACGGTGGTACATTTCGGAGATCTCAAGGTCGCGCTCGAATTCTGCGGCCTTGGTGTTCGCGTCGATGGTGGCGAGTTCGACACCGGCGATGCGGGCGAAGTCTTCCCAAGCCTCGCGGCCGACGGAGGTGGTCATGCAGGTGTGGTGGGATGCGCCGGAACGCAGCCAGCACTCGGCGGAGGTCTTGAGGTCCGGCTGCGGCTTCCATAGGCCACGGGCGCACGGCAGCTGCTTGAGTTCGCCAAGCGGCTCGACCACGTCAACGAGGTTCATGGTCAGGCGGAAGCGTTCGCGCACGTCAGACATGGACACGACGACGGCGTCCTTCTTCGGGGCGACGGTGAAGACCAAGCGCACCGGATCGGCCTTGCCGCCGATGCCGAGCGGGTGGATTTCCAGCTTCGGCTTGGCGATGGTGCCGACGGACGGGGAGACTTCGAGCATGTGGGAGCCCATGATCATCTCGTTGCCCGGGGTGAAGTTGTAGGAGTAGTCCTCCATGAGGGAAGCGCCACCTTCGAGGCCGTAGCCCATCACTGCACCGATGCGCACGAGCACTGCGGTCTTCCAGTCGCCTTCGGCGGAGAAGCCGAAGCCGTACTCGGACGGGAAGCGCTGAGGGCCAACGCCCGGCAGCTGCGGGAGGGCGCCCAAGTCTTCGAAGTTGTCGACGCCGGCGGTGCAGCCATTGGCGCGCATCATGTTGACCATGGCGGCTTCTTCCTTGGCCGCGATGAACAGGGAATCGTACTTGGCGTCAAGCAGAGCCGGATCAACGTCGTACTTGGCCTTGTAGTCTTCGATGATGCTCTTGACCTGATCGTCCTTGACGGCTTCGTAGGCTGCGACGAGCTCGTTGACGGCCCAAGTGTTGATGGATGCGCCGAACACGCGCTCGGCTTCGGTCTTGTCGCCTTCGGTGACGGCCACGTTGCGCATGTTGTCGCCCCAACGCATGACCTTCATGTTGTTGGAAGCATCCCAGCCGGCGCAGGCGCGTGCCCAAGTGCCGATTTCTTCGGCAACGGCCGGATCGGTGTAGTGGCCAACCACGATCTTGCGGTTGACGCCCAGACGGGTCAGGATGTAACCGAACTCACGGTCGCCGTGTGCGGCCTGGTTCAGGTTCATGAAGTCCATGTCGATGGTTTCCCACGGGATTTCGAAGTGGTGCTGCGTGTTGAGCTGCAGCAGCGGCTTGGTGAGCACTTCGAGGCCGCGGATCCACATCTTGGCTGGGGAGAAGGTGTGGCACCAGGTGATCACGCCGATAACGTTCGGGTTGGCAGAGGCTTCTACCATGAAGGCCTTGACGCCGTCGGAGGACTTCAGGGTCGGCTTAAGCACCACCTTGACCGGGATCTTGCCGGTTGCGTTGAGCGCGTCGACGATTTCGCCGGACTGCTCGGCCACCTGACGCAGCGCTTCCTCGCCGTACAGATCCTGGGATCCGACGCCGAACCAGACTTCCTTGCCTTCAAACGGGTTTTCCATTGCCATTTGATTGTTCCTTTACTTCGTTGTTTATGGAGTTTTTAAATTATTATTTCGATTGCGATCGCTGATTTGCAGCTCAGTGTTGTCCGTAGACGTTGGTGTAACGATCGTTCAACTTCGCGATATCCTCATCAGAAATCGGAATGATCTCACCCAACTGACGAGCCGCCCACATCGTATGGGCCACCTCCTCCGTCATCGCCGCCGCCTTCACCGCGGCCTCCGCGTCCTTGCCGACCGTGAACGGACCATGGTTCTGCATCAGCACAGCCGGGGACTTCGGATACTCCTTGAGCGTCTCGACCACGCCCTCGCCGATCGCCTCGGAACCGATCAGACGGAACGGCCCCACCGGAACCGGACCTCCGAACTCGTCGCCCATCATCGTCAGACCGCACGGAATGTTCTGGCCCGTCGCCGCCCACGCCGTCGCGTACGTCGAATGCGTGTGCACCACGCCGTACACGTCCGGCATATGACGGTAGATGTACGCATGCGACGCCGTATCAGACGAAGGGGACTCCGAGCCGTCCACCACGTTGCCGTCCAAGTCGCACACCACCATCGAGCTCGGCGTCAGGTACTCGTAACGCAGACCCGACGGCTTGATCACCATCAGATCCGCGGTGCGCAGGCGCTGCGACACGTTGCCAGCCGTCCACACCACCAGGTTCCACTTGACCAGCTGCTCGTGCAAAGCCGCCACGACCTCGCGCACCTGCTTGACCTCCGCACGCACCTCGGGACCATAATCAGCCAAAGTAGCCATAATCATTTCCTTTCAAATTGAAATAAGTTTTTAAAATATTTATTTACTTGGTTTCCAGCGGAATGCTTTCGATTGCAACATGCTCGATCGGCAGTCCCTTGCGGAAGCGATCGAAGAATTCCTCGAATCCTGCAACGTCGTTTTCGTCCGGATTTTCCGTGGTGGAAGCTGCATCTGCAAATACGCGAGCGTCAAGGAATTCGTCGAGCGGCTGATCGGCGTGCCACAGGTAGTCGGCGAGCACGGCCATGCCCCATGCGCCACCTTCGGCTGCAGTAGACATCACCTTGATCGGCGTATCGAATGCGGCTGCGAGGATCTTCTGGGCAACCTTCGGGGTGGTGAAGATGCCACCGTGACCAACGAGGGAGTCAACGGCAACACCTTCGTCTTTGGTCATCACGTCCATGCCGATCTTCACCGGGGAGAAGGCGCTGAACAGCTGGGCACGCATGAAGTTGCCGAGGCTCATGCGGGCTTCCGGACCGCGTGCGAACAGCGGACGGCCTTCGGGGAGTCCTGCAAGGAATTCGCCGGAGCGGAACGGGTAGTTGATGAGTCCGCCGCAGTTGGAATCGACGTCGTCTGCGATGGCGGCGCGGAACAGCGTGCCATACAGGGTGCCGGCGTCGACCGGAGTGCCGATCGCGGCTGCGAATTGGCCGAACAGGCCAACCCATGCGTTGAGGTCGGACGTGAAGTTGTTGGCGTGGCTCATGCCTGCAAGATCGCCAGCCGGAGTGGTGACGAGGTCGACTTCCGGATGCAGGCGTTCCAGCTTGTGTTCGAGCACGACCATGGCGAAGATGGAGGTGCCGGCGGAAACGTTACCGGTGCGCACACGCACGGAGTTGGTGGCCACCATGCCGGTGCCCGCGTCACCCTCCGGCGGGGCGAAGGTAATGCCCGGCTGCAGCGTGCCGGTCGGGTCGAGCAGCTTGGCGCCCTCCTCGGTCAGCGTTCCAGCAGGAGTGCCGGCGACCAGCGGCTCCGGCAGCAGGTCGACGAGTTTCCACGGCTGGGCTGCGACTTCCGGAATCGCGTTGAACTTCTCGATGAATTCGGTTTCGTAGGTGTGCGTGGTCGGGTCGATCGGGAACATACCGGATGCGTCGCCAACGCCGAGCACCTTCTTGCCGGTGAGCTTCCAGTGCACGTAGCCGGCGAGGGTGGTGAAGAAATCGACCTTGCCAATGTGCTCTTCGTCGTTGAGCACGGCCTGGTACAGGTGTGCGATGGACCAGCGTTCCGGAATGTTGTACTGGAACAGTTCGGAAAGCTTCTCGTGCGCTTCGGAAGTGTTGGTGTTCTGCCAAGTACGGAACGGCACCAGCAGTTCGCCGTTCTTATCGAAGGCGAGATAGCCATGCATCATGGCGGAGAAGCCGATGCGTCCCACGCGGGTGAGCTTTTCGCCGTAGACGTTTTCGACATCTTCGGCGAGCGCCGCGTATGCGGTCTGCAGCCCGGTCCAGATTTCTTCCTGCGAATAGCTCCACAGGCCGTCTTCCAAGTGGCTGGCCCAGCCGTAGTCGCCGGCTGCGATGGTGGTGTACGTGTCGTCGATGAGCACGGCCTTGATTCGGGTGGAGCCGAATTCGATGCCCAGACTCGTCTTGCCAGCGCGGATTTTCTCGGCGGTCAGCGCGATGCGATCGTCAAGTCCCTGCTCTTGCGCCATAGTTTCAAACTCCTTGCATCCGAGCGCCTCACAACCACATTGTCGACGGAATGTTAGCGCTCACTGTTAACGCTCACTATTCTAAACAGAAAATGGCGACTATACAAGTTCGACGTGTCACGCAATCGTCAACGTGCTACCAGCAGATCGTCAGCCGATTTTCTTGATATACCGGCATTGCGAAATCCGGCAATCGCAGCACATGCGGCAAAAAGAGATACGAGAATCGCAAGAAATACAAAAATCGCAGGAAATATTCAGCGACGGCTGGCGGTGCCCAAAGATGTACGCCCGATCACCTTTGCGGAAATCAGACCAACGCCATGCTGCGACGAGGCGAACGAATTCTCATCGCCCTCCCCCAGCAAAAACAGCGTCTCACGCATAGCGGCAATGCCGAGCTGTTCAAAATCCGGACGAACCGTAGTCAGCGGCGGGTACATGTTGTCCATGGCGGGCATGTCGTCGAAGCCGACCAAGCTCACATCCTGCGGAATACGCATGCCATGCTCGTGCAGCGCGCGAGCCACGCCAACAGCCTGGCTGTCGTTCGCACACACCATGCATGTCGGCAGATTTCCGCCGGTTCGACCGATATTTTCAAGAATATGGTTCATCTTGCCGTACGCTTCGGTCGATTCCCAGGTTTCGCATTGCACGGTGACGGAACTCACCGTATTGGCCGCGCACAGCTTATTCCACGCCATCAAACGCGTGGCGGCGTCACGCCATTCCTTCGGACCTGCGAAATAAAGCACGGAACGATGCCCATACTCAACCACCAAATGCATCACGTCGGCCATGGCAGCCCACTGGTCCACGCCCACAACGGACACGCGGCGACGGTCAGCGGGCTTCATCAGGCGCAAACCGTCTTGCACACTGACATTGCCATGCGTGGAGGTAACGATCACGCGCGGCTGCGTAATCTGCGCACGGCAGGCGGCAGAGAACATAACATCCGTCGGTGTGAGGAAAATAAACGCGTCCACGTTCATCTCATCGAACGTCGAGCACAATTCGTCGAATTCCGTCTGCGAGCAGAGCGCTTCGTGCACCATGCTCACCGACATGAACAGGCCATGCTGCCTCGCCATCGCCTCAATCGAGGAAATCGCGGAGATCGGGCCATAAAAACGCTGCCCACCCGCAATCAAACCGATAGTGCGGGATCGATGCGAGGCGAGCGCACGCGCGGAATTGCTGGGGCGGTAGCCGAGCGCATCGATGGCCTTCTGCACTTTTTCGCGGGTCGCGTCAGACACGTCGGGGGAATGGTTGATCACGCGCGACACCGTTTGATGGCTGACGCCAGCCATTTTCGCCACTTCGAACATCGAGGGGCGTTTGTTCGCCGCATTGCGCTTGCCTGCCATGCTCCGTCGCCTTCCGCACACTACCGTTGTTACTTTCGACTATTCTACACGCAACCCCGGTTAGCGCTAACAGCGGCTATTTTGCAGCCATTTGCGCGAGTCGCGCGGCGAAATTCGGCCAGTCGGTACGCATGGCGGTCAACAGTTTACGATTGGGGACTTCCTCAATCGGCACCCATTCGATTTCCATGCTTTCGTCGTCGTTGGCCTTCGGCTCTACGCGGTGCCCCGGCTTTTCGAAAGCGAACACGGTGGTGTAGGCCCACGGGCCGTGATCCTCGCAATACGAGCCGACCACGTCGATATCTTCCGGCGTGATGTTGGCTTCCTCGTACGATTCGCGCAGCGCACCCTCGATCGGGCTTTCACCGTCGGCAGTGGCACCTCCTGGAATGCCCCATGTGCCACCTTCCGCGCTCCACACCGCGCGATGCTGCATGACAACATGCGTCACTTCGCCGGTCTGTTCGTTTCGGCGGGCCAGCAGCACGCCGGACGCGCCATTGGTGCCCCAATGCTTGCGGCCGCAATCGCAATCAATCCAACCATCACCCGGCTGATGCACGTTTTCCTTGGGAGGAAGCGGTTTTGCGGCACCGGTTCGCGAATCGTGTTCAACGTTCGGTTCTTGATCGGCTCGCGTCACATTCCACAGATCGGTCCATTCCACGCCAAGCTCGGCGGCCAAACGGCGCGCCAGCGGAAGACTCAAGCCGATAATGCCGTGCGGATCGCCTTCGATGGAGTCGATGAACGCTCCACCGAAGCCCTCAAGCGTGAAGGAACCAGCCACTTCCAGCGGTTCTCCGGTGGCGATGTACCGTTCGATATCGGTGTCGGAATACTCGCAGAAGTGCAGCGTGGCCCTGCTCGCGCCTCGCGCGATACGCCCGGTGGCGAAGTCGATCAGGCAATGGCCCGTCCACAACTCACCGGTGGCACCACGCATGGCACGCAGTCGTTCCCGAGCCACCTCAGCGCTATGCGGCTTGCCGTAACATTCGCCGTCAAGCAGGAACATGGAATCGCAGCCAAGAATCAGCGGACCGACTTTCGCACGGGTCAGGCTCGGCTTGCCATCAACGAAATCAGCAATCGATTCGGTGATCGTAGGAATGGTGATTCCCGAAAAATCGCGGGTATTTACGTCGGAGGCGGACTGCACTTCGTCCGCACGCAATGTAATACGAGGATGTTCTAAAGATGCAGAATCTCCAGTATTTTCAGCATTATTTGAATATTCGGAAGATTCAGCAACGGCTTTCAGCGGAAATCCGACCACACGATCGCCGTGCGCAGCCGCGGCGGTGGAAGCAACGTTACGATACGCCTGATGCACGGCTTCGGCTTTGGCCGTAGCGAGAATCATCACCCGCTGTTCCACGCTCAGATCGCTTACGGCAACGCCCATGGCAGCCGCTTCGCGCTCAAGCGCTGCCGGCTCGTCCACGTTCGATACGCGAATCGTGGGGCAAATGCCCGCCGAGAAGAGCACATCACGGCGAGGCTTGGATTTGGAAGCGAGAATCAGCGGAATGGAGTTGTTCATGCGCGTTCCACCTGCACACCCTTGGTGTCGACGCCCAAATGCAGCACACGCCAATGACCGGAAGCGAGCTCTTCGGAAGCAAGCTGTTCCAGCTGTTCGTGAGCGTCGCCATGATGCAGCACGAGCACGCATGGGCCGGCGCCGGAAACCATGGACGCGAAACCGCGGGAACGCAGCTTTTGGATCAGCGCCCACGACGACTCCATCAAAGGAGCGCGATACGGCTGATGCAGACGATCCTGCGTGGCGGCGAACAGCAACGCGTTGACGTCCTGACGCTGACCAGTCGCCAGCATCGCAGGATTCATGGCGGCCGGCAGCAGGCTCACGCGAGACACATTGTGCACGGCATCCTTGAACGCCAGCTGACCCGGCAGCGCCTGACGCGCCTTTTCGGTGGACAGTTCATAATCCGGCACGAACACGGCTGAGGTCAGATCGTCGGCAACACGATAGTTGATGGTATGGAAGCCCTTGTGCAACGGCTCGCCACCTGGAATCGGCACGGAACCGACGCCTTCGGGGGTTTCCATGTCCCAAGACATGGTGAGCCCGCCGTACACGGCCGGAGCCACGTTGTCCGGATGGCCTTCGATGGCCGCAGCAAGCTCAAACACGGCATCACGGTTGAGTTCGTCGTCCTGCGCGAAGGCGGCCGCGGCTGCGATGCCCGCCACAATGGCCTCTGCGGAAGAGCCCATGCCTCGTGCCTGAGGAATGTTGTTGTGAGCCTGAAGAATGAAGCCCACACGGCCCAGACCAAAGGTCTGGCATGCGCGGCGGAACGTGGAAACCACCAAGTGGGTTTCGTCACGCGGGAGAGTATCGGCGCCTTCGCCTTCGATCATCACCTGAGCCGCAGTGTTCACCGGATCGGCGCTCAGTGTGAATTCAAGTTCGTCGTGGTAGTCCAGAGCAAGTCCGACCGTATCGAAGCCAGAACCAAGGTTGGCGCTGGTGGCCGGAACACGTACGCGTACTTTACGAGTAACTGGAGTCATCTCTCGTCGTCCTTCGTCACATATTCTTTACAAATGTAGCACCGTATACCCGAAAGGGTACAAGAGTCAAATTCAAGCCCATAATCGGCAGGCAATTCAGCAAACAATCGGCAAGCAATTGCCCAACACAGCAGCCGGAATATGAACAAAGAGACGGCTGCCCAATCGCAACGATTTGAGCAGCCGTCTCATGACTGTTAGTTAAGCACGCGGAGGATGGAAGGCTCTCCGACCACGCAGTCGAGTGCACACACGTCTTCCACGGTTTCGCGCAGGGTCAGTTCGTCGGTCATGTGCGTGACCAAGCGCAGCTGCTGCAGTTCGCCGTCATAACCCGGATCCTTCAGCGTAGGCTTGAGGTCCTGGTTCACACCATTGATGGACACGCCATGCTCGGCGAACTTGGCCGCAATGGCTGCCAGCACGCCCGGATTGTCGTGAATCACGAAACGCACGGCGAACTCGGCCTTGGAAGCCTCGATCGGAGCCTTCTTCAAATCCTTATACAGCGGAATGGCCGGGCCGGTGCAGCCCTGTGCGATGTGACGAGCCTCGGTCACCACATCGCCGACCACCGCGGAAGCGGTCGGAGCGCCGCCAGCGCCACGGCCGTAGAACATGAGATCGTCGGCCGCTTCGGCCTTCACAAACACCGCGTTGAAAGAGCCGTGCACAGAAGCCAGCGGATGATCGTTGGAAATCAGCGCCGGATACACGCGGGCAGACACGCCGGCCTCGCCGTTCTCCACCACGGCCAACAGCTTGATGACCTTGTTTTCGGAGGTTGCGGCGGCAATATCGTCGGCGGTGATCTTGGTGATGCCCTCAACAGACACATCGTCGATGGTCACGTTGGTGTGGAAGCCAAGCGTGGCCATGATGGCCGCCTTGTTGGCCGCATCGTAGCCCTCGATGTCTCCGGTCGGATCGGCTTCGGCATAACCCTTGGCCTGAGCGTCCTTCAACACGTCGTCAAAGTCGAGGCCCTTGGTGGTCATTTCGTCAAGAATGTAATTCGTAGTGCCGTTGACGATGCCGAGCATACTCGTCACCTTGTCTCCGACGAGGGATTCGCGCAGCGGCTTGAGGAACGGAATCGCACCGCCCACGGAGGCTTCGAAGTAAATGTCAACGCCCTTGGTTTCGGCGGCCGCATAGATTTCCGGACCATACTTGGCCAGCAACGCCTTGTTGGCGGTGACCACGGAAGCGCCGGATTCGATGGCCGCAAGCACGAACTTGCGGGCCACGCCGGTTCCACCGATCAGCTCGACCACAATGTCGGCATTGGTGGCCACGCTCATGGTGTCGGTGGTCACCACGGACTTGTCGATCCACGGGAACGGGTCGGTTTCCGACGGATCAAGGCAGGCGACGCCGGTCAGTTCGATCGGTCGACCGATGCGTGCGGCAAGCTCTTCCTTCTGCTCCACCAGCAGGCGTGCGGTCTGAGAGCCGACCGTGCCCGCGCCCAACAATCCAACGCGAATCGGCGCAACATCTTCCTGTGCCAAGGCATCCTCCCTTGAATGTGAAGTATTGGTGTAACCCTGCCTATTGTACGGTCCCGATATGACGTAAGACCGCGAAATCATACGAAAATGGACGGTTTCTGAGCTTTGCCCCGAAAACCGTCCATGCTGCATCCATGCTGCGTCCATGTTGCGTCCGCAATTTGAGACGAATCGCCATGAACAATACGAAACACGAGCGAAACGCCACGAATCGCTATTCGCTCACATCCCAATCCAGCAGATCGTCGACCGTCTGACGGCGGATCATCACATGCGCATCTTGCTCGGATACGGCAACAACCGCAGGAATCAGCGCCTGATTGTAATTGCTGGCCATCGTGCGACCGTATGCGCCCGTAACAGGCACCGCAAGCACGTCACCGCGCTGAATGTCGGCAGGAAGACGCACCTCGTTGACGAGGATATCGCCCGATTCGCAATGCATGCCGACCACACGGCACAACTTGGTTTCGCTGGAACCCTCACGATTGGCGATTTTCGCAGTGTAATCCGATCCGTACAATGCCGGGCGAATATTGTCGCTCATACCGCCGTCAACAGACACGTACACGCGTTCCGTAACCGGATTTCCGGCCTTGTCTTTCGCGTTTCCGGCAAGCTGAACCGGCTTGACCGTGCCCACGCGATACAAGGTGACGCCGGTCGGAGCGACCGTCCAACGGCCAGGCTCGAACGAAATGACCGGAGCGGGCATGCCAAGCGCGCGATTCACGGCGGTGACCGCATCGGCAAGGCGGGCAAGTTCCGTATCGAGATCCATAGAATCCTCGCCATCGGTGTAGGCCACGGAATAGCCGCCGCCCAAGTCAACCTCCGGCAGTGTGTATGCGTCGGTGGCGTAGAAGGTCTTGCGCAGCAGCATCATGCGCTTCGCGGCCTGAATGAAGGCGTCCGCATCGTGAATGTTCGAACCGATATGCGAATGCACGCCGACCAGTTCGAGCACGTCCTGATGGCGGTAGATCTCCTTCAATACGGCGAGCGCGGGACCATCAGCCACCATGGTCATGGCTTCGGCGAGTTTGCGGTCGCCTTCGGAAACCTTCTCGTGGCTCATGTCGTACGGGTATTTGATGTCGTACTGCAGCTGGCGTTCTGCGCTTTCGCTTTCGCCTAGGCGTGCGTTCGAGCCTGCGGGGGTCACGTCGGTCAGATCGTCAAGCACGTTCAGCTTGCTCGCATCGGCACCGGCCGGCAGCAAGGCGACGCCGAACTTCTGGTCTTCGTGCGCGGTAGACACGAACTCGTGACCGCCCGCATGAATGCCGGACGTAACACGCAACATCACGCGAGCGCGCTTGCCGAGACGCTTGGCGATTTCGGCGATACGGGCCGGCTCGTTCGGCTCGTCCACCACGATTTTGGCGAAGCCTTCGGTAATGGCGAGTTCGATTTCCGCATCGGACTTGTTGTTGCCGTGCAGCACGAGTCGTCTTCCGGGAACGCCTGCGGCAAGCGCGATACGCATCTCGCCCATGGTGCAGGTGTCAATCAGCATGCCGGATTCGGTGACGATGCGGCAGATCTCCTTGGAAAGCAGTGCTTTCCCGGCGAAACTGACGTGGGTTACGGTGTTGTTGAACGCATTTGCCGCGGACTTGACGAATTTAGTGGCACGGGCTCGCACGTCATCAGTGTCGATAACGTAGAGCGGCGAACCGAATTCGTTCAGTAGGCTTTCGGCAGTGCGGCCATGGAACGTGATTTCACCTTGTTCGTTCACGTCGGAGCCGGCCGGCCAGATGGGGGTGACTGCCATGGCGATCACATCCGGTCTGGGGCTGCGACGCCAAGCAGGTCAAGACCTTCGGCGATAACCGTCTTGACTGCGTCATTGAGCTTCAAACGTGCAGCCGCACGAGCCGGTTCCGGAGCCTTGGCAATGCGCAGAGCTTCGGCCTGTTCGCCGCGAGCTTCCGGATCGGTGAGTTCCATAGGCACCACGCGTTCCACGTTGTACCACTTGTGGTAGGTGGCTGCAAGATCTTCCAAGTAGTGGGCCACACGATGTGGGGCGCGCAGGTCGCCGGCTTCGCGCAGCAGGGCCGGCCACTGGGCGAGCGCGGCAAGCACTTCGCCGTCGGCGGCGGTGTCGAGCAGACTCACGTCGGCACCCTCGTAGGTGATGTTTGCGGCGGCTGCGTTGCGGTCCACATTGCAGGAGCGGGCGTGCGCGTACTGCACGTAGTACACCGGATTCTCGTTGGAATGCGAAGCGAGCAGGTTCAGGTCGATATCGACCGGGGAATTGTAGTCGGTGCGTGCCAACGAATAACGAGAAGCATCCACGCCGATAGCGTCGGTCAGATCGTCAATGGTCACCACATTGCCGGCACGCTTCGACATGCGCACTGCCTTGCCGTCCTTCAGCACGTTGACAAGCTGTCCGATAAGAATCTGCATGTTTTCGCCAGGTTCGTCGCCGAATGCGGCGCACATGGCCATCATGCGGCCGATATAGCCGTGATGGTCGGCACCCAGCATGTAAATGGCGATGTCTGCCGGATCATTGTCACGATGGCGCTTGTTGCGATAGTAAGCAATATCAGCTGCGAAATACGCGTAGTTGCCGTCGGATTTGATGATCACACGATCCTTGTCGTCACCATGCTTGGTGGACTCGAACCAGGTTGCGCCATCCTTTTCGTAAATATCGCCGCGTTCACGCAGATCAGCAATGGCCTTGTCGACTTCGCCGTCGGAATACAGGCTGTTCTCATGGAACCACACGTCGAAGTTCACACGGAAATCCTTCATGGATTTGCGGATTTCGTTGAACATCATCGGCACTGCACGCTTGCGGAATTCCTCACGTTGTTCGGAATCGCCTTCACCCAACGGATTGCCATCGTTGTCAGCGCCACCGTCGACGCGCGGCAGGTCGAGAATCGCAATGCCGTCGGCATTGGCCTCATCGATGACGCGACGCGCGATCTCATCGATATAAGCACCCTTGTAACCGTCGATCGGGGTTTCCTCACCGTGAGCGGCCGCAACCAGCGACTTCGCGAAACGATTGATCTGCTCGCCATGATCATTGAAATAGTATTCGCGCACCACCTTGGCACCGTTCGCCTCAAGCACGCGGGCCATGGAATCGCCGACCGCAGCCCAACGGGTGCCGCCGATATGGATCGGACCGGTCGGATTGGCGGAAACGAACTCAAGATTCAGGGTCTTGCCGGAAAGATGGTCGTTCTTACCGTAGTTCGTACCCTCGTTGAGCACGGTGTCAACCACGGCAGCAGCGGACGCGGAATCAAGCACAATGTTGATGAAGCCGGGGCCGGCCACTTCCACGGACTTGATACCATCGGCATTGGCAAGTTCCGCAGCGAACAATTCAGCGAAATCATGAGGCTTCATGCCGGCTTTCTTAGCCAGCTGCATGGCCGCGTTCGACGCCCAATCGCCGTGCGCGCGGTCCTTCGGACGCATGACGGCGAATTTGGCCTGTGGAGGGATGAGATCGGTGGTCAAGGTGCCTGCCTTGCCTTCGTTCACAAGGTTGTTGGCAATATTGAAAATCAGTTCACTAAGCGCTTCTGGACTCATTCCTCCAAGTCTACCGATTATGCAGACAGAATCAGCCTTGCGTATCGCCCCGCGTATCATCCTGCAGTTTGCCATGCTTCCTGTGCCAGGCCACTGAAGCGTAATAGCCGATATAGCAGATCGCAACGAACGGAATCATATACAGCAATGTGGAGCGCTGCGACGGATCGCAAATCACCAAAACCAATGCGCCAATGCACATCACAATCGCAGCGATCGGCACGAACGGAAAACCGGGGGCACGATACTTCAAATCGTCAACCGAATGGCCTTGAGCAAGCCACTGCTTGCGGAAACGCAAGTGGCAGACGGAAACCGATGCCCACACCACCAGCGTGGCCAAGCCGGAAACCGCAACCAACGCCAAATACACCGTCGAAGCGGCAACCACGGAAGACAGCAACGCCAACAGCGATCCGGCCATACTGAAAAACACCGCGAACACGGGCACACCATGGAAATTCGTCTTGCCGAGCGCGCGCGGAATCATACCCTCCTGCGCAAGCGACCAAACCATACGCGAGCACACATACAAGCCGGAATTCGCAGCGGACAGCACCGCCGTCAACACCACGAAATTCATCACATCGCCGGCAAACGGCATGCCGATCGACTGGAACACGAGCACAAACGGACTCGCGTCGACACCCGACTGATGCCACGGAATCAGCGCGGACATCACCGCGATCGAGCCGATGAAGAAAATCGCAAGACGCAACACCGTAGTATGCACGGCCTTCGGAATCGCCTGCGCCGGATCCTTCGTCTCCCCCGCCGCAACACCAACGACCTCAGTGCCCGAAAACGCGAACACCACCGTCAGCAGCGTCGAGAAAATCGGGATCACACCATTCGGGAGCCAGCCGTCATCATAGAAATTCTCAAACAGCGGAGCATGATCGTAACCGGCAATCGGAATCGCACCAAACATGGCGAGCAAGCCGACCACAATGAACGCGATAATCGCGAACACCTTGATGGACGCAAACCAGAATTCCGACTCGCCATACAGTCGCACCGACAGAATATTGAGCATGAACACCACTGCAATGAACGCGGCGGACCAAATCCACGCGGGCGAATCAGGAAACCAACGTTGCATCAGCAGACCAGCGGCCGTGAATTCCGAAGCGAGCGCCACCGCCCAATTCAACCAATACAGCACGGCGATGGTGAACGCGGTGCCGGGGCCGATGAAACGCTTCGCATACAGGTGGAAACTGCCGGCATACGGCATAGCCACCGACAGTTCGCCGAGGCTGAGCATCACAAAATACACAAGTATGGATCCGATGCCATACGCGATGATCGCGCCAAGAGGGCCGGCTTGGTGAATCGTGTAGCCGGAGCTGAGAAACAAGCCAGTGCCGATCACGCCACCCAGCGAAATCATGGTCAGATGGCGGGTTTCCATCTTACGTTCAAGACCGCCCTGCTCGACTTCAGCGGATTCAGCGGCGTCAGTGCCTGCAGTAGATGCGTTGACTTGCGATTCGGTCATGCGCGACTGCTCCTTCATATTTGGCTGGGCGCGTTCTTGCGTTTGCATGCGTTTGCACAATACCCAAATGCATTACTATACGGAAATCGGTGGAAACATGTTGCCTGCTGTTCACTTTTGCGGCAATCATGAGGTTGCATAAACAAAACAGGCTCGCATGCAGCGTAAGAAACCGCATACGAGCCTGAAAAGGACTTCCCTGGAGATTTGCAATCAGCGCACTGAAATCAGAGCACAGCGATGGCGTCGATCTCGACGAGAGCGCCCTTCGGAATGTTGTTGCCGCCGAACGCGACGCGGGCCGGCTTCACGGAACCGATGAAGGCCTGCGCGTACACGTCGTCGATCTCATGGAAGTCTTCGACGTTCTTCATGTAGATGGTGGCACGGCAGACGTGCTCGATGCCTGTGCCTGCTGCGTCAAGAATGTGCTTGATGTTCTTCAGCGCCTGGGATGCCTGCTCGCCGGCAGTTTCGCCAGCCAGTTCGCCGGTGGCCGGGTCGATGCCCAGCTGGCCGGAGACGAACACGAAACCGTTGGCCTTCACAGCCTGGCTGTAAGCGCCCAGCGCCGCCGGGGCTTCAGAAGTCGCAACCTCTTCCATCTTCTCGCTCATAATGTTTCTCCTTTGAAGAATGTGTTATTGCATCTTGCTTGCGTTCAGGCCGCGGCAAACCACGACAACGCAATCTCAAACAATCACTGTACCCATGGAATCGACGCGCATTGTCCCACGTTCCAAATACCGGCTCAGCGCCCCGGCCCTTCACATGTCTTTGTGGTGGGCTTGATGGGGATCGAACCCACGACCTTCTGTTCCGGAGACAGACGCTCTATCCACTGAGCTACAAACCCGTGCGTCAACCTACTTTACACTGCCTTGAGATGAAAGCGACACTTTTTACGGAAAAATGATCTTTGAATCTTAATCATCATGTTGGCAAAGTAAGCCTGAATGGGTTTTCGGCAACATACCCAACTATGAAGGGGAGATGACGAGTATAGAACGGGGAATGAAGAGTATTACGTCATAATTTGCGGCACAATAACGTCATTTACCGCGTATTTTCCACTAGACTGAGAATATGGTTGAGGATTCAGGCAGAAATATAGGCGATTTCGAATACATGCGCCGTTTTTTCTGCCGTGCTTTGCCAACGCAGTTGGATGACAGCGACAGTCCGACATTAATCGTGCAAAGTTATTACGTTCATCAGGATAATTACGCGTTGCGCGTACGATTGAAAACAAAGTCCGTTCGCATCGCCATGACTCCGGACCTCGACCCGCTGGCCGTGCTCGAAAAGTATCGCGACGAATTCCAGCTTGGATCAGTCACCGTGAAGGGGCCGTCCGTAGGAGGCACGCGCTATGAGGCGAGCCGAGACTTGGATTCGCGCATCGCAGGAGAGCTCATCAAACGCGGCGGACACGTAACCATCAAAAACCGTTTCACCGACTGGATCGACGAAGATGGCTGGAACATCGACGTATTCGGCGGCACCAACGCTCCCCTGATCATTGCGGAAGCGGAACGTATCGGACCCGTCACCAATCTGGTGATCCCGAAATTCTGCACCACCGAAATCACCGACCAATCGCGGTTCAGCAATGAAGGACTTGCAGCGAATCCATATTCACGATGGAAATCCGAATTCGAAGCCGAACTGGAAGCGGACGGACCGCAATTCCTTGACTATTTCGGCACCAATCGTATGGAATAAGTCTTTTTTTAAAAAAACAACCGTAGGCCGTAAAGAACGATTTGGTTGTCAGCCTACGGTTGAACGGTACCCAAAACGGTATCTAAGTCAATAAACGTATCAGTACATAAGCGTGGCGAGGCGACGGCGGGCGCGCTTCAACCGCTCGTCAGTCGACTCGGGAATCGTGAAATATTCCAGCAGACGCTTGCGCACCGGTTCAATATCAGCCTTGTGACCGGCCGCAACGAAATCCAGCAAACGGTCGAACGCATCCTGAATCTGACCGCCGATCATATCAATGTCAGCAACGGCAAGCTGCGCTTCAACATCATCAGGGTTGTCGGCAGCGGCGGCACGTACCTCACGCACGTTCGCATTGGCGGAACGGGCCAACAGCAACGCCTTCGCACGCTCGCGGGCTGCGCGGGCATCGTTCGGATCGGATTCAAGCACCTTCTCGTACGCGGCTGCGGCACCAGCGTAATCGCCCTGCTGTGCCAGCATATACGCCTCCTGATGCTCCGGAGGCACCTCCTGAGCGCCGGCGGCGGAATTTGCCGCATCGGAATCCGGATCGCCCGAATACGGCGCGGAACCGGTCACGCCAGCCTGCTGTGCGGCAGCAACCAGATTCGGAATCGCCGCGTCCACGATCTGCTGCATTTCCTCGGCAGACGGCAAGCCCTGCAGAATCGGCATCGGGCGGCCGTTGATCAACGCGAACAACGCGGGAGCACCCTGCACTTGGAACGCTTGCGCGATTGACGGATTCGACGCGATATCAATACGAGACAGCTGAATCTGGCCGTTTAACTGGTTCACGGCATCGCCCAACTGGCGTGCCATGTCGAACAGGCGATCATCGGTCGGCACCCACAGCAACAGCAGAATCGGGAACGTGGCCGACGTCTGCACCATGGCCTGGAACGTGTTCTCCGTGGTGTCGATCACGTAACCCCCAGCGGCCGGAGCGCCTCCAGCCTGCCCCGGTTCGGCCTTCACCTGATGCTTCAACGCTTCAAGATCGACGGCCCCCGCCAAGGAAACTCCCGGATTAAACGGCCTTTGACCTGCCATGCTTGCCTCCTAAATATCAACAATCAACAACATTAAGCGCCCAGCGCAACACGCATCGCAAACGTTCGCCCCAAGCTTACGCGCAATCGCGCAATCGCGACGATTACAGCGCCTCAACCCTGACCGGCTGGCGTTCGGAACCGACTGAGGTAATCTTCTCGCCGGAATTTGCCGGAGGCACGTACAGCGCGATCACATTCACATACGTGGTTTTCATGGTGCTGGTGGCTTGACCGTTGCCAAACAGCGCTTTTTCCGCATCGGAAGCGGGCTGCGATTCACGTCCGGCACCAGCGGAACGCGTCCATTCGGAATTGATCTGCGCCACTACCAAGTCGCCACCATCCGCGGAACGCATGACGCTGATGGCACCGTCAACCGGCGTGAACACCTGCTGCTGCGATCCCTCGTTCAGCTCCATGGCCTTCTGCACCTGTTCGGTCAGATCGGCAAGCTTCGTACGCAAATCATCGTCGGCGAACTGCTGCGCATACTGGCTGGCCGCACCATTCTGCAACACGTCGGCATATGCAGCGACCGCATCCTTCGGGGTCATGACCAGACCGGTGTCTTTTTCCGTACCCTGCTCGCTGCCGGTCTTGGAAATCTCGAAACTCGGCATCTTCACGCCCGAAAACAGTCGCGCCACACCCCACAGCTTGTAGTTTTGGCGTGCGGAATCCTGACGGAACACCAGCAGACGCTTGGATTGCTGGTCGTCCGTGGTGGAAGTAATGGAAAACACCGAACGTGGCCATCCACTATCTGTGGAGATCACAGCCTGCGCCAGACCGGTTGGAATCGTGGTCTTGCGGTCAAGATTGCCCGTGACCTGCGCCACATGAAGTTCGCTTGTGCGAATCTCAAGTTCCGGCCCCTCCAAAATCGAGCCGAGGGCGTCGATATTGCGGTCGTTATTGCACTGGTCAAGCGTTGTGAGAATATCCGTACGGATGGTTTTCTCCTGCTTGGCGGTCAGATTCGGCGCATCCTGACGTTGCGTGGTTTTCGGCTGCGGCAGCTGCCCCTCGCATCCGCACATGCCAACGACCATTCCCAATGCGAGCACGGCCGCCGCGATTGCGTTGAAACGCTTCTTCATCACTTGGCCTCCTCGTTGTCAGATTCGTCTGATTCGTTGTTTTCGGATGTTTCGTTGTTTTCGGATGTTTCGTTGGATTCGACCGGCTCGGCCGTTCCGGCCGTTTCGTTGACTTCGTTGGACACGTTAATTTCGCCGGATACCGCGAATTCTGAAGATCCCGAGGACGCTACGGACGCACTGCTTTCCTCTTGTGCGAGACGCGCGAAATATGCGGCAAGCTCGTCTGGCGAGATCACGGAAGTCTGTTCGAAATCGTCGTTTTCGTCAACGCCACCAGTGGCAGCATTCTGCTGGTCGGCAACCAAATTTCGAGCGGAAGGATCGACAATCGTAGGTTGCGCCGTCTCGTTCTGCGTGTTTTCCGAAACGGTCGCACGATGGCTCGCATGGCGACGACGCGTACGCTTCGACCCGCTCTTTTCACTACGGGCGGCACTCGCTTCGGCGTTCTTCACCCATGCGGCAACCTCATCATCGTCTCCCTGCGTGGAACCGATGCCATCAACCATGGCAAACGCGCGCTTATTGCGACGCTTATGCGGAGGCATGGCGAACACGGAAGCCGAAAGTACCGCAAGTATTGCCAGCAATCCGCCGGAAAGATAGAACGGCATGGCGAAATTCAGCAGCGAACGACGGGTCCAGTCAAGCACGACCGAGCCTCCCTTGCGATCGCCGTAATCGATGATCGCAACGGAATCCTCGGCATTATTCGTATTAGCACCCTTGATCTGCATGTCAACGGAACCGGCATTGCATTTGACTGTGCGCCACATGTCGGAATCTTGGAACGCGACCTGGCCTTCGGAATTATCGGCGGTGCCCTGAGCCGTGGCCTTCAGCGTGGACAGGGTGGACCAGTCCGACAATCCGGTAACGCGCGTGTATTTGGATCCCGCAATCCAACCGGCAATATCGCGGGCGGAACCGATGGCGATGCACACGTTCGCGGATTTGTCGCGGGACTTCGCCGAAATGTTGACGTGATCGTCAACCAACTGCAACACATTCGGATCAGTGACCACATACTGCGATCCCGTAACCGCAGCGGACGCCGTGACCTGCGTCGAAGGCTTCCAAATCGTCGCGTTCAAGACGCCAAGTACGATGCAAGCAACGGCAAGCAATCCGAAAATAGGAGTGACAATGCCACGCATGATCTTAGCGTGTCGCGTAGGACCCGCCTTGGACTGCGGTTTTTCCTGTTCATCCTGCAATAAAGTCATAGCATTCTCCATTCTACATTGCCCCTCTGCAAAAGCCTGAAAAAACTATGAAAATCAATGATTGACGCTAAGGTTGAGCCTATGCGCAAATCTACTCTTTTCAAAGCCGTCGCAGCCGCTTGCACAACGATCATGTGCCTGGGTTTCGCAGCATGCGGAAGCTCCGACACGAAGTCTGATACCTCCTCCGATTCATCTTCATCTTCCTCTTCCTCCAAATCCTCGTCGAAAATGAACCAGATCGCCGGAGTGACCGCCACAGGCAAGCCCGGAGAGAAGCCGGCCGTCTCCTTCAAAACCCCTATGACGGTGGAAGACAACAGTTACGTCGTACTGCAGAAAGGCAATGGCGACCAGATCGAAGAGGGCGACCGCATATGCACGCAAGGCATCGCCATCAACGTCAAGGATGGTTCCGAATTGGCGAGCACATGGGAGAAAAACACCCCCGATTGCTCTACTGTGGTCACCTCCAACACCAGTCAGATGACTGAGAGTTATTACAACATTTTCAAGGATCAGAAGATTAATGCCACGCTTGCGTTCGGCGTGAACGATTCGAATTCCGCTGGCACATCGTATTTGATGGTGCTCACGATCGTGTCGAAGTCGAAGGATCTGACGAAGGCCACAGGCACGAAGGTGCTTGACGTACCTGCCGATCTGCCGAAGGTCACGCTTGCGAAGGATGGCAAGCCGTCGATCGACATGAATGGTTATAAAGGTTCCGACACATTGGTTTCGCAGGATTTGATCAAGGGCAAGGGTGCCGAGGTCAAGGATACGCAAACCGTGGTCGCTCACTATACCGGCTGGCTGCTTGACGGCACGCAGTTCGATTCCTCGTGGGATCGCGGCACTTCGTCGAGCTTCTCGCTTGACGAAGTGATCGCCGGTTGGAAGCAGGGCCTGGCAGGCCACACCGTTGGCTCGCAGGTGCTGCTGGTAGTGCCGCCGGACCTCGGCTACGGAAACAAGGATTCCGGTAAGATTCCGGCGAACTCCACGCTGGTCTTCGTGGTCGACATTCTCGCCGCCTACTAAAACACCACGTTTCGTGGGCCAAAGCCTTGCCCACGAGGAGCGAATGCGGCAATGCATGTGTGGCAAGGCGTACCGCGGAAAGGCGTGCAAAAGTACGTCGACCGAGGTACCGCCTTGCGCGGCCTTCGCAACAAGTTGCTCACTTCGTCTACGGGCAGTCCTCCGGATTGTCCGTTATACGGCTCAGCGCGACGACACTCCGTTGCCGCTCGCTAGGCTTGCATCTAAAAGAGTCTTAAGGAGTCGTCTTCAGTGCCCTTCATTTCGTCATAGTCGAGGATCAGACAGTCGAAGCCGCGGTCTTGGGCGAGCACGCGGGCTTGCGGGGTGATGGTCTGCGCGGCGAAAATACCACGTACGGGGGCTAGCAGAGGATCGCGGTTGAGCAGTTCGCAGTAGCGGGTGAGTTGCTCAACGCCGTCGATACCACCGTTTCTCTTGATTTCGATGGCAACATGCTTGCCACTGGCGTCAATAGCCATGATGTCGACCGGCCCAATGGCAGTCGGATATTCACGGCGCACGAGCGTCGCCCCCTCACCGATGCGTTCGATCTGTTCAGCCAAGTATTTTTGCAGATGGTCTTCGACGCCATCTTTGATCAGTCCTGGATCTTCGCCCAAATCGTACGTTTCATCGGAATAAATATGCTGTAAGGTCACTTCGAGCACGTCATTGGATTTGTCTGCCGAAGCACGGATGACTTTCTGCGGCACTTCCGTTTCGGCATCGTCATCGGCATGATCCGGAGTGATGTCTTTGATGGTGCAGGGCGCCGCCATCCAATTAAGCGGCTTGTACGATCCGAGTTCGGAAAAAATCAGCAGACTGTTGTCGGCTTTGATGAGCAGCACTCGCTTGGCGAGCGGCAAGGACGCATTCAAACGTCCGGAATATTCGGCAGAGCAATCAGCAACAATAATTCGCACGAGGCACTACCCTACCATGATTGCCGTAAGCCCCGAATCTGTGATAAATGCAATCTTTTTTGATCAATACCGTTTTTGAAAAGAAAAACGGCCTGTCTGCCGCAACTGCATCAATCGCAATCATATGCGATTGCTGCAATCACAACAGACAGACCGTCAGAAGTATGCTACCGAGTGCTACTCGGCCATCTTGACGTCACGTCCACGCTCAACCGCAACGGTGAGCTTGTTCGAATCGAAGGAGATGAAACCGTCGGTCACTTCGAAGGAGCGACGGCTGCCATCCGGATCCACCACAACGATGGTTCCTTCCTTGATTACGGTCAATACAGGCTCGTGGTTGGGCAGGATGCCCATTCCGCCTTCAGAAGCCGGAATGGTGACGGACTTCGCCGTACCGTGCCACACAGGGTGGTCGGCGGCGACGATGTTCACCTGCATTGTCAATCCGGCCATCACGCACCGTATTCCTTCTGCATGTCGTGCCACTTCTTCTCGAGATCGTCGATGCCGCCGATACCGGAGAATGCCTGCTCCGGAACGTCGTCATACACACCGTCGCAAATACGGGTGAAGGCTTCGATGGTCTCGTCCGCCGGAACATAGGAGCCCGGACGACCAGTGAACTTTTCAGCGACGTAGAAGTTCTGGCCGAGGAACTGCTCGATCTTACGGGCACGGTTCACAGTGGTCTTGTCTTCTTCGCCGAGTTCGTCGATACCAATCAGGGCGATGATGTCCTGCAGCTCCTTGTTACGCTGCAGAATCGCCTTGACACGGTTCGCGCAATCGTAGTGAGCCTGGCCCACGTAACGCGGATCAAGGATTCGCGAAGTGGAGCTCAACGGATCCACTGCCGGGTAGATACCCTTGGAAGCGATGTCACGGGAAAGCTCGGTGGTTGCATCCAGGTGGGCGAAGGTCGTTGCAGGAGCCGGGTCGGTGTAATCATCGGCCGGCACGTAGATGGCCTGCAGCGAGGTGATGGAGTGGCCGCGGGTCGAAGTGATTCGCTCCTGCAGGGCACCCATTTCGTCAGCCAGGTTCGGCTGGTAACCCACTGCGGACGGCATACGGCCGAGCAGGGTGGACACCTCAGAACCAGCTTGGGTGAAACGGAAGATGTTATCGATGAACAGCAGCACATCCTGGTTCTGCACGTCACGGAAGTACTCTGCCATGGTCAGTGCGGTCAGCGGCACGCGCAGACGGGTACCCGGCTGCTCATCCATCTGGCCGAAGACCAGTGCGGTCTTCTCAAGAACGCCAGCCTCGTCCATTTCGCCAATCAGATCGTTACCCTCACGGGTACGCTCGCCGACGCCTGCGAACACGGACACACCGCCGTGGTTCTGGGCGACTCGCTGGATCATTTCCTGAATAAGCACGGTCTTGCCGACGCCTGCGCCACCGAACAGACCAATCTTGCCGCCCTGCACGTACGGGGTCAGCAAATCGATGACCTTAATACCGGTTTCGAACATCTGGGTCTTGGATTCCAGCTGATCGAATGCCGGCGGATTGCGGTGGATAGGCCAACGCTCGGTAACCGTGATGGTCTCGTCATCCTTCTTGTTGAGGATGTTGCCGGACACGTCGAACACGTGGCCCTTGGTCACATCGCCAACAGGAACGGAGATCGGACCGCCGGTGTCAAGCACGGTGGCGCCACGAACGAGGCCGTCAGTCGGCTTCAACGCCACGGTACGCACGGTGGAGTCGCCGAGGTGCTGTTCGACCTCAAGCGTAATCTTCTTCGTGGTTTCGCCCTCTTCGTTGGCGGTGTTGGTCAGCTCAACGGTAAGTGCGTTGTAAATGTCGGGCAGGTGGCCCACCGGGAATTCGACGTCGATAACCGAACCCTGGATACGCGTAACGCGTCCATTGATCGGCTCTGCAGCCGTCTCGGGAGCCGCTGTGGTCTGATTCTCAGCCATATGCGTTCCTACTCTTCCTTTGTATTCAGCGCGTCGGCGCTGCCGATGATTTCGGTAAGTTCCTGGGTAATCGAAGCCTGTCGCGAAGCGTTGAGCTTGCGGGTCAGGTCGTCGATCAGGCTGCGGGCATTGTCTGTAGCCGTATGCATGGCGTTCTGTCGGCTTGCAGTCTCGGATGCCGCCGCTGTGAGCAGGCATTCATGAATACGGGACTGGATGTACTTCGGCAGAATCGCGTCAAGCACTTCGTCGACGCTCGGCTCGAACGCATAAAGCGGGGTCGCGGCATCGGCATCGGATTCGGGCACAGGGCCGGAGTCCTGCTGTTCCGGAAGTACGAGTTCAACGGGCAGCATACGCAGCACGCGCACCTTCTGAACAACCATATTCACGAATTCGGTGAACACGATGTAGAGTTCGGAAACTCCACCTTCGCTCGCCGGCTTCATGTAGGCGTCCATCAGGGCCTTCGAGATGGACTCTGCGACTTCCACGCCGGGCTGGTCGG
>UMGX01016925.1_pt1 | contig 33789 bp, 35 predicted proteins | sample 1965411 | NCBI WGS metagenome assembly UMGX01 (sample SAMEA4836086, study PRJEB28245) | human gut metagenome | biome: gut microbiome; material: fecal sample | place: Denmark | collected 2008 | reverse complement strand
CCCCCGATTTTTTTGAACCAGTTCCCCGAAATGCCACGGGGCGCTCCTTTTCGGGGATGCGCCTCGTTTTTCGCTCTGCTCTGCGACTTCTTCGAAATCGCTCTTGCCGACGCCGCAAGCCGGGCATGCCCAGTCGTCTGGAATCATCTCGAACGGCATTCCGGATGCAGCGGAAATCCGGACGGTGCCGTATACCGATAATATATAGGCGAAATTATCCGTCCGCTATTTTTTCAAAGCGGTTCCGGGGCCGGCTTCGTTGCCGGTTGGGCCGTTTCGACCGCTCCGTATCGAAAAACTATTTCGCCGCAAACTGCTCAATTATCATTTTTATCATTATCTTTGTCGAGGATAAGAAATTTTTGCGTATCTGTCTGAATGACAGCGTTGAGTAGAGATAAGAGAAGTTGTAGGTAACGATTTAGCGACAATGTAACTGCGCTGAACTGCTGCGCTTTGCATCTCGTCAAACAACTCTATGCAAATATACATCAAAAATCAGATATAGCAAAAGATTCCCTCGATTTTATAATCTCTCCTTTCGTCTTTTCCCAATAACGGTATAACCGTATTAAGGCTCCCCGCTTCATTTAGAAACGGAGAGCTTTTTTTATATCAGGTCGGGATTCCCCGATCCATACCTGCGAATAGTGCAGGCACTATTCTTACTTTCTCGAATCTGCCTAATAATTCGTTTACCTCCATTTTTGCTGTCTTTCCATCGTATCGTGGTGTCGTTACGTTGCAGGTGCAAAGGTGTTTACGAGGTCTTCACGGACGTACAAGGTCGAGCCTTGCGGTTTGGCAAAAAATCTTCCCTGCGCCCTGCGGTTACGAGGTATTTTTCGTCAAAACCTTGTACGTCCTAACCTCTACACCGAAAAGCCCCTGAAACGAAACGACCGATACGACCGAAAGACGCATAAAAAAAATGTCGGATAAACGAGAGGCAGATTAGGATAAGAAACTCACTCCCTCCACTCTCAAATCCGCATTAGATTCAAAAAACAACAGTTATGAAACCGATTAAGATTATCAAAACAGCATTACGCGCCCTTGTAGCAGTTCCGTGTGCCCTTCTTCTTTGGGTGGTGTATTTCACCGTCGGAATGTTTGAAGCCCTGATAAGCGGCGTATTGCAGATTGTGTGGGGCATCGTCCTGTTCGGCTTTTCCCTCGTGTGTATTATGGGAGTTTTTGTTTGGTTATTAACGCTTTAATAAGATAGAATTATGAAACGATACGGAAAGACAGTAGCGCAGCAATGCAAGTATTACGAGGTGGGAAACATCTTCGAGTATATGGTGGAAACCTACCTGAACGGCAATATCAGCACGTTTAAGGCACTCTATAAAGAGTTATGCGGGGAAGCGAAGCGGGATTTTATACAATACGCTTTTAGCGAGATTCATCCTCAATACCTGCGAGAGATTATCGTGGCGACCGTGCGATAAGACACCCAAAAACATGAGTATTAACAATCAAAATAACAGCATTATGAACGTAACAATCGAATCTTCCTTTTGTCCCTACTGCGACGAAGCCACATGGACATATTTTACTTTGATAAACACCATCCTTTATGCGGACAATGAAAATACGCTGCGAGAGGGCATCGAAAGGCTGAAAACAAGAGTCCCGCTCGACGACTATTTCGTGTACGGCTTCGGTGCTCATCATCTGTGGGTACACCAGCGCAAGGCCAGCGACCGGACAAAGTATTTCGAGTGCCGACTAATGAAAGCGGAATTTTAACCCCTCAAACAGACAGGACAATGAAAACGAAAATGACAGTAAACGGCGTGTCGGTTTGCCCGACAGGAGAGGAAAGACACGAGTATTTTACTCCTGCCTTTGCCCGCCGAACGAAGAAGCGGCTTTGCCAATACGACTACCGACACACGGACGGCGAACTGTTCTCCTGCGTCGCACCCACATTGGAGGAGTGCCGCAATAAACGAGATATATGGCTGAATAATAGAAACAATAAATAGAATGACTTATGAAAACGACAACGGTAAATTACGAAACATTGATAGTAACCTTTGCGGAGCCGATCCGCACATTGGATAACATTTTCGACGATGCGGAGGCATGGGACGCGGCTTCGCTCAAAGAGTGGATCGACTGCTACGAAAGCACGCGTTTCACGCCCACGGACGAACGAACGGCGGTCATAACCTCCGAATACAATATGGAATACGTGCAAGAGTGGTTGGAACGTTATACGCCTATCGGCAACCTTGTTTCGGCTTAACCCGGAATTGTAAAATCAAAGTATTAACCTGCAAATTCGGAATTTATGAAACCCATACAGGAATACACCAAACAGGAGAAGTTAGCGGCGATTTTGGAATACAATCCGTGCCGGACAGAGCGTAACGCAGTTTTGCGTTACCTCTTGGCCGTCCGCAGGGACAATGCCGAGGAGATCGCCTATTTCGAGGGCTTCGGCGACAGTGTTCGCAAAATCATCCTGAACGTGCGAACATACGAACGCGGCCTGCTTTTCGGCTACACGGCCAAGCAGTTCGACAAGTACGGTTGGATTCGGGGGATGCTCCCAATTGTGGAGCGCATCGAGTTGGATATACTCAACACAATCCATATCGGGCAGTCGATAGACGGAACGTATGCCGTTACGGTCGATTGGAGTACGGGCGGCGCAGGCGGCGGCAGTCATCCGTCAGTGTGGGACGAACCGATAGCCGATTATAGGGAAGCGGTGAAACGAGGTATTGCCGAATTGGAAAAACGGTATGCGTATGCGTGGGAACACATTTCCGACAGTTGTAACTACAACGCCCGGAAAATCCGGCAGCTCCTTGCCAAACTCAAAGAGGTTAAGCGGCACTATCTGGAGCCGAAACAGCTATCCCTGTTCGATTGCGCATAAGCCCACCAAGACAAAGCCCTCCGGCGGCACGAAGCTGACGGAGGGCTTTCTCATTTCTGTTTGCAAGCCGGATTAAATCGGGCGTAACTTTTCCATATCCAGCCACATGCGGCTCTTTTCCCCTTTGACCGTCGCAAGGTTCTCAAAGATGATTTGCTTGGGCAGCACCTTGTGGCAAAAGTAGCTCGAACCGAAGAAAACGGCGTTCTTGTCGGAGTAGTGGATGCGCTTGTCGAACAGAAGCATCTGCATTTCCCGCTGCTTGAACAGACGGCAGGGAGCGTTGCTGTTCAGCCAAAGATTCGACAGCAGGAGGGCGAACGGCTTTCCCAGCGTAAGACAACGTTCCACGACCTTCTGTTTGCGGCTGAACGGCGGGTTGGACACGATGATGTCCCACCGCTGCGGCTCATACTCGAAGAAGTCCTGCCCCGTAAAAATATGCGAATATTCGACCGCATAACCCGCCTCTTTCAACGCGAGGACAAACTCGCTGTTTTCGGTGTCGAACGGACACCAGACAACGGCGTTTCGAGGCAGGTACTTGATGATCGGCAACACCGCATGATGCGGTGTGTACTGCTCGTCGCCCTGCGGACGTTTCTTATATCCGGCATAAATCATTTCAGAACCTCCTCTTTTTCCTCGTTCTCGTTGTTGAAGCTGAAAGACAGCTCGGCGCATTGCCAGAAATTGTCCTCGACGTAGATGTCGATGGTCTGCTGATCCGACGAGGCAGAGGTGTAGTAGAGCCTGAACACCTCCCGTTCGAGCGGGTAGCGGTCGTTGGGCAGGAACACCGTGCCGTCGTCCATGCGCAGCTCACCTTTGCCGTCGGGCTGGAAATAGCGGATCGTGTACCGCGCCTCGTCGTAGCGGCCTGCGCGTTTAAGTTCGCACCGTATCTCGGCGGTTTCGCCCCGCACGATTCTCTCCTGCACGGGCATTGTTTCCACCGTGAACGGATATGCCTGCTGAATGTCCAACCCGTCGTCGCAGGAGGAGAGCAGACAGGCCGCTATTCCGATGAAAAGAAAAAATCCCATTCTTATAAAGCTGATACTTTTCGTCATAATCTGTTTTTTACTGATTTGTTGTTCGTTACTTTTTCACTTAATTTCATTTGTAGATGCTCGTTCAGGTCTTTGCTTCCGGCATAGACACCCGAACAATCTACGGCTCTTTCCTTGTACCTGGCACGCAGGGCTTCAAATGTCCTCCGCCCGGCTTCGTCGTTGTCCAGATAGCAGTTTATTTTCCCGTATCCGTCCAGATGGCGGAACGCTCTGGCAAGGTTGCCGACCGAATTAAGCACCACCGCATCGTTTCCTTTCGAGAAGCCGAGCGTTGCGGCGGAGAGGAAGTCGAAGAAGCCCTCGAACACGTCGCAGGCTCCCGTCGGACTTTGCTGCCGCGACACAAGGGAGATGTCTTTCGGCGGTATGCACCCCTTGAACTGCCTGCTTCGCAGCTCCCATCCTCCCGCCACGTTCGGAAAGCCGATAGCGAAATACGGTTTCCCATGTACGCGGTAGCTGACTTGCCGACAATGCCGGGCGGCCACATCGGGAGGTATGCCCCGTTCGGAAAGATAGCCTTTCAGTACGTCGTAGGCCAATGCCTTTTCCTCGACCTGCTGGAATGCAGGCGCGGACACCTTTTCCCGAACGGGTGGCGGCAGGCCGACCGGAACGGACACCCCCGCCGCCGTGTCCGAGATATACCGTGCCTGCGCGAGAAAATCCGTGCTGCGAATCAACTCTCCGGCAAGGGTGAAGATGTCGCCGCCGCGTCCCAGACCGAAATCGAACCATATATTCCTGTCGGTATTTACTTTGAACGAGGGCGTCTTTTCCTCGCGGTAAGGGGCATTGTACCACAAGTCGTTTCTTTTCTGCCAAACCGGATTGCAGCCCAGCCGTTGAAGAAAGACGCTCAACGGCAGCCGACGCATTTCCTCTATGGTCATATATGACGGTCAGTTTATGATGAATTTCAGCCCTATGCCGTATTGCGTATGGAACCGTCCCGTCGAGCCGCCCCACAAGCACCGCTCGCGCACGTTCACCACAAGAGCGATGCGGTCTGCGAGGTAGGCTTCCGCTTCGAGCGACACCGCCCCGCCGTAAATGAACGCATCCTTGTCCGTGAGGCGCGAGCCGTCGAACAGGGTTTTGTCGCCCCAATTCACCGTTTCGTACCCCGCGAGTGCCGAGCCGCCGAGGTAAAGAAAGAAAATCTTGCGGGCATCCGATAGGAAGTTATAGTAGAACCCACCCTCCGCCGTGAACTGTGCCGTCGGTATGCGTACCTCCTTGTAGGGGTTGTAGCGTTGCAGGTACTCGCCGCCGAACACCCACTTGTGGCCGCCTTTGGTATAGGTCGCCATCGCCGCTCCGACGTAGTAACCCGCATCGTTGCGGTTGGCGTGCGAATAGAACCCGTCGGCCATGCCGCCCCGAAGCTCGATGCCCCGCATCTTGGGGAGGCATCGTTGCGCGTCGGCCTGCCCCGTAAACAGGGCAAGCGACGCGACGAGAAGAAACAAAAACCGCTTCATGGTTACTGCACTTTAAGTTCATTGATGACGTTGGCACGCACGAGGTCTTCGTTTTCGATGGTGAACGACTGATGACGGCCTCCGTTCTTTTCGTTCAGCTCCACCACGAGGCACTTATCGTCGGGAATGGTGAATTTCTCCATCGTGAATACCGTGCGCTCGTCTTTCTTTCCGGCCACGCGCGTAGCGTAGTTGTAGGCACGCAAGGGGAAGATCACCTGCTCCTGCATGGCGGTACGCTTGGCGACCTTTTTATCGACGATTTTGAACGTGATGAAATCCACGTCGAACGGCACGTTGGAGCCGTTCTTGATCTGCGTGTGGAAATAGAGCAGCCCGTTGTGCGTGTAGATGCCTTTAAGAAGATACTGCACGCCGAACCGTTTGCAGCCGATGTGCTTCACCTCGCGCTTGTCCTGCTTGTAGATGGACTTCATAATCAGACGCACGAGCAGCGGCGATTCGCTCCCCAGCTCTGTCAGGTACACCTCCATTGCGTTGTTCGGGCGGTTCACCGTGCTGCCGTCATGAATAAAATCGTGCATCTCAACATTGAGTAAAAGCGGCTCCGAAGCGTAGCGGACATTGAATGTGTAGAACGAGCCGTCCTCGGTAATGACCGACATATTGGTTTCCGCCCGGAAATCGCGCACGGTGGCCTTTACGCGGATGACGTTCTCCGCGCCGTCGGCCTTGCCCGCAATCAGGTTCGGGGAACCTAAATCGACGTAGCGCACCGCCGCCGGAAAGATGACGTGTACGGTCTTGTCGTAGGTTACCTCCAGCCCGTGCGGGGGTATCATGCGGTCGAACGAGAGTTTGCGCGTGAGGCCGTGATAGAGGTCGCCGTCCTGCTCCGCCTGTGGATAGACCTCTTTGCAGAGGGACACCTCCTGCGGCTGCTCTGCCGCTTCGACGGTCTGCACCTGTGCGGCGTTCTGCCCGTTCTTTACTTCCTGCGCGTTTACCGCGCCCATGCCCAGCGTGAGGGCGAACATCATTACAAAATACTTTTTCATTTTACTGTGGATTTAGTGGCGGGGTTAAGAACCCCAATTTGTGAATAAATAAATGGTTACTTGTTGCTGCTTTTTCTAATCTTCCGGTTGGTAAAGCATGACCTTATACCCGGCTTTCAGATGCACTTTGACGGTTCGCATCTTCTTTGCGATATACTGGCTCGTGCCCTGAATCAACCCTTTGCCGAGGTCGGAGGCGAGCTGCGCCCCGGCATCGGTTGAGATGTTGATGCTGCTGCCGAGCGACGAACCCATGTTGGCCGCGACCTCTTTGGCCGCACTAACCTCCATCGAATTGGGGATGAAGATGCCCTCCTGTGCGTCGCTGTCGAATACCGTCAGCTCGACGGGAATAATCGTCCCCCGATACTCCAGCGAGGTGATGTCGATACCGAGCCGCTCGCCCTGCACCCGTGCCGCACCCACGACGAGCGAGTTGCGCGGTATGCGCATTCCGGCCACCTGCATCGGCTCCAGCAGCCGCAGGCGGACGGCCTGCCCGTCGGTGATGGTCTGGTTGCCGTGTACGCACGCCGGAATGGTGTTGCGTCCGGCTGCCGCCGTGTTTCCGATGGCTGTATGGAATCCGAAATTCCGCTCGGCGGTCTGCGCCCTGACGAACTCGCTGTCGGTCATTGGCTGCGCGAGCGTGGATACGACACGTTCTTCGACTTGCCCGACGGGTTGCGCCACCGCTTTGCCGTTGCGCACCGTCTTTTTGTCCTCCTCCTTGTCGGCAGCGGTCGGCTGTTGCGCCGTGCCGCCCTGTCCGGCAGGCATATATTTCGCCGCCAATTCGTAGGACTTTTCGAGCAAGGCCACTTGGTCGTCGAGCGTCGAGCCGGACGGTTCGGCCTGCCGCGCCATCATTGCCTCCAGCTCCTCGATACGCTCGCGCAGCTCCTCCTTTTCGGGATCGTCTTTCGGCGTTTCGTAGAAACTGCCCAGCGTGCGGTTGATGTCCTCGTAAGCCGCCGCAGAGGAGCGGATCGGCTGTCGCGGGGAGCCACCTCCGTAGGTGCGGGCGGGTTGCTGCGGCGTGGGATTCAGCAGGTCGAAATCCTCCGTTTTCGTTTCGGCGTCGTCGTCCTTGTCCGAAAACAGGGCGGCGAGGTCGTTCATCTGTGCCCGCCGTTCTTTCTGCTTCTCCTCCAGCCGCGCCTGCTCGTAGGCGGTACGCTTGTCGGCGATGATGCCCGATTGGGCAGGTAGCGGCATTTCGGTGTTGAAACCGACGCCCTGCTGCGCCTCGTCCTTGTCCTTGTCGGAGGGTGCGAAAATCAGCCACATGGAGCCGACGAAAAGCAGCCCCATCAGCGGGTACACGAGCATCTTGCGGCGTCGCTGCCGCTGCTCCTCCGTGAGCGGCGTTTCAGGCTTCCCCTCTTTCGGGGAGGCCGTAGGATTGCGGTTCTGTTCTTTCTCTGTCATAATCGTAATGTTTATAAGGGTTGATACTGTCCTGCTTTTGGGGCAGGTTGAATTGCCTGATATGCTCGATCTCTATCTGCCGCCCGTTCTCCCTGCCGATTTGGTAGAGTGCCGCCCCGAACGTGAAGAGGGCGCAGAGGGCGAAAAAGGTGAAGATCACCAGCACGACGACGATTTTCGTGCGCTGCGGGAGGGCTTCGAGCCAGACGCGCAGCCGCTCGTCCTGTCTGCCCGTCCAATCGTTGATGCACCTGATTAACTTTCTCATAGGCTTATCTCTCCAATGTTTGCAGGTCGCGGTTTTCCAGAATCGTGAAGCCCTCGATGGTAAACCCGTTCGGGTTGTCGTCCGAACGCGAGGCGTTCAGCAGGCGGCACGATGTTACGAGGCTGCGCTCCGTCACGTTGCTCTCGCGGATAATCATCTGCCGGGCGTAGGTGTTCACGCGGTAGGGATAGCGGTCGAAATTGCAGACCACCGAATCGACCTGCAACACCTGATTGATGTTACCCGCGATGATGCGGTTGTAGTAGCCTTTCTCGGAGAAATCCGAGTAGTAGTTGTAGGCACTCTTGTCCGCCAGCAGCAGGGCACGTTTGATGTTGTGCTCGATGGCACTCTTTTCGGGCGAGAGCGTGAAGAACAGCTCGTGAAAGCGGCGCACATGCTCGCGGGCTTCGGCGGGACGGTTCTGCGCGAGGTCTTGCGAAAGGGCGAGCATCAGCGACTTGCCGCCGTCGAGCACGTAGATCTTCTCGCGCTGCCGCTCGGCAAAGCGGTAGGAACTCCACACCGAGTACACCACCACGAGGGCGCAGAGCGCGAGGAAGACCATTCCGAACAGGCGAATCTGCCGGAACGAGGATTCGATATTTTTCAATGACTTAAATTCCATCTTGTTACTTTTTATAGGTTATTTTCGTTTGATAAGCCGCCCGACGGTATGGTTCCATGCGGACTTGCCCGCATTCACCCCCGCACGTCCGGCATGTCCGGCGACATTTCCCGCAGCGGCTCCGGCCACGCCACCCGCGATACCGGCTCCCCGTCCGGCGAGCTGCGTCACAGCGCGTCCGTAGCTTCCCGAACCTCCGGCCTGAATGATCCACCCCGCGACGGTCGGAATCGTGAAATACCCGATAATGCCGATAATCAGGAACACGATATAGACGCCGTTGGAGGCTTCGAGCGAGAAATTCGGGTTGTTCTGCAACTCCGAAATATCGTTCTGGAGCATCAACACCTGAATCTTCGCCAATATGGTACTGAACAGGTCGGCCACGGGCAGCCACAGGTAGATTTGCACGTAGCGGCACACCCATTGAGTGAGCGTGGAGTGAAAGCCGTCCCAGACGGAGATGGCGAACGCTATCGGGCCGAGAATCGACAGGACAATCAAAAAGAACGTCCGCAGGGTGTCGATCAGCAGCGCGGCAGCGGCGAACAACAGCTCCAGCACCTCACGGAAAAAGTCGCGGATGGCTTTCTTCATGTTGTACATGCCCCGCTCGATATACATTCCGGCCATTGTAATCATGTCGCCGGGCGACCAGCCCAATTCTTCTAACTGGCGGTCGAACTCCTCGTTGCTCACCAGATAGGCCGTTTCGGGGTTGCGCATCATCGCCTCGTATTCGAGCTTGTCTTTCTGCTCGCGGTACTTGTTCATATCCATCGTCTGCGATTCCAGCATCCGGTTCGTGCCCTGCACCACGGGGCTTAACACCCCGTTGATCGTGCCGAGGACGAACGTCGGGAAGAACATGATACAGAAGCCTACGGCAAAAGGCCGCAGCAGGGGGTACACGTCGATGGCCTCGGCGCGGGCGAGCGACTGCCACACCCGCACGGCCACATAGAACAGCGCACCCAGCCCCGCGATGCCTTTCGCCACGCCCGCCATGTTGGAGCAGAGCGGCATCATCTCGGAATAGAGCGAGCGCAGGATGGCGTGCAGGTTGTCGAACTCTATGGTCATTAACATCATAAGCGTTTCAGGTTATGGTTACCAATAGCGTTCGTTGCGGCTGCCATAGAGTGCCAGCACCCTGTCCATGTCGTTCTTTTTGCGCGCTCGCAGGTAGCTCACCGAAATGTTCTTGTTGGTGTAGTACATCACCAGATTGCGGTATCGCCGCACCCGGTTGTAGCACCTGTCCACCACATCCATGCGCTCCTTGTCGGTCATTTGCAGGGTGGTGATGTTCACCACGTCTTTCATCTCTTTGAGGACGTTGTTGCTCTCCTCCAAGAGCTTCGTATAGCCGAAGGCAATGGCCGACAACTCTTCGGGCGTGTAGTTCTCGTCGCGGAGCATCAACTGGAAATTCGTCACGTAGATGTCCGAGATGTCCCCGATCAGCAGGATGGTGTTTTTAACCTTGATAGCGTCTTTGACGAGGTTGTTCACCGATTTGAGGGCATCGTAATATTTTTTGCCCTGCTCGTAAATCTTCACCGTTTCCTGAAAATTGCTGACCATGTTGGCCGCCGTCTTCGAGGTGTGGATGATGTTTTTCGAGGCATTGATAATGCCTTGCGCGAGGTTGCCCGGATCGCTGACAACCCACTGCGCCCGCGCCGTGCCCGCAAGGAGCAGGCACGCGCTGAAAAGCATAAGGATTCTTTGTTTCATTCTCTTGTGGATTTAGTGGTGGTTATTGTTTTTCGCTGGCGCGGGTGTAATCGCCATGCGGCGAAAAGGTCAGCACGTCCGTCGCCTCGTTGTAGGCGATGTCGATGCGCAGTCCCGTGTTGATAAAGAGGTTACCCTCCTCCTCGCGCAGCAGGTAGGTTTCGGGCTTCAGACGGCGGCGGACGCTGCGCTTGAACACCGTAACCTTGTAGGCGTCGCCCTCGCGGAAGATCAGCACGTCGGGCTTGCCCTGTACGCTTACCCAATTGCCGCAGAGCTTGCTGCAATCCGTTTCCTTTACCTCGGTGCAGGCTTGCAGCATCAGAGCCGCCACGCCCACCAGATAGCCGCTCAACGTGAGCAGCCGTTGTTTATTGATACCCATATTCTTTCTTGATTTAATGATGATTAATTCTTACTCCAGCGACGCTCGGCAAGCTGCCGGATCGCCGCCTCGATGTCGCCGCCCAGCTTCTCGGCAAGGGCATAGACCTCCATCTTTTCGGTTTCTTCCGTCGTGAACGCCAGATATTCCTCGGCACTTACTTCGGTCGCGTAAACCGCCGACTGCGTGCCGCCCAGCCCGATCCACACCTCCTTGTAGAGCCGCGACGGGTGGTTGGCCATGTTGATGGAAAGGATTTGCCCTTTCTCCTTGTCTGTCAGTCCGAGCAACGCCTGTATTTGGTCAAACTTGTTCATGTACTTGCGCTGGTCGAGCAGGATTTTGCAATCCGAATTGTTGATGATGGATTCCTTGACAATCGGCGAGGCGATGATGTCGTCCACCTCTTGTGTAACTACCACAGCTTCACCGTAGAACTTACGAACCGTCTTGTAGAGGTACTTGATGTAGGAGGCCATGTTCGCCGAGGCGATGGCTTTCCACGCTTCCTCGATCAATATCATCTTGCGGATGCCTTTCAGACGGCGCATTTTGTTGATGAACAGCTCCATGATGATAATCGTCGTCACCGGAAAGAGAATCGGGTGGTCTTTGATGGCGTCGATCTCGAAGACGATAAACCGCTTTTGCAGCAGGTCTAACTGTTTGTCGCTGTTCAGGAGATAGTCGTACTCCCCGCCGCGATAATACGGCTCCAGCACGTTGAGAAAGCCCGCGAGGTCGAAGTCCTTTTCCCGCACTTTCTTTTCCTCCAGCACCGAGCGGTAGTCGGTTTTCACGAACTCGTAGAACGTGTTGAACGACGGCTCCACGCTTGTATCCCGCTTGATGCGCTCGATGTAGAGCGCGACGGCATTCGAGAGGGCGACCTCCTCGGCACGGGTGGCAGGCTCGGTGTCTTTCTTCCAGAGCGTGAGCAGCAGCGTTTTGATGCTCTCCCGCTTTTCGATGTCGAACACCTTGTCGTCCGTATAGAATGGATTAAAGGCTATCGGCGTTTCGTCGGTATAGGTGAAATATACGCCGTCCTCGCCGCCCGTCTTGCGGCGGATCATCTCGCACAATCCCTGATAGCTGTTTCCGGTGTCGATCAAAACGATATGCGTCCCCTGCTCGTAATACTGCCGCGTGAGGTGGTTGGTGAAAAAGGATTTCCCCGAACCGCTCGGCCCCAAGATGAACTTATTGCGGTTGGTGATAACGCCCTTTTTCATCGGCAGATCGCTGATGTCCAGATGCAGCGGTTTTCCCGTCAGCCTATCGACCATTTTGATTCCGAACGGCGAGAGGGACGAGCGGTAGTTGGTTTCCTCCGTAAAAAGGCATACCGCCTGCTCGATAAACGTGTAGAACGATTCCTCGGCGGGGAAGTCGGCCTCGTTGCCCGGTATGGCCGCCCAGAACAGCGTCGGGCAGTCCGTTGTGTTGTAGCGCGGGGTACACTCCATCGCCGCGAGCTGGCTGCCCGTGTCGTTCTTGATGCGCTTCAGCTCCTCGCGGTCGTCCGACCACGCCATGACGTTGAAGTGGGCACGGACGGAGGTAAGGCCGAGGCTGTGCGCTTCGTTCAGGTACTCGTCGATCCACTCCTTGTTGATTTGGTTGGAGCGCGAGTAGCGCGAGAGCGAATGCATGTTGCGGGCACTTTTCTCGAAACGCTGCAAATTCTCCTCGCTGTTGTCGATCAGCACATATTGGTTGTAGATATGGTTGCACGACAGGAGCAACCCCACGGGCGAGGCGAACGACAGGCGGCAGTCGCTCCGGTCGGTCGAGAGCTTCTCGTAGCGGGTGTCGGTCGCCACTGCGGAGGGCATGTCCTCCGCATCGGAGAGCGTATGCAGGCAGAGGATATTGTCGCCCACGCGCATCTCGTCCGCAGAGAGGGCGATGTCCTGCAAGCAGGTCGTATTTTCCGGTGAAAGGGAAAAGTATTTCTCCACCAATCCGGCTTCGGTCGCCGTTCCGGTAATCTCGTCCGAGGTCAGGCGGCGCAGGCGGATGAAGCCCGAATCGTTCATGATGCGCTCGAACTGCTCCGTGGCCTCGATGAACTTCGCCGCAGCGTCCTTGTCGCGTATCTCTTTGGGGATGATATGCCCCCGGCAGAGCGTGTTCCAATTGCTTTGTCGGCGGCTGCGCTCTTTGGTCGTCTTCGTCAGGAACAGGTAGCACGTATGGTCGAGGTACGGTCGCTCATTGAAATGCCGCTCGAACGAACGGCTTAAAAAACTCATGTCCTCTTTGTGTAATTCGGGTTTATACTCCTCGCGCACGAACCAATCCTGTTTATGCACGATGCTGAAATCGGGCAGCACGCGGATCGCCTTGCACCACGCGGCGTGTATGGCCTCGTACTCGGCGGAGGTTACGGTGTACAGCTCCGGTAGCTCCACCTCGAACGCCACCGTAATGTCCGCGTCTTTGGAGAGGATGCAACCCTCCTCGACGGCCAGCAGCGGGAATTTCGATTCGAGTGTCGTAGCTTTAAGTGTATTTCTCATTCTTATTCTTTTTTCGGGTAAATAATCGGGTGATACGGCGACGGTTCAGGAGGTATCGGGGACGGCTGCGCTGTGCGCCCATCTTCATCAGTCCATGTTCGCCGTACCGGGCATTCAGGGCGAATGTCTGCCACACCAAAACGGAGGCCGACACCACCCCGAAGCCGATACAGAACCATTGGTTGATACCAACCATGTAGAGGATGACGAACAGGACGAACAAGGCGAGCAGGCCGCCTGCAAAGATGAAAAGGTACTGCGCCTTTAATCCCTTGAACTCAACCAAGCGGCCGATCCCCTTGTTGATAGGGTATTCTGCCATAGCTCGCCGCGGTTAGAGGAAGAACGAACGCAGGATGGTTGCCGCCACGATCAGGAAGATACACGCGCCGAACCACGAGGCGGCGGTCTTCGACGTGTCGGGATCGCCCGACGAGAACTTGCCGTACACCTTGACGCCGCCGATCAATCCCACGACCGCGCCGATCGCGTAAATCAGCTTGGTGGCCGGATCGAAGTAGCTGGTTACCATGCTTGTAGCTTCGTTGATACCCGAAAGGCCGTTGCCCTGTGCAAAGGCCGAGGATGCAGCCATAAGGAGGGCTGCGGAGAAAAGAAATTGTTTCTTCGTCATAAATTGTTCTTGAATTGTGCCGGACGGTTGGATAGGCCGCCCGGCGGGTTGATACTGATTTTTACTTGTGGATTTAGTGGTCTGCTTTTCTTGGGAGCAGCTACCCGTACTCTTTCTCTTTCATCGCTTGTTCGTTTTTAATCGTTATATAAAATCCCGGATGTCGAACCCGGCCACATCCTCCGTCGCATCGGTTCCGTTTGGGAGTTGGAGTGCTACCGCCCCCGCATCCGCTTCGGTGGAAATCGGCTGGCTTAAATAGTAGTCCATCAATCCCGCAATTTTCTCCCCGACGGAGGTGGAGCTGTTCACGAGGCGGTCGAACAGCTCCGTTCCCTCGATTCGTCCGAAAACCTGCCTGGCCTGTCTGCGCTCCGCTTCGGTCGCCGAGGTGTCGGCGGTGGTTTTCACCGCCCGGTCGATCTCCTCGAAGCTCACACCGGAGGCGTAGCCCCCATGACCTGCCGCGAGCGGCATCTCCTCGTCCATAGCCTCCTCCGGCTGGTCGTCGTCCTCGTATTCGAGCGGTACATCGGGAATTTCCAGATGCTCGAACGCTTCGTCCAGCTTGTCGTCGGGAATACGCGCCGAGGGGGTATTTCCGGTTTCGGGGGCGAATGTAGGCACATTTCCAATCGGTTTTTCATTTCCGCTTTCCGTGGCAGCTTGTGGCGTCGGAATGGCATCGTTTGGCGTTGTCGGCTTCATCCGGAAGCTACTTTTGCCGACAATATCCGGCACATCATCCGTGCGTGTCGGCGGCGGAACTTTCGCCTGCGGCGTCGGTCGTTTCCGCTGCCGTTTCTCCCAAAGCAGATACGCCGCCAGCCATACGCCGTAACCTGCGAGCAGGAATACCAATAGTGTTTCCATCATCAAATCAAATTTTCGAGTTGTTTTTTATATAATTCTTTTATCTCGTCCTTATGCTGTTCCAGATGACAGGCAAGGACGGTATCTATATATCCGCCGACGGTTATCTCCTTGTCGGAAATGATATTCACGATGCGGGAAATCTGGTTGTGTATTTCCCGGCTGATATAGACGCATTGACGCGTTTTGATCTCATTACGTTTGAGGAATGTCGCCGTATAGTCGGCATTCTGCCGTTTGCGGCGGCCATTCTCTTTCGGCGGTTCCGCAGGGACGGCGGATTGTTCCTGCTCCGCTTGCGGGGCGGGTGCGGCCTCGTGCGGCTGCGACTGTACGCTGCCGTCCTGCTTGCGCCTGCCGATGGAATCCAACAAAAGGGCTTCGTCTATTGCTTCGGTAGCTGCTTTGCGACTGCTCATAGGCATTAGATTTTCATGATGGAACAAATTTCCTCGGCGAGTTCCTTAATGTTGCTGCCTTTCATCAGGGCGTTGTCCATCGGGAAAATCGTCGAGCGGAAGATGGCTTTGCGCTCCTCCGACAAGTCGCGGCGAAAACGCTTGCTATCCGGCAGGCGCGTTTCCAACATGGGGATATTCATCTCGTCGATGACCTGCCGGTAGAGGTCATATAATTCGCTCTTTTCGCGCCCGTCCACCATCGTCCAGAACAGGTGCAACCCTTTGGTCTTGGCAATACCCGTCGTAATCAGATTCTCATGGAACAGGGCGGCGAATTGCAGGGAGCTTTCGACCACGAGGCGGTCGGCACTGATGGGCGTGAAAATGTAATCCATTTGCGAAAGCGTTTTTACCACGCCCTCGCTTTTGAGCGTCCCCGGCAGGTCGAAGAAAACGAGGTCGGGTTTTGTCGCCTCCTCACGCAGCATCTTGTCGGCGTCGTCGAGCGCATCCACCGCATTGCTCGCAATGACAGGATAGGCTTTTTTCTTCACCCGCCGGAAATGGTCGCAGGCAAGAGCCTTGAAATAGGTGCTCTCGCCGATCACTTTGATTTCCCGCGCCCGCAGGTCTGCGATGCTGTTCTGCGGAGCGTCGCAATCGACGACCGCCACGTTGTAACCTTTCACGTAATGGAGGTAGCTTGCCGTAAGGACGGTAAGCGTCGTTTTTCCGATGCCGCCTTTCTGGGTGGCGAATGCAATAAAGATTTCCTTACTCATGGTTTCACTTTTTTAAGTTGTTGATTCATTATATCCGTATGTTTCCGGTTCTTTACTTACCCGCAGATTCAATGCTTTGCGTACCTGTTGCACCAGCGATTGAACGGCATACGCAAGTATAGCCGTAAATCGGGGAAGCAATACGACAGCACGACGATACGACGGCAAATCCGTAAATTTGTACGACACCGCGTCTTTGCCGCATCGACTATCTGAACCGTCGGTGAGGCAAGGCTGCACGGGTTCACTCCGGTAAATCCGGAGTGCTTCAATCCGCTGCTTCTTCCGTTCCATAATTCTATCGTTATTCAAATCCATGCGGCAAATAAACAAGGAAAAAACGGCACTTGTACCGCTTCGGCCGCAGGTGGCAGCTTGTGGCGTCCGTTTGGCAGCGTTTGGCGTTTTCGGCCTCGGAAAAGCAGCCCCCGAAGCCTCTACCTTTGCCCCCAAGCGACAGGGCGCACCACGGGCTTATTGCTGCGGCGTGTGATCGGTTTCCCCGCAATCCGTCTTCGGACGGATTTTATGTTCGTCAGAACATAGCAAGGTGTGTATCGAGTTACTCGATACTTTTCGGGTTACTCCCGAAAACCTTGCCCTTGCAGGGGGCGGGGCTGTCCCTCCGAAGTCGGGCAGCCCTGATCTCGAACCTGCGGTTGGTCGGGGTGTGGTGGCTTATGTCGCGCAACCACTAAATCCACATTAGTATGAATGAAAAAAGAAGAAATGTCGGGGGCAAACCGCCCAAACCCGACAAGGCCAGCCACCAAGTGATGGTGCGCTTCACGGACGAGGAATACGCCCGGTTCCTTACAATGTACGAGCAGTCGGGCGTCTATGCGAAAGCGGTTTTTATCAAAGCCCGCGTCTTCGGAGCCGAATTTCGCGTGCTGAAAGTCGATAAGACGCTCGTCGATTATTACACTAAATTATCCTCCCTGCACGCTCAATACCGTGCCGTCGGGGTAAATTACAACCAAACCGTAAAGGAGTTGAAAAGCCGCTTTTCGGAGAAAAAGGCGATGGCTTTGCTTTTCAAATTGGAGAAAGCGACGGTAGAATTGGCCGCTTTGAGCCGCCAAATCCTCGATTTAACCCACGAATTTCAGCAGCAATGGTTGCCAAAATTAGCGTAGGAAACTCCCTTTACGGGGCGTTGGCTTACAACGGCGAGAAGATAAACGAGGGGCAGGGACGGCTGCTTGCCACGCACAAAATCTTCGACGAGGGAACGGGCAGGCTCGACATCCGGCAGGCTGCGGAGGACTTCGCCCGCTACCTGCCGGAGCAGGTACGCACGTCGAAGCCCGTAGTGCATATCTCCCTTAATCCGCATCCGGACGACCGCCTGACCGACGCGGAACTGACGACTATTGCCGAGGAGTACCTCGCGCGGCTCGGTTACGGCAACCAGCCCTATGCCGTGTTCAAACACGAGGACATCGACCGCCACCACCTGCATATCGTAACGCTCGCGGTGGACGAGGCGGGACGCAAGATCGGCGACAGCTTCATCCGTCGCCGCAGCAAGAACATCACCCGCGCATTGGAGCAGCAGTACGGGCTGCATCCCGCTGAACGTAAACGGCAGACGCAGACCGAGCCGCTCCGGGCGGTGGATGCAGCGGCGGGCGACGTGAAACGGCAGGTCGGCAATGTGCTGAAAGGCATATCCGGCAGGTATAGGTTCCAGACGCTCGGAGAATACCGCGCCCTGCTTTCGCTCTACAACCTCACCGTCGAGGAGTGCCGGGGCGAAGTGCGCGGCAGGGAGTATCGCGGCTTCGTCTATTCCGCAACCGACGGCAAAGGCGGGAAGATCGGCAACCCGTTAAAAGCCTCCTGCTTCGGCAAGCGGTACGGGTACGAGGCGTTCGAGCGGTGGTGCGCCGCAAGTAAGGAACAGATCAAGGAGCGGAAGCTCGGCGACATGACCAAAGCGACGGCATTCGCCGCCCTGCGCCGGACGAAAGACCGCGCAGAGTTCATCGCCCGGATGAAAGCCAAAGGGGTGGACGTAGTGCTGCGTGAAACCGACACAGGGCGCATCTATGGTGCGACATTTATCGACCACCGCACGGGGTGTGTCGTGAACGGTTCCCGTCTGGGCAAGGAGCTTTCCGCGAATGCCTTGCAGGAGCATTTCGCACCTCCGGCGGCAGACATACCGCTCCCGATCACGCTCCCGCCACAGGCAGAAACGGCGAACGCTCCGGCGCAATCCTCCCTTTACGACGAAGCGGCGGGCGGCGGTCTGGGGCTTTTCTCCCCCGACACGCAGGGAACGGACGCCGAGGAACAAGCCTTTATGCGCGAGATACAGCGACGGAAAAAGAAAAAGAAGAAAAACCGAAAAATTTAAGAATTATGCAACAAGAAGATGATTTGAGGGCATTGGCGAAAATCATGGATTTTCTGCGTGCCGTAAGTATATTGTTAGTCGTGATGAACGTCTATTGGTATTGCTACGAAGCGATACTCTCATGGGGCGTGAATATCGGTGTGGTGGATAAAATTCTGATGAATTTCGACCGCACGGCACACCTGTTCCATTCCATACTCTACACGAAGCTCTTTGCCGTCGTACTGCTCGCCCTCTCGTGCTTGGGTACGACGGGCGTAAAGGACGAGAAAATCACTTGGCCGCGTATCGGCACGGCACTTGTGGCGGGCTTTATCCTGTTCTTCCTGAATTGGTGGCTGCTGGCTCTGCCGCTGCCGCTCATGGCGACGACGTTGCTCTACATCGCAACGATGGCCGCCGGGTACGTCTGTCTTTTGATGGGCGGGTTATGGATGAGCCGCCTGTTGAAAAACAACCTGATGGACGATCCGTTCAACAACGAGAACGAATCGTTCCAGCAGGAAACGCGCCTTTTGACGAACGAATACTCCGTGAACCTGCCCACCCGTTTCTACTACCGCAAGCGGTGGAACAACGGCTGGATCAACGTCGTTAATCCGTTCCGCGCGAGCATTGTTTTAGGTACGCCCGGCAGCGGAAAATCCTATGCGGTGGTCAATAACTTTATCAAACAGCAAATCGAAAAGGGCTTTTCGATGTACTGCTATGATTTTAAGTTTCCCGACCTCTCGACCATTGCCTACAACCACCTGCTGAACCACTTGGACGGGTACGGGGTGAAGCCGAAATTCTATGTCATCAATTTCGACGATCCGCGACGGTCGCACCGTTGCAACCCCATTCACCCCGACTTTATGGAGGATATAACCGACGCCTACGAGAGTGCCTACACCATTATGCTTAACCTCAATAAGACGTGGGTGCAGAAGCAGGGCGATTTCTTCGTGGAATCGCCGATAATCCTCTTTGCATCAATTATTTGGTATTTGAAAATTTACCAAAACGGCAAGTATTGCACATTCCCGCACGCGGTGGAATTTCTGAACCGTCGGTATGAAGATATTTTCCCGATTCTGACCTCTTACCCCGAACTCGAAAACTACCTCTCGCCCTTTATGGACGCTTGGCTCGGAGGCGCGGCGGAGCAATTGCAAGGCCAGATTGCATCGGCGAAAATCCCCCTTTCGAGGATGATTTCACCGCAGCTTTATTGGGTGATGTCGGACAGCGAATTTACCCTCGACATAAACAACCCGCAGGAGCCGAAAATCCTCTGCGTCGGCAACAACCCCGACCGCCAGAACATTTACGGCGCGGCTCTGGGGTTGTATAATTCGCGCATCGTAAAGCTCATCAACAAGAAAGGGATGCTTAAATCTTCGGTCATTATCGACGAGCTGCCGACCATCTATTTTAAGGGGCTGGACAACCTGATTGCCACAGCGCGAAGCAACAAGGTGGCCGTCTGCCTCGGCTTTCAGGATTTCTCGCAGCTCACGCGCGACTATGGCGACAAGGAGGCCAAAGTCGTGATGAACACCGTAGGTAATGTCTTTTCGGGGCAGGTCGTGGGAGAAACGGCGAAAACGCTCTCCGAACGGTTCGGAAAGGTGTTGCAGAAGCGGCAAAGCATCACGATCAACCGAAACGACAAATCCACCTCCATCAATACGCAGATGGATTCGCTCATTCCGCCGAGCAAGATTTCCGGCCTCACGCAAGGTATGTTCGTAGGCTCGGTGTCGGATAACTTTACCGAGCGCATCGAGCAAAAGATATTTCATTGCGAAATTGTCGTGGACGCCGAGAAAGTGAAACGCGAGGAGAGTGCTTACAAAAAGATTCCCGTCATAACCGATTTTACCGACGAGGAGGGCAACGACCGGATGAAAGAGCAGATTCAGGAGAATTACAACCGCATCAAGGCCGACGTTCGGCAAATCGTCGCCGACGAGCTGGAGCGTATCAAGAACGATCCGGCATTGGCGCATCTGTTACAACAGAAATAGATTGACAAATTAAAGAATCCTCGCTAATTTCCTGCGAGGATTCTTTTTATATACCATTATTCATTGCTAATAAATAGGAATACGGATTATCTCTCAAAGTTGCTTGCCTATCAACATTATACGAAACCAAAGAAGATATTATCGAAATCCCTGCACCTGCTAATAGAGCAGAGGGTATAGACATTCCAAGTAAAGCAGCAGGAACTGCCGTTGCTCCGGTTGAAAAAAAAGATATTTTTATAAGATTATTAACAAACGATTTTATGCCTGCTCCGTCCAATGATTTCTTCAAATTATTATAGCCCGGCAAGAATTGATTTACATAAATATCATTAACTTGTTGCCGGATTTGTTCAATGGATGCATCGACCGGAATATTTCTGGTAAGGTTCTCTATATTTGTTCTGAATAACCCTAATTCGTCTTGATGTTGTCTTTTGAAATTTAGTATATCAGCAATAGAAACATCCTCCGATATACTTATACCATTAAAAGTTAAATCCATTAAGATACCTTGCGCTAATTGAGAACCTCTGTTGCGAATATATCTATGCCTCCACGGTTCGTCCCGTTCGCTATATATTGCAACCTGATTATCCAATCTGACTAAATCATTAAATTTTGATACATAAGAATTGTCTGTCAAAGGAGATATGCCATAATGTTCACAAAGTCGATTTGTGAGTAATGTCATATAGAAATTGGCAAAGCCTCCATTTACATGTAACCATCCATCTCTATCCAAATATTCACGTAGTTGATACCATATTTCGTGAGCCATTTTTCCCGGATGGATTCGATATAACTGTTGAATTTCTCGCGGTAATTTTTGAGAATGCAGCGCGATTCCATTTTCCGGATGAATTAAGACTTGATATCCCTCATTGCTATTTAAGTAATTTAACACATCATTGGCCAAGTCCTCTATCAAATCCATATCAGAATTGACATAGAGAGGTCTGACAACACCTTCATCCGCTAAAAATTGAGTAACCTGTTGTTCATAAGGATTAGCTATTGATGATGGTACAATCGTATTAATTTCATCCCAATAAAGAATCGCCGTTTTTAGCCAATTCTCATTGTGTATATCAATCGTAGGATAGTAGAGTGCACGAGTAAATGCCATATAAAATAAGGTTTATAATGATATATATTGCAAAAATAGTAATAAACGGGAAACGTTATATATAATTCCCGTTTATTTATCTGGCTATCTCCTCATTTGCTCCCGTGCATCGTCGCGTTGCATCCGCAGGTTCAGCCGCTCGCGCAGCTTGTCGAGGAAATACGTCCGGCTCTCGCTTTTGCGGCGTTTCATATCCGAATAGGCGTTATAGCAATAGCTGTCCTTGATTTCCAGACCGAGCAGCGAGCCGAAATAGGCCGTCAGCTCCTTGATGTCGCTACATCCGTCGTTGATACAGCCGATCTCATTGAGCGCATAGATTATCTCAACCAATTCGACGAGGCTACCCGTCCAGCGGAAAGGCGCAGATTGAACATCGGATTTAGGGGTGGATAGTGGTGGCACTTGGGTTTGGAGGTGTTTCAGCATCCTGCGGATGAACGACACGGCTTTGCGGGCATGGCAGGCTCGGTAATCGCCGTGTGGCGTGAGCTTTTCATGCAGGCTGCTCAATTCGATCTCCGTATAGACGAGCGTGCCGACAAGTTGCCGCAGGTCAGACGGAGCGGAGCAACAAAAGGTGAATACTTTGTTTATAAACTCCCGGTAGGCCGCATTCAATTTGCGGCAGTCGCTATCGCTATTTACAAGGCGGAAAAATTCGGTTTCCGTAAGTATAAGAAAATCCATTCTCATTCTGTTTTGGGTTGTTACACTTCATGTTAATTCGTGTGCGCACGATTAACAAAAGACAAACCCTGTTCCGTGAGAATGAATTTTTAGGGCACTGCAATATAATCGCCTTATTTTCAGTGAAAAACAAACATAAATTATTTGAATACTGAAATTTGGTTGAATCGAAAAGTGTAAGATAACCTTACACCGTGTAAAGCAGGCTTACACTTTTTCGGTCATTTACGATGATAAATCCGGCATACGACCTCCTGTCCCAAATTTTGCTCCTCGTCCATTTTCCAATCGGACAGGCAAAGGATTACAGAGAAAGCAATGCCGCCTGTGCATTGAACGGACGACACAACATAGAGGATCAATTCGTCCGCAAGATTGTACAGTAACAGACCTTTAATCAATTCTACCGTTTCCGGTGTCGCTTCCACGAGGTAGGTCGTGTCGGTAGATTCTCGCTTTTCAGCAAGCAGGGAAAGCAGGGAGGAATTTTTATGCAGGAGCAGATCCGCCTGCTCCCGCAATGCTGCAAGAGTGTATTTCTGTGTGAAAGGCCATCGGCTCGGTATGGTGTTCGGGGGCAGCAAGAATGCGTCGGCAGAAACGGTTGCTGCAATCTGTATTTTCATCATTACCTCTTGTTTTATTGGATAAAACGTCGTATTGCCAAAAATGTTCCAAGAGGTGAAAAAGTAGCGTGGAACTTACGCTACTCAAACAAAGGCTCTGGTATGCCTGAACAGGATAACGTAAGCCCACGCTATGACAAAGCACAGCATAAGCATTACGCAATAGTCCCTGTTTCGTGAATTTACCAGATTCTTGTTTGAAACGTCTTGCGAACTTATGTCTTATATCTCACGGAAAACCACGTTTCCCGCTATTTTTCTAATTCGTTTTCAAAGATACATCTTTCCCTCCAATCTTTCTAATAAACAATTATTTTTCCGGCTCTATGCCGTATTTTTTCATCTTTTCGTAAAGCGTCGGACGGCTGATGCGGAGTAACCCCGCAGCCAATGCCTTGTTGTATTTTGCCGTTTCCAACGCTTTGATAATCTTTTCTTTCTCCTCGTTTTCAGCTTTCAAAGCAAACCCGTCCGCTGTGTTTTCGGCAGGCATATCCAAATCTTCCGTTTTCAGCGTATCGCTTTCGCAGAGCAGAACGGCTTTTCTAATGGTGTTCTTCAGCTCCCTTACATTTCCCGGCCAGCCGTAGGTTTGCAGCTTCTTCCGGGCTTCGGCACTGAATCCCGTAACCCTCTTATTCATTTCATCACAACCCTGTTTCAAAAAGAACTCCGCCAGCGGTAGTATATCGTCCGGGCACTCGCGCAGCGGCGGAACCTCGATTGTAAATTCATTCAGACGATGGTACAAATCCTCCCGGAAACGCCCCTCGGCAATCGCTTTCTCGATATTTTCATTCGTGGCCGCAACGATTCGCACGTCGCACGACACTTCATGCTTACCACCCACCGGACGATAGCGGCGTTCCTGCAACGCCCGCAACAGAAGCACCTGCACCTCATAAGGCAGGTTTCCCACCTCGTCTAAAAAGAGCGTGCCGCCCTCGGCCTGATGGAATACTCCCGTCTTGTTGTCCGTCGCCCCGGTAAACGCACCCTTGACGTGTCCGAAAAACTCCGAAGCCGCCAGCTCTTTGGGGATGGAACCGCAATCGACAGGGACAAACGGTGCGGCAGCTCGCGGGCTTGCCTTGTGAATGGCAAGGGCGACGTGTTCTTTGCCCGTACCGTTCTCTCCACGTACAAGTACCGACATATCCGTCGAGCCGACCAGCACGGCACGCCGTTCCACCTCGCGGCTTTGCTTACTATCCCTACGGAATATTAGTCGGTTCCGCTCCTTTGCTGCGTCTTTGCGTCGAAGCAGATCGTTGAGCATGGCGTACAGCGTATCCGGTTGGAACGGTTTGGGCAGATAATCCTCCGCGCCCAGCTTCATGGCACGCACGGCGGACAAAACCTCGGCGTGCTGCGTCATGATGACAAACGGAATGCGGTAGCGGTTTTCATTCATCCATTCCAATATCCCGATGCCGTCACCGTCGGGCAGACGCATATCCGAGAGGATAATGTCGGCGTCCGTGGAGGCAATTATCTTTCGGGCATGGGCTGCCGTAGAAGCGCATTCTACCTGCATCCGCTTTCGCTCCAGCCAGTTCCGCAGTACCCGGCAAAGGACAAGATCATCTTCTATAATCAATATCTTACCCATAGCCCTTCTTCCTGCGTTGTGCCTGTTCGGTCAGTCGCTTTCCTGCGGCAAGAACCTCGCGGACGGCACGGCGTACCGCATCGTCCATATTGCCGGAAGCAGATAATGCTTTGCGGAGGTCTTGCAGGGACGCATCTATGCGCAACACCTCCCACAAGGGCAAAAGCTGGTGCGTAAGGGCGGCAATGCTTTCGAGGTCGTCCCGCTCCAATGCGTCGGCAAGAGCCGCCATGCTTTTTCCGGTTTCCTGCACTACCAAAGCGAGCATTTCCCCATCGTTCCGTTCTCCAGAAAATAACCCGCTGAAATCCGCTTCGTAAAGCGGCTCTCCCGTCCGCTTTTCGATACATTGCCGCACGGTGGCGAACAATTCCGCACGGGAAAACGGTTTATAAAGGCATCCGGAAAATCCGGCACGAAGAAACTCTTCGGTGTTGCGCTCCGCACGGGCGGTCATAGCCACAACGGGAATCATTTTCCCCGCCGCAATATTGGACGTGCGCAGCAACTCCAACAACCCGAATCCATTTACGTCGGGCATCATAATATCAGTCAGCACCAAATCAAACCATTGCGTGCGCATACACTCCATTAACTCCCGTGCGCTATGGCAACCCTCGGCATGGATATGACAGCGCGAGAACATCTCCACTGTCATGGCCAGCAGTACGGCGTCGTTATCCACGACAACCACACGCAAGTCGGCGGGCAGGACGTCCGGTTCGGTCGGTTGCGGGAGCAGGCTTTCTTCATCGTACACCGGAAGCGGCAGGCGCACGGTGAACGTCGTTCCTGTTCCGGGGTGGCTTTGAACCTCTATTCGTCCTTTCAACAGTTCGACCAATGCCAGCGTGATCGAAAGCCCCAAACCGAAACCCTCCTCCGTATTGGCATTGCCAAGCCGCTCGAAAGGCTCGAAAATACGTCTGGTCTGTTCTTCCGTCATTCCGGCTCCCGTATCCTCCACGCGGAGGAGTAATTCACCGCTTCGATACTCCAGAAGCAGCCGGATATACCCCGTGCGGGTGAATTTCACGGCATTGGACAGAAGATTGCCTGCAATTTGCAGAATCCGTGTCCGGTCGCCTGCCACGACGACATCCTCACCGTCGTAGCGGGTAGTAAGTTCCAATCGCTTTTTAGCCGCCAGCGGAGCATATTCCGCCGCCAGCGCGTCGGTGAGGTTTTGCAGGCGGAACGGGCGGCTGTCCGGGTGTTCTTTGCCCGTGTCCAGACGGTAATAGTCGAGCAGCGTATTGAGCAGCGAGAGCATCCGTCCGGAAGATTGCAGGATCGCTTCGGTATAACGCAGGCGGTTCTCCTTGCGCCGCTCATCGGGCAGCAGCTCCGCATAGCCGTTGATGGCGGCAAGAGGCGCACGCAGGTCATGGCTTACGGTCAACATCATCGTCTTGCGGGCGGCGAGCAGCTCGTCCTTTTCCCGGTCGGAGGCTTCCAGCCTGCGGCGGTAGTTGTATTTTTGGGTAATGTCGCGGTGAATGAAAAGATAGAAAACGATAACGAGCAATACCGCCAATACCGCCGTAAGCGAGATCAGGCGCAACGAGCATTCGCGCTGCTCCATAATTTTCTTGTGTTCACGCTCCATCTTTTGCATGGCATCGGCCTCGAAATCGCAGATAATACGGCTCAATTTCCCGTTGAGCTGGATATTTCTTTGCCGCAGGCTGTCGGCATAGGCTGCGAGCTGTGCCTGCTGCTTCTGCTGCATGGCTTCGACCTCACGACCAAAGGAATACAACATCGCCGACGTTTTGGCCGTCGGCGGTGCTGTCGTATCTTTCTTCTTTTTGCGGAACAGTCCCAAGAAACCGCCCTTTTTCTTCGTTTCAGGTGCATCCTCCCTTTCAACCTGTGAGGCGAGGTAGGGAATGCGCCTCCGGATCAGTTCCTCCGTTTCGTCCTGCGCCGAGAGTGTTTCCAGCACTTTACACAAATGCAGTTCTTTTTCTTCGAGCAGCATACAAACGCTGTCTATCCGCGCCTGTTGTTCGGGAGCCGGGTAGTAGGTTTTCAGCTTGTACAGCGTAGCGACCGCTTCGAGCCGCTTTGTGCGGTAGGAAGCCAATGCCGCCGTATCACCGGATAACAGCAGGTCATCGCTGAAAGAGAGTCCCAAAAGCTGCTCGAAAGTACGGTTCACGGTTATCCGCTTCTCCTGCACGATGCGCTCTGCTGCATTCAAGCTGATTACCTGCTGCTTCCCGTTCCACACGACAAATACAATCATACCCAGCAGCACGATCAACAAAATATAGCCGGAGGCTATTTTCAACCGAAGCGGCAAAGAAGAGTTATTTGATCGTATTTGTTTTATTGTCATTTAATTATATCCCATTTATTTTCATTGAACATGATATATTTATAAATCAATCTGCGCTTTTCGCACATCTTTCTTCTGTCTGCTGGGATGATTTTTCATACTTTTCTTCAAATTCGACAAACAGATTGTTCAATTTGTCCTTCAGGCTTTTTTTGTCTTCTTTTCTCAGGAAAGCGTATTCAATGCTGTTATAGACAAACTGCTTGATTTCATTGTAGCTGAATCCGTAGCGCAATGTCGCCAACACATACTGCTCCGTTAGAGATGTGCGCAGAATGCCGGGATCATCGGTCGAGATAATAATGGGAACACCGGCATTATGGTATAGCATGATGGGATGTTCCGACTCTTTCACGCCGAGAATAAACTCATTGCTGGTGAGGTTGATTTCTACCGCCATATCATATTCCTTCATATAATATATTACATTATTACCGTAAACCTCCTCGAAAGGCAGATCCACACCGTGACCGATACGGTTAGCAATATGCAAATCTACAGCACGTTGAATGTGGTATGTCAAGTGTTCTGGACGAACCAAACCCAATGTTAATTCTCCGGCGTGGAGCGAAACATTAACAAATTTGTTTTGTTTCTTAAAATCATCTTTAAGCACAGAGAACATTAGCATATGCGCCGTATAATACATCATTGACTTCTCCCCGTTCTCAGCAGCGACAATGTTGCATCCCGTAAGTAAATTACCCCAATAATTCTTCAGACACGCATTGAAGACAACATACATTTGTGCAAATACCATAAGGGGCTCCAGATTGCGTACTGCATATCCCTGATACCGGCAAACTATTTGACCTACATGAAAGTGAGATGTGATTTCATTACTTTTTTTATCCAGCATACGTACAGATTCGTCATAGTCATCTACAACTTTTTCCGCTTCTTTGCTTCCCTTGAATAGATCAAGAATTTCCTCCAGTTTTTGTCTTAATGGTACAATATTCCCTTCTTTTACGATTTTTTTCAGTTCACTGTCTTTCTCATCATATTTATCCCCCAGAAAACACTTTTCCGGAATGTGGGGAGCAATTCCTATCACTTCAAGATATTGCACATTTTCTTTGGCTGCCCGCACCTTCAACTCGTGCATCAGATAGGCAAGGTCATCAATATCCGAGGTCAGAGCCGAAAGCAGACCGAACGTGCCGAAGAAATATTCGTCCGGGCCGAGGGGATATTTATAGGGCTGGAAGTTACGGATGCTCCATTTGTCGATAAGCGTCATGCGGTGGTTGTGCAGGTCGTCCATTTCTTTAGAGAGCTGGATAGTATCGACGCCCTCCGGCTTCTCTTTGTATAGCTTGCCTGTTTCCAGATTGACATACATTCCTTTCTTCGCCGCCAACTCGAAATAGGTTTCCGCATAAGCCGAGCCGGTCAGGTGGTTATGAACGTCCCCGCCTTTGGGCATGGCGGTGAAGAACTGGCGAAGTGCCGCATGATTGCCTTTGATACTTTCAAAGTACTCTTGTACGGTTGTCGGAGTATTAACTCCATTTTCTATTTTTGTCATAACTGTTTCTTATTAATGTTTATAAATATCTCAAAGAAAATATTCCCCCGTCCTTTTTTATATCCTCCTTTCTTTCTCAGACGGGGGTTGATGTATCATTTCATTTCGTAGCTTCTTTCGCAAAGTAAGTTTCGAACAACTTCTCCATCGTATCTTTTTCAATACGTGCATGTTCCAGTTCTTTTGTCAATAGGTCGTGCTCGCGGATGTACTTCATTATATAGTTGTTATAATACTGCACCATGCGACGGTAACGCCAATACATAAGGAGCACCCCCGCCAGCGAACAAACGGCGATTGACCAAGCGATAAGAAGTAGGTTCATATCTTTCTTTTTTTAATCGTTTTATACCGCAGTTGCCGTCCGCCGCCCGCTCAGAAGGCGAGCACGGCGCGGACTTTATGGGTTTCGGATCTGGGGTCAACTCCATAATTCGTGTTACCCCCAAAGTCAAAATACCACGAGTAATTTCCTGCTTGCCAAATACTCCAGTAGCTTCCACCCAATACATCTCCCCCGGCTTTCCGGATTAAGCCGTTCAGCAAATCCCGTCGCTCTTTCGAACTACCCGTATCATAATTGTCAGCCAATCCGTAACACATCATGGTAAGTTCAGATCTGCTGGGAAAGTACCATCCGCTACTGCTTCCCGGAGCAGGATGCCGGGTAGCATAGTCGCCTATCGTATTATATGCAGGAAAAGTGGCATCGGGATGATGGGTGCCGTACAGTTTCACTAAATGGGACTCACAATAACCATGATTGCTGGCAGAAGATTTTATTTCCAACCAATCGGCTTGCTCTTCGGCATTGAAGCCCTGAAAACTCTCGGCCCAGTTGTATAACTTCTCGTTTGCCCCGGAACCTTCGGCCCACACAGCTCCCGCAGAGGCATCGCGTAGGGCCACTACGATGCCGTGCACGCATCCGGGATGGTCGCGCATCAGCAGGCGGTCGCCTTTCTTCCAGCCGGTCTGCGTCCAGTGTATCCCCTCGTTCTCGCCCACCCAAAACACCACGCCGAGGCAGTCCGCCTGCACCTCGGCGGGCATATCGCCTTTGATCATTTCTTGAGGTATGATGCCACCGTCTTTCATATAGAAGTCGCCTTCGCGGAGGGAACGGTCTACCTCGGTTTCCTCGCCGCCGTCGACGGTGAATAAGAAATATTTGCCGGAACTATTGGGCTTGATAGTTCCGCTAAAACTACGCCTTTCGAGTGAGGAATTGTAATAGGAAGCCGTGATTCCTATGCTGGTCGTAGAAGTCCATTTCGTAATACGACGGTATGTATTGTCGTCGGCAAGCCATGCGTCGATATTCAGCCCGGAATAAAGGCGGTAGCTTTTCTTCGTCGGCACTCCGTCGATGGTTTCGGAGTAGGTATATTTTGTCGTCGGCAGTCGGAATACCGCCAGCGGCATCTGATGCTCCATCGTGAAGCTGAGCACGGAGCCGTCGGTGCCGTCAGTGCGCTTCGCCACCTCTCCGCGTGCCACCATCAGGTCACTGGCGGTGTAGGCTTCGTAAGTGCTTTGATCGTCGGCGGGCAGCCACCTATTGATTAGGCGGAAGAAAAAACGCTGGGCTTCGACACCCTGTCCATTTGGGTTCAAGGCGTTAATATCGACATTACCCGCCATATCCTCCTGATACGGATAATAGGCAAAGTAGAGTATTTCTCCGTCTTTGGGCGGTTGGTGTGTCAGTTCCGTGCCGGCGGGCAGCGTCCAGCCCGTGCCGTCGTGGGTGAGGCAGAGGTTTTCGTGGAGGAATGTTCTGCTTCCAGAGGCATCCTCCTTCTTCACCACATAAAGCCCTATGCAGTCGCCTTTGGTGAACTCCGTGCCGTAGCCGCGCTCCACGGCGCGGGTGGCTGGGGTGTTATCGTTGTCCGGCGTTTCTGCCGAGGCGTATGCGCCGTCCGACACGGTGATGGTGAGAGGCGCGGCGGGTGTCGTGCCGTCGGTGCGGGGAGCGGCATAATCGTCTTCATTGGTGCAGGCTGCCGCCAGCATTACCAGCAGCAGCGCAGCAGTGCGAAATGGGTTATTATTCAGTTTCATAACGGATCGTGTTTAATTGGTGCTCTCGATATTCTCGTTGCCGCCCTCTTCCCAACCTGCAATGGTGGCGGGGCTGATGGTCATCGATGTATTGTTTATCTTTACATTATAGGTATAGCTGTGCCCTGCCGCCAGTTCGCGCGCGCCCCCGTTCTTCGGATTTTCCTTGAACTTGAACGTAGCGGTGTAGGTCTTGCCCCGCATAGTGAGCGCGAGCGTTTTATCGTCCTCGCTCTGCTGGGGGAAGAGGATGAGCGGGGAGGTCAGTTCGGAGGCGTTGCTGCCGGGGACGGTGAGGCCCACGCTTCCAGAGGTTTCATTGACGATGGTTTCTCCGGTCAGGGTGTTGAATATGCCGCTCGTTCTTATCCCACTAAGCTCGTAGGTGATGTCGTCGAGCGAAGCGACACCGGTACCCGGCAGGAAGCGGAGCACCAAGCGGCTTATGCAATGGTGGAAGCGCAGTTGCAGGTCGGGGCTGGAGGAGCTGCCCGTGGTGGTGGCAAACAGGACGTCACGCTTCGGTTGGTTTTCGGGCTTCTGGCTTTCCAATCCGTTTGTTAGAAACATTATCCAGCCGTCGTCTGTTATGTTGCTGTTTTCGGTGCAAGGATAGTAGGCGGTAAACGTCACGTCGTCTTTATCTTGAAAATAGAAGGCTTCGCCTTCGGGGGTGAAGGTGCCGTTGCCGTCGGTGGTGACATAGGGCGCGTTGGAGAGCAGCACCGTGCCGTCGGCTTTCGTGGCGGTGATGCCGATGCGGTCGCCCGGTGCCCATGCCGTGCCGGAGGCGCGTGTGCTCATCCCGTCGATGACGGAGGTGATGCGCGCCTTTACGGGCTGGTTATCTACTCTGTTTTCATTCTCTTTTTCACATCCTGTGAAGAGGAAAGCTGCCGCCATTAGGATAGCGGACAGGCGGATTGGAGTTACTGATTTCATATTTCGTTTGTATTTAATTGTTATATGATCGATTGTTACATATTAGCATCTATATCTCCGCCATCGACGGTCGTCCAGTCGTCAATGGTTGCTCCGAATCCGGCTCCCGTAGGTGTTTCCACCACCGAGCCGCCCAGCGCGAGAGGCTTGCGCTTGTCGGCGTTGAACGTGGCAAGCACCGAGGTGAGGTCGCTGTCGAAGTTTACGGGTTCGGGGTTGCCGTCTGTAAAGGTGATGGTTGCCGCAAGCCGTTGCTCCGCCCCCGCCGTGCCCAGCAGGCGCACCGTAGCCGACCATTTCTCGGCATCCGTGCCGGAGGTGATCTTCGAGAAGGTCATCGCCACATTAGCAGGCGCGGCGTGCGTGCCGTCGGCGAAGTTGAGCGACGAGGCAACCCCCGAAAGCGTGCCAGTGATGCTTTCTATCCTGTCGGTCGTTTCGCCCGTCGGTTCAATGATAAGCGTAAGTTCGCGCACTTGCTGTTGCATCACGGCGGCGACAGCGTGTTCCTTATCTGCCTCTATCACGGCGTCCGTGGCCGAAGCGAACAACCAGTCCGGAGCGTTATGAACGAACGTGCCCGACAGCCCGGCAGATGGGGTTGCCGCTTCTACGCTCGCCGTCGTACTGCTCACTGTGATATGTTCCGGCGTGTTGTAGACGAGGATGCGGTACGCACCCGGATCGAAAAGATGGTCGAGCGTGTTGGTCGTACCGTTCAGCGTGGCTGTGTATCCGCCCGTCGCCGCAGAAGCGGCAGCAGGGAGTGTCGCCACGGTATAGGCGGCAGGTGCGGTCAGTCCCTCGCCGATTCCGTCCCAGTCGGTAGTCAGCGTGATTTTACCGTGCTCCGGGTGCGGGGTGTTGTAGATGGGGTCTTTCACGTCGCAGGCAGCGAGAAGCGTAGCTATCGCCACTGCCCCGACAAGTTGTAGTTTTATAACTCTTTTCATATTCCTGTTTTTATATTTGTTCTACTTGTTACCTCCTATCGTCCAGACGAGCGATATGCCCGCCTGCGTCGGCCCCCAGAAGTTCTTCGTTCGGTCGCGCTCCTTGTACACCCGCACGCCGTCGGTGATGCCGAACGTGTCGTAATCGAAGCGCGTGTAGCCCAGACCGAGGTTGAAATCGACCGAGAAGCAGCGCGATAGGTAGAGCTGGTAGCCGACTGTCACGCCTGCGTTCCACATCGAGCCCTGATAGCCCGTGTCTTTCGATACGATGCTGCCGATTGGGTACTTATATATATTGTACTGCCCGTAGTTGCCCGCAGCCCCGACGTAGAACCGTTTGTCACGGAGCAGATACCACCGCACCTCCGGGTTAAGCACCCACATCTTCTGCACCTTGCCCATCTCGCCGCCCCACCACGAGAGGCTGCCGTCGAGCTTGATGCCGATATTCCGGTTGATGCGCCATTCCACACCGAGCGTAGGTAGCAGGAAAGCGTCGTAGAGTAGGTTGGTGCGCACGGCAAAGCAATAGGGCTTCGCGGGCACGGCTTGCTCGGCGGCAAGGCGTTCCTGCTCGGCACGTTCGGCCTCTTCGCGGGCGATGCGTTCGGCTTCCGCCCTTTGACGTTCGGCACGCTCCGTTTGAGCCTGCGCCCGTTCCCGCTCGATCCGTTCCCGCTCCGCCTGTGCCAGACGTTCGCGCTCGGCCTGCTCGCGCCGTTCCCGTTCCAGACGGGCTGCGTCCGGCTCCTTCGTTGCCGGAATGCGGAGCGTTACCACCACCATGTCCTTATTATTATGGTACGCACGCGCGTAATTATTCGTAATGAAATCCGCCTCCGTCAACCCCTTTTGTAGAATCAGCTCCGATTTGACGCGGTTAGCGCGGACGAAGGCCGTCGTTAGGTTCTCTTTCGAGGTCGGCAGCGAGGCGCAGTAGCCGTCCACCTGCACAGGCATTGCACCTGCGGCGATCTCCGTTCGGTACTCATCCACCAAAGCGTAGAGCCGTTCCAGCTCCGTTTCATTGCCTTTCAGCAGAAACAGGTCGTTCCCCGGAAGAAATACGAAAGTCGCAGTTTTTTCCTCTGCCACAGGGTGGTCGGCCTGACCGTAGGACACTGCACAAACGGACAGCATCAGCACGAGGGCAAGTAGTGTTTTGATCGTTTTGCTCATAATTTGGTTATTAAGTGATACATGATGATTGATTCTATGATTAGGATTGTTATGCGATATGCTTCGGTCATAGTCACGCCCTTCTCCGGTTCGGGATGGGGATAATAAACAGTCAGTCCGCAAAAAGGAGTTACACCCCTTTGCGGACTGATTGAAAATAAGTATATTAACGCGCGGGTTACCGGCGGTGAGAA
>UMGX01042494.1_pt1 | contig 34413 bp, 33 predicted proteins | sample 1965411 | NCBI WGS metagenome assembly UMGX01 (sample SAMEA4836086, study PRJEB28245) | human gut metagenome | biome: gut microbiome; material: fecal sample | place: Denmark | collected 2008 | reverse complement strand
GTACCGATCATGTCTCCAGCTATAACCAGGTGTCGGCGAAAAAATCCACCCTGCACTGCGCAACGCTCTGCGGTATTCTGGCGTATATGGAACTTGAGGAAGCGACCGTAGCCGGCAGTACCGAAGTCGGCGCTATCGGGACGCAGGGGGACATGCTCATTGCCGAATATCCCAGCCGAACCGGGATGATCCAGGCGGTCGTCTTCAATAAGCTAACCGGCAGGTTCAGCGCAGGCAAGTTTACAGCGCCGGGGGACGCGCCCCAGCAATACATACTGAAGGGAGATAAGGACAGCGGATCCGCCCTCTTTTTTGCGCTGATGCCGCTGGCGCTGGAAGACGATGAATTCCAGACAGAGTACGGGAACCTGCTCGCCCAGAAAAAAACGGGCTATACCGATCTGGAAGAAACGGCGCGGTGCGGCTATATCCTGTGCGACAACCTGTACAGGAGGATCGAAAACGCCGGCAACCTCGGCGCGGCTGGCATCAAAGCCGCCGTCCCCACCACGGGGAATATTCCGCCGTTTACTGCGGTCAATCTTTCTAAAGGCGCCTACTCCCCTACTCAGGTTTTGTATGGCGATTTTCAGATACTTACACCCGGTGCGGCGCCTGCTGCTCCGGCTGTCATGACTGCGCATTCGGATTTTGTCGGCAAATATACCTTCGCGGACAGCGCGTTCACAGCCGAGGAAAAAACGATGATCCCGGAGCTTCCGGAATGGTATGTGATCCCGCAGGAGGTTGTCCGAATCTGCCAGCATATCCAGAAGACAACGGGAACCACGCAGCCCATGCGCAATTTCCTGCTGCGCGGCCCCGCCGGAACAGGCAAAACCGAGTCCGCCAAAGCAATCGCCGCAGGTCTGCAGCTCCCCTATACCCATATCACCTGTTCGGCCAATACGGAGATTTTTGATTTTCTCGGGCAGATATTGCCGGATATAGAAGGGATGCCTTCGCAGAAAAGCCATCCTCATTGCCAGCTGCCGACTCTGGAAGACATCCAGATGGATCCCGCTTCCGCCTACTACAGCTTAACCGGGGAATACCGGGATTCCGTTACCGAATCGGAAGTATACGACAAGCTGTTGGAAGCGATGGCGGAGAAAGTCAGGGAAAACAATGGCCGGCAGGAGGATTCAGCCCGACAGAAATTCCGGTATGTGGACACCCCGCTGGTGAAGGCCATGCGATACGGGTATTTGTGCGAGATACAGGAACCGACCGTCATTGCCAATCCCGGCGTGCTAGTGGGCCTGAACTCCCTGCTCGACCGCTGCAGCACGATTGAACTGCCGACCGGGGAACGGATCCACCGTCACCCCAACACGGTGCTGGTGGTGACGACCAACCACGATTACGCCGGCTGCAAGGATATCAACCAGTCGGTCATCAGCCGGATGAACCTGGTGATGGACATCGAACAGCCGGAGATCGCAACCATGGTGGAGCGCGTCTGCGGTATTACCGGCTGCAAGGACATCACAGCCGTCCATCGGATGGCCGAGGCGGTGGATGAAATCGCCCTGCGCTGCAAGGAAACCATGATTACCGACGGCAGCTGCGGTATGCGGGAACTGATCGCGTGGGTGCAGTCCTACATGATCTGCGAAAACGAGCTGGAAGCGGCCAGATATACGGTGTTGTCCTCGGTGTCCGGCGATCCGGAAAACCGGGCGGAAATCTTCAACACCTGTCTGGCGCCCAAGTTCGACGCGGTATAAGCAAAGCGGAAGGAGTGAAGTCAAACGAATGCGGACATCGCATCTGACGCTCCGCCGGCGGATCGACAGCGAAAAGCTGAAGATCACCGATGAAGAGCTGTTTGCCGGCGGCGCCTTTTCCGGCTATCTGTCGGATATGGCGGAAGCGGCGACAAAGCGGTACAAACGGCATACAGCTGTACGGTGCTTCTGGGATGAGAATCCCGATGCACACGCTGCCTATACGGATAACCGGAAGATCTGTATCAATGCCGCCAATCCCATCACGCAGAGTTTCCCCACGCGGAAGCTTCGGGCTGACAGCCTGGTGGGCATGGCCGGCCATGAAATCGGCCATATCCTTTTTACGGATTTTCAAATGCGGGATTTATATGCCTCCTCCTTAAAGGCTGGACGTATGTATCCCGCAGAACCCTCCGGGTTGACAACCAAAGAACAAATCTATCTGTCCGAGCTGAAGCAGGTGTATGATGATGACGAAGTAGCAGTCATGGCGCTGATGAAAGCGGCGCTGTATGTCAATAACATCCTGGAGGATGTGTATATCGAAGCACGTATGACCGACGCGTTTCCCGGTGTCTATCGAACCGGTATCCTTCTGAACAGTCTTCGGCAGGTGGAATTAGTCCCCAGCATTAAGGCGCAGCAGGAGGCCGGCTATCATGAGTATGCGATCATCGTCAACCTGTTGCTCCAGTATTGCCGTTCGGGAGATATAAATAACCTGGGCGGGTATACCGGCCCTTATCTGGAAGCGCTGTACGACTGCATCCCGGTGATCGACGGCTCGCTCTATGAGGACGACGCCCGTGAGCGGTTTTCTGCCACGAATACTCTGGTTATCAAGCTGTGGCCGTACATTCGGCAGCTCATCGAGAAGTTCAAGGAGGAAATCAGAAACGGCAGGGAGATGGAAAAGGTGCTGGAGGGACTGGAAAGACAGATATCCAGCACCTCCGCTCCGTCCGGGAAAACCAAACCGGTGCGATGCAAAAAGTTGCACCATGATCCTAAAAAGAGCGCAGAGGAACAGGACGCGATTCAGCAGGTTGTGGAACACGAAACCGGCCGCCTAGCGTTGGAGAAAACCGATTCCCTTGAAGAGGGAGACGGCGGAAACATGACGCTCGACCGGGACTACGCCGGCACAGGCTACGCCTCCAGTGCCTCGGATATTGTGCGGATACTCAATCAGGCAGCGGAGGATAAGGCTTATCGGCTGCTGGACGAAGAACTCACCGATGAACTGCAGGCAGAGTCTGATAAAATCCGCTACGGCAACGCGCACAAAGGTGTCGATGTTATCATCCGCCGTATGAGCGTTGTTCCACAGGAATTGATTGCGCAATACCAACAGGTAGCCTCCCCTCTCCTGCTGCTCTCCAAAAGGCTGCAAAAAGAAGTCCTGGCAGTCCTGAAAGAGAAGCGCGAAGGCGGCAAGCAGACGGGACTTCTGATGGGACGTCACCTCGATGCGCGTGCGGTTATCCGCGACGATGGGCGGATGTTTTCCAAGAACCGGCTGCCGCAGGAAAAAGCGGATATTGCCGTCGCCTTGCTGGTGGATGAATCGGGAAGCATGGCAAGCAGCGACCGGATATCGACGGCGCGCGCGGCGGCTCTGGTTGTACACGATTTTTGCCGCTCACTCGGTTTGCCCGTCATTGTTTACGGCCACAGTACCGGCTATGACGATGTGGAGCTGTATGCCTATGCGGAATTCGACACGCTCGACGGTAAGGACAAATACCGCATCATGGATATGTCCGCCCGCTGGGGAAACCGGGACGGCGCGGCATTGCGTTACGTTGCAGAGCGTCTCAACCGGCGTGACGAGGAAACCCGGATCCTGATTTTGATTTCGGACGGCCAGCCCGCAGATACCGACTATTACGGGACAGAGGCCGAGGCGGATCTGCGCGGGATCAAAAGGGAATACACCAACAAAGGCATTTTGATGTTTGCGGCGGCGATAGGTGACGACAAGCCCAATATCCAACGGATCTATAAAGACGGGTTTCTCGACATTACGGATCTTCATAAGCTGCCGGCCAACCTGACCCGTTTAATTTCTCAATATATAAAATAAGGAAAGGATGTCTCATTATGTCATTGACAGCTACTGTAGGAAAAGAACGCGACCTGATAGAAGAGGGGATCTTCGATGGTGTCTGCAGTAAAATTATCGATCTGGGAACCCAGTACAGCGAAACCTTTAAGAACTCGGCCCATAAGATCCGCATCTTCTGGGAGATCATCGGGGAAACCATCGAGATCAATGGCGAACAGATGCCCCGCCTGGTCAGCAAAGAATTTACTCTTTCCCTGAACGAGAAGAGCAAGCTCCGCCAGGCGCTGCAGTCGTGGCGCGGCAAAGCGTTCACCGCGGAAGAACTGCAGGGGTTCGATTTAAGAAAAGTTCTGGGCATAGGCTGCCAGCTGCAAATCATCCACAAAGAAGGAAACAACGGAACCACCTATGCCAATGTGGAAACCATTCTGGCTCTTCCCCGCGGAAGAAGCGTCCCGGCGCCTCAGGAAATCACATGGTTTGATTTCGATGATCCGTCCTCTTATGGCGTATTTGAAAAGCTGCCCCGATATGTGCAGGAGAAGATAGCCGAGGCGGAAAACTTTGCGGATACCGGGCTGAAGCTGCCTGACGAAAAAGCGCCGGCCAACCCAGGAATTTCGTCGCCCCAGGCAGTCGCCGGCGGGATGGATTATGAGGAAATACCCGACAGCGATTTTGAACCGCTGTTTTAAGGAACAATGTCAAAAACGCGGAGAGATAGATACCCTCTATCTCTCCGCATTTTTATCTCTATGAATACGAGAAAGGAAAAAATAATGCATGCATTAACAGACTACGAGCGGCAGTATGCCGAAGAACACCATGCTCTTGTCTATCGTTTTTTACACGATAAGGGGCTGGATATCAACGAGTTCTACGATGTGGTGATTTTTCGCTATCTTGCGACCGTTCAGCGGTATCTGTCCGAACCGCAGCTGCAGCAATACAGCTTTACTACGGTTGCTTATTCCGCCATGAATTCAGCGGTGAATCACCATTGGAAATCCGAAAAACGTTGGCGTGAACTCTGCCCCATTACCGATACGGATTATATCTCACGTGTGATCGGAACCGATCCGAACCGCGACGAAAAGAATCATACGGCGGCGCTGCTTTGGGCAAGAGCGGCGGCCATGCTGACAGATGAAGAACGGGATATCGTTACCCTCAAAGCGAACGGTGTGTCTGAACGCGAAATCGGCAGCTTCTACGGACTGACCAGGTCCTCCGTATCCGGCCGGATGTGCAAAATCCGACGCAGGCTGCAGGCTTTGCTTGACATATGAAGCCCAAGGGGCAGCAGGACAGCCTGCTCCCCTGCTTCATATTTTGAGACGGTAGTTAGGAGAGTTCCCTATGGACATAAAAGAATCATTCTGTTCGATATACAACGACCATATTGTTCGGGAAGGAAGTCAGGCGCTTCTCAGCTGGCTGCTGGAAAGTGATTTTTTCACAGCGCCTGCCAGCACCAAATATCACGGTGCCCACGAGGGCGGGCTTGTGGAACACAGCCTGCATGTCTATAACCGTCTGCGAAGGTTGTGCATCGCGGAATACGGCGAGGTTAAGGATATGGAGCCTATCGCCATATGCGGCCTGCTCCACGACCTTTGTAAAACAAGCTTTTATGCCGTCTCAACCCGGAATGTGAAAAACGAAAAAACCGGTCTGTGGGAAAAGCAGCCCTATTATACAGTTGCAGACATGTTCCCGATGGGACACGGAGAGAAGTCGGTGTTTCTGATCGAGCGGTTCCTTCGATTAACGCCGAAGGAGGCGCTCGCCATCCGGTGGCATATGGGCGGGTTTGACGACGCTTCAAAAGGGTACGCCCTGACAGGCGCCTATGAGCAATGTCCGCTGGCTCTGCTCCTGCATATGGCCGATATGATGGCGACCTATCTCGACGAAGGCAAGACGGAAATGGACGGTGGGATATTGTGTTGGAAATAAAAGATTCAAAGCAGGTTGAGGATAATGAGCATATCCGGTTTCGCTGCACGCGATGCGCGGCATGCTGTCGGCATGTCAAGGGGAGCGTTGTCATCGATGGTTTAGATGCCTATCGACTGGCGCAGCATCTTAAAATGGAAGTGGCGGATTTTATATCACAATATGCGGATCCGTTTCTTTTGGACGAACAGCTCTGGTATCCTATTTTTTCGCTCCGCGTCAAAGGAAACGATGATTTCTGCATTTTTCTCAAAGGCTCTCGCTGCACCGTTCAGGACGCCAAACCTCGGGCATGCCGGCTATACCCCTTTTGGGTAGAGCCAAACGAACCGGACGGCACGACATTTTCTTACCATATCTGCTTCGAACACCGGCATCATCCAAAAGGCTCGCTTGTTCGGGTAAAAGATTGGATGGACGAAAATTTCGGAGCGGACGAGCGGAAAGTCCTGCAGGAAGACTTTCGGGCGATGCAAATTCTGGCGCCCTTGCTGCACAGGTCAAAAGCGTGTGGCGTGGATGATGAAACCATTTTCAGAAAACTTTTACTCCATCGCTATTTATATTTCAGTATGAATGAGCCGTTCTTTCCACAGCAACAGCGAAATAACCGTATCCTCATAGCAGATCTTAAAAGAATGATCGATGCCGAAACAAAGTTATGCGATCAGGGAGCGGAGGCTATCCATGCACATATCACGTTGGAGATGGAAAGGTGAAGCATATTGTAAGTTTCAGCGGCGGGAAGGATTCCTCTGCCATGCTCATCCGTATGGTCGAGGAAGGGATGCCGATTGACGACATTGTTTTTATCAAGGTGATGGCAACGCCGACGCTCGGAGCCGAACTGCCGGAAATGTACGATTATATCGACAGGATGGAATGGTACATCGGCCGAAAAATAACGGTTGTCCCGTCGGTTCTGGATTTCGATACGGTGTTCCATCAAACTTACCAGACCGGTCAGGGGGCCGGAAAAATGTACGGTTTTCCGCTTACTGTAGGCGCATGGTGCAACAGCCGGCTGAAGCTCCGGACAATCCAACAGCATTTTAAAGTCTACGGCAAGCATACCCGCTACATAGGACTGGCAGCCGACGAACCTAAACGGATCGCAAGGCTGGAGTCTTTTTGCCGCACCCCTCTAGCTGAATGGGGCATGACGGAGCAGGACTGCGTGGAGTACTTGAAAAAGAGGGACATGCTGAATCCTCTGTATCAAAAATTCCGGCGGCTGGGCTGCTGGTTTTGTGGCAAGCAGAATCTGGAGTCCCTTCGCGTGCTGCGCCAGAACTATCCGGAATACTGGGCGATGCTGCTGGCGTGGGACAAAGAAAGCCCCCGCACCTTTAAGCCAAACTGTACGGTTGAGGATTTGGAACAGCGTTTTTTCTGGGAAGATTGGCAGATGAAATTAACGGCCTTCATTTGATGGCCTAGAAAGGATGAAAAACGGATCGACACTTTAAAATTTAAGCAGCTAACTGCTTTGGCGGAAATTCTGGCAGATACTTCGTGTTCAGATGTGATCTTCAGATGCAGGCTCAACGCGCTCCGCACCTTAAACGGCAGGGTTGTGCAGTATCGGAAGGAAGATATCCTTCCTTCCCTGATCGAGACGATTTGGGACAAGAAGTGGCATTTCATAAAGGAGGCCACTACAAGTGCCGAGATGACTGAGATTTTGAAACCAAGTCTTCCACGGTACAGTTACGGCAGGTGGCTCCTCAGTTCTCCGTATCATGTGGATGAAGAAGAACTCGTCTTTTGGGCTATCGTATCTCCGTACAATACGCTGATCGGTGCAGCTGAAGAAAGATACAGGGAATTATTTAAAAAGTGTCTGCCGGAGCTCTCCGGAGAACTGGATTTGTAAAGCATCTGAATTTTTATTGGGAGGATTTTCTATGTCATTATCGTATTGGATGATCGTTGGATTGGGGCTTTCCATGAAGGAACTCTTTCCCTATCTGCAGGCATCAAAAATCCGGCAGAGATTACGGAAGCAAAAGGGCACCGATCTAAATATGGAGGATACTGCGCTTTGGGGAAAAATCAATGACACAGAACGGTTTAAACTGCTTCTTGAATACCTGACAGGCGGCTTTCAATTTGCCGATTTGATCGCACAAAGCGATGGGCGGCATCTGCTCTCCTACGCAAACGACGGAGAGGACAACACATATCTATATTACGAACCGTCGTATCCTTGGGAACGAGAAGAGGAGGACTTTCGAACAGAAGAAGAGGCCAAAAGATATATCTGCAATATAGTGATGCCCTTCGTAGGAGACCAGGTGACGCGCAAGGATATTCTGGCTTTAATAGGTGATGTCTACGAGGTAGGGTGCGGGTGATGGAAAGCGGCAAGGCAAAACAAATGGCAGATTTGAATATGGTGCCCATAGAGCTTCAGGAAGCTCTATGGATAGCCGTTTCGGAAAAGGACAGGGAAATACTGCAAAACATGATTGCGAAGGGGAAAAGCAACCGGAGGATTGCGATATGGCTGTCTGCACAGCAATGCCGGATAGACAGTTTCCAGACTGTAACCGGGGAATGTGTTGACTTTCGGACTTCGCCGCAGGGGCTCGAAGCGGAAAATCCGGATGAATGGAATTCTAGGTATGGCGCCTCATGGGAACAAGCTGCCGCGATCTTACGAGCCCTATTTAATCAGAGAGGATGTACATAGTGCGTGATAACATGAGAAACCGGCATATTTATTTCATGGGACGAAATCACCAGGGAGCTTGGGTAATTTATGGTGTTCTTGGTGTACGGCAGTATTACTACTATACAGAAAAGCGGGCATGGGAACTATATATGAACGAAGTGAAAAAACGCTTGTCCGTAACCACCCCGATAAGTCAATGATTTAGGCACTATACGAAAAAGCTGGCTGTATAGCGTATGCTATGCAGCCAGCTTTTTCTATGATTGAATTCGCCTGATTTTGAAAACATCCTATTCCTTACAGAGAGAACAAATCCCCTAAACGGATCAATTTTAATCTCTCTTGTTGTTCGGCAAAAGACTTCACAGAATCTGTAAAACCGGCTTTGGAAAAACAATAATAATACCGCTCCGTATATTCCGGCAGAAGATGCGTTTTCGACATCCAGCTTGCAATATCGCTGCTCCCGAGCGTATCCGATGGCCGCCATTTGCATTCACCGATCAGAATCTGTTTCTGATTTTTGTTTGCGGCGATCACGTCCAGGTCCGTCTGCGCTTTAGCCTTCGGATCGTTACCCCACCAGGAACCAAAGCTGGTTGCTGTAAAGGGCAACTCTTTTGTGCGGTTCAGACGGTTCAGGTACTGTCTGCAAATATCTTCAAAAGCCGGTTTGCCGATATATCCGTTCAGCTGCTCCGGCGTCAGTTCGCTGTCTGCAATCAGATCGCCGTTGCCGCTTTCAATTTCCGGTCGGTTTGGGAAAACGAAGCGATACCAAAAATTATAGCAATAGTCCGCCAGACGATAAATACCCCGCCGGCTGCCCGCCGGATCTTCGCCGAAAGGATAGACCTTCTGCACAATCTGAAGGTTGATAAGGGTCTGCAGATATTTATTGACCTTGGAGGATTCCTCTGAGATTCCTGTTGCGATTTCATTCAGACGGGAGGCCCCTTTGGCGATAACCGAAATAATGGAATTGTACATCGCCGGTTCTCTCAGTTCCTGCTGCAGCAGCATCATCGGCTCATTGTAGAGATAGCCGGAAATATCAAAATAAAGCCGTTGCATATTTTCTTCAAAGGTTTCGTGTGGATTGACCTGAGCCAGATAGTGCGGCGTTCCGCCGATGCAGCTGTATAGCCGAACTTTATCCTCATCGCAAAAGCCTTCCAGCATTTTGGCGGCATCATAGTAGTCGAATCCCTCCAGCTTAATCTGTGCCGTCCGTCGTCCGAACAAGGGGCTTTTATATCCCAGCACATCGTTTTCCATAAAACTGACCTGGCTGCCGCACAGGATCAGGAACAGACGGCTGTCCTTCAGCAAATGGTCGATGGCGTTCTGGAAAATCGATTTCAGAGAACGATTTTCTGTCGCAGCATACGGGAATTCATCAAAGGCCAGAACAAACTGCTGCCCTTTTGCCTTTTCGCCGATAAATTCCAGTGCGGCATTCCAGTCTGAAAAGGAACCGGTAGAATCGGGAATGCCGAAAAAGCGATAAACCTTTCGGGAGAACGCAGCCAGGTTGATAACGTCATTAGCTTCCTGCGCTGTAAAAAAGATCGCCGGCTTGTCTTCGATGAATTTGGAAATCAGCGTAGTCTTCCCGATTCGCCGCCGGCCATACAGAACCACCATCTGAAATTTGTCTTCCTGATACAGCTGCTGCAATTTATTCAGTTCATGTTCTCGGCCTATAAACATACCCTGCCATCCTCTCATTATTGAAACACAATTATTATACTCAAGATTACATAATTATTATACTCGTGTTTCTTTTGTGCGTCAAGATGTTCGTTTGCAAAAGAATATAATTGTTGATTCCGGTTGTTGTAAAACAATCGCATGGGACGTATAGAACTGATGTTTCAAAAAGCATACTTTTTGAAGCTCGAAAAAATATGCCTGTTTTCATTGTCAAAAAGCCGGCTTCTATACTTTTGAGTATTATCAAATCACCTTGAGGGTTTTTGAGAAGGAAAGGATGCAGAATATGGCTGTATATGGATATGACCGAACCAGCACAAAGGAGCAGCATTTAGATCGTGGAATTCTGGAAATAAAAAGGTTCTGCCAGGAACGACGAATAGAACTCACTGACATATTTACCGATCAGCAGACTGGCCGGAACTTCGAGCGGCCGGAATACCTGTTCCTTCGGAAACGGATCCAGCCGAGCGACACCCTCATTCTCACCGAAATCGACCGGTTCGGCCGGAACAAGGCAGAAATCCTAAAAGAGCTGCAATACTTTGAGGAACGCCATGTCCGTGTCATGATTCTGGAGATCCCCACTACGCTAACCGACCTATCCGGGATCGACGATAAATTTGCCAAATATGTCGTTGAAATGATTAACCGACTGCTCATCGAGTTGTATGCGATTGATGCGGAAAAAGAGGTGGAAACCAAAAAGAAACGGCAGACCGAAGGCTACGCTGCAAAACGGCTGCGTGGTGAGTGGGATGACATAGGACGGCCTGCAGCCGTGGATTTTGATAGATTTGTGGAAGTGTATCGGAAAGTGGAGGCAGGAGAAATGCGTCCCATCGAATGCCGTACCCTGCTGCGTATTTCTTCTGCTACGTATTATCGCTACAGAGACCGGTACTTAAAGCAAAAAAGAAAGTAAGAGAGAAAAGCCTGTTCTTTTATGCCATACAATATATTGAATTGCAATTGACACAATACAATATATTGTGGTATAATGCCTTCGTAATTGGTTTTTGTGCGTTCCTTTTGGAACTGCGGATATTCTTTCCGTATAGCACACGTTGTTCAGGATTGTATGTGGTTCGGTTGTATAGCTATGCCCTAAAGCGGGCAGGCGGCAGCCGAACCTTTTTATTTTTGTGGGATACCACACGTTAGCGGGAATGAACCTATAGCCACTCGGGTTTGAGAGGCACAGGGACATTCCCGCTTTTTTATTACCTATCAGCCGAAAAGCGGCTTAGGAAATATAACAGAAAGGCGGAACACGAATGACAAACCAAAGAACGTATGCAGATGCCTTTACTTCGGTGTTCAAGGAAGAAAAAGCGTTCCTGAATTTTCTCCGGGAACGTGACGACCGGGGCGACTGGACAAAGAGGCACACCCGCGATCTGCGGGTTCTCCCGTTGGGGAGGGAGAACGCCCCCGAAGCGGACCCCCTGCCCGGATATACCCAAGACGATCTGCGGGAGATTCTGGCCGACACGATGGTGAATACACAGCTCCTGCTGAAGAGCAAGGATCTTGTTGTACCCATCCGGAACTGCGCCCTCAAGACCCTGCTGGAGCGCGCCAAGATTTCCGGTCCGGCCCTGAACCGGCTGGAAAAACCGGTTTTGGCCCGCATCCTCAATCACTGCTTGCGCATCGCCAGCGGTGAGGCCCTTCTGCGCATCTCAGACGGCAAACTCTCGGCCGTTCACGGCGGGGACAGCTCCGATTACGCTGTCCTGGAGATGCCGGAACTATTCAACCGGACGATCCGGTATTTGAACGACCATTTCAGCGGCTGCTCCTTTGCGGGAGGTTTTTACGATCACAGCACGGCCACCGCCGTATGGGAACTGGCAGATGAGACACTTGTTCAAAGCTATCAAAACGCACTAGAGCAACACGATGTCCCTTATGGGACCCTGAAACCCGCCATCCGACTATCCACTTCGGATGTCGGTGTCTCCGGCGCGAACCTGTATCCGACTCTGTATACCGGCGGCCGGGAAGCTACTATTGTACTGGGCAGCCCATTAAAGCTGGAGCATCGGGGCGAAAAAAACATGAAGGATTTTGAGCGGCTGCTGGATATGCTGTATTCCCAATACCAGTTTGCCATCGGCAATCTTACACAGCTGCTCGATATTGAGATCGGTAACCCGATCAACTGTATGCTCGGTATCTGCAAACGCATCGGTATCAGCAAAAAGCTGGCCTATGAAGCCACGGAACAATTCAAGGCGCAAAATGGCGATGAGCCCTGTACGGCCCACGATATTTACTACGGCATGTCGGAGATCGTATTCATGGTGGCCTGTGACGGGGCCAGCGGCACAAAAATTGTCCAATCCGAAGAAACCGTCGCCCGCGCCCTATCGGTACGCTGGCAGGAATACGACATTCCCGGCAATTTTAAATGGTAAAGGAGGAGATACCATGCCACTTCCAGCAGCATTTGGCTACGCCATCGAAGTAGTGGATACCCGCGGTCTATCGGAAGAAGACTGGCTAGGATATCGGCGGCAAGGGATCGGCGGTAGTGATGTCGCTGCTATCATGGGGGTTTCCCCATTTGCCACCCTGCGGGATCTGTACAACGACAAATGCGGCAACCCGGATGTTATCCAGACGGAAGACAACTGGGTAGCTAAAGAAGTTGGTCATCGTCTGGAAGACCTGGTTGCCAAAATCTTTGCCTATAAAACCGGTTATAAGGTCTTTGCCGTCCGCAAGCTGTTCCGTCACCCATTTCACAGCTTTATGCAGGCAAATGTGGATTTTTTTGTGGAGCTGCCGGATGGAAGCATCGCCATCTTAGAATGCAAAACAACCAACTACAACAACAAAGAGAAATGGAACGACGGCGCGGTGCCGGTGAACTATGAATGGCAATGCCGCCATTATATGGCGGTCATGAATCTGAACTGCGCCTATATCGCCTGCCTGTACGGCAACAACGAAAACGAGTTTGTCTATCGGCGGATCGACCGGGATGAAGTCATCGAGGCGGATATGATCGAGATGGAAGCGCATTTCTGGAACGAGCAAGTCCTCAAGCGCATAGAACCGCCTTATACTGAGTCCGGCGATCTGGTGCTGGAAAGCATCCGTCGGCATTACGGCGAGCTGGATCCGACAGCCGATGCGGTCATACTGCCAACCATTATGGCGGCGAAGTTGGAGCAATATTTGGATTTGGCCGAACAAAAGAGCCTGCTCGCCGGGCAAATCAAGAAACTCGATGAGCAGATGAAGATCGCCTACGCCCCTATTGTGGACGTGATGAAGACAAACTGTTCCGCCGTCTGTGTTTTTGGCTCCAACACGTATGAAGTACGTAACAAGCCGGTATACCGGACGTCTATCAGCAAGGACAAGCTGCAGAAGCTGGAGGAAACCCATCCGGATCTGTACAGCGAATACACCGAAACCACCGAGAGCCGGCGATTTTCGGTGAAACGGAAGGAGCAAGTTTGATGAAACCAATGAAAGCCTATATCTGTTCCCCCCTATCCGCGCCGACCGAGGAAGGAATCCGCCGGAATATGGAGGTGGCCCGCCGGTATATGCAAATGATATCCAAGCTATGGGATTGCCGCGCCGTTGCCCCACATGCGTATCTTCCTGAATTTCTGGACGACAAGGATGAGCAGGAACGGGAACTGGCCCTATCATTCGGCCTTGCCTGTCTGGGCACATGCGACAGGCTTGTGATCTGTGGCCGTCGCATCACGAAAGGAATGCTGGGAGAGATTCAGTTCGCTGCTGCACATGAAATCCCGATATTCTGGATCCAGGAGGATTACCCTTCCCGACGACGCAGCATCGGCAAGATCGAATACGAAGAAATACTGGGATGGTGATACGATGCGCTGTACTTATGAAAAAACCATATTTGAAAATGCGGAAAACGGATACGGCGTTTTGGTTTTTTCCACGCAGGATCCCTCTGTCCCACAGGCGGCCAGAAGCCGGTATGGGGGCGACAGCCTGATCCGTTTTACGGCGGTGGGGTATCATATTCCAGCCACGAAAGCCATCGACCTGGAGCTGCAGGGGGAATGGAAATCGACCAAGTATGGCCTTCAGCTTGACGTGGAGACCTATACCGAGATCATCCCCCAGACGCAGGAAGGCATTATCGGGTATCTCAGTTCCGGACTGATCGCCGGGATCGGCCCCAAAACCGCTGAGGCTATCGTGAAAAAGTTCGGCCTGCAGACGCTGGACATTCTGGAGCAGCAGCCGCAGCGGCTGCTGGAAGTGAAAAGCATCACCGAAAAAAGGCTGAACAAAATCATAAACTCCTACAACCAAAGCCGGGAATTGCGGGATATTCTCTCTTTTTTGTCCCCCTTCGGAATCACGGCCAAAAAAGCAGTAAAAATCTACAAGGCGTTCGGCGTGCGTTCTATGGACGTACTAAAAAAGACGCCGTTTGAACTCTGTACACTCTCCGGCTTTGGGTTCAAAACGGTTGACGCCATCGCCCGCAAAACAGCCTGCCGACCCAACGATCCCATGAGGATACGAGGTGCCCTATATTATATCATGGATGAGATAAAGGGTGCAGGGCATCTGTATCTTCCAAAGGAGGAACTGCGAACACAGGCGTATAACCTGCTCAACGAGGGATTCCCGCATGAGGCCGTCACCCTGCAGGCGATCAGCGCGGAATTGTACGTAATGGTGGTCACCAAGCACCTGCTCGCACAATCCGGGAACATTTATCGGCCCAAAAGCCTTCTGGCGGAGGAGTACACGGCCAAAAAGATCGCACAATTGCTGCTGCAGCCAGATGAAGAAGTCCACATCGACAAAGAGCTGATGATCGCTCAAAAAGAGATGGGGTTTCCCTTGGCCTGTAACCAGCTCAATGCCGTGAAAGCCAGCTATTCACATAAGCTGACGTTTGTAACCGGTGGCCCTGGAACCGGCAAAACCACCATTCTGGAGGCCATCCTCAGCGTGAATCGGCAGTTGGGTGGCGGCAAGGTCTTGCTTATGGCTCCGACCGGACTGGCAGCAAGACGCATGGCAGAAAGCACCGGATACGAGGGAGCCTCCACTATACACAGTGCTCTAGGTTTGAATTTGGATTTGGATTTGGAAGAAGCAGACGAAGTTCACCGCCCGCCGCTGGACGCAGACCTAATCATTGTTGACGAATTTACGATGGCGGATATGTATCTGGCGTTTGAGCTGTTCAGCCGAATTACGGAGGGCACCAGGGTGTTATTGCTGGGAGACGTTGAGCAGCTTCCAAGTGTCGGGCCGGGCAATGTGTTCCGGGAGCTTCTGGAATGCGGTCGGATTCCGACGACCGTGCTGGATGTGATCTACCGGCAGGACGATACGAGCCGCATTGTTGTCAACGCCGCCGCTATCCGCCAGGGAAGCACCGAACTGCAGTATGGTGACGACTTTATCTTTGAAGCCTGCGCGGATTCCGATGCAACCTCCGAAGCGGTGGAACGCTTTTATCTCCAGGAGGTTCGAAAACGGGGTGTCGAAAACGTCCAGATTCTTTCCGCCTTCCGCACACGCGGAGCCTGCTCTGTCAAGGCACTGAATGAGGAAATTCGGGAACTCGTTAACCCGGCCAAACCGGCTGTTCCCGAGATAAAGGTTGGCAGCCGTCTCTACCGGTTGAACGACCGCGTGATGCAAACGAAAAACAAAGACGACATCAGCAACGGGGATGTGGGCTTCATTTCCCATATCTATGTGGGAGAAGACAATGATTCCGTTGTCACCATTACCTTTTCGGATGATCGTGTGGTGGAGTACGCGCCAGAAGATCTGGACATAATCGAACCGGCCTATGCTGTCACCGTACACAAGTCGCAGGGAAGCCAATACGAGACGGTGATCATCCCCATTCCCGGAGAATTTTCCATTATGATGAGACGAAATCTCATCTATACGGCGATCACCAGAGCAAAGAAAAAAGTGATCCTCGTTGGGCAGAAAAAGATGCTGTTTATGGCGATCCATCGCGATGACACCAGCAAGCGCAACACCATGCTGGGTGCCAGGGTAAACGCCTGGATACACAGACTGGAAGAACGCAAGGCAGCGGAACAGTATGCTGAAGAATCGTCGCCGGAACAACCGCTGCTGCAGGCTGATTAAGAAAACTTACGCTAATTTTCGCCGTGTGTATCTTTTTAAAATTTTTGAGACTCTTTATTTAATAGAAGGAAGGAAAGACCATGAAAGAAACTTTGCTGTATGACTCTGTGCCGGCCATTGCCGGATTAAACCGGGTGGACGGCTTTGAACCAAGGGTGATGATGCGGGAGCTCGGCGGCAGCCAGAATAAGACACTATATCTGGATGTCCTCTTCCGTAAGCTTTGGTTTCGGCTCAAAAATCCAAACGGCCGGATCAGCAAGAGGATTATCAAGCTGACCGATCAGGTGGCGGTGGTGGAGGCCCGTATTTATCTGGATAAGGACGACGGCGAGGAGAACTATCTTGCCAACGCCTTCGGCCTACGTTTTTTCAATGCAGACGGGGAATTTGGTCCCAAATATCTGGAGATGGCGGAAACCGCCGCGGCTGGCCGCGCCTTGTCGGACGCCGGCTACGGTTCTCAGTTTGCCGATGCCGGCGAGGAATATGACCCGGTGCAGGTAGACGCAGGGGTATCCCAGCCGGAAAGACATCCGGCAGGAAGCATGGCCGAGGAAACGGAAAATACCGCGGCCGCGGTTTTTCCCGGAACAGTCCCGCCCCCATCGCCAGCCGCTCCGCTCCCGCCCAAGCCGTCTTATACGATGGATATGGATGTGGAGCAGATAAAGTCCATGATGACGCTGGAAGAAGCGATGAACCTGACGATTTCGGCCGGCTCGTTTAAAGGACGTCCCCTCGGGCAAACGGCAGCCGAAAAGCCCAGTTGTCTGAGCTGGTTTATGACCGGTTATAAAGGCCCGGACAATATCCTGCGGGCGGCCGCATCTCTGCTGTACGATTCCGCTATGAATGCTGCCGGATGACGCTCTGCAAGCCGTCGAAATAAGGAGAGGAAAAGCGATGGGATATTCCGATTTTCCCTTCACCATCGAGCAGATTGTCCTTGACCTGCTAAACTTAAAGGAACGGCATCGGGGCGCTGTCAGTTTTGATGTGGACTGCCCTTTCTGCGGAAAGCGGGGCAAAATGAACATCAACACCCGGAAAAACACCTATCGGTGCAATGTTTGCGATGATGGTTCCAAGGGTTCAAAAAGCAGCGGCGGGATGCTCGATCTCTATGCCAACGTTATGGGCGGTATGAATCTCAGCGAAGCGTACCGGGAAATCTGCGAACAGCTCGGTATCTCAAGATATTCATCCGCCCTGCATCGAACACCGCGCGATCTTTGGATACGCGAGCCGTTGAAAAAGCCACCGGATATCCCCCAGTCGGATTTGGCTCCGATAGACGTGAGACACCGAACCTACTCCTATCTGTTTTCCCTGCTGACGCTGAATCCTCAGCATAAAGAAAGCTTGCTGCGCCGCGGGCTAACGGAAGAACAGATCCGACAATATGGGTACAAGAGTACACCCGTTTTGGGATTTACCCGGCTGGCGGCAGCGGTTATGGAACACGGCTACACGGTTGCTGGTGTACCCGGCTTTTATGTTAACACCGACGGCGAGTGGACGGTGAACTTCCAGGCAAAATGCACCGGATTTCTTATCCCGGTGCGGGATATGGAGGGCCGAATCCAGGCGGCGCAAATCCGCTTGGAGCGCCCCGCCGGCAAATGCAAATACATCTGGTTTTCCAGTAGCGAGCGCGTACTGGGGACCAGTTCCGGCAGCCCGGTTCATTTTGTTGGGGATACGCACGCTAAGACGATCACCTTCACAGAAGGCGGCCTCAAGGGGACGATCACCCATTGCTTGACAGGTGAAACGCTGATCTGCAATGCCGGGGCCAGCCAGTCGGAGAACATCATCCGGCTGCTCCCCGCGCTGAAAGCAAACGGCGTAGAGGAAATTCTGTCGGGGTACGACATGGATTTGGAAAGCAATGAGCATGTGCGGCGCGGCTGTCTAAAAATTCTCAGCGCAGCCAAGGCGTTTGGCTTCCACGCCAAACGAAGGCGGTGGGATCCGGTAAACAAGGGGATTGATGACCATTTCTGGGCAGAGAAGCTACGGGAGATCCTGCTGGGGAGACTGGAATCGGAATGGCCGGAGGAAACAGCACCTGCGATACGGCAGTGGGTGGCGGCTAATCTCCGGACCTATCATTTTTGTTCCGACACCTTGGTTTATCTCCACTTTGATAAGCCGATGGCTTACCTTGCGGAAAAGGCCGTCCGACTTCAGAACTGGCCATTCCAGCAGCTCGTGGCAGAAATTGACCGAGATCGAAAAAAGGAAGGAAAGTAGCCGATGGACAGATGTGAAGCCTGCCCTTTGTTTGACACAGCCTCAGAAACCGGGGACAGCTGCATGGGCGGACTGCCAGTATCCGTCTGTATTACCAAACTGCAATGGACAATATTCAAGCTGGAGAAAAAACAGTCCGAATATGGTTTGAAGGAGGAATTATCGATGAACTGGAACCATCAAAAAGTAGCGCAACTTAAACTTCCCGATCCAGCCGATAAGGATCCACACCCCAGATTGATTCTCGGCGGAAATGGGATTCATGCTGGAAGCAGTTATACAGCACTGTTCCCGGACGGATGGCATGATATTACATTGGAAGTGTGTTGGAAAAGGAACGGCCCGGACTGTTGGTACATATCAACACCTGGTTTTGCGGATATCTGTCCTGTAGGACTATTTGTAAAAATATGAAAGGGTGATGGTATGACATGGCTGATTGACGATCCAGAGTTTTCCTGTGGCTGGGTTTCCCCGGAGGGCCATACATTCAGCTGCGCGCGGAACGGGCATGAGAAGCTGGCAAGGTATTTGTTACTTCATGTTGTAAACGGCGTTCACTCCCGCCGTGCCAAAAAGTATTTGCTGAAAGAAGGTTGGACAATGGTTTCTGCATGAGGTTAGTGCCTATTTCCGGCTGCATAATTGATCTACCGATTAATGTTCTCAAAACTAAGATAAGACATGGTGAAATGATAAGCAGTATGGTGAAAATACGCCATACTGCTTTTCGATTTAGGAGGAATATGTGATTTTGTTGTATGGGTGGATGCAGAGAATCCCTCTCAGGTTGAGGAGATTATGGAGCCTTTCTCTGAAAATACCGGAAATCCAAATGAAGGTGCTTATTGAACAGTACGGTCGGCCGCCTTTCGACAACCGACCGTACTGTTCTTATGTTTTTAAATAGAAAAAGTACGAATGCACCTTAACAAAACCTCTACCAACTCTTGGTACAAATCTTCATCGAACACACCGTCATAGATAGATTCTTTTATAAGGAGAGGCTTATACATCTCCAGTATCTGCTGTTGGCTTGCGGTATTGGTTTTGGCATCAGTCAGCAATTTCCCAAAAGTCACTTTTTCAGCATCTCCTTCCTGATTTTTTCAAGGGCACGTCTGTAGATAGCTTTGACCGTAACGTATTTCAGCCCCATATCTGCGGCAATCTTGATAAAAGGTTCCGCGAAAACAGCACGGCGGAAAACGATGCTTCGATCACGCTCCTTGAGCTTGTTCAGTACATCACTAAGCCGCACGTCTTCGATTTCATCCTGCAAATATGTTTCTTGAGAGCAATATTGTATTTGATTAAGTACTTCTGTATGTTCCTCATAGAAAAGCTCTATATTTTGCCGTTCATGGAGCTTGGCTAAGTACTGACTCCTCTGGCGAGAAACAGAGACCTTAAGATAAGCAGTAAACCTGCATTGAATTATGTCTTGTTCTTTACCCGTGTTCTCTTTATAGATGACCATTTAACTATCCTTCTTTCTTCATTTTGCGGTGATGAAAAGAAGTTAGTTATTAGGTCCCCTTATAAAATAGAAGATTGTCCTTTTATATGAAAATAAATAAAAAATTCTAGTGAAGTATATATTTATTGTAGCATTGCAAGTTCATACTCCCCCTCTCACTATTTTTAATTATATTTATTTTCAAAATACGCACAAAAGAAGAGGAGTAATCAGCAATAAAATAGGTGTAAAAGGCAAAAATCCGGGATAAGGAGTAGATTCTCCCATATCCCGGATTTCTGCTTTTTATGAAATTATGTATCAAGCGATGTCTTTAATAGAATCCGTATTAAAATCCAAACAGATATCTATTCGAAAAATATTTTCATTCCACGACAGCTTTACTTCTCCTGCATAACTTTTGACAGAATGCTCTATGGCATACAGACCCAACCCATGTGAATCTTTGTCTCTTTTTGTAGTACGAATGCGATTAAATTTTATATCCACAGGAGTAAATGAAGGATTACTGATCGATAAAAACAAAAAATTATTATTCAAGTAGGATTGTATAGATATTTGCTTTTCCACACAATTATCAATTTTTAAACATGCTTCAATAGCGTTATCCAAAGCGTTACCTAAAATAATGCAAATATCACATGGATCAATTAAGTTATTTGGAATAAAGCCTTCAAACAATAGTGTGGTATGACATTCCATAGCTATTAATTGTTTCTCTGAAAGTAACGCATCGGCAATCGAATTTCCCGTTTCAAATGTTATGTATTTCTTTGTATAGGGACGTTCACAGTTCTCTAGGTATTGCAGTGCTGCAGTCACATTGTTGCTCTTCAACTGGCTGATCAGGCCGATCTGCAAATTCTTATAATCATGTTTAAATCTACGAAGTTCGTCATCCGTTTGATAAAGGCGTTCATAATACTTCACTTGCTGTTCCATTTGTTTCTGTATGGAGCTGGAGACGATTTTATAATATGTACCTGCAATATTGTTGATAATAAGCAATGGTTCGCTAATCCCGATAATTGATATCACTAATGCCACTAGTATTTGAATCAGATTTAGAGGTCCTGTTCTTGGTAATTCGTAAAACAACTCTGCCATCAGAAAAATAAGCAATGCACAAATCCAGATGGAAAACAAAATAATAATCTTTATCCTCTTGGATACCAGGTTAGTATGCCTTAGAATTTCCCTTAAAATACCCTTTTTGCTCAGATAAAGACAAAAAGCTGTCAAAACGATATTAAGTATGGCGCTTACAAACATTGAAGGAGCCGGATCGTGAATGAAGGAACTCGTCAGCCAAACAAACGGCATTACTGCTGCAGTTGAAAAGCCAATGTAAAATAAAGAAATATAAAGGATCTGGGTTTTCTTTATACCTTTTACTGTAATCAATGGCAGCATAATCCCTAGTGGCACAAATAAGGATACAGAAACTTTACCAGCCAATGTTTGGGGAAATAGCGATAACCAGAACAAAGGTAAAACAACGAATAAAGAAGCTACCATGCCCCGCTTACTTAAACGGCCATTAAATGAAAGAAGTATAACATGAATGTTAAAAATTGTACTTGAAATTTCGAGAAGTGCGATTTCTGACATATTCATGTTCCTCAACCCTTTCGTTTTAAATCTGAATAATTTTTATAAGCAACTTTAAATGCAGTCAAATAATTACGGCTTATATGTACATGTTCTCCATTTGTAAACAGGATTTCGTCGCTATTATACCGGGCTATATAGTTAAAATTGACGATGAAAGCGCGATTGATCTTATAAAAATGATTTCGTGGTATCAATTTGCTTACAGTTGCCATGGTCTTTGCACAGCGAATAGATTTCTGGTTGGCTAGATGAATGATACAGTGTTTATTATCCGCCTCAAGAAATACGATTTCTTTCGTATCAATACATAAAGTATCCCGGTCGCTTTTAAGCAGGATCGGGTAATCGTTCCCGAACATACTAAAGTAGTCATCACAGGTTTCGCGGATTTTCTTCTCCGTGATCGGTTTAACAAGGAAGCGGAAAGCGTTGACTTTGAAAGCATCAAACACAAAATGTGTATAGCTGGTAATAAAAATAATGACGTTGGTTGTACTACGTGTCCGCAGCTGCTTGGCCGTGTCTAAACCATTCAGATTATTCATTTTGTAATCCAAAAGGATAATATCAAAAACCAGATCGCTTTTCAGCAAAGATTCCCCTGAATAAAATTCCTCTATCACAAAGTCATAACGATGTTCGTTGGCATACCGGTAAATAACTGTTTTTAATTCCCTGGTCAACTTAACGTCGTCATCGCAAATTGCAATTCTCATTTTTATTCGCCTTTTTTCCAATTGAAATAGCTTTTGCTCCCAAAAATCGACATGTAGCTCCATTCTTCCGTACTTCCTTTCACCCTTTTGGTTAAATTGTGGCGAAAGGAGGGGAGTTAATTGTTTACCATATTTCATATGATCTATAAATGGATCTTCGGTTAAGGCACTAGCGAGAATAAGGCGGCTCTACTGGTGCAACAGTAGGCCGCCTTACTCATCTTCTCGACTTTTTTCAACAGCCTCGACAAGATTGATCAATAACAATTTTTCGTGTTTAGTCAAACTACAAATCCTTTCGTTAATCTCGGACACTAAATAGTCTTGTTCTGTATCGTCAGCATCCGCAACCAAATATTGTAGTTTGCAGGAGATTATTACCGCAATTTCGTCCAGTCTTTTTAAGGATACTTCAGCTATGCCACATTCCAACTGACTTATATAGCTGATCGATACATCCAGTTTCTCAGCAAGATCGGCTTGCCGCATTTTGGCCAGCTTTCTATAATATTTAATTCGTCTACCGATAGCTTTATAACTTATCATCATTATCACCAGGGTTAATTGTAAATCTATATACTAAACAAGTAAATAAATCCATAAATTAAGTATTTAGTGTAAATATTAAATAGTTTGTCTTTCACTACTAATTTTATTATTTTCTAGGCAAAATTTATTTTCCACGTTTACAAAACAGCCGTTTCTATCTTTCTTGTTTTTGAGAAAGTGGGGATGGATATGCGTAACATGGAATTAGTCCCGTTAATTAGTAGCATCCAGTCCGGTCATAATACGGTATTCCCAACAATATATGACGAGTTTAGGAATTTGATCGTCTATTATAGCAACCATCTCCGGGCAGATGATGCGGTACAGGAACTCACGGTTTTCTTTTTAGAAACCATTTATAATATAAAACTGGACAAGTTCTGTATGGATGAATCCTGTGACTTACAAAAATATATAGCAACCAGTATTCGAAACAGATATATTTACCTGTCAAAAACGGCAAAGCTTATAGCGAATATAGATGTAGAATACAGCGACGAATTCATGCCAGACAGACTCTCGAACATCTCCAGTAGTTCCAATACTGATACCCAAATACTATTATCCGACGCTCTTCTATGCCTTTCAGAGCGTCAAAAGCAGATGATCACATACAAATATTATTACGGATACAGCACCAAAGAAATAGCCGAGATCCTGCATATTAGTCGTCAGTCGGTCAATCAGACAATACTGCGGGGGCTCGATATCCTTCGAAACTACATAAATAATGATTAAAAATCAGCCGTCCCATTTGCCAGATGGGACGGCTGATTTTCCGTTATAAAAATTTTTTATTACTAGCGTTTACAAAAGCGTACCGGATTTCTTTATATAGACAGAAGCGTATGACACCCTCCGGTGGTTCAAAGAACAACTCGAAATATTTTTTATTATCGAGGTTTACAAAAGCGTATCGAATTTCTTTATATAGGCAGAAGCATATGATACCCCAGCAGTTCAAAGAACAATTTAAAAAATTTTTGGATAGGACGTTTACATTTTCGACGTTTGATTCTTTATGTAGGTGAAAGAGTCAAACAGGAAGGAATGGCGATGCATGATATGGATTGTGAACTGCTTCAATATCATTTATGGAAAGCGGAGATCCGCCAAATCAACTGCAAATTGCCGGCGAGTAAAGTCCGACGCTTTCGAAATGATGCGCTTCACTTGCGAAAGCAGAAGTTGCTGGCACAATGTTACGAAATGGAGCTCCGAATCAGCCTTCTCCCGCCTTTCGAATGCACCGTACTTATTGAACGCTATATCAATGAAGCGGACTGGCAAGAAATTGCGGACAAGCTCGGCTGCAGCCGAGATCAAACCGAATGGATCCATCAAAGAGCATTAAGGCTCTACCAAAGGAATGTACCTTTTGCCGGCGGATAAAGCTGCCGACATGCCCAGAACGTGCGGACCGGCGTTAAAAGCTGCATGGAATTTTCGTCGACAGACGTTAAAAGGAGTTACATATGGCGAAGAAAGCATTTACTCAGGAAGAACTGAACCGAATCGTCGCCGCCCGTCTCGGCCGGGAACAGGAGCGGCTGACAAAGGAATTCGAGAAGAAGCTGAAACGCTGTATGGCCGCGGTACACCTGACGCTATACCAGGAAATGTGTTCGCTGAAACGGGAAATCGACGCTGAAACGAACGACACGTTAATGTCGGATCTCACTGAGATATCTAAAGAGCAGCCATCCGATATGCCCCGTTCAACAGCCTACACAAGAGGGAGGTGAACAGCAATGACAGAAAACATACGGATCACCTGCCTTCTGGACAGGTACTGGGATCCGGCAACCCTGGACTATGCCGGGACGGAACAGAGCGGCGTACTGATCGATATTTCGATGCAGAGCGCGGTAGAGGATTCCGCCAAGCTCATTCCCGTCGGTATCGTGGTGCTGGATGACAACACCTTCCACAGCGTACCCATGGAGTTTATTAAAAAAGCTACTGCAAATTAAGAAAAGGAGTCAATTATCATGGCAAGAATGACTGCGAACAACACCAAAATTTCCTACAAATCCGGCTCTGAGGCCGCCACCTTTACCGAGCTGGAATACCTGATGGAGGTGCCGGAATTCGGCGGCGCTCCGGAAAAAATCGACGTGACCACCCTGTCCGACAAGGTGAAGAAATACGTCCCCGGCATCAAGGATCTGGGCGATCTGGTGTTCAAGTTCCTGTACGACAATTCCTCCGAAACCGCCAACTATCGCGTTCTGAAGAAAATGGAGGATGACGGCACGGCGGCCACCTTCAAGATCGAGTATCCGGACGGCACCGCGCATCAGTTCGACGCGATCCCGTCGGTCAAGATGGATGCCGGCACCCTCAACGGCGCGCTGACCTTCAGCGCCACCATGGTGCTGCAGAGCGACATCACCGTGACCAATCCCACCGCGTAAGACCGGTACAGATAGGTAAAGACCGGGGCCGGACAAGCCCGGCCCCGGTCGCTTTTATCAATAATCAGAAAGGACGATATGACAATGAATAAATTCTATACCATGACCGTAGGCGGAGAGGAATACAAAATGCGGCTGACCGCCAGCGCCATCATGCAGATCGAAAAGAAGCTGGGCAAGCCGCTTTTTAAAGCGCTGGAGACCATTCAGGACAACATGGTGGAAACCATCACCACCATTCTCTGGGGCGCCATGCAGCCGCTCAACGCTGGTTTCACGATGGAAAAGGCCACCGAGCTGTTTGATGACTATATCGATGACGGCCGTTCGATTGAAGAACTGATGCTGGAGATCAACGGACTGTTCGAAGCCTCTGGTTTTTTCAAGAAGGGTCAGGCGTAAAACCTGACCCCAAACAAAATTATCCGGAATATCTATATCAAGCCGCCTTATTAGCCGGTGTTCCGCTGCGGGACATCGACGATCTCACAGCAGCGGATATTGTCCGCGCGGCAAATGCGCGGCAGGAGCAGTTTAACGAGTTTGCCAAAACTCTTGCATGGATCGTATACAATGGTGCAGCGCTTACCGGCGTGGCCGTCAATGACCCACACCGGTTTCCGGCACTGGAAGAGGCCTTCCCCAGCCTGTTTGAGAAAAAGGAACAGCAGGACTGGTGGGTGATGAAGCAACGGGTAGAGGATTGGGCAAAAGGAAATAAACACCAAATCCTACAAGAGGACAGTCATGTCGCCTCACCCTCTATACCTCTCACGCCAGAGCCGGAAATGTAAAAATAACCGTGAGGTTTTAACGCCTTTTCTTTTCTTCCTTTCTTCTTTTCTTTCGCTCGATTATTTCCTGCCTTGTTTTTTCCCTGTTCATGCGTTTTATTTGTTTGTTTGAATGGGTGAGGTAGAATTCGTATTTTTTATCATCCCGAAGTATAAATGGCAACGCTATAATCCACGGACCAAACACGAAACATATAATTAATAGATCTTGCCACTTAAAGGTCGGGCGCTTGAACATTTCTACCTTTGTCCCCCCGTATTCGGCATCTTTTTCAAAGCATATAAACTTTCTGCCTAGATACTGCGCCTTTTCACTATATTTTTGTTTGTTGTTTTTCAGTTCTTTATAGGTAAGGATTCCGGTTTCCCCCTCGTTTATCTCATCGTATACAGGACTGTAGGGGGCTGTTGTAGAATAGCTCCACTCGCCAGTACGATCCACTTCAAATTCTTTCACCGAGCCGTCAGGAAACCGGAAAGAAATTCGATATGCAAATGTGGTGTGGCTGAAAGAATGTCGACTGCGAAGACCATGCTCCTTGTCAATTCTTTTTTCTGCGACCTCCACCGGAACGCTCTGTTCAGGCTGATTATCCAGTCCGAATGGAACATCCTTGAGAATCCAAATCAGGAAAAAGACGATGAGCGCCAAACCGGTAATGCAAAAAATATAAAAGCCTTTGCTCTTTTTTCTTTTGACTTTTTTTACTTTACGCATTTTGCCCCTCCAGCTTTATCCGTCATAATTCCGCCAAAAAATCATGTGCAGAAAGGAGTGATAAAATGGATAAAAATCTCGTAGAAGAAATCTCGAAAATAACAGCCGATATTATTAAGGCTATGGAAGATGTTCTTGGAAAATATGAGGAAACCCCCCAGTTTAAAATATGGGGAAAAAGCGGCCTATACATCGCAGAAGAAGCGTCAAAAATGCGAAAAGGTCTGCGTGCATCCCTTAAATTTGATCAGGATAGTTCACCCTTTTTCCTTCATGCCTTGGAGCTCGCCAAAAAAGCGGAAGCTGTAAACAAAACATACGCAAAGCTTGGCATGATTCCAGCGGCAGCGGGAATTTTTTCCAATATCCTACAGATTAAGAATACATGGAACGATGACGAAGAATCCCTGGAGGGAAAGATTTTAATCACTTTGTCAGAGAGCGCCTATATAGGAGAGGGCGTGTCCCATATTCTCCAGAATGTGCAGACGCTTATGGCGAAGTTGCCCAAGGAGCCAAGCAACATGTTTGGGGAAATTGCTCCTTGGTTCAAGATAACCGGCGGAAGCATACTGGCCGGGAAATCCCTTGAAGATATATTTACCGAGGAACAAAATTTTCTGCAAAAAACAGGAAGCGTTTTAGACTTTGGAGCAGGGATACTTGATGCGGCCGGCGGAGTCTGTGAACTCGGGGGTGCAACCGCTCCCCTTGCCGTTCCATTAGGCTTAATGGCCTCTACCTTTTCCATAGCGGGAGGGTTCTTTAGCGATGGAAACTGGATCGGGGGTACTTTAACGCTTTTGATCGGCAGCCTGCTTACAGGGTTAATATCGCATTCTATGAAAGCAATTTTAAAAAAGGCCTTTCAAGCTCTCATCAAAACAATTTCGTCCGCATTTAAAACCATAAACGTCCCCCTGCTATCTAATCCTATTACCGCAGCAATAGCCGTTGCCGTTGGCGTGTTGATCAGTACCCTCATAATTGAAGCCCTAGCCAATATCGCTGAGTTTGCCCAAGGTGGTTTTCCCATTTACGGTCAACCCTTCATCTCTCGCGAGGCCGGTCCCGAACTTGTCGGCACTCTGAACGGCCGAAATGCCGTTGTCAATAACGACCAAATCGTCCAATCTGTGTCCCGCGGCGCTTATACGGCATTCCTGGCATCTTTCCGCAATCAGGGAAACCAGCTCGAAGTCGAAGTGTATCTGGATGGCAGACAGCTTGTTACGGCAGGATGCGTTTAGTCACCCGGGATGTCACGAATCTTAATCAAATTATATCGTGCTGTGCTGCATAGGTCAAGTGGGCGGTATACCCTTTGGCGCCTTGCAGCGCAGCGGAAAGGAATGGTCATTAAATATGGAAGCATTAGCCTTTGATTTGAACAAATCAATAGCCGATCTGGAACTCTTCAAGCAGCAGTTCGCTGCCGCTTTTACAGGATTAAATGAAATGACGGCAGCATCCGCAGCACAAATGAATGAAACCTTTTTGTTGTCTTCGCAGGAGATGGCACTCATATTTAGCGAGGCCTTTTTGGGAATAGGGACCTCTTTCGGTGAAACGGCTCTGATAATGGGAGAACAGGCTACCACGTTCTGTTTGGGACTGAGCGAGGGTTTTGCGCAAACATGGAGTGGTATTAACGAAAATACGCTTGCGTTCTTTGATCAAACGAACACCGGTTTTGCTGCACTTTGGTTGGGTTTGGACACAGGCTTTATCAACCTGTGGATGGCAGTAAACCAAAGCACGGATGAATTCGTCATTCAAATGAACACGGACTTTAATACGCTTTGGTTGAGTTTGAACACAGGATTTCATGACCTATGGTCCGTTGTAAATGGTGACACCATCGCTTTTATCGCTGGATCCAATGAAGCTTTCGCGGATTTCTGGCAAGGCATAGACACAGGGTTTAACAATCAATGGTCGGGCGTAAATACAGGTACTACTGCTTTATATAACTTAGTCTATGAGAGCACCAACGCGTTATGGGACGTGATGAACACCGGTTATACCGACCAATGGAGCAACATCGATGCAGGCTTTAACAGCTTGTGGACCGCCGCAGCAAAGGGAAACACCAGTCTGCAGAATACCACAGACAAAGAGTATTCCTCATTGCTAAGTAATATCAATGGTGATTTTTCCAGCATGTGGAATACCGTCGATACAAAAAGCAGCGACCTGTGGACAAAAACGAACGAAGGCGCCAAGACGGTAATTCAAGGGATGGAAGAGGAATTTAAAGGATTTTGGGCTGCCATACCGCAAGGCATGAAAGATATGGTGTTGGATATTTGCAACATACTGAACAAGCTGTTAAACTGGCTGGTCAGCCCGATCAACATCATTATCAGAGGTTTCAACAAAATTCCCTTTGTGAATTTGCCCGAACTGAATCCCACCATTACGCCCCCCACCTTCGCGCGAGGCGGTTTCCCCACTCAGGGTCAAATGTTCATCGCCCGTGAGGCTGGACCCGAACTGGTCGGCACCATCGGCGGAAGCACCGCCGTTGTCAACAACGATCAGATCGTCGAATCGGTTTCGGCCGGCGTGTATCGCGCGGTGTCCTCTGCGCTGGGCAAAAGCGGCTCCAGCTCGGTGGTAAAGGTATTCATCGGCAACGAGCAGCTGGACGAATACATTCTCAAAAGCCAGCATCGCCGTATGCTGAAGACCAATGGCGCATTTGCATAATACCATATTTATTAAAAAACGTAAAGAGAAATGGAGTGTAAACTATGGCATTGATTACTATTGACGGCGTGGAACTGCCGACACCGAATCAATACAATATTCCCATGCAGGACATGACCTCCTCCGATTCTTCGTATTCAGAGAGTGGTTTCCAGATCCGTAATCGGGTACGGCAGGGAATCTGCCGGTTAGAACTGGCCTGGCGGGTAGGCGGAAACGACGCGGCCACACTATTGACGGCAATCAAACCGGATAAGGTCAAAGTAAAATATTTTGATCCCCGCACCGGCACCCAGTCTGAAGCAGATATGTTTGTGGAAGACCGTTCCTGCTCGCTTATCAGTTATAAGGGAGATGATAACCCCGATGCGAACCTGTGGGAAATTGCCTTTAATCTAATGGAATACTAAGAAAGGAGGGAATTTCATGGCCTATCCTACTAGTGAAGCCTATAAAACCGCGGTAGCTCAAAACTCCCGTACATGGCGTCTGCGTATTAATATGACTCTCGATACGCAACAGCAGCTGGAGCTTACCGAAAGTGACGTCACTCTGGGTTCTTTAGTATTTGAAGAGGCATCTACCTGTTCAGATGTAATTGACGTTGGCTCCACTTATGCAAACAGCCTGGACTTCTCTATTTATAATCCTGACCATAAATATGACGGGTACAGCTTTACATATGCTTGGCTTACAGCTTTTGTCGGTCTGCAGACCGGCGAAAACGAGGATGGCAGCCCGATATGGGAAGACATCCCGCTTGGACAATTCTTTGTTCAAGAAGAGGGCAAGAAGATGTCTACGATCCCTCTGAAGTGCCTGGATCGTATGGTAAAGCTAAATGTGCCGTTTAACAATATCCCGCTGTTGGCAAGCGATACCCCTATCAGCATGATGGACAAGATTGCAACCAAATGCGGGATCACCATAGAACCAGCTACGCAGGCATTGATCGATACACTGACCGATCCGCTTATTGATCAAACAACCGGGGCCGAAACTGAACCCCAAAGCGATTCAGAAGGCACCGAGGCCAAAGGCCCTTTCCCGGATGGGATGACCTGCCGGGATTTCGTTGGATATTGTGCCGCTCTTTTCGGAAAAAATGCACGGTTCAACCGGCAAGGCTACCTAGAGTTTTATCGTAATGTTCCTGCAAATGAAACGACAGAAAATCCCGTGACCACCACTCCCGATACCCGCCTTTCTGATCTGACGTTTTCGGAGCGTCCAGTACAGATTACCGGCGTAACGATGACCGGTGCCGTGGGGAACCTCCAGACTAAGGGCGAGGACAACTTCATGGTTACGATGGATGCAAATCCCTTGCTAACCACGGAAAAGGCAACTCTTTTCCAGTCTGCGTTGGATGAAACTTTCGTAGCTCTGACTGTACCGTATAAAACATTTGAAACCGGCATTATCGGCGATCCGTCAATTCAGGCCGGCGATCCGATCTGCCATAAAGATGTGTTAAAAGAAGGGAATAATCTTTATTCGGTTATCACAGGTCATACCTTTAAATTCCGAGGCAACGGGTCACTGAAAGCCGTCGGGAAGCTGGCGGAAGAGGATCGTCAACTAACAGCATCCAACAAAAAAATTCTGGAAGTACAGACGAAAGCCAAAATCGATTTGAACGATGCTGTGGATGGAATGGCTAAGGCCATCGCTAATCAAACAGAACTGCTGACGAATTCGTTGGGATTTTATGTCGACTATGAAATTGATCCCGAAACGGGACGATTTAAGCATTTCTGGTTAATGGATGCACCCGAAGCAGAAAATGCAACCGTTATCTGGCGCATAACCGAACAAGGCTGGCAGGCTTCTGACAACGGCGGTGAAACTTGGAACAGCGGTTGGGATGCCGGCGGCAACATCATTGCGCGGTCAATTACCGCCGATCTCGTTAAAGCTCAAACATTGCGGGCTTTGGACGAGCTTGCAGAGCTGCAGATCACTAATGGCAATATCGTTGCATCTACGACAAATGGCGAAACCATTATCAATGGAAAAGATGTATTTTTAAAATATTTAAACGCTCACAAAAAGATGATTTCTAGCATTAGGGTTAGTTCGGATGCCGATGCAGCCCCAGATATTGCGGATATGCGTTTGGAATTTATGGATAGCAAGAGCAATGTCTTGTCGTCCATTGGGCAGAAATTCACTCATGATGCAGAAGGAAATGCCACTTCAATTGAGCCTCTTACTGTTAGCGATCTACGTGTTAATTCCAAGCTGGAAGTAACTGATTCGCTGGTATATGACAGGCTCATCATGCAGCGGAAAGCAGAAGCTGGCAACTCTGGCGTTGACTTCGTTGTATTGGAGGATTAAACTATGGCTTTTTTATCTACCAGATGGTCCAATGAAAATCCAGCGATTTATTTGACCGGCGAATATGAGTACAGAAATCGGACTTCCTCCTCCGTAGAAATCCGTGTAAAACTGATCGTATCTAAGGTAAACGGCCTAAGCTATTTTGGCTATAACATTAAATATCGTCTCAAGCTCGCAGGCTCCTATGTTGCTGATTGGGTAACGATAAAAGGAAATTCACCAAGTCAATGGTCCAGCCCGTATGTCGTGTACTCGGATTGGCACACAATCAGCCAGCCAGCCACCAGCACCTCGATGCCCTGTGTCATCAGCATGGATTCAAACAGCGGCAAGCGCACGTTGGATTACAGCGGAACGCTCACATTCCCTGTTGGAAACACCGCTCCTTATTGGCCGTCTGGAGCCGGCGCGCGCTTTAACATGACGGGTACAATTCCAGAAAACACATCTTCCCTAACCTATAGCTGGGATTCTGCAACCGATTCGGAGGGTAATTCTAAATATTATAAGGTGGATTTATACCGAAACGGAAGCAAATATGATACTCTTCAAGATGGGACTACCTCTCGTTCCTTTTCCCTCAACAATCTCTCCACCATACTTAGCGCTAATCAGTCACTCTATTTCCGGGTATACTGCAAAGACAGCAACACTAGCTATCCTTCTTCTTATATCCAGTCCAACACCATAACCAAAAACAGTATGAGCAAGGCAACGTTGACATCGGCAGGGAGTATTGGATTTAATACCTCTTCCTTCACTATCGTTCGTACTGACGCAACTAATACCAATGGCAATACTTCCTTTACTTATACCTTGGCCTGTTCTGCGGTCACAGTATATAATGGGAATGTTTCCTCACTGGGGAAAAGCATTACCGTCAGCGTCTGGCGCTCGGGTTCTTATCCAACAGGGCCTTATGTCAAATATACAGATATCGTAAATTATGTGAAAAACAACAAATATACCGGCAGCCTGCCCTTTACTTTGACAACCGCTAACGCCTATGGGACGTCGGGGACAAGCTCACCAATAAGTGCTAGAGTCAATCTTAAGCACTCCCCCACTCAATCGGCCATACAATCAATGACTACCGAACAAACGAATATTGGGGGAACTTCATATTATATTATCAATCGCAAGCCGGTAACCATCACATGGGGCGCAGCAACAGAACCACACGGTACCGCAATTCACTACACTCTGCAGTCATCTGTTAACAGCGGAGCATGGTCAAACGTGGCTACAGGGCTGACTTCCACCTCCTATACTTATGCAGTCCGCAGCATTTCTTCTTCCCAAAAGATTAAATTCCGCGTCATTTCCTACTCAGCCTATAATACAAGCAACACTGGGCCAGCGTCCAATGAAATCACATTGCATTATTATAATGCCCCGGTTATGTCCGACTTGAAGGTAAACCGTGGGACAGATCAATGTACCTTGCAATGGAAATATACACAAAGTAGTTCTATAAGTAAAGTATTGTATGGGGTCGCCTTTACGGTGACAAACACAGATACCGGCAGTTCTGTTGCATCGGTATCCGTAGGGAGTGATTCCGCTGGTTCCGATTCGTATGATGTATCCGTAAAAATCGAAAATCTTGCAGAACTGGATACCTATTCCTTCTCCATCACATGCGTGGATGCGGTAGCATCTACTTTTGGCCTAATCCCCACCGCCGTGACCAGCATCCTGCCACGTTATTCTGCGCTGCTGACTATTCGGGAAAAGGGAGTTGGTATCAATGCTGTCGCCGACAGCTATACAGATTTTGTAACCAGAGGCACCAGTTCCCATTATGGCGGGGATAGCGGCGACAAGGAACAAGGCACTCTCAATTCGGCTGTCAACAAGAGCGGTGCACACAATTTTTACATCGGGTGTTATCGCGGCGATGACGGCGAGTTATATGCTTCCGATGGCCTAACGGGGGGAAACACAAAAGGGTTCCGTCATGTGCAAATCTGTTTTGGGGAGTCTACGAACCCTATTCGCTACCGTTGGGGATATTCCTCGACAACAGTAGGCAAAGACGCGAAGATCGATAGCCCGCTATACACCAGTTGGGAATATCTATCGGCTCCGGTCGCAACGGCTTCGGTTCCAGTCGGCGCAAGCATGGAATGGAATAAAAGCAGTGTACCGTCAGGCTATCTGCTGGAAGACGGCCGTGCCGTCAGCCGTACCACGTACAGCGCTCTGTTTGCCGTCATCGGAACGACATATGGCGCCGGAAATGGAAGCACGACTTTCAACCTTCCGGATTCACGCGGACGGGTCGCCGCCTCCTATTCTACCTCCTATACGGAAACTAATGCGCTGGGTAAAAAAATCGGAGTCAGTACAGTCACGGTACCGGTACCCTATCATAAGCACTCACAAAGCGGCCATGCACATTCGGCTCACCATAACCATTCTGCCTCAACCGGCAGTGCGGGCAATCATAATCACCAGGGCTTGCGTTGGGTGGATAACGGAAAATGCATCTCGCTATCTACCGGCGGTTCCGGCGGT
>UMGX01000366.1_pt1 | contig 35690 bp, 32 predicted proteins | sample 1965411 | NCBI WGS metagenome assembly UMGX01 (sample SAMEA4836086, study PRJEB28245) | human gut metagenome | biome: gut microbiome; material: fecal sample | place: Denmark | collected 2008 | reverse complement strand
ACCGGGAGAATTTTCTCCGGGTCCTCTCCGAAGTCAGAGGGAATCAGAGAGTGACAAGCGACAATCCGGAGGCGACCTACGATACACTCAATAAGTACGGTTACGACCTGGTGGAGCGGGCGAGAGAGCAGAAGCTTGATCCGGTTATCGGACGGGATGCGGAGATTCGGAATGTTGTGCGGATCCTTTCAAGAAAGACGAAAAATAATCCGGTTCTGATCGGAGAGCCGGGTGTTGGAAAGACGGCGGTTGTCGAGGGGCTGGCACAGCGGATTGTGCGGGGCGACGTGCCGGAGGGACTAAAGAATAAAAGACTGTTCGCTCTGGACATGGGAGCGCTCGTTGCCGGGGCGAAGTACCGGGGCGAGTTTGAGGAGCGTCTGAAAGCCGTTCTGGAAGAAGTGAAAAACAGTGATGGAGAGATGATCCTTTTCATCGATGAGCTGCATACCATCGTGGGTGCCGGAAAAACGGAGGGCTCGATGGATGCGGGAAATATGCTCAAACCAATGCTGGCACGAGGAGAGCTTCATTGTATTGGGGCCACGACCCTGGATGAATACCGGGAATATATTGAAAAAGACGCGGCACTGGAACGAAGATTCCAGCCGGTTATGGTAGATGAGCCGACGGTGGAGGACGCCATCTCCATCCTGCGTGGGCTCAAAGAGCGGTATGAGGTCTTCCACGGTGTCAAGATTACAGACAGCGCGCTTGTGGCGGCGGCAACCTTGTCAAACCGTTATATTTCTGACCGGTTTTTGCCGGATAAGGCGATTGACCTGGTGGATGAGGCGTGTGCTCTCATCAAAACGGAGCTTGACTCCATGCCGACGGAGCTGGATGAGCTTCGCCGCAGAACCATGCAGTTAGAGATTGAAGAGGCAGCACTGAAAAAGGAAGATGACCGATTAAGTCAGGAGCGTCTGGTGAAATTGCAGGAAGAACTGGCGGAGAACCGGGAAGAATTTGCCCGTCAAAAGGCACAGTGGGACAATGAGAAATCCTCTCTGGAGCGGGTACATCGTCTTCGTGAGGAGATCGAAAGCGTTAACCAGGAGATTCAAAAAGCGCAGAGCAGCTATGACTTGGAAAAGGCAGCGGAACTTCAGTATGGTCGCCTGCCACAGTTGAAAAAGCAGTTGGAAGAAGAGGAAGCCAAGGTCAAAGACGAGGAGATGTCTCTGGTACACGAGAGTGTTACGGAAGATGAGATTGCACGGATCGTTTCCCGGTGGACAGGAATTCCGGTTGCAAAGCTCAACGAGAGCGAGCGGAGCAAGACACTTCATCTTGACCAGGAACTCCACAAACGTGTGATTGGACAGGATGAAGGCGTCACAAAAGTGACAGAGGCGATCATCCGTTCCAAGGCAGGGATCAAAGACCCGACCAAGCCGATCGGATCCTTCCTCTTCCTTGGACCGACCGGAGTCGGAAAGACGGAGCTTGCGAAAGCACTTGCGGAAAGCTTGTTTGACGATGAGAAAAATATGGTCCGTATCGATATGAGCGAGTATATGGAGAAATATTCCGTGTCCCGTCTGATCGGAGCGCCTCCGGGATATGTCGGATACGACGAGGGTGGACAGCTTACTGAGGCAGTCCGGAGAAAACCATACTCCGTTGTCCTCTTTGACGAGGTGGAGAAAGCACATCCGGATGTGTTTAACGTCCTGTTACAGGTTCTGGATGACGGACGGATCACGGATTCCCAGGGAAGAACGGTAGACTTTAAGAATACGATTCTCATTATGACATCCAATATCGGTTCCTCTTATTTGCTGGAGGGAATCGACGACAACGGAAATATCCGTCCTGAAAATGAGGAGCTTGTGATGAATGAGCTGAAAGCCCATTTCCGTCCGGAATTTCTAAATCGTCTGGATGAGATTATCATGTTCAGACCGCTGACAAGAGAGAACATTACAGGCATCGTAGATCTGCTCGTGAAAGACGTCAACAGACGGCTTGCGGATCGGGATCTGCATATCGAGTTGACGAGAGCGGCAAAGCAGCACATTGTGGACGGCGGATACGATCCGATGTACGGCGCAAGGCCATTGAAGCGGTATCTGCAAAAATATGTGGAAACACTGGCGGCAAAACTGATTCTGGCAGGCAATGTGGGGTCCGGAGATACGATCATCATCGATGAAAAAGACGGAGACCTGACCGCGTCCACAGGCGGGAAAGTGCCGATGGAGTACCGGGAATAGAAAAAGAGAGTCCCGGAAGAAATGATAGCAAAAACCGAGAGTTATATGGACAGGAGGAACATTCTGACAAATGGAATGTTCCTCCTTTTCTAATATTGCAAATTGTTTTTTCCCCATTCTCATGTATAATAGTACTAACAGACAGAGAAGGGAATGAGACAGAAACGAGGTGGAAACTCTATGATTCAGGATTATGAGTGCAGACCGGAAGACAGCGATCACGGGATGTTAGAAGTGATCCGGACATACCAGCTTCCGGTGCCGGAGATTTATGTAAAGATGGAAGAGATCCTGCGGTTTGCAAAGCTGGAAAAAGAACAGAACAGGAAACCGTTTTGTACGATTCCGTTTGATCATACACTGGAAGCCGGGGCGATGGGCGGGAACGTGCGTTATGGAAATGAGACGGCAGGGCCGAGAGCAGAGAAGCCTATTTGTCAGAGTCTTGAGGAGTTAAAAGCGATTTCGGGAATGGATTTTGACAGCGGGAGGATGAAAGAAACCCTCGATGTCTGCCGGGAACTGCGAAAGCAGGGGGAGGAAGTGCTGTTTCAGATGTCCGGTCCTTTGACGATCTGGAATACATTGATTGATGTGAAGCACATTCTCAAAGGAATCCGGAAAACTCCGGATCAGATGGAGGAGATTTTCGGGATGATAGAGACGGAGATGCTCCGCCTGCTTGTGGAAGTCAAAAAGGCGGGAGTACGGCTTGTAAGCTATGCGGATTCCGCCGGGAGTGTGCGGATTCTGGGGCCGAAATCCATGGAATGGATGACAAGAACGTTTACTGCCCCGTTTCTGAAAAAGGCCGCTGACATTCTGGGAGATGATATGGCGATGATTCTCTGTCCGAAGACAGTGTTTGCCCTGATCGGGACAGACCTTGGAAAGCGAGGCGAATGTCCACTTCCGGGAGAGATGACGTACCAGGAAGCCTGTGTCTGTGCGATTGGGAAAGCGCAGTTTCCATCCCAGATGTGCATCAACCGGAGCGGGACAAAGATTACAAATGGAAAGCTGATGACGATAGAGATTAAAGAAAGCCACGCATAAGAAAGAAATAGAAAAAGAGAGCCTGTGTTGGCAGACAGAAAACAGATTTCAGATCTGCCGGAAAGCAGACAAAGGAGGAAAACAATGAGTTTGAAAGAAGAATTATTAAAGAGAATGTCCGACGGTGTTGTCGATATGGAAGAAGACGATGTGGCTGAGGCTGCCCAGGAGTTTATCGACGCCGGGTATCCGGCGCTGGAGGGGATTATGGAAGGGCTCATCGATGGGATGAACCGTACCAGCGTCCTGTTTGAAGAAGAAGAGTATTTCGTCACTGACGTGCTGCTCTGTTCGGATGCCATGTATGCGGGGCTGAGTGTCTTAAAGCCGTATCTCCCGGAAGAGGACCCGGAGAGTAAAAAGAAAGCAGTCATCGGCGTTGTGGAAGGAGACACCCACGATATCGGAAAGAACCTCGTTAAAATTATGATGGAGACAGCCGGATTTGAGATGATCGATTTGGGCAGAGATGTTCCGCTTCAGAAATTTGTAGATACGGCAAAAGAGACCCATGCGGATCTGGTTTGCCTGTCTACATTGATGACCACAACGATGGGTGGCATGAAAACGGTCATTGATCTCCTGGAGGAAGCGGGAATCCGGAAGGATGTCAAAGTCATGGTAGGCGGCGGCCCGGTATCCAGAAACTTTGCGGACAAGATCGGGGCGGACGGCTACTCCCAGAATGCGGTGGAGGCGGTGCGGCTTGCGAAAAATCTGCTTCAGATCGCATAGGAAACGAATGGGGAAGCAAAAAGAAGAGGAGAAAGAAATGTTTACACCAAAAGAACGATTACAGACCGTGCTTTCCGGGAAAAAGGCGGATCGGACGCCATGTATCTGTCCTGGCGGCATGATGAATATGATAACAGAAGAACTGATGCAGACCGTTCAGATTTACCTGCCGCAGGCGCACACGGATGCGGCGATGATGTCGGGACTTGCAAAAGCAGTCTACGAACAGGGATGCTTTGAAAATTACGGGGTTCCGTTTTGCATGACGATCGAGGCAGAAGAGATGGGGGCGAAAGTGGATTTAGGCTCCAGTGCCTATGAGCCTCATGTGACGGAGTACGTTATGGAGACAGTGAGCGACTGGAAGAAGCTGCCGTCGGTTGATCCGGAGCATGGGCGGGCACGTGTCGTGCTGGATGCCATCCGGATTCTGAAAGCGGAGGGAAATGACGTCCCGATTGTTGGAAATTTAACCGGACCGGTAAGTACAGCCAGTTCGGTGATGGAGCCGGTCATCTTTTATAAAGAGCTCCGTAAAAAGAATGAGGACGCCCATGGGTACATGCAGTTCGTGACCGATCAGCTTATCCGTTTTGGAAAGGCGCAGATTGAGGCAGGAGCGGACGTGATCGCTCTTTCCGATCCGAGTGCCACCGGGGAAATCCTGGGACCGAAATTTTTCGAAGAGTTTACCGTTCGTTATGTCAATCAGATTGTGGATGCCATGAAGGAAGCGGGAGCACAGACGATCGTGCATATCTGCGGTCATATGAATCCGGTGTACAAAGAGGTGAATGAGATTCACAGCGACGCACTGAGTTTTGATTCGGTCGTGCCGATGAAAGAAGCGAGAAGTGAGCTCAAAGACCGGACGCTCATGGGAAATGTGAGCACCTACACCCTGGAATTCGGGGAGCCGGACAAGGTAGAAACTCTGACCGAAAACTGTGTGAAAAATGGTTCCGACATCATCGCACCGGCATGCGGTCTGGGGATGCGTTCTCCGCTTGCTAATATCCGGGCAATTTTAGCGGCGGTCAGAAAGGAGGAAACCCATGCCTGAGATTCGCGTAAAGGGAAGCAAAAAAATCATTCTTTGTGAGACCGGAGCCAATCTATTAAAAACCCTCTTAAAGGAGGGCTTTTTTGTGGATAATCCGTGCAATGGAAACGGCACCTGTGGAAAGTGCAAGGTTCACATTCTGTCCGGGGACAAGGCGGAGGTTCAACTTTCCTGTCTGGTAGAGGTGACAGAAGATCTGGAGGTAGAGCTTCTGGGAGAAGAGAAAGAAGGAAACGTGCTGACAACAGGTTTTATGCCGGAATTTGAAAAGGAATTCCGGGAGGGCTATGGGGTGGCAGTGGATATTGGTACTACCACGGTGGCGATGGATCTGGTGCGTCTCTCAGACGGGAAGGTGCTCTCTCAAGGTTCCATGCTCAATGCTCAGAAGAGGTTCGGGCAAGATGTACTTACCAGAATCACTTACGAGTATGATCATCCGGAGACCGGAGCAGAAGAGCTGCGGAAAGCGATCGTGGATTCGTTAAATATGGAACTGGAAAAGCTTTGTGAAGAGGTGCGGATTTCCCGGGAGGAGATCCGGGAAATCGATGTGGCAGCGAATTGTACGATGATGCATATGCTGATTGGCGTGGACGCACGGTCCATCGGAAGGGCGCCGTATCAGCCTGCCTTTACAGGAGCGAAAATCATGCATGCCAGGGAGATCGGGCTGATGGCAGGGGAGGAGACGATCCTTTACTGTCTGCCGTCGGTTTCCTCTTATATCGGGGCGGATATTGTGGCAGGAGTCTGTGTGTGTGGTCTGCAAGAGGAACCGGGCCGGGTACTGTTTATCGACATCGGAACCAACGGCGAGATTGTTCTGGCAAGTAACGGACGGATTCTGAGCTGTTCCTGCGCGGCAGGACCGGCTCTGGAAGGAATGAACATCAGTTGTGGGATGCGGGCGGAGGACGGTGCGGTGGAGGACGTGCAAATCACCGAGAAAGGTGTTCTTCTTACGTCCATCGGAGACATGCCTCCGAAGGGTGTCTGTGGGAGCGGGATTCTGGCGGCGGTCAAAGAACTGCTTCGCACAGGTATCGTAAAGAAAACAGGTGTTTTTGTGAAGAAAGAAGCGTTGGGTGAGGAAGATTACCGGCAGCATCTGATCCGGCTCAATGGTACAAAGCGGGAGTTTGTGCTCGACGAGAAGCGGGATCTGTTTATCACCCAGGGAGACGTCCGCCAGGTGCAGCTTGCCAAAGGAGCGATTCTGTCCGGATTTACGGCACTGTTAAAGAAAGCAGGCATCGGGATGGAGGATCTGGACAAGGTACTCATTGCGGGTCAGTTCGGAGCACACCTACCGGCAGAATTCCTGACCGGGGTGGGCATCCTGCCAGAAGAGGTGGAGAACCGCCTGGTGTATGTGGGGAATTCCTCCAAGACCGGGGCGTACATGACCCTCATGTCCGAAAAGATGAAAGCAAAGATGGAAGCGCTGGCGTCAGATATCGAATATATGGAGCTGGCGGAAACGGAGAATTATGAGCGGATCTTTACGGAGAGCATGATCTTTCCGGGGAAAAAGGGAGGCAGTGAAAGATGAGAGCAGAAGCAAACAGACGGGACCGCATGACGCCCCATGAGCGCAGGATTGCTATGGAGCGGGGAGAGGAGACGGATCGGATTTCGGTCATTCCGTTTATTGGAGAGATATCGGGACGGCTTGTGGGAATCTCCAGCCGGGAGTATTGGCATGACGCCGCAAAGATGGTGGAGGCAGAACTGGCGGCATTTACCAGGCTGGGACACGATGAGCTAAGTCTTGGACCGAACACCTGCGGCATTCTGGAGTCCCTTGGCGGTACGGTTGTCTACCCGGAGGAGGGGATGCCGTACTTTAATGGTGCGTATCTTAAAGATTACCGGATGTTAGATGAGATGGAGCCGGCAAGTGCCGCAAACGCAGAACGCCTTTTGTTTTTCCGGGAAGCAATGGAGCGCATGAAAGAGGCGGCGGACGGCATTGTGGACGTGGCTCCAAGTATCGGAGGGCCTTTTACCATTGCCGCCAATCTCCGGGGCGTGGAGCAGTTTCTACGGGATCTGAGGAAGGAGCCGGAGCAGGTGCAAAGACTGCTGCGTCTCGTGACGGATACGATGAAAAACTGTGTAGATATGGTCGCCCCTTTTGCGGACGGGATTCGCTTGGCAGATCCGGTTGCTTCCCCGGCGCTCATTTCCCCACGGTATTTCCGGGAGCTGGTGTACCCGTATCTTGTAGAGATTATGAAGTATGCCGAGGAAAAAACCGGGAAACGACCGTCTCTTCACATCTGCGGGAATACCAAAAAAGTGTGGGAGTATTTCCGGGAAATGCCGATCCGGGCTATCAGCCTTGACAATATCATGGATCTTGGGGAGGCAAAAGAAGCGCTTGGAGACCGGATGACGATCGTGGGCAATCTTCCTCCGGTGGAGTGTCTGCTGGAGGGAAGCGAGGAGACTCTGCGGGAGGAAATCCGCAGGGAAACAGACCTTGCAAAGGGAAGCCCAAAGGGTTATATCAGTGCGAGTGGGTGTGATGTTCCGTACAATACGGATTTTAAAAAACTGGATATCTGGATGGATGAAGTGCGGACAATGGCAGGACTATAGAGAATGTCTATAGAGGTATAGAAATTAATGATTTGTTGAGGCGGACTGACACAGCTATAATAGATATGCTATCAATTTATTTCAAAGGATGTTTGGAGGAGAGAACATGAAGAAGAAACTGGTAAGTGTGCTGCTCTGTGCTGCTATGGTGACAGGACTTCTGGCAGGATGCGGAAAGTCCGGGGACGATGACAAGAAGAGCGGTGACGGAGAAAAAGAAACAATCACAATGTGGTGCCCACCGTTGGACGACAATCTGTTGGAAAACTGGGAGCCGCTTCTGGAAGACTTCAAAGAGGAAAACAACTGTGAGATTGATATTCAGGTTCAGCCGTGGGAGAACTATGAGGAGAAATGGAGCTCCGGGGCGGCTTCAGGGGAACTTCCGGATATTGGATATATGTATGCGGAGATGTTCCCGACTTACATTGATTCCGGAGCGGTTGCGGATATGACCGAATATATTACGGACGAGGATAAAGAGGAGTACCTCTACCTGGATCACGGATATATGATGGACGGACAGTATGGATTCCCGATTGTAACAGGCGTCCCGTTTGTTCTTTACTATAATGAAGATATTTTAAACGAGCTGGGAGAACAGCCGCCGCAGACATGGGATGACTTCAAGCGCATCTGTGAAAAAGCGACGAAGGATACAGATGGCGACGGCAAAGTGGATCAGTACGGATATGCGGTTGGCTTTAATAACGGAAGCATGAACATGCTGTATCTTCTGAATGCGTACTTCTACAGCCTCTTATGGCAGTCCGGTACGGATATCTACAATGATGATTATAAGACGGTGAAATTCAATAATGAAGCAGGCCAGGAGGCGGCAGAGTTTTTCCTGAGCCTGAAGGATTATATGCCGGAGAATATGATGTCACTGGCAGCAGAAGATGCTTTCTCCACGATTTTCGGTCAGGGTAAAGCTGCATTTGGCGTGACACGTTCTTCTGCGATTCAGGAGACACTCTTTAAGGAATCTTATCCGAATCTGAACTGGAATTATGTGACATCCTTAAAGAACAAAGATTACGGTACATTCGGCGCAACAGACTGTCTGACTTTATCTTCCCAGGCCAAGAATCCTAAGCTTTGCATGAAGCTTATCAAGTACATCACAGGATCTGAATTTATGACAGAGTATCACAAGATCGCGTCCGGAGCTCCTCTTACAAAGAGCGAACCATATCAAGGAGACGCGAAGATGGAACGCATCGTAACTGAGGACAGAGACAAATATCGTCCACTTCAGGTAGGACCTTGCGGAAGTGATATCCTTCAGAATCTGGCTTCCGAGCTTCAGGGCATGATGGAAGGGAACAAAACTCCGAAGGAAGCACTGGATGACGCGGCAGCCTATGGAGATCAGGCGCTGGATGAATACTGGGCAGACAAAGAGTAGTTTTCTTTCCGGATTGAAAAAGGAGTAAAGATGAAAAAAGGGAGAAAATTTTTATCCTCCATCGCGCCTTACGGGTATGTGATGCCGATCAGTCTGATCCTTCTGACATTCGTGGTCGGATCAGTGGTGATTTCGCTGGTGTTCAGTTTTACAAAGTACAACCTGCTTCTGGACCCGGAGTTTATCCAGTTTGACAATTACAAAAAGATGCTGACGGATCCGAAGCTGCATCTTGCCGTGATAAATACGTTGAAAGTGATGGTACTTGTAGTACCGCTCCAGGTAGTATTGTCTGTGCTGTTTGCCATTTTGGTGGCATCCAGAAAACATTCTCTGATCGGCAAGTTTGCCAAGGCAGCGATTTTTATTCCTGTCATTTCCTCGAATGCAGTCGTAGGAACGGTATGGAAGACGATCTTAAACGGCAGAACGCCGGTACTGTCGGACTTCTTTGCCCTTTTTGGCGTGGATACGGCGATGCTTCTTGGAAGCAGTACGACAGCGATCGTGACGGTAGCTATGATTATGGTGTGGAAAGGGTTCGGATACTATATGGTCTTGAATCTGTCTACTTTGATGTCGATTCCGGACAGTTACTATGAGGCGGCAAAAGTGGATGGTGGCGGGCGTTTACAGCGCTTTCGCTACATCACACTGCCGTTGATGAAGCCGGCTATTATTATGGATATCTTTTTAAGCGTTGTCAGTTCTTTGCAGAGCTTTGAACTGATCTACACGATGACAGGCGGAGGTCCGGCAAACTCGACTACGACCATGGTACTTTACGCATACAATCTGACGTTTAAGACGGGAAAAGCCGGGTACGCAATGGCGGTATCCAATATTTTGTTCCTCATTGTTCTGGCGGTTCTGGTGCTGCAAAAGGGCTTTATGAAGAGAGAAGCTTCTGAAATATAGAAAAAGGGAGGACAGGCCATGAAAATAAAGAAAAAGCTGCCGGGGATTCTCGGTGATATCATTCTTTTGATTACTGCGGTGTTTTGCGTACTCCCGTTTATCTATATGTTGTTGATGTCGCTGAAAAGTACGGTGAATGCCTACGATTTCAGCATCAGCCTGTCGGAGATTACGCTGGAGCAGTACGTTAAAATCTTTACGAAGAATCATTTCTTTCGGTATCTGCTGAACAGTATGATTGTCGCGTTTGGAGGAGTGGGGCTGAGCCTTCTGGTTAGCTGCCTTGCGGGATATTCTTTTGCAAAGCTCAAATTCCGGGGGAATGACAAGATCTTTTTCTTCCTGATGATGACGATGGTGGTACCATCTGAAGTCATCATCGTACCACTTTACCTCATCGTCAGGGGATTTGACTGGATCAATACATTCAAGGCGCTGATTCTGCCGCTTCCGACTGCCTTTGGGGTGTTTATCATGCGGCAGGCGATCATCGGGGTGCCAAAAGAGCTGATTGAGTCCGCCAAGATTGACGGTGCGGGAGATATGAAGATTTTGTGGAAGGTGATTCTGCCTCTTGTAAAGTCGGCAATGATGACCCTTGCGATCTTTACCTTTGTAGGGGCATGGAACAATTTCCTCTGGCCTTTGATTGCGACGACGGAGGATGCGATGCGTACTCTGCCCCTTGCCATCAGCACGATGCGGACAGCCTATGACACCGATGTAGGACTTGTCATGGCAGGAGCGGCCGTGACCTTCCTTCCACCGTTTCTCTTCTATCTGATTCTCCAATCCAAGTTTGAAGAGGGAATCACCATCAGCGGAATGAAAGGATAATACGCACAATAAAAAAGATGACCCAAGACGCAGGATTTCACTGGAATCCCGCGTCTTTTGCTGTTACCATAGAAAGTAGCAAAGAGGAAAGGCGGGAATGACGATGCGGCATATTATTTTTCATATTGACGTCAATTCTGCGTATTTAAGCTGGACAGCGATCGAATACTTAAAGCGTGGGGAGGAGGACCTCCGTGGGATCCCCTGTATTATCGGCGGGGACAAGAAATCCAGACATGGAGTTGTACTTGCCAAATCGATACCTGCGAAAGCATACGGGGTCCGCACCGGAGAACCGGTCGTATCGGCGTTCAGAAAATGTCCGATGCTTCGGTTGGAACCGCCGGACCACAAGATGTACGCCAGGTACAGCAAAAGACTGATGGAACTGTTAAAGAGCTATACTCCGGATATCGAGCAGCTCAGTATTGATGAGTGCTTTCTGGATTTTACGGGAATCGCACACCGCTTTTCCACGCCTGTTGACGCTGCCTTTGAGATCAAAAACCGGATTCGGGAGGAATTAGGTTTTACGGTCAACATCGGAATTTCTACGAATAAGCTGTTGGCAAAGATGGCGTCCGACTTTCAGAAGCCGGACCGGGTGCACACCCTCTTTCCAGAGGAGATCAGGGATAAGATGTGGCCGCTTGACATCTCTGAGCTTTACATGGCGGGAAGGGCAAGCGTGGAAGTGCTGAGAAAGCTGGAGATCCGTACCATCGGGGAACTGGCCCGGTCAGATCCGGATTATCTGGAGATTCATCTGAAAAGCCATGGCAGACTTCTCTGGGAGTTTGCCAACGGCCGGGGGGACGATATTGTGAAGGCAGTAGGAGAAGAGGCGAAAGGGATCGGCAATTCCACCACCCTGTCTGAGGATGCGAAGACGGAAGAGGAGGCAAAAAAAGTCCTCTTGATGCTTGCCCAAAGTGTCGGCAGGCGGCTGAGAAAAGCAGGAAAAAAAGCGGGGAGTATTACCGTGGAGATCCGTTACGCTACTTTCCGCAATGTTTCCCATCAGATGCAGGTGACGCCATCTGCCCAGTCAGACACGATTCTCTATCAGAGAGCATGTGAACTCTTTGGAGAACTCTGGGACGGGACGCCGATACGGCTCCTTGGGATTCGTGCTTCCCGGCTGGAAGAGGAGAGCGCGCCCCAGCAGATGAATCTCTTTGATTACCTGGAAGAGGTGCGGGAAACGAAAAATGAGAGGAAACAGGATCAGAGGCACCGGAAGCTTGACCGTGCGCTCGATGAGATCCGCAAAAAGTTTGGGGACGATGCGGTCATGCGTGCGGCATTTCTCAAAAAACAGGAGAAGAAAGAAGAAAAGGATCCACAAGATCAGGGATAGCGTTTGACAGCCGTTTCTGTGAGGGGTATAATAAAACGACGTGAAACAGGAGAAAAGAGGAAGAAATTATGGAATTTGTGTCAAGAGAATTCATACCGGTTCTGCTGGGCGGGGATATCAATACTTACAGTGTTGCGAGAGCTTTTTATGAGCAGTACCAGGTCAGGACATATATCTTCGGGAAATATCCGACCGGACCGAGCTATCAGAGCCGGATGATTGAATATCATGCCAATCCGAAGATTGATACGGACGATTACTTTTTAAAGACCATTCACAGCTTCGCAAGGAAGCATAAGGATAAAAAGATCATACTGATCGGATGTGGAGACAGCTATGTGGCGCTGATCAGCAAGCATAAAGATCAGCTTGACGACAACATCATCGCCCCATATATTGATTTTGATCTGATGAACAGTTTGCAGCAGAAGGAGACATTCTATAAGCTGTGCGAGAAACATGGCGTTGACTATCCTGGAACTTTTGTATTCAAGAATGGAATGTCCATGGATTTTACCATTGATTTTCCGTATCCGGTGATTTTGAAACCGTCTGACAGTATCAAGTACTGGGAGCATCCGTTTGACACCCAGAAGAAAGTCTACACGATCCAATCCAGACAGGAGCTGAATTCTGTGATCCGGGAGATCTACGATGCAGGCTATGACGATGATCTGATTATTCAGGATATGATTCCGGGAAACGATGAGTACATGCGGGTTTTGACCTCCTACTCAGACCGAAATGGGAAAGTAAAGATGATGTGCCTGGGACATGTGCTGCTTGAGGAGCATACGCCGCACGGCCTTGGAAATCATGCGGTCATTATCACGGAACCGAATCAGGAACTGATGAAGAGGGTAAGAAATTTACTGGAAGATCTGCACTATGTGGGATTTTCCAATTTTGATATCAAGTTTGACAGAAGAGATGGAAAGTACAAGTTCTTTGAGATCAATACGAGACAGGGAAGAAGCAATTACTATGTGACCGGTTCCGGTTTTAATGTGGCGAAGTATATTGTGGAGGAATACGTCTATGGAAAAGAGCTGAGCTTTGAGACGGCGAAGGAGGAGCATCTCTGGATGGTTGTCCCGAAAGCGGTGGCTTTTAAGTATGTAAAGGATGCACAGTCCAAGGCAAAGATGAAGAAGCTGATCCGGGAAGGAAAGGTCGTCAACCCGGTCTTTAAGAAAGGGGACTTAGGACTTCCGAGATTGTACCGGATGATGCGGACGCATTTCAGCCACTTCATCAAGTTTCAGAAATATTATCATTGACCGGCGGACATGATAGAATGTAAGGAGGGACTATGAAGAAAAAATTAGGGGTTATCGGCGGCATGGGCCCGGAGGCTACCGCATATTTTTACGAGGAAGTGATCCGGCATACGAAGGCGGATTGTGATCAGGAACATCTGGACATGACGATTTTAAGCCATGCCTCCATGCCGGACCGGACAAAGGCGATTCAAAGCGGGGAGTGCGATCCGCTTTTGCAGGCGATGGAGGGGGATCTGAAAGTTATGGAGGCGGCCGGAGCAGAGCATATCGCCATCCCGTGTAATACATCGCATTATTTTTACGACCAGATTCAGGCAATGACAGAAATTCCGATCATCCACATGCCGCGCGAGACGGTACGATACGCAAAAGAGCATTTTGAGAATGTCAGAAGAATCGGGATTATGGGAACCGACGGCACCGTGTCCGCGGGGATTTACCGCAGAGAATGTGAGTCCCATGGTATTGAGGAGATCATACCGTCCGAACAGCGGCAAAGGGATGTGATGTCTTTGATCTATGATGATGTCAAGGCCGGGAAAAAAGGAAATTATCACAAATTTGAGCGGGTGATGGAGGAGTTCATCAAAAAGGACTGTGATGTGGTGATCCTGGCGTGTACGGAAATTTCCGTTTTTAAACAGGATCATGTGCTTCCGGAGATCTGTCTGGACGCTATGGACGTTCTTGTCCGGGAGTCTATCATACGGTCCGGCGCCTGCTATCAATAAAGTAAAGGAGAAGACAGATGTCACAGAGGAAAAGCGATACCTTGAAAACATATGCAGATTTGATGGAGGCAAGTGGCCTGCTCATGGAGGCGGCACTTTACGGACAGGAGGAGACGCATCCGGATGTATTGACCTATGATTCACGTGAAGTGAAAGCCAATACTATGTTTATCTGTAAAGGTGCGGCTTTTAGGGAAACATATTTAGTAAGCGCGATTGAAAAGGGTGCGGTACTCTATATCAGTGAAAGGAAGTACGAGACCGGAAAGGATGTGCCATTTCTTCTTGTGAGTGATATACGAAAGGCGATGGCGATTCTGGCCAATGCTTTTTATGGCTCTCCGTGGAAGGAGCTGACGGTTGTGGGGGTCGGCGGCACGAAAGGGAAATCGACTTCCGCATATTACATGAAAGCCATCGTGGACGATTATATGGAGGAGACGGGAAAGCCGGAAAGCGCGGTTATTTCTTCGATTGATATTTATGACGGGAAGAGCAGAGTGGAGTCTCATATTACCACGCCGGAGGCTGTGGAGCTGCAGCGGCATTTCCGCAATGCGGCCGATTGCGGCATCACATTTGCCGAGATGGAGGTTTCCAGTCAGGCACTGAAATATAACCGGGTCGATGGGATGCGCTTTGATGTTGGGATTTTCCTCAATATCTCGGAGGATCATATCAGCCCGATCGAGCATCCGGACTTTGAGGATTATTTTACATCCAAGATGCGGATGTTCGCACAGACCGACCATGCGGTGGTGAATCTGGATGCGGATTTTGCGGACCGGATTCTGGAGGCAGCTCAGGCGGCTGGCGATGTGACGACGATCAGCCAGAAAGATGAAAATGCGGATTACTATGCATACCAAATCCGGAAAGACGGCCATGAGACGAAATTTTCCGTGCGCTCCAAAGAGGGGGAGGAGGACTATTGTCTGACTATGCCGGGATTGTTCAATGTAGAGAACGCACTGGCGGTGATCGCGGCGGCTAAGATCCTGCACATTCCGGATTCCTGTATTCATTCGGGACTTTTAAGAGCCAGATCCAGCGGCCGTATGGAACTCTACGCAAGCAAGGATAAAAAGATCATTGCCATTGTGGACTATGCCCACAATAAACTAAGCTTTGAGAAGCTGTTTTCCTCCATCCGGGAGGAATATCCGGACTATGCCATCAAGGCAGTCTTTGGTTGTCCGGGAAAGAAAGCCTATATCCGCAGAAAGGATCTGGGGACCATTGCCGGACAGTACGCACAGAAAGTCTATCTGGCGGCAGAGGACCCGGGCTATGAGCCGGTGGAGGAGATTTCCGGAGATATCGCACAGTATGTGCAGGCACAGAACTGTCCGTACGTGATGATCGAAGACAGGGGAGAGGCGATCCGTACAGCTATTGAGGAGTCAGAAGACAGGACCGTGATTCTCGTGACAGGCAAGGGGAATGAGACACGTCAGAAGTATGGAAGCGAGTATATCGACTGTCCGTCAGATGTAGAATATGTGAAAAAGTATCTGGAAAGTTATGACCAGATTCACGAAAGCACTTGCCGGAGAAAATAGTTCAGGGTGCCGCGGATGATCAGACAGATCATCTTGCGGCACCCTTTCCTTACGACTATATTATCATGCATCTTTTCGGTCGGAGGTTGTGATGAAATGCACCAGTTCGGATACGAAGTCAGCGGTCCGGTTTCCACGGTCGTATTCCTGGTTAAACTCTACGATATCGTAGGCGGCAATCGGAAGCTTTTTCATCAGAGTACCGAACATCTCGTATACCTCCGCCTCGGTAAAGCCCCCTTTCACCGGAACAGATACTCCAGGCATGATGGCAGGATCCATAGAATCAATGTCAAAGCTTAGGTGAACGTAGTGCAGGTGGGAGAGATACGATACCGTCTCCTCAAGGCAGACAGAAAGGCTCCGTTCACAGATCTCATCGTAAGTATAGTAACGGATCCCCTGCTCTTTTAAGATGGTAAGTTCAGGGGGATCAATATCACGAAGACCAAGATAGACGATGTTCTCCGGGTGGAACTTGGCACCCGGACGGAGAAATCCGGTGAGCTTTTCATCTCCCAGGCCAAGGAGAGCAGACACCGGAACACCGTGGATATTTCCGCTCACGGTAGTGGCGTCCGTGTTGATATCCGCATGGGCATCAATATAGATCAGGCCGGTATCCTCGCCAAAATGATCCTGCATATAGACACTGGTGGCAGAGGCGGAACCCATGACAACACTGTGATCCCCGCCAAGAAACAGTGGGATCTTCCCGGTTTCAAAGACCGAATACATATACTGGGCAATGCTCTGACAGGTAGCGGCCACGGTATTGCGGTTCTTCAATACACAATCCGGATCCTCCTCCATCGGAATCTCAGGCAATTTGACAATTCTTAAATTTTCATAGCGGTTTCGCAAATAATCAAGACTGTATTTTAACCCCGGCGCACCAACCCCAAAGTGCATCGGGCATCCAAAAATATTGAACATAGCAACCTCCAAATGATATCATTTTTGTTCCACCAGTATAACACGGGGAAATGAAAAAGACAAGGAGACGGGGAAGATGACGGTTGGCTAAAAGTAACAATTATGCTATGATTACTTATATTGATAGTAAGAACTGTCAGAAAGTATGCAGGCTTATGAGAGTATCGGAATTATTGGGCGCGCTTTCGTATGAACCGTTTGCTAAGTGTATGCACTTTCCGGAACGTGAGATTCATGGGATCTGTATCGATTCCAGAGAGTGCCGGGAGGGTACGGTGTTTGTTTGTATCAGGGGAAGTCTCTGTAACGGGAGCCGGTATGCCAGGGAGGCGCTAAGGCGTGGAGCGAGGCTTCTTGTGGCCGCAAAAGAGGAGCGGGAGACGATCGGAGAGATTTTGGGAGAATTCCCGGAGTGCGAAGGGATCCTGGTAGATGACGAACGGGAAGCGGCGGCGCTTCTTGCTGCAAGATACGAAGGGGAGCCATCGAAGACGATGACGATGATCGGAGTGACCGGTACGAAAGGCAAGACGACCACCGTGTGCATGATTCGGAAGATCCTGGAGGATTTTGGGATACGTACAGGAATGATCGGCACGGTCGGTCAGTTTGACGGAGTACGAAAAGAACAGGCAGAGCATACGACGCCGGATGCCGTCACGTTGCAGAGGCTTCTTGGACGGATGCGCCAAAATGGCTGTCGAGTCTGTGTGATGGAAGTTTCTTCTCAGGCGCTCAAGCTTAAACGGACCTGTGGGATCTGCTTTGATCTCGGTGTCTTTTTAAACCTTGGAGAGGATCATATTGGAAAGCTCGAACATGCCAGCCGGGAGGAATATCTGGCGTGTAAGAGGAAACTGTTTCTTCAGAGCCGGGAAGGTTTGGGAAACGGGGATGATCCGGCCACAGAGCGGATCTTTTCGGGTACGGGGTGCCCGTATGGGACGTTTGGCATCCGGCAGGGAGAGATCCGGGCGGAACACATTCAGGCCGAGGGATTCGTGCAGGGGCATCCGGGGGTAGAGTTTGACGTCTGCAAAGTCCATGTCGCCATTCCGGCACCGGGACGTTTTACGGTGTATAATGCTCTGGCGGCAATGGCAGTTTGTGCCAGGTGCCACGTACCGTGGGAAACGGCATCAGCCTCACTTGCAGACTTTCAGGTCCGGGGACGGATGCAGTTCCTCCACATTCCGGGAGGAGCAGAGGCAGTGATCGATTATGCTCACAATGCTATGAGTCTGCAGAGTGCTTTGGAAACTCTAAAGGGCTACCATCCGACTCGGTTGATCACAGTGTTTGGATGCGGTGGACAGCGGGCGAGGGAGAGGCGATTTCAGATGGGCGAGGTGTCCGGAAGGCTTTCTGATCTTACGATTCTCACTTCGGATAATCCAAGATGGGAGGATCCTGAGACGATTATAAATGATATCGAAACGGGAGTACGAAAGACGGGCGGGGCGTATCTCCGAATTGTGGACCGCAGGGAAGCGGTCTTTCGGGCAGTGCAGATGGCAGGTCCTGGTGATCTGGTAGTGATCGCAGGCAAAGGTCACGAAACAACCCAGGAAATTCAGGGAAGATTGTATCATATGGATGAACAGGAATTAGTAGAGGAAGCATGTACGCAAAAATTATTATAGATATCACACATGAAAAACTGGACCGGACCTTTGAATACGAGGTACCAAAAGACATGGAGGATGGATTGGCCATCGGAAGCAGCGTGCTGGTACCGTTTGGAAACCAGGACCGGCTGCGTCAGGGGTTTGTTGTCGGCTTTGCCAAAGAATGTAGTTTTGATCCGGAGAAGATCAAGGCCATTCACGGCAAAGCGCCAAAAAGCGTCAGTATTGAGGAGAATCTGGTTTCCCTTGCCGTCTGGATGAAAGAGCACTATGGCGGGACGATGATTCAGGCATTAAAGACGGTCTGGCCAGTGAAGAAGGAGGAGCGGCCCAAGGAGAAGCGGATGATTCACAGGACGGTTTCTGTGGAGGAGGGAAGAAAGTGGCTGTCTTTCTTCCAAAGGAAGAACCAGAAGGCAAGGGCAAGGCTTCTGGAAGTGCTTTTGAAGAGCGAGGATGTAGATTATGGATGGATTACGAGAAAGCTTGGCGTAACAGCTCAGGTCGTCCGTGCCCTGGAAGAAAAGAAGATCCTTACAGTGGAGCGGGAAACGGTATTTCGTAATCCGGTGCGGGCATCCGGCGCCGGACGGGCGCGGATAACTTATACGGAGGAGCAGCAGGAAGCCATACGGATCTTCCAGGAGGACTATGAAAGAGCCCGGTTTGATACCTATCTGCTCTACGGTGTGACCGGAAGCGGCAAGACGGAAGTCTATATGGAAATGATCCGTACCGTGGTATCTGCCGGCAGACAGGCGATTGTCCTTATACCGGAGATTGCCCTGACTTACCAGACCGTGATGCGATTTGTGCAAGTATTTGGTAACCGGGTGTCGATTATGAATTCCAGACTCTCGGCCGGGGAACGCTATGACCAGATGATGCGGGCGAGATCCGGGGAAATCGATGTGATGATCGGTCCCAGATCGGCGCTGTTTACACCATTTGAGCATTTGGGGCTGATTGTTATGGATGAGGAGCACGAGGCGACTTACAAAAGTGAGCAGGTTCCGCGGTATCATGCCAGAGAGACCGCCATCGAGCGGGCAAGGATCGAGGGGGCAAGTGTTGTGCTTGGATCCGCGACCCCGTCTTTGGAGGCTTTTGCAGGGTGCAAAAAGGGCACATACCGACTGCTGCGCCTGACAAAAAGGGCAAAAGAGCAGCAGATGGCACAAGTATCGGTCGTAGATATGCGAGACGAGCTGAAAAATGGAAATCGTTCTATTATAAGTGATGCCTTGCGGGGAAAGATTTACGACCGTCTGGAAAAGAAAGAACAGATTATGCTCTTTTTGAACCGGAGAGGATTTGCGGGGTTCCTGTCTTGCAGGTCCTGTGGATATGTAGTAAAATGTCCTCATTGCGACGTATCATTATCCTGGCACAAGGGCGGCAGGATGGTATGTCATTACTGCGGTTACGAGGAAAAGGTGATTTCGGTCTGCCCGTCCTGCGGTTCCCCCCATATCGGGGCATTTAAGGCCGGGACACAGCAGGTGGAAGAGCTGATCAAAAAAGAATTTCCGCAGGCAGGGGTACTTCGGATGGATCTGGATACGACAAGGGAGAAGGAGAGCTACGAAAAGATTCTTTCTGCTTTTGCGGATCAGGAGGCGGATATCCTGGTCGGGACTCAGATGATCGTCAAGGGCCATGATTTTCCGAATGTCACCCTGGTAGGGGTGCTGGCGGCGGATTTGTCTTTGTATATGAGTGATTTCCGGGCGGCGGAGCGGACATTTGCCCTGCTTTGTCAGGCAGCGGGGCGTGCCGGACGTGGGAGTGTTCCCGGGGAGGCAGTCATCCAGAGCTATCATCCGGAGCATTACAGTATTCAGACAGCCGCAAGACAGGACTACGAGGCCTTCTTTGAGCAGGAGATGAAGTTCCGCTCCCTGATGGGATATCCGCCCTCAGCACATTTAATGGCAATTTTGATGATAAGCGAGGATGAGGCGCTCCTGGAAAAAGGAGCCTACTATCTGAAGATTTTTGCTAAAGCGGTCGGTTCCGATCCAAAGCTTGAGCTTATCGGACCGGCAAGCCCTGCGGTCGCAAAGATCCGGGATTTGTACCGGAAAGCGCTTTATCTGAAGCATGAAGATTACCAGGTGCTGATCGCGGTCAAGAATAAAATAGAGCAATATATTGAAATCAATGAAGGATTTTCCAGGATCCGGATTCAATTTGACTTTGATCCGGTCCAGGCATTTTAATAGTAAAGAGAGGGAATAATCATGGCAATCAGAAAAATACGTGAAGTAGGAGATGAAGTACTGGAAAAGCAGTGCAAAAAGGTGGATAAAATGACAATTCGGACCAAGATCCTGATTCAAGATATGCTGGATACGATGTACGACGCAATGGGTGTAGGCCTTGCGGCGCCACAGGTAGGTATCTTAAAGCAGATCGTTACAATCGATGTGGGAGAAGGACCGATCGTTCTGATTAACCCGGAAATCATCGAGTCAGATGGGACCCAGACCGGAGAAGAGGGATGCTTAAGCCTTCCGGGGAAATACGGGATTGTGACAAGACCAAGCCACGTAAAAGTCCGTGCACTTAATGAGGAAATGGAAGAGGTCATCTGGGAGGGGGAAGGTCTACTTGCCAGAGCATTCTGCCACGAGATTGATCATCTTTCCGGACAGATGTATATGAGACTTGCGGAAGATGGAATCCATGATAATGTGGAAGAAGAGTAGAAAGGATTGTGACAGAGTATGAAAGTCATTTTTATGGGAACACCGGATTTTTCTGTGGGGACGCTGGAAGCGCTGATTGAGGCTGGGCATGAGGTTGTCCTTGCGGTAACACAGCCGGACAAGCCCAAGGGCAGAGGAAAGGAAATGCAGTTTCCACCGGTAAAGGAAGCGGCTCTGCGCTATGGCGTTGAGGTCTACCAGCCAAAGCGGATCCGCAAAGACGAGTGTGTGGAAAAGCTGAGATCCTATCAGGCGGACATTATGGTTGTCGTTGCCTTTGGGCAGATTCTGCCAAAAGAGATTCTGGAGATGACGCCTTATGGATGTGTCAATGTCCATGCTTCACTGCTCCCCAAATACCGGGGCGCGGCGCCGATTCAGTGGGCTGTGATTGACGGAGAAAGGGAAAGCGGCGTGACGACCATGCAGATGGACGAAGGGCTCGATACCGGGGATATGCTCTTAAAGACAGTGATTGAACTAGATAAAAAGGAGACCGGAGGAAGCCTCCACGACAAGCTGGCCGATGCAGGGGCCAAGCTCTGTGTCGAGACATTACGGAGAATGGAAGAGGGAAGTATCCGGCCGGAAAAGCAGAGCGAAAGCCCGACCGTATATGCGAAAATGCTTGACAAGGCACTGGGGCGGATTGACTGGAACCGGGACGCGGTTTCGATTGAACGTCTGATTCGTGGTTTAAATCCATGGCCAAGTGCATATACTACTTGGGACAAAAAGACAATGAAAATCTGGGACGCGGATGTGGCAGGAGATGTGCCGGGAAGCGAAGAGGCAAAGCCCGGTACCATCACCTCCGTGTCAAAGCAGGAGTTTACAGTGAAAACAGGAGAAGGGAGTCTCACAATCCGTGAGCTTCAGATTCCGGGGAAAAAGCGGATGGACGCCGGAGCGTTTCTGCGGGGGTATTCGCTGAAAGAAGGATTGATTCTGGGGGAGAACTGATTTTGAAAGGTGAAGGGAGCGGTAGAAATGCCATTTTACTATTATTTTGATCCGACGTACAGTCTCGTACTGATCGGTCTGATCCTTTGTGTGCTGGCCTCGGCCAGAGTCCGGTCCACCTACGCAAAATATGCGCGGGTCCGGAGCAGGTCGGGGATGACCGGAAAGGAGGCGGCTGAAAGGATTCTCCGGGGAGCGGGGATTTATGATGTGAGAGTGGAGCATGTGGGAGGGAACCTGACAGACCACTATGATCCAAGGAGCAAGGTTTTGCGTCTATCGGATGCCACCTATCAATCGGCATCTGTGGCGGCGGTAGGTGTGGCGGCACACGAGTGTGGACATGCGATCCAGCATACAAAAGGATATGCACCGCTTCGTATCCGGAGCGCCATTGTGCCGATTGCGAATTTTGGGTCAGCCATTGCGTGGCCTTTGATTCTATTTGGTTTACTGTTCAACAGTCGTTCGTCTTATATGCTGATTCAGATCGGAATTATAGCCTTTTCTTTTGCCGTCCTCTTTCAGATCGTTACCCTTCCGGTGGAATTTAACGCCTCAAACCGGGCGGTGCGGATTCTGGGAGAGAGTGGGATTCTATCGGCGGACGAGCTCTCCATGACGAGAAAAGTATTAGGTGCCGCGGCACTTACTTATGTGGCGGGAGCCGCTTCGGCGATTTTGCAGTTGCTTCGTATTATTTTACTGACAGGAGGAAGGCGGCGTGAGTAAAACAATCGGGGAACGGGAACTGGTGCTTGCCATCTTGCTGGAGGTGACGCGGGACAAGATCCCGGCTCATCTGGCTCTCTCGAGAGTGCTTGGCAAGTATCAGTACCTTGATAAAAGAGAGCGTGCTTTCATCACGAAAGTGACGGAGGGAACGCTGGAACATATGATTGAGATCGATTATATCATTGACCAGTTTTCAAAGATAAAGATACAGAAAATGAAACCGGTGGTGCTTGCCATTTTGCGAAGCGGAGTTTATCAGCTCCGCTATCTGGATCATGTGCCGGCATCGGCTGTCTGCAACGAGGCTGTAAAACTGGCAAAAAAGAAGGGCTTGCAAGGTTTGTCCGGATTTATAAACGGAGTGCTTCGAACGATTGCAAGGGAGTTGGAGCATATTCGTCTTCCTCAGGAGCCGCCGGCGACAAAGCTATCTGTTCAGTATTCCGTTCCGAAATGGATGGTGGAGAAGTGGATGGCCGTTTACCAGGAGGAGACGGTGGAGAAAATGATTGCCAGTATGATGGAAGAGCATCCAACCTGTATCCGGTTTGACCCGGAACGGATTTCTAAAGATACGTTAAAAGCACGACTTAAGGAGGATGGTGTGGCAAAAATCAAAGACCATCCGGCTCTTCCGTATGCATTATGGATTTCGGGGTATGATTATCTGGGAGCACTTTCTACCTTTGAGGATGGGCTCTTCTATGTACAGGACGCGAGCTCCATGATGGCGGTGGAGAGTCTGCAGGTCCGGCAGGGAGATTACATCATTGATGTGTGTGCGGCGCCGGGAGGGAAGGCGCTTCACGCGGCGGAAAAGCTTGCGGGCACCGGGAAGGTGGACGCAAGGGATCTGACAGACTACAAGGTAAAACTCATCGAAGAGAATATTGCGCGAAGTGGTCTTACGAATATCCGGGCACGGCGGCAGGATGCGAGAATTCTGGAGGAAGCGTCCGTGGAACAGGCGGATATCGTCATTGCTGATCTGCCGTGTTCCGGGCTTGGGGTTCTTGCTTCTAAGAAGGATATCCGGTACAATATGACGCCGGAGAAACAAGCGGAACTTGTCGCATTGCAGCGGGAGATTCTGTCTGTTGTTTGCAGGTACGTGAAACCGGGCGGTACGCTCCTTTACAGCACCTGTACGATTAACAGGGAGGAAAACGAGGAGAATACGGCATGGTTTCTGGAGGACCATGGCGAGTTTACGATGGAAAAAGAAAGGCAGTTCCTTCCGGGAATCGACCCGTGTGAAGGATTTTACATAGCAGTTTTGAAAAAACAGGAGTCAGAATAGATGAAAAAAAAAGATATTGCTTCCTATACGTTCCGGGAACTGGAGGAGGAGATGAAACTTTCCGGGGAGAAAGGTTTCCGGGCGAAGCAGATTTACGAGTGGATTCATGTGAAGATGGCAGAGAGTTTTGGAGAGATGACAAATCTTTCCAAAACCCTTAGGGAGAAGCTTGACAGAGAATATGAAATCGCGTTGGTCCGCCTGGTGGAGCGGCAGATTTCGTCTATTGACGGTACGAACAAATTCCTTTTTGAATTGTGGGACGGCAGTATGATCGAGAGCGTACTGATGCGGTATAAACATGGAAACAGCATCTGCATCTCTTCTCAGGTGGGCTGCCGGATGGGCTGTCGGTTCTGTGCTTCTACTATTGGCGGACTGGTGAGAAATCTCACAGCTTCTGAGATGCTCCGGGAAGTCTACGAAGTGCAGAAGATTACGGGCGAGCGGATTTCCAATATCGTTGTAATGGGAACGGGGGAGCCGCTTGACAATTACGACAATTTCGTTCGTTTTATTCGGATGATCAGTGATGAACACGGACTTCATATCAGTCAGAGAAATATCACGGCGTCCACTTGTGGAATTGTTCCGAATATCCTTCGTTTGGCGGAGGAAAATTTCCAGATTACCCTGGCGCTTTCCCTCCATGCGACTAACCAGGAAAAGCGGCGAAGGCTCATGCCGGTAGCCAACAAATATGACCTTTCGGAAGTGCTGGAGGCGTGTGACGCCTACTTTGAAAAAACAGGACGGCGCATCACCTTTGAATATAGTCTCGTACATGGAGTGAACGATACCGAAGAGGATATCCTGGAGCTGACATCCCTTTTAAAGCACCGTAATTGCCATGTCAATCTCATTCCGGTCAATCCGGTGCGGGAGAAGAATTTCCGTAGGCCGGACAAAAAAACTGCACTGTTTTTTCAAAATAAACTTGAAAAAAATGGGATTAATGTTACTATAAGAAGGGAAATGGGCTCTGATATTGACGGGGCTTGTGGTCAGCTCAGAATAAAACACAGAGACAATCATAAGGAGAATGAAAATGAAAACATTTTCAATGACTGATATTGGTAGAAAAAGAGAGATTAATCAGGATTATGTGTTCGCCACGGATGAAACGATCGGAAATCTTCCGAATCTTCTTGTGGTAGCTGACGGAATGGGCGGACATCGCGCAGGGGATTTTGCGTCCCGATTTACTGTGGAAGTTCTGGCAGAAGAGGTTCAGAACAGCAAAGAGACCCATCCTGAGCAGATACTCGGAAACGCGATTCAGACTGCCAATGAGCGTTTGATGGAGGAGGCGGCAAAGGACAGCCGGCTGGAGGGAATGGGGACGACCCTTGTGGCGGCCACCATTCTGGATCATGTACTTTATTTCGCAAACGTTGGAGACAGCAGACTCTATCTGATCAACAAAGAGATCCGCCAGCTCTCAAAAGACCACTCCATGGTTGAAGAAATGGTCAGGCTTGGCGGACTGACTGAGGAGGAGGCAAAGCACCATCCTGATAAGAACATTATTACACGTGCGATGGGTGTCAAAGACAAGGTGGAGCCGGACTTCTTTGAGTACCGTTTAAAAGGCGGAGACACGATTCTGATGTGCAGTGACGGCCTCACAAATATGGTAGACGATGATGAGATCTTTCAAATTGTAAAAAGCGCACGTGATATTGTAGAAGCAGTAGAAACTCTGATTCAAAGAGCAAATGAGAACGGCGGCTCCGATAATATTGGCATTGTACTGGCGCAGCCGTATGCAGATGAGGTGAGTATATGGTAAAAGATGGTATTGTATTAGGGGAGCGGTATGAGATCCTCAGTAAGATCGGCGCCGGCGGGATGGCCGATGTTTACAAAGGACGCGACAATGTGCTGAATCGTTACGTTGCCGTAAAAGTACTGAAAAAAGAATACCGGGAAGATGAAACATATGTAAAGAAGTTCCGGTCCGAGGCACAGGCCGCAGCCGGAATTATGAATCCGAATATTGTCAATGTCTATGATGTAGGTGTGGACCGGGGGCTTTACTATATGGTAATGGAGCTGGTCGAGGGGATCACGCTGAAAGAATATATTGCGAAAAAACAGAAGCTGTCGCCAAAAGAGGTGATCAGCATCACGCTGCAGGTATGTGCCGGAATGGAAGCGGTACATAAAGGTCACATCATTCATCGTGACATTAAGCCGCAGAATATTATTATTTCCAACGAAGGAAAAGTGAAGGTAACGGACTTTGGAATTGCCAAAGCCGCAAGTTCCAATACAACAAGTTCCAATGCCATGGGATCCGTGCATTATACATCACCGGAGCAGGCAAGGGGCGGATTTTCCGATGAGAAGAGTGATATCTATTCCATCGGTATCACCATGTACGAGATGGTAACGGGACGGGTGCCGTTTGATGGAGACTCAACTGTGGCGATTGCCATGAAGCATCTCCAGGAGGAGATCGTGCCGCCGTCAGAGTACGTTCCAATGCCGTACTCTCTGGAGCAGATCATTTTGAAATGTACCCAGAAAAATGCGGATCTCAGATATCCGAATGTGACACTGCTGGCGCAGGATTTAAGAAGATCTCTCTCCGATCCAAACGGAGATTTCGTAAAGAACGGCGCGTCAGCTTATGGTGTCGGAGCGGATACCGTGATGATCTCAGAGGCGGACCGCAGAAAGATTCAGAATCAGTACGATGATGAGTATGACGATGAGGAATACGAGGACGACTACGACGACCAGTATGATGAACATTATGAAGATGACTATAATGACCGGTATGACGAGGATGATTATGATACAAGAAGCGTGAAGAGCCGGCAAAACCGCGGGGACGATGGACCGAAGCCGAAAATGAGCGGTGTGATGAAGATGGTAATCATTCTGATTGCGGTACTGGTTGTTTGCGCGGCCGGATACGGGATCGGAAACGCTGTCGGTCTGTTCGGAGGCGACTCCAAAAAGACAGAGGAAGAGCGAAAAGAGAAAGTTCCGAATCTCTCCAATCTCGGGCTGACAGAAGAGCAGGCAAGAGAAGCTGCTGAGAAGGCCGGATTTAAGCTGGAAGTTTCCGGTACGAAGAAGTCCGACCAGGAGGAGGGCACTGTGATCGATCAGGATCCGAAATACGGAGAGGAAGCGAAAAGAGGAGCTACCATTTCTGTAGTATTAAGTGAAGGACCGTCCACCGTGACCGTGCCGGATGTAACAGGTGATGATATCAGCACGGCAACAGAAAAGATTGAAGCAGAAGGTCTGAAAGCCGGCTCCACAACAGAAGAGTACAGCGATGAATACGATGAGGGCGAAGTCATTCGGACTACTCCGTCTTCCGGGAAAGAGGTCGAGGAGGGATCTACAGTCAACCTTGTTGTCAGCAAGGGGATCGATCCGGAAGACGAAAAGGTGACTGTGCAAAGTTTTGTCGGAATGCCGGAAAGCAGCCTGACTTCCTGGGCAAAGGAGAATGGGATCAATGTTTCCCGCTCTGAGGATTATAGTGATGAGGTGAACGAGGGAAGAATTATTTCCCAGTCTCTGACTTCCGGTGAGATCTCCAAGGATACAACGATCAGCTATGTGGTAAGCCTTGGAAAAGATCCGGATCAGGATAAGCCGTCTGACAACGATAATAACAGCGACAGTAATAATAGCGGCGGCAACAATAATAACAATACTGACGATAAGGAGAATGGAGATGATTCCGGTTCCTCATCTACAGACGGCCCGAAATGGGAAAGTAATATTGATGCCTGGGCGAAGGAGAAGGGCGTTAAATACAATGTTGAGTACGAGAAAGATACTTCCGTACCACACGGCGGAGTCATCCGGTACGAGGAGAATTCTGACGGAAGCTACACTTTCTATGTCAGCATCAGCTAGAAGAAGGATGACGACAGAAAACACACAAGGAGACTTTCATGCTGGGAAAGATTGTGAAAGGAATTGCCGGATTCTACTACGTTCACGTAGTAGAATCCGGTGTTTATGAATGTAAGGCAAAAGGAATTTTCCGCAAGGAAAAGATCAAACCATTGGTAGGCGATAACGTGGAGATGGATGTGATCGATGAGAAAGAAAAGACCGGGAATATTGTGAGGATCTGTCCGAGAAAGAACGAGCTCATCCGTCCCGCGGTAGCCAATATCGATCAGGCGCTCATCGTGTTTGCGGTGACAAAGCCAAAGCCGCATCTGAATCTACTGGACCGGTTTCTGATCATGATGGAGAGCAAAGACATTCCGGTAACACTCTGCTTCAATAAAAAAGATCTGGCAGCGGATGAAGAGTGGAGGGGGTTAAAGGAGGTCTATGAGACCTGCGGCTATCCGGTTGTATTTACAAGTGCCCTGAAGGAGGAAAACATCACCAAGATCCGCAGGATTTTAGAGGGAAAGACAACCGCTCTTGCAGGACCATCTGGAGTAGGGAAGTCTTCTCTGATCAATCTTCTGGAACCGGGCGCCAATATGGAGACCGGGGAGATCAGCAGAAAGATCGAGCGGGGACGGCATACGACAAGGCACTCTGAGCTCTTTGCCATCGGCGGGGAGACGTACATCATGGACACGCCGGGATTCGGCTCTCTGTATGTCAATGACTTTGAAAAAGAAGATCTGAAATATTATTTTCGGGAATTTGAGCCGTATGAGGGGAACTGCAAGTTTCAGGGGTGCAGTCATATTCACGAACCGGGATGCGGCGTTAAGGATGCCCTGGAGACAGGGAAGATCCCGAAGAGCAGATATGAAAACTATCTGGAACTGTACCGTGAACTGGAACAGAAACAGCGATATTGAGGAGGAAAAGTATGAACTATATTTTGGCGCCGTCTCTTCTGGCGGCAGATTTTCAATGTCTTGCAGAACAGATGAAGCAGACAGAGGAAAACGGGGCAAAGTATCTGCATTTTGATGTGATGGACGGCATGTTTGTGCCGAGCATTTCGTTTGGAGTGCCGGTGTTAAAGTCTATCAAAGGTGCCACAAATCAGGTGATGGATGTGCATCTGATGGTGCAGGAACCAATCCGCTATGTAAAAGACTTTGCACAGGCCGGAGCAGATATCATCACCGTCCACCTGGAAGCGTGTTCTGATGTGGGAAATACGCTTCGGGAGATTAAAGCCTGTGGAAAAAAGACAGGGCTTTCCATCTGTCCTCAGACGGAGGCGGAGGAGCTCCTGCCATATATGGATCTGACAGATATGATTCTTGTCATGTCCGTCCAGCCGGGATTTGGCGGGCAGAAGTTTATTGTGGAGTCCCTGGAAAAGATTCGGAAAGTACGGGACATGATCGAGAAGAGCGGACAGACCATCGATCTGGAAGTGGACGGGGGCATTTATCAGGAGAACGTAGAGGAAGTCCTGAAAGCAGGGGCAAATGTAATCGTGGCCGGTTCCGCTGTATTTGGGGGAAATCCGGGAGAGAACACAAGGGTTATGATGGAGAGATTAAAACAATATGAGTAGAGTGACAATCATCATCAGCGGGGGGGCGATCGAGGATGATTTTGCCCTTTCCGTTCTGGAATCTTACGAATCAAAACGTATTATCGGAGTAGACAAGGGAGTCGAATTCTTATATCGGCACCAGATCCTTCCGGAATATATTGTAGGAGATTTTGACAGTATCTCCGAGGAGGTCATCCGCTATTACCGGGAGGAGACGAAAGTTCCGATCCGGGAATACAATCCGGTCAAGGACGCTTCAGACACGGAGATTGCCATCCGGACGGCGCTTGCCCTTGGATGTGATCAGATGATCATTCTTGGCGCTACCGGGAGCCGGATCGATCATATCTGGGCCAATGTCCAGTCCTTGGAGATTGCGAGAAAGGCGGGAGTCCATGCGGAGATACGGGATACATGCAACAGAATCCGACTCTGCGACGGGGAAGTTCGTTTGAAAAGAAGAGAGGCATTTGGGAAGTATTTTTCCCTGTTCCCGTTTGGGGGAGAGGTGGAGAACCTGACGCTTGTGGGCGCGAAATATCCGCTGGATCATCATCATCTGCTCCCGAATGACAGTCTGTGTGTCAGCAACGAGATCGAGGAGGATGAGCTTGTCATCACCTTCTCATCCGGGACACTCATTTTGATGGAAACAAAAGACGAGTAAGAAATTTACAAAGAGAATGGAGAGAAATGAAATGAAACTTGGATCCGTAATAAATTAGCCTTTTTTCATAAATCCATGTACCTCTATAAAAGTCCGTAAAACCGCATGGTTGCTGCATTTCTCAAAATCGCAACTTTATAAAGAAGCACATAAAATCATATAGTTTCATGCCATTTGGGTGTAGAAATGGGTGTAAATCAATATATTAAAATCAGAGTCCAACGCATAATTTCTACATGATAGGCACATTAAAAATTGTTACGGATAAGACTATATGGCAATCTAACACAGAATATTGAACCGCACAAGCGGCGTTTCTCACTCCCACACCGGGAAAACAGGAACGCCGCTATTTTTATGCCCTCATGTTACGCAGTAGGGGCAAAAAAAGCCTTGATTTATGCGGCTTCCAGAACGGGGAACTGACGGGGCAAGGGAAAGATACCTTTTCCCTCAAAATCCCCGTTCTACTGCGTAACAAATCCACAGCAAAGGAGCTGAAACACTATGGCAGTTTTCAGAGTGGAACGCAACACTGGCTACACCGTAATGAGCAACCACCACTTACGAAACAAGGAGCTGACCCTAAAAGCAAAAGGGCTGCTCTCTCAAATGCTGTCGCTTCCCGAAGATTGGGACTATACCCTTGCGGGGCTGTCCTATATCAACCGGGAAAGTATCGACGCAATCCGTACCGCCGTATGGGAGCTTGAAAAAGCCGGATATATCACAAGGCGGCAGGGGCGCGACGAGAAAGGCAAAATGACCGCTATCGAGTACACCATTTACGAGCAGCCGCAGCCGCCGGGATTGGAAAACCCGATATTGGAAAATCCAACAGCGGGCAACCCGGTATTGGAAAATCCGACAACGGATAATCCGGCGTCGGAAAATCCAACGCAATTAAATAAAAATATACCAAAGACTAACTTACCAACAAAAGAAAAATCAAATACGGATTTATCAAGTACCCATTCCTTTCCTTTCCACTCCCCTAACCCCTCTCCCTTAGAGGGACAAGCGGCTGCGCCGCCGGAACGGAAGCGAAAGGAAGCGAATGACGCATACCGGGTGTATGAGGAAATCATCAAGGACAACATCAGCTATGACATTCTCAAACAGGATATGCCCTACGACCACGACCGCTTAGACGAAGTGGTTGACCTTATCCTTGAAACGGTATGCACAAGGAGAAAGACAATCCGTATCGCCGGGGACGACTATCCGGCGGAGCTTGTGAAGTCAAAGTTTATGAAACTGGACAGCGAACATATCCGCTTTGCCCTTGACTGTATGCGGGAGAATACAACAAAAATCCGCAACATCAAGCAATACTTACGGGCGGTGCTTTTCAATGCCCCGTCCACTATCGGCAATTACTATACTTCCCTTGTCGCCCACGACATGGCAAAGGGCGCACTTGCCCCGAAACAGCCACAGTACGGCGACCCGGACTATTATTCCTGCAACGAGGGCGAAAGCCTGTAAACAGAAAAAGGAGGATTTTTTTATGGCACAGAGAACCGGAGCATTGGTATTTGACGAACTGACCGACCGTTACGACATTCGTTTTGACCTCAACGCCTACTATGGGGGCTTGCATTGTGGCGACTGTCTGGAAGTATTCGTAAGGGGCAAATGGAAGCCGACCCGTATCGAGTACGGACAGAACTGGTATCTGGTGGGTGTCCGCGCCGAGGACTTGAACGGGCTGCGGGTACGGATTTAAGGGCGACGCAGAGAACGGACGCCCTTTTTTCCTGCCCCGAAGCGGCGTACCACCCTAAAAACCGCGAAAGGAGGACGATAAATGCAAGATGAAATCAACGAAAAAGTGGTTGCCCTGTCTATCAAGACCGGGAAGCTGTCTGCGGAAGTGCTGCAAAAGTCCATGAAGTTTTTTCTTGCACAGCTCAAAAAGCAGGCAGACAAACGGCAAATGCCGCATGGGAAGCAGACCTTAAAGCAGCTTATGAAGCAGAACGCGGGCGTTTCCAACATTGAAATCACAAAGGACAATATCAAAGCCTTTGAGGGTACGGCGAAGAAATACGGGATTGACTTTGCGCTGAAAAAGGACGCGACGGAAACCCCGCCCCGTTACCTTGTGTTCTTCAAAAGCCGGGACGCCGACGCGCTGACCGCAGCTTTTAAGGAGTTTTCCGCAAAGAAGCTCTCAAAAGAGAAAAAGCCCTCTATCCGCAAGGCGTTAGCCGTTTTCCGGGAGAAAGCAAAGCAGCTTAACGCGGGGAGGGAGCAGACGAAGAAAAAGGAAAGGGGGATTGACCGTTGAGCAGCGTAAACTTTAAAAAGCTGATACTTCCAAATCTCCCGTACCTGCTCTTTGTCTGGCTCTTTGACAAGGCGGCGCAGGCGTTCCGCTTATCGCCAGGGGCTGACCTTTCCGAAAAGCTGCTCTCTCTTGGGACGGGCTTTTCCGCTGCCTTTTCAAGTGCCGCGCCGAGCCTACACCCTATGGATTTACTCATGGGCGCGGCGGGGGCGGTGCTTATCCGGCTGATTGTCTACTTCAAGGGCAAGAACGCGAAGAAGTACCGCAAGGGCATAGAGTACGGCTCTGCCCGTTGGGGGAACGCCGAGGATATAAAGCCCTATATCGACCCGGTATTTGAAAATAACGTGCTGCTGACCCAGACGGAACGGCTGATGATGAGCAGCCGCCCGAAGCAGCCGAAGTACGCAAGGAACAAAAATATCCTTGTCATTGGCGGCTCCGGTTCCGGCAAGACCCGATTTTTCGTAAAGCCGAACTTAATGCAAATGCACAGCTCCTACGTTGTCACTGACCCGAAAGGAACCGTATTAGTCGAGTGCGGGAAGCTCTTGCAGCGCGGCGGGTACAAGATAAAAGTGCTGAACACCATAAACTTTAAGAAGTCCATGCACTATAACCCATTCGCCTATATCCGCAGCGAAAAGGATATTCTGAAACTGGTAAATACCATAATCGCCAACACCAAAGGCGACGGGGAAAAATCCGGGGAGGATTTCTGGGTTAAGTCGGAACGGCTCTTTTACTGCGCCCTTATCGGCTATATCTGGTATGAAGCCCCGGAGGACGAGAAGAACTTTACCACGCTGCTTGAAATGATTAACGCAAGCGAAGCCCGTGAGGACGACCCGGAATTTCAGTCCCCCGTTGACCTCATGTTTGAACGTCTGGAAGAAAAAGACCCGGAACACTTTGCCGTAAGACAGTATAAGAAATTCCTGTTATCGGCAGGCAAGACACGTTCCTCAATCCTCATTTCCTGCGGGGCGCGGCTTGCCCCCTTTGACATACGGGAGCTGCGGGAGCTTCTGGAAACCGACGAAATGGAGCTTGACACCATAGGCGACCGGAAAACGGCTCTGTTCGTTATCATTTCCGATACGGACGACACCTTTAACTTTGTCGTGTCAATCCTTTACACGCAGCTTTTCAACCTGTTATGCGATAAAGCCGACGACGAGTACGGCGGGCGGCTGCCCGTCCATGTGCGCTGCCTGCTTGACGAGTTTGCGAACATTGGACAGATACCGAAGTTTGAAAAGCTGATTGCCACTATCCGAAGCCGGGAAATATCGGCTTCTATCATTCTGCAAAGCCAGTCACAGCTAAAGGCAATCTATAAGGACAACGCCGATACGATTGTCGGCAACTGCGACACGACCCTTTTCTTGGGCGGCAAGGAAAAGACCACGCTGAAAGAAATGTCGGAGCTGTTGGGGAAAGAAACCATTGACAGCTTTAATACGTCCGAAACCAGAGGACGGGAGCTGTCGCATGGGCTGAACTACCAGAAGTTAGGGAAAGAGTTAATGACGCAGGACGAAATCGCCGTCATGGACGGAGGGAAATGTATCTTGCAGCTACGGGGTGTGCGCCCGTTCTTTTCGGATAAGTACGATATAACGAAACACCCGAAGTACAAATATCTTTCCGACTATGACAAGAAAAATGCCTTTGATATTGAGCGTTACATGAAACGCCGCCCCGCAATCGTCAAGCCGGAGGAACCCTTTGACTGTTACGAAATCAGCGAAGCCGATTTGCAGGGGGACGCGGGGAATGGATAAGCGCACAGTGGCAAAGCCCCCAGACCGCAGGAGCAGCGTCATTTCCCTTGCAGATGAACGGAAGCGGCGGGAAATGCAGGAGCTTGTCAAACTGTTTGAGCAATTTTATGAAAGGAAAACCAGACCATGAACCGACGAATCAAGAAGAAAAAACGGAAACAGCGGTTGACGCAGGAGGAAGCAATCGAACAGCTTTCTATCCGGCTGGCAGAAGCGATTTTAGAAATTAAGCGGGAATACTGGCGGTTATGTATCGAGGAAAGCACGCGGCAGTTTGCTGAAGCTGTCCTGCGCCATTGTGAACGCCGGAATGGAAGAAAGGAGGAATCACAGCAGCTAACAACATAACGATTGGTTACATGATACGCGCCCCCACTGAAAAACCCATGTTCCCTACGCTTGTACTCACAACTGAATACCGCTGCGCCGCAGACATACAGGCGGCGCGGGGAACCGCCGGAACCCGGCGGCTTATGACCGCGGCAGTTATCAAAACTGACCGCCGTTTTTTATGCCCTTTTTCGGGCAGCCGCAGACGCGGCAGGAAAGGAGAACTTTATGGAGTTTTTTAACAGCGCAGTTGATGTATTGCAGACCCTTGTTATCGCACTGGGAGCCGGACTTGGTATCTGGGGCGTAATCAATCTGCTTGAGGGCTACGGAAATGACAATCCGGGGGCTAATGCTCATGTACGGTAAGGAAGCAAGCAACCGAAAACAAGAGATAGACCGCCAGCACTACACTATTCCGAACCAAAGACCAAAAGATAAGCATTGTGGGAAAATCTAAACTTTTGGATTTTCCTACAATGCCGACTACGGCGGAATCCTTCCCACTCCTTATATCTTTATTTCCGTATACATTGAATTTGTATTTAGTAAATGCTATAATGTCCCTATTCAAATTATAAATGTGTTGAATTAGTTACATGTACATATTTTTTGTGCCGGAGGAAGTGAAATGAAACAAAAAATTTATCTCATTACAGGCTTAATGGCTTCTGGAAAATCTACAGTTTCCGATTTACTGGCAAAATCAATAGAAAAATGCGTCCATCTTCGTGGTGATGTGTTCCGAAAAATGATTATTTCAGGCAGAGAAAATATGTCAGCTACCCCATCAGCGGAAGCAGTCCGCCAGCTGTACCTTCGATACAAATTGACTGCTGATGCGGCAAGGTCATACTTTGACAACGGCTTTTCTGTAGTGATCCAAGATAACTACTACGGTGATGAATTAAACCGAATGATAAATTATCTGCATAAATACCCTGTTGAGGTTGTCGTTCTTTGTCCAGATGTGGAAACAATAAAAGGAAGGGAACGATACAGGGAGAAAACAGGCTATTCCGGCTTTACGGTTGAAACCTTATACGATACATTTATGCAGACAACACCACGGATCGGCTTTTGGCTGGACAATTCCA